>ERZ888423.302-NODE-302-length-52463-cov-8.218631_pt1 | contig 52463 bp, 45 predicted proteins | sample MGYA00520523_ERZ888423 | MGnify/ENA primary metagenome ERZ888423 (study PRJEB32303, sample SAMEA104408611) | aquatic metagenome | biome: Brackish water; feature: Pelagic; material: water | place: Baltic Sea | collected 2014-06-08T10:24:00 | depth 30,27 m ... | reverse complement strand
GCTCCCGCAGCGACTCCAGCAAGCGCGCGCTTGCCAGTACGCATTGCGTTAGACAATGCCTTTCCTTTCGTTAACGCGCGCCCGTTGTTTGGTCCGCCCGGGGCCGAAGGATCCATTTCGGATGTCCCCGGCCGGAACGAACGTCAGACACGCTAATCCGGATTGAAACGATCAGTAGGGAGATCGCTCCAGGACGTATTCAAGCAGGTCGAGAGCCAAAGTCCGGCCATTGGGTCGTGTCTCTCAGGTATTTCCCAACCATGGGGAGCACCGCACGAAACAAATCGCCCAGCCACGCGCTGGGCCCGGGGGATCGGGGGATCTCATCACGCTTCACGTCACGGCCAGTTATCCACAGGCCCAGGGGTACGGCGAGCGTCGCCATCCACGATCACGCCCATCCCGCGGTCTCACGGATGTTGCCCGATTTGGGGTATATGTGCATAATGAGGCGATTCCGTCACCCCGCGGGGGGGGCGGACGACGTACACGACCTCCCCGCCAGGGGGCGCGGGGTCGAGCGAGAAGTCCCCATCTCATGACTGCCACCCTGGACACCGGCGCCGCAGGCTCCCCACATCTGCGTGCCGTCCCGGTGTACGACGACACCTTCACCCCCACCGGACGCACCACCCTGGGGGACTATCTGTCGGGCTTTTGGCTCCCCCGCCGCCTGCCGACCTGGGCGGAGGGCACCCAGCGCTACCGCACCTGGACCGTGACGACCCTGCTCGCCTCCAGCTTGGCGCCCCGCCCGATCGAGGATCTGGGGGTGCTGGAGATCGAGCGCTACTTCGCCCAGCGGGCCATCACCGCGTGGGCCTCCACCGGTGAGGTCCCCAAGGCCGGCTCCCTCAAGGGTCTCCTCGACACGCTGCGGGCCTCACTCAACGATGCCAAGCGCTACGGCTTCATCCGCGACAACCCGTGCACGGGGGTGGAGCTGCCCCGGGCGGAGTCCACGCAGGCACAGATCTGGACGCCGGCGCAGGTGCAGGCCTTCCTGGCATCCACGCGCCGCTCGCGCTACGTCACGCTGTGGCGGTTGCTCTTTGCCACCGGTCTGCGCCGGGGTGAGGCCCTGGGTCTGCGCTGGGGTGATGTCGATGTGGAGTCGCGCCGCATCTCTGTGCGGCGCAATCTGCAGGCGGACTCCCGCGAGGGCAATATCCGTTATGGGCCAACGAAATCTCGGCGGTCCACGCGCACGATCACGATCGATCCGGGCACGGCGGAGGAGTTGCTCCGCTGGCAGAAGATGCGTCGCACGGAGCATGGTGCCTACGTCGCCGATCTGGAGCGACGCCTGGCGACCTATCGCACGCCGGGGGCGCGGCTGCCGGAGTTGCCGGCCGTCTTGCCGGAGGACTCCCCCATCTTCGCGAACGCCGACGGCTCCCCGATGCTGCCCTCGACGGTGTCGGACACCTTCCGTCGCCAGGTGGCCAAGTCGGGGCTGCCGCAGATGCGGCTACACGATGCTCGCCACACCCACATCACCCATCTGCTGCGCTCAGGGGATCCGATCCAAAACGTGTCCGCGCGCCGGTCACGGGTCGTCGTTCACGACCCTGACGACGTACGCCCATGTGATCGCCGGGGACGATGAGCGCACAGCGGCCCGGGCGGCGGGCCTTTTTGGCGACTGAGCCGATCGGTCAGGCAGTGATGAGGGGGACCTTCACTCGTCAGTCCCGTAGATCATCGATTCGAAGTCGGGGATGGGCTGATCGAAGTCCTCGGACATCTCGATCTGGCCTCGGGATCGACCGGCCTCCCGCCACAGGCTGGTGCGCGCCAGCGTCATCCCCCGCGCCGCTAGTGCGGCTGGGGTAGCGGCCCGAGCAACCTCCTGACTCCTCGGAGTCCCGGGTGTCGTCCAGGCAACGTCCAGCGGTGGGACCTGTGCGGTCCAGACCGGGCTGCCTATCGCCTGCTCATCGGCCAACGTCTCTGCGATGCCTGCGAGCAGGTTGTCCAAAAGCGCGGATCCCGACGGGCGGGGGGCTGGAGTGATAGCCGCCGCAACCTCCTCGGGGTGCAGGGCCACGTGATCCAGAAAGGCTCGCAGCCTGGTCCAGTCAATCCGGTCACCACGCGCTGATCCTTCCCAGGCATCAGCCAGTGCCCTCAGCCGCGGCACCGCCGCATCGGCGATAACGAGGTCGAGGCCACGCCCGGCTGACTCCAGAAGTTGCGTCAGCATGCCCACCGTGGGATCCATCCGACCCGCCTCAATCCGCCAGATCGTCGACGGCGAGACGCCGGCCCTTTTCCCCAAGGCCCGAACGGACAGATCCGCCTCGAGGCGAGTCTCGCGCAGCATCGAGGCCGGGTCCATGACTGTAAGCATATATGCAACAGCACCTGCCTCCCACTGCCTCCCCGCCCGAGTCAGGCGGGGGCGAAGGTGACGTCGACCCGGTAGCGCTTGGTGCCGCTGGCCATATCGGTCTCACGCAGCGTCGTGAACGTGGAGACGCCCTTGGCGGCACCCGTGCTAGCACGGGAGATCGCCCTTCGTCGCGACAGCCGGACATGCGGTGGCTAGGTTTCATCTGACATCTGTTGGTGTTCAGGCATCACGGCATTGACGCACCCCGTCGGAAGGAATCGACATGCGCATCTGGGCACCCATCTTGGCCGGCAGTCTCGCCGTGGCAGCGCTGACCGTGCCGGCCTCGGCTGCGCCACCCCCAGAGGCGCGGGTAGCCACGGCCGCACAGTCCGACGTGAGTCAGCCGCCCGTCGCCACCCCGCGAGCGCGCGATAAGCGGCCCAACTTTGTCATCGTGCAGACCGACGACATGATTGTCGACGACCTCAAGGTGATGCCAGCCGTCCGCGCACTGATCGGTGATGCCGGTGCGACGTTCAACCAGATGCTCACGCCTTTCGCCCTGTGCTGCCCGTCGCGTGCCGCGCTCATGACGGGCGCCTACCCGCACAACAACAAGGTCAGTTCCAACTTCCCTCCCACGGGCGGATTCGCGCCCTGGGAGACCAACAACGGCAAGAAGCACACGGCGTATTTGCTGAAGCAATCCGGCTACCACACGGTGCATATCGGCAAGTACATCAACGGATACGGGATGTACAACCGCCCGGTGAAGCGCGTTCCCAGTGGATGGAGTGAGTGGTACGGCACATCCGACCCCTCGACGTACCAGATGTATGGCTACCGCATGAACGAGCCGCGCGGGAGCAAGGTGTACGGCGACTTCTTTGTCGAGGACCCACGCAACTACGGCACGGATGTGTATTCGGCTAAGGCCTTGGGCGTCATCCAGCGCGCAGCCCGCAGCCCCAAGCCGTTCTTCATGCAGGTGGCCTTCCTCGCACCGCACGTTGAGACGGTCCCGCTCACCGACGGCTCATGGCAGGACGGGTGGGCCGATGTTGACCAGCCCGAGGAAGGATCGGGCATCACCGTGGAGACGATCCCGCCGCGGCCAGCTAAACGGCATGCCAATCTGCTGCCCAACATCGAGTTGACACAGGACCCGAGCTTCAACGAGGCCGACCGGACCGACAAGCACCCGGTCATCCAGGCAATCCCGCCGCTGACCGACGAGGAAGTCGAGGAGCTCGCGGCCGATAACCGCAGCCGCAAGTTGTCGCTGCTGGCCGTGGATGAGGGCGTCCTGGCGATGGTCAATGCACTGCGCCGGACCGGCCAACTCGACAACACCTACTTCATCTTCATTGGTGACAACGGCTACCTCCTTGGCCAGCATGGGATCAGTTACGGCAAGTACTTCCCCTACGAGCCTGCACTGAACATCCCCGCGATGATGCGCGGGCCGGGCATCAAGCCCAAGACGGTCGTGCCGGGTATGACCTTCGAGATCGATATTGCGCCGACCATCCTTGAACTCGCTGGTGTGCGGGCCAATCGGCCGATCGACGGGCAGTCACTGGTCGGTCGCATCATGGATGGTGAGCGCTTGGAGCGCCGCCCGCTCCTCCTGTCCAGTGGGCCCCAGCAGTCGGCCAGCGGCAACCTCCTGCCGCTCTTTGACGGCGTACGGACCGAGCGCTACGTCTGGTGGATCTACGAGGACGGCTTCGAGGAGATGTACGACTTGAAGGTGGATCCCTATCAGGTGGAATCGGTCTCTGATGATCCGTCCTACCTGAAGACCCGGCTTGCACTGATCGGCCTATGGGACCGACTCAAGGACTGCACGGGCGGGACCTGCCGCATCCCGACGCCTCGGATACCTGGACCGACCGACATCCAGGCTGAGGGCTGACGACCTACTCCCTCCACCACCCACTCATCGGCACGCCCGCGCGCGATCGCGACGGTCCCGGTCCGTCCACAGCAGTCGTGCCCGTCCACAGACTCGATCGATAGTGCTTCCCGACACCGTCGCCCTGCCACGGTCGCTGGATGTCCGTCCACCCGATCCCTCTGCCGACCGCGGCCACACCGCTCGCCGACTATCTGCGCCAGGAGTGGCTGCCGCGCCATGAGCCGACCTGGGCCAGCGGCAGCAGACGCCATCGGCGCTGGACCGTCGCCATCCTCTGCGACTCCCCCCTGGCCGACCGACCGATCGGTGATCTGGGTGTGCTGGAGATCGAGCGCTACTTCGCCGAGCGGGCCGGCCAGCCCTTCCCGCAAAAGGGGCAACTCCCCGCGCGCGGGCCACACCGGACCGACGTGCTGCCGCCTGGGCCGCCATCCTCGCGGCCGAGCCGATGCCGCAGCCCTGGCCCGCGACTTCAGTGATCTCCTGGGGCCGCTGGAGTCGACCACCGCGGTGGACACCATGCGCGCCCTCGATATCTGGCAGCGCCACCCCTCCGCGGGAGCCTTCGACGCGCTGCTCCTGGCTGTGGCAATGCGCACCGGTGCCGAGGCCGTGGTGAGCGACGATGCCGGTCTCGCAGCCATCCCGGGAGTGCCCGTGATGACGGCGGCCGAGGCCGTAGATCGCTTTGTACCCGCTGGCGGCTAAGCGTGTGGATGGTGCGCGTGTCCATGCGTGGGTGCTCACGTGCGATGTTGACGTATGCCGTCAAGGGCAATGAGTGTCGCGGTCAATGTCAGACCCCCGTGACAAAATTTGCATATGGCCGGTAAGCGCCGCTTCCCGTCCCGTCACTTCCGGAGGATTGCGTGACCGCCCTACTTGATGTCTCCGCCGATGTGGAGTTGGCACATGCCGCCGCTCTGCTCGAGGAGGCAGCCACCACACTCGCTGCCGTCGACGTCGCAGCGCTGACCGGCATCGGGACGGGTGAGCACCTCCTGCGACTGCAGCGAGCTCAGCGTCAGATCGACGCGGTCACATCGGCCACGATGGTGAAGTTCGCCCGGTCGTCAGAGTGGGAGATCGACGGCGCGCGCCACGCGGTGGCCTGGCTGGAGGGCCGTAGCAACGACTCCGCCGGTGCCGGGCGCCGACTTCTCGGCCGCGGCCATCTGCTCGAGGCCTTCCCCTGCGTCTTCACCGCGTGGCGAGACGGTCAGATGTCGACCCAGCACGTCGATGCCCTACGCAAAATCCATCGGCGCTATCCCCGCCTGCGTGAAGTCCTCGTCGCCGTCGATCAGGAGATCGCCACCGTCGCATCGACGTGTACGCCGATGGAGTTCTTCCAGCGCCTGCGCGAGCTGTGCCACCGCCACGATCCGCAAGCCGTCGCCGACGATGAGACCGATGAGCGCATCCGCGCATCACTGCACGTCTCGACCCACCTCGACGGCTGGGTCAAGATCGACGGCCATCTCGACCCGATCCTCGGCGCGCGCTTCGTCGCAGCCCTCGAGGCGGCCCGACGGCATCCGGAGCCCGCGCCCCCAACCCCCGACCCCGATGCTGCTCGCGATGCTGCTCACGACCGGGATGGCGCTCGTGACCCGTGGGACACCACCGATGTGCCGCTCCCGGGTGATGTCGAACGCCGACCCCTGTCCCAGCGCAATGTCGATGCACTGGAGCGCATTCTCGATGCGGCCGCCGCGGCCACCGGTGATGACGCCCTGCCCCGGGTGACCGGTGAGCGACCTACCGTCAACGTCACCGTGCCCATCGAGGCGCTCATGCACGACGGGGCGCCACAGGCGGCGTGGCTGGAGCGCTTCGGTGTGCCCACCACGCTCATCAGCGGCGCTGCGGCTCGACATCTTGCCTGCGATGCATCACTGCGGCCGTTGCTGGTCGATCGGCGCGGACAGTTGGTGGCGATGCTTCCGAAGGTGCGGATGCTGCACCATGCACTGCGGCGGGCGGTGTTCATCCGAGATGTGCACTGTCGCTTCCCACGATGTCGACAGCGGATCGACCAGGTCCACCACCTGATTTTTCACTCCCACGGCGGCCCGACCGTGCTCGGCAATCTCATCGGCCTCTGCGGCTATCACCACCGCCGCATCCACGACGGGACGTGGAATGCCGAGGGTGACCCCGGTGGACCGGTGATCTTCCGGTCCCGGATGGGACAGGAGTTAACGAGTGATCCCCCTTGCCGACGTTGATGACAGGGGTGGAGTGGACGAATGGCCGGAGTGAATGACGTGCTGGAGTGAATGAAGCCGGCTCAGCGGCGGGGCAGGATCACGCGCACGAGGAGGCCGCCTTCTGGCGCGTCGCCCAGGGTGACCGTGCCACCCGCATCGGCGACCGCCGACGCCACGATGGACAGGCCCAGACCCGATCCGGGGATCGCGCGCGCGTCCGGGGTGCGATGGAAGCGGTCAAAGACGGTGGCCCGCTCGCCCTCCGGGATGCCGCGTCCACCATCGCGCACCTCGATGACCACCTCGGTGCGATGGTCGATGACGGATGCGGTGATCGCGGCGGGTGGGGCGGCGAATTTCGCCGCATTGTCGAGCAGATTGCCGACGATCTCCGCCATGCCGACGGGATCGACCCTGAGCAGCACCGGCTCCGCCGGCAGATCGACCGTCACATCACGCTGCGTACGTCGAGTCAATCGCTCTGCCGCTGCCGCGACAGCCCCCCGGATATCAAGTTGCACCACCTCGCGGATCGGCTCATCACGTGCGGCAAGCGCGAGGAGTTCCTCGACGAGGCGGCCCAACTCATCCAGCTCCGCCTGTGCTGCGGACAGCGACTCCTGTGTCGTGTCATCCGTCGCCGTGCGGGCAGCGAACTGCACATTGGCGCGCAGCGCGGCCAGCGGCGTACGCAACTCATGCCCGGCGTCCTGCACCAATTGCTCCTGCTGTTCCTGCGAACGGCGCAGCGACTCCTGCAGGCTCGCCGTCGCCTCGACCACCTGCACCACTTCGCGCGGGGCACCGGGCTTGGCCACCGGCACCTCACCGGACTCCCCCCGTGACAGGGCACGCATCGCATCGGCCACCTCCTCCAGCGGGATGGTGGACCGTCGTACGGCGAGCACCCCGATGCCCGCACCGACTCCGACAGCGGCCAAGCCGACGACGGCCAGGATCGAGGCGAGACCGACGAGGATCGTGTTGGTCTCCTCGAGTGAGCGCACGGCACGCGCCGCCGCACCATCAACGACCGCGACCGTGAGGACGCGCACCTGGGCGCCATTGGGTGCGACGCGCGTCGAATACGCCCGGGTCCCCGGCGGTGAACTCGCGATCCGAATGTCCTCCGGGTCAGCCGGCAGATCGAAGGACTCCCGGTCGACTTCAAAGACCTCACCATCGGACAGCACGGCGTCGACGAGCACGGTGGGCTGGCCGGAGATGGGTGGGCGCACGATCGGCGGGGCATCCTCGGCCGGCTCGAGGAAGATGCCGGCCTCCAGCCGCGACTGCAGCGAGGAGTCGACGCTGCCGAGCAGGGCGCTGCGGGTCAAAAACCACACACCCATCGCCAGACCCACGACCGACAGGGCCACGGTGACGGCGACGATGAGGGCGACCGTCGTGCGCAATGAACGCATGCGCTACTCCCGCCTACTCCACGCGCGCGACGAAGCCGACACCGCGGACGGTGTGCACCAGACGCGTGCGGTCACCGGCCTCGGTCTTGCGGCGTACGTAGGACACGTACGTGTCGAGATTGGAATCCAACGTCGGCGAGGAGAAGCCCCACACCTCGGTCATCAGACCTGAGCGCTCCACGACGGCACCATCGGCGGCGAGCAGCACCTGCAGCAGCGCGAACTCTGTCTTGGTGAGCGGGATGTCCTCACCGTCGCGCGTCACCTGCCGGCGCGCACAGTCGAGGGTGAGATCACCGAGGGAGTAGATATCCGAGCCGTCCACGTGGCCCGCCCGCCGCAGGAGGGCGCGAACGCGCGCGAGCAACTCGGTCAGGTCGAAGGGTTTGGGCAGATAGTCATCGGCCCCCGCATCCAGGCCCGCGACGCGGTCACCGACCTCACCGCGTGCGGTGAGGACAAGAATCGGCAGGACGTGGCCGTCGGCGCGCAGTCGGCGCGCGACATCGAGACCGTCGATATCGGGTAGGCCGAGATCGAGCACGATGAGATCGATGGTGGCTGCACCCCGCTCGGGCACCTGCAAACGCTCGAGTGCGTCGTAGCCCGTGGGTGCTGTCTCCACGTCGTATCCCTCAAAGGCGAGCACGCGCTCGAGCACCTGACGCAGCGATGGATCATCGTCAACCACGAGCACGGCCATGGGATGACAGTAGTCGCTCTGCGCGGGTCAGTCGCCTTGCGCGGGTCAGTCACTCTGCGCGGAGTGTCACCGGCACCTCACCGGCATAAAAACGGCCCCCGGTGTCTCACTCCATGTTGGAGACGCCGGGGGCCGGAGCTCGAGGTAGTCGGGATCAGTGCGCCCTACCGCACACGGCCACCACGAGCAGCTGTGGGGGAGCGTATCGCTAGATGCGACGCGGTGAAACGACGACCCGACCGTCATCGCCGCCGGGTTGGCGCATGAGACGGTCGACCGCGCGAGCAAGGTCATCGCGCAGGGACGCGGACTCCGATTTGGAGATTTTGCCGTCAAATTGAGCCTCGATGACCGGGCGCGAAAGCCAGCTGTACAGGGCTTGCTGGACATCACCGGATGCGTCACCGGTGATCCGCAGGAGACTCGCGCCGTTGGCGAGGCGAGACTGCACCGTGCCGGTGCGTATCCCGGACTCGTCGGCGATGATCTCCCAGAAGGATTCGATGGTCCGCTCCTCCACCTTGGCAGACAGCGACTTGGGATCGACGTACGTCGGGAGCAGGGCACTGGTGACGTAGTTGCCCTGGGCCTCGGAGTAAACACCGGAGCTGATGGCGTCACCGAGGATGACGGCGACCCGCGCATGGGCCCGATCCCGCAGGGCGGATTCACTCGCCTGGGCGGGGGCCGCGACCGCACAGAGCGCCACGAAGGCCACCGCGAGGGTGAGCAGTCGGCGCGAGGTCATGTCTTGAGTGTGAGGGTCGAGATGGGTGCGACGCCAGGGGCGGGGCTGGGAACTGACTGGGAAGACAGCCCCCGTGCGGCCGCGGCAGCGCGCATCATCGTCCGGTGCCGACGTACCCTCACCCTATGAAGCGCATGGGTCTCGTCGCCGTCGGCTTTGCCGGCCTCCTTATCGTCACCGCCTGCTCCTCCAGCACCGAGGAGGCCGCCACTTCGGCCAGCCCGAGTGCCAGCCCCAGCCCATCCGCCAGCGCCTCTGTCGACATGTCGGTGACGCCGAGTGAGTCCCCCAGCGCGCCGGAGACGATCCTCGCCGTGCTGTGCGACGCCGCAACCGAGGAGTCGGTGGCCGCGATCGAGTCTGTGCTCAAGCCTGATTACACCGTGAGCCAACTGGTCGACGTACGCACCGACGACAAGGGCCAGCATGCGATCCTCGGCTTCGTCGAGGGTCCGGGTCTCGCCGTCCTCGCCCAGTGGACCGGCACCGGCCTCGGCCTCGAGGGCCTCGCCGCCGCCGATGAATTCGCCGCCGAGGTCACCGGTCTGACGGTGGCACCGCAGGATCAGCAGATCACGGACCTGCTCAGCCAGACGGTCACGTGCTACTCCGCCATCTACGCACCCGAGGATGGCGACGATAAGAAGAAGGATGACGGCAACGCCGAATAGTCGCTAGCCCCACGAATAGTCGCTATCCTCACCGGATGCGCCGAACCCTTGCTGCCGCCGCCGCTGCGGCCATCGCGTCCCTTGCTATCTCCGTGCCGGCTCAGGCGGCCGAGTTGGTGTACGTCGCCCTCAACGAGAAGGGTCTCAAGCAGGTCCTCATCAAAAAGTCATGGGGCCCCGCGTGGTTTGGTCCCGTTGACAACTATGAGGCCAGCTCCTCCATGTCGGGACTGAAGCTCGAGGTATGCGACGTCAACGGCAAGGTGATCAAGGGCGAGAAGGCCACATCGCACTCGAGCATGTTCATGAACTTCGCGCAGAGCAAGCAGGACCACCTCCTCCAACTGCAGCAGTTTGTCTTCCAATACAAGGACGTGCAGACGGCTGAATTCGCGTGGCAGCAGTTGCTCAGCGTCTCCACCTCATGCGTGGGCACCACGACCGAGAACATCGTCCAGAACGGCAAAAAGGTCGGCACGGCCACCGTGAAGACGTCGGTCTTCGTCGAGCCGTCGATGTACGGCCAGGACCAACTCATCATCAACACCGATGTGCAGCTCGACAAGCCGCTCCCCGGGGGCACCGGCTCAAGGGAGTCCGCCGACCAACTCCGCATCTTCACCTACACGGGTGCTGCCATCGTGGAGATCTCGGCGTACAAGGACGTGCCCAAGCAGAAGAACTGGGTCTTCTCCAAGCCCCAGGTCGCCACCGTCGAGACCCTCGCGCTCCTGGCCATCCAGCGCTATCACCTGACGGCACTCAAGTCGCTCTAGGCCCGTAGGCGGTCCAGCAGCGGCGAGCCGAAGGCACCGCGCGCATCGAATGCGTCCCATGTCGCCACCGCGGGGCGTATGGCCTCGCGCACCCAGGCGAGCACGGTGGGATCGGTCCACGGGCCCTCGGCGGAGACCGCCCATGCCTTGGACCACTCCGGACGCAGGCGGCCGGCGAAGCGCTCCCACAGCCACGCCTCGTACTCGGCGTAGAACTCCCATGCCAGTGGCATTCCGGGAGTGGTCACCAGGTCGATCCAGACGACGCGCTCGGAGTCGCCGATCGGCAGACCCGGCGAGAGTAACGCGGGCACCGCACCGGGCACACCGACGGCGTCGACGCGATCCACATCGGTGACGCGCATCTCTAGGCAACTGTTGATGGGGTCGTGCCCGGCATGCGCATAGTCGTGCAGCATCTGATCGAAGTGGTGCGCGATGTCATGGATCGCCGCTTGCACCTCACCGGCGCGCACGTGCACGGCGTAGGCGAGGCTCACCACGCGCAGGGTGTCGTGCTGGACGTAGAGCAGCATGTTGCCTGACGTGCCATGCCACACGTGATCGGGTGGAGACAGGTGGCGCATCTCGCGCAGCGTCGCGCGCTCCACGAGCGGCGTGAGCCACGGCAGGTGCGCGAGCGTCTGGGTGAAGGCCGTCGTGAATGCCGTCGGCAGATCCGGCGAGAGCCGCACGGTGAGCGGCTCGGTCACGCGCGGTCCTTCGACGACGCCCTCCTCGGTGAAGTGCTGCACGAGCGGCGTCTGCGTGAAGGGGAACCACAGCGCCTGCACGCGCCCGTGCTCCTCGACCAGCGCCTGGATACTCCCCTCGGCGGCCGTCGGTGCATAGGCGACCTCCCAGTCGGGATAGTCCACGCGTCGGCCCAGATAGGAGTTGGGCACCACCCGCATCGTCACCGACAGCAGGTACGCCGCTCCGAGATGCACGAGCAGGGCCGCCACCTCCGGCTCATCCCTGCGGAACTCGCGGATGACGTAGTCATCACCCTCGGACACGATCGCGCGGAAACTGATCACGAGATTGCTCACCGTGCCGAAGAGATCCGGCTGGTTTTCGCGCTGGCGAATGCCCGCGCCATGCGCGCCGATCGCGAGCATCCCGCCGATGGTGACGTCGGGCACGCCGGGGTAGTCCGGCCACGCCCAGCCCGGCGCCTCGCTCGCGCCGTGGTTGTCGATGCCCTCCAGCGCGCGGACCGCCTCGGCCAGGGTCGTGCCCGCGCGGAAGGTCGCGGCCGGCACCGGGTCGTAGGAAAAGTCGAGCAGCCCCGTCATGCGCGACTGATCAACGGCGATCACCCTCCCCGCCTCCTCGAAGGCGAGTGGGGACCAGGTGTGGAAGGCACCCACCGGTCGCACGCGGTATCCCTCGCGCGCCGCCCAGCGCACGAGCGCGAGCGCCTCCTCGTCGGACAGCGGCGTCGCCGTGGGCACGTCCGAGACCCGGATCATCCGCGACCAGTTCTCGTAATCGCGAGACTCCAGCGCGAGCGGCGCGTCGGAGTTCATCACTTGGCTCTGGCGGAGACGATCTTGGTGGGCCCCCACCCTGCTGCGTTGAATGACTGGACACTCACCGTCACGCTGACGCCCTTGCGCGCCTTCACCGTGATGCTGAATCTGGACGCGTCGATCCACGGGGCGCCGTTGACGCTGTACCGGTAGTCCGCCTCATCCCCGCCATCCGAGAGTGCGGGCTTCCAGGTCACGGTGACGCGTCCCTTGCCCGCCGTGGCCTTCACATCGCGCGGCACGGACGGCGCAGTGATGTCCCACCACACCTTCGTGGGATCGGTGCAGATGAAGAGCTCGCCGCAGTAGACGGGCGACCCCGTGACGACGCTGCCCGCAGCGGTCATCACGCCCAGGGCGCGACCTTGGTTGTCGACAACGGGCGCCCCGGCGTACGTCGCATCCACCGGTGAGTTCAGAGTGAAACTGTCGGTGCCCACAGCGGTGACGCGGCGCTCAAGCATGGACAGCAACCCACCGTCGACACCGCGAGCCGCGATCCCGACCCACTGGCCGACGCGCGGCGTGGGGACGAAGTCCCAGTCGATGTAGGGCAGATCCGGCTTCACCTGGATGGTGCCGGCATCACTCGCGGTGCCGGCGACCCAGGGGCGAGCCTCGATTGTCAGCGCACCCTGGCGCACGCGGAGCGCAGCAGGCGTGGCCGCACACGCCGCACTCATCGCCGACGTCGTCACGAGAATGGCCTTCCAACTGTCGGGTGCCGGGTCGTCCGCCACGTCGGCCGACCAGCCGGTCGCCGTGACAGTGCCGCACGAGACGGCGTAGGTGACCTCGGCGAGCCGGGCGGCGAGCGCGGCCCGATCGGCCGGGGGGTCACTCGGTCTCCAGCCGGGGATCACGGTCTGGGGCGTCACGCTCTGGGGCGTGATGGCCACGGCGGGACTCGCCGCAGTGACGACAGCAGTGGCGAGGGCTGCGGCGAGCAGGGCGGCGAGAAGCGGGCGGCGGGGGGACACGCGGCAAGGGTACGCCGGAATCCCTCTCGTCGAGTGCTGAGTTGTGTCCCGCGACACGCCGTGCGGAGGCGTCACGGTCCAGCAGTCGGCGGAGGGTGCGGTCAGCGGACGGTGCGGTCAGCGGACGCCGAGGGCGGTGAGCGTCCAGGCAATCGCCTCCGCCTCATCGCGCAATGCCGCGTATCGGCCGGCCTGCCCACCGTGGGATCCCTCGCCGGTCTCGACGCGGAAGGTGACGCTGCCGGGATCGGTCAGGGTCGCACGGTCGCCGCGCTGCGGATCCGAATGGCGCAGCGCCGCCACCCATTTGGCGGGCTCGTGCACGAGTACGCGCGGATCGTGCACCGCGCCGGTGACGAGCAGCGGCGGGCGATCCTCGACCTCGGGCAGATTGAGATAGGGCGTATAGGTCTCCATGTAGGCGCGCTGCTCCGAGATCCGCGGGTCGCCCCACTCCTCCCACTCCGTAATGGTGAGCGGGATGTCCGGGTCGAGCATGGAGTTGACGCAGTCGACGAAGGGCACCTCGGCGATGATCCCGGCCCAGCGCTGCGGTGCCATCGCATAGACCGCACCCTGCAGCAGTCCACCCGCGGAGCCCCCCCGGCCCACGATGGGTCCGACGAGGGCCGCATCGACCAGGTGATCGGCCGCGGCGATGAAGTCGGTGAACGAGTTGCGCTTGGCCAGGAGATGACCGTCGATCCACTGCTGGCGGCCCACCTCACCGCCGCCGCGGATATGCGCCTTGGCCAGCACCACACCGCGATCCAGCAGCGGCAGCCACGCCAGGTCAAACCACGGATCATCCACCGACTCATACGAGCCATAGCCGTAGAGCAGGCACGGTGTCGTCGCGCCGAGCTCGGTGTCCCGGTGACGCGTGACGACGATCGGGATGCGCCATCCGTCCGTGGCCGAGGCGTACACGACCTCACTGATGTACGCCGACGCGTCATGTCCGGGGACCTCGCGCACGTGGCGCAGTCGTCGCTCACCGCTGACAAGATCCACCTCCCACCACTGGGTCGGTGACGTGAAGGATTCGGTGACGACGATGACGAAGTCCGCGTGCGGATCCTCGTTGCGCCCCAGGCGGATCGCCCCACCCGGCTCCGGATGCAACTCATGCCGGCGCGTGCCATCCCGCTCCAGGATGCGCACGCAGGCCTGCCCATCGACGCGCGCGTAGGTCACGATGGCGTCGTCGAAGGCCACCACATCGTGGAGCCGACCGGCGCGAATATCCAGTGCCGGAGCGCTCGCGGAGGCCGGTGCGGTCAACGCAAACTCAACCTCCTCGGCGTTGGACAGGGTCAGCCAACGGTCGCGATCCCACTCCACGTCGTACTCCACGCCATCCACGCGCGGGCGCAGTGATTGGGCCACACCGTCGGCCATCACCCAGCACTCACTCGTCGTGCGCGAATGAGATGCGATCACGAGATGGTCGCCACTGCGGCGCACGGTGAGTTCGAAGCGCTGATCCGGCTCGGTGAGGATCACGGCCCGCGCACCGGTGCGCGGATTGACCCGGTGCACCTCATGGGGACGATTGAGGTCATCGATAACCGTGAAGTAGAAGTCATCACCCAGCCACGCACCGGAGTAGTAGGTGTCGTCGATGACGAGCGGCAAGTCCGTGCCCGCAGCGAAGTCGCGGAAGCGCAGCGTGTAGCGCTCAGCACCGGTGAGGTCGATCGAATAGGCGAAGATCTGCTCCCCCGGCTCCTCCAGCCCCGTGGCGGCGTACGGCGATCCGAAGGACGCCAGGTCCACCAGGAGCTCATCGTGACCGGGAGCGTGACCGGGAAGGCCGCCCGCCCGGGGAAGAATGCGTCGCAATTCAGACAACTCGCGCCCGGACGGGGTCAGCGTGTAGTAGGCATAGGGACCGTGATCCCTCCTGACCGATCGTTCAGCATCCGGGGTGCGCGCCACCAACTCGGCGAGCACCTCCTGAGCCAACGGCGCCAGGGCTGCCATGCCGGCGTCGTAGGCCATCCGCTCGGCCTCCAGGTGGGCGGCGACGCGATCGGCATCGCGCATCCAGGCGTAGGGGTCGGGGAGGGCCTCGCGGGGAGCAATCGGTGAGGGCACGGACTGACTGTAGGCCACGATGAAGGAGTGCACGTGATACGCAGAATGATCGCGGCGGTTGCCGCCGCCACTGTTGCCCTGGCCCCCGCGGCCGCCATCTCGCCGGCACAGGCTGCCGATCCGGTCGTCTTCACGGTCGGCATGCTCAACGACATCGATTCGCTCAATCCCTTCACGGGGATTCTCGCCGAGTCCTACGAGATGTTCCAGCTCCAGTACGCGACGCTGCTGAGCTCCAGCGCGACCGACTTCACACCCGCCCCCGGATTGGCGGAGTCGTGGGAGGAGTCGGCCGATGGGTCGACCTGGACCTACACGCTCCGACCCGATCTGGTCTGGTCCGATGGCACCCCACTGACCGCCAACGACGTGGTCTACACCTTCAATCGCATCCTCGACGGCCGCTATGAGCAGCGCAACTACGGCAGCTACGTCCGCAACATCACCTCGGTCGAGGCGACCGATGATCGCACCGTAGTGATGACGGTGGCGGCACCCTCACCCATCATGGAACGCCTCGCCGTATACATCCTGCCCGAGCACGTGTGGAGCGGTGTCGACGCCAAGGCCGTGAAGTCCTTCGCCAACGAGCCCGAGGCCGGTCAGACACTCGTGGGATCCGGTCCCTTCCTCGTGACGGAGCGCCGCTCCGGACAGTTCATCCGCATGGTCGCCAATGACACCTACTTCAACGGCCGTCCCGCCGTCGATGAGCTTGTCTTCCGCGTCTACAACAACCCCGATGCACTCGGCCAGGCCCTCATCAAGGGTGAGGTTGACTTCGCTTCCGGACTCACCGCGGATGTCTTCAGCACACTGGAGGGCAAGGAGGGCATCACGACGTACGCCGGTGGCTACTCCGGCTTTAACGAACTCGCCTTCAACATGGGTGCGGCCCTCACGGACGGCACGCCGATCGGTGACGGCAATCCGCATATGCAGGATCAGCAGGTGCGCCTAGCCATCTCGCACGCCATCGACCGCCAGCAACTCGTCGATCGCATCCTGGACGGCTACGGCACCCCCGGCTCGACGGTCATCCCGCCCGTCTACCCCACGCTGCACGTCGATCCCGGCACGCAGTCCTACGACCCCGCACTCGCCAACCAGATCCTGGATGACGCGGGCTACGCGATGGGCCCCGACGGCGTACGCGTCGGTCCCGACGGTGAGCCGATGCGCTACCGACTCTTTGTGCGCAGTGACTCCGACACCTCCGTCCGCTCGGGTGAGTTCTTCAAGAACTACATGGCGGCCGTCGGCATCGAGGCGGAGATCAAGCCGGTCGATGAGAATGCGCTGTTTGAGATCATCGGCCGCGGCGAATTCGACATGTTCGAATGGGGCTGGGTCGTCGAGCCCGACCCCGACTATCAGCTGTCGACCTTCACCTGCGGTAAGCGCTCCTACGAGGATGGCGGCGAGATCTACGCCGACCTGTCCGACTCATTCTTCTGCGATGAGGAATACGACCGGCTCTACTCCGCCCAGGCAGTCGAGACCGATCAGACGGCACGCGCCGCACTCGTGCAGCAGATGCAGACGATCATTTACGACCAGGTCGCCTACGTCGTCACCTACTACTACGACAACCTCGAAGCCTTCCGCTCCGATCGCTTCACCGGCTTCGTCGGACAACCGGAAGGGACCGGCTCACTGCTGTTCCAGTACGGCACGCACAGCTATGAAGCAGTGGAGCCCATCTCCGCCGACGACGGTGGCACCGACCCGACGAGCAGCCCATCACCGGGCGCGACCACCGCGGCGGAGGAGCCCGCTGAGACCGCGCAGAGTTCATCGAGCACCGGGCTCATCATCGGGCTCATCGTGGCCGCACTGGTGATCATCGGGCTGGTCGTACTGCTGGTGCGCATGCGCTCGAAGTCAGCGGCGGATACCAAGGAGTGAGCCTTCTCCAAGAGGTCGCGGTTGGGGAGCCGGATCCGATCCGGACCCCTCGCGTCTCCGGGTCCACACTGCGCGTTGTCGTCAGCAAGGTGGTGCGCGCCATCATCACGCTCGCCTTTGTCGTCGTCTTCAACTTCTTCCTCTTCCGCATGCTGCCCGGTGACCCGATCGGCCTCTACACCCGTGGCCGCAATCAAGACGCCGAGCAGATCGCCCAGTTGCGCCGTGACCTCAACAAGCCGCTGTGGGAGCAATTCATCACGTACATCTCCAACCCCTTCGACCCAGGCATCGACTCCACCCGCTTCTCCCGGCCCGTCTGGGAGCTCATCGGCGAACGCATCTGGCCCACAATCTTGCTACTCGGCACCGCCATCGTGCTCGCCTCGATCATCGGGATCTGGCTCGGCATCCGCGCCGGGTGGAAGCCGGGCGGTCGCTTCGACAAGGTCTCCACGGGCACCACGCTGACGCTGTACTCCATGCCGGAGTTTTGGCTGGGCATGATGCTGCTCATCGTCTTCGGCGTGGGTGCCTTCGGCATCCCCGGCTTCTTTCCCGTGGGCGGTATATCGACGCCCGGGGTGGACACCTCATCACCGGCCGGATGGCTCAATGTGCTGTGGCATTTAGTCCTCCCCTGCACCACACTCCTGCTCATTTACCTCGCGGACTACGCACTCGTCATGCGCGCATCCCTCATCGACGAACGCAAGCAGGAATACCTCATGCTGGCCCGCGCCAAGGGACTGCGTGACGCCATGGTGCGCAAGAAGCACGCCGTGCCCAATGCGCTGCTGCCCACGATCACACTGATCTTCCTCTCCCTCGGCTTCGTCGTCACCGGTGCGATCACGGTGGAGACCGTCTACTCCTGGCCCGGTCTCGGCCTGCTCACCTATGAGGCCCTGCGCGGGCCCGATATTCCCCTCCTCCAGGCGGTCTTCCTGGTCTTCAGCATCGCCGTCGTCGGGGCCAACCTGATCGCGGAGTTGCTGTACATCGTCATCGATCCGCGGGTGCGACAGTGATGCGGGTACGACGGATGCGGGTACGACGGTGACGACGATCGCGGGCCAACGCCGACGCCTCGCCCTCTCCCGCTTCTGGACGCAGTTCCGCCACGATCGCGCGGGCATGACCGGACTCATCATCCTCGGGATTTTCATCCTCACGGCCATCCTCGCGCCGATCCTCATCTCCCCCGATGCCCTCGACGTCACGCAGGCCGAGGGTGACCGCTTCGATCCGCCCTCACTCGCCTATCCCCTCGGCACCGATGAGTCCGGCAGATCGATCCTGCTCCTGCTCGCCTGGGGCACGCGAATCTCACTCACCGTCGGACTCGCCGCCACCATCATCTCCATGGTGATCGGTACGGCGGTCGGCATCATGGCGGGCCACTTCCGCGGCGTCGGCAGTCATGCCCTCGTCGGCGTGACCGACTGGTTCCTCGTGATTCCCTTCCTGCCGCTCGCGATCGTGCTCGCCACCGTGCTGGGACCGAGCACCCTCAACCTGATCATCGTCATCGGCATCACCTCGTGGGCCGGCACCGCGCGCCTGATCCGCGCGCAGACCATGTCGATTGAGGGGCGCCCGTACATCGAACGATCCCGCGCACTCGGCGCCGGCAACTGGCACCAGATGACGCGACATGTGCTGCCCAACGTCTTCCCGCTCGTGCTCGCCAACACCACGCTCACCGTCGCCATCGTCATCCTGTCGGAGACGACCCTGTCCTTCCTCGGTCTCGGTGATCCGCTCGCACCATCCTGGGGCGCGATCTTGGACCGGGCGTTCTCCACGGGCGCGGTGAGTCAGGGTGCGTGGTGGTACGTGCTGCCGCCGGGTATCTGCGTCGTCCTCGTCGTACTAGCCTTCACCCTGGTCGGTCGTGCCATGGAACGCATCGTTGATCCGCGAGGGAGCACCGCATGAGCCTGCTGGAATTCCGCGATGTCAGCGTCGACTACGGCGACATCCCCGCCGTCCGCGGAGTGACACTCAATATCGAGCGTGGTGAAGTGCTCGGCATCGCGGGTGAGTCCGGCTGCGGCAAGTCCACCCTCGCCGCGACCGTGCTGCGTCTGCTCCCGGACTCCGCCCGCGTCGGTGGCGCGGTGATCCTCGACGACCAGGACGTGCTCACGATGACCTGGGGTCGCCTGCGTGCGGTGCGCTGGGCTGACGCCGCCATCGTCTTCCAGGGAGCCCTGCACGGACTCAACCCCGTGCAGGCCATCGGCAAGCAACTCGCCGAGCCCATCCGACTGCATAAGACCGCGACGGACGTCGATGCCCGAGTCGCGGAGTTGCTCACCCAGGTGGGACTGCCACCGAGTCGTGCCCGCGCTTTTCCGCATGAACTCTCCGGCGGACAACGCCAGCGCGTCATGATCGCCATGGCACTGGCCTGCGCTCCCGATCTCATCATCGCCGACGAGCCGACGACGGCACTGGATGTGATGGTGCAGGCACAGGTGCTGGATCTGCTCACGTCGCTGGTGCGCGAACTCAACATGGGCATGGTGCTCATCAGTCACGATCTCGGCGTACTCGGAACGACGTGTGATCGGATCGCGGTGATGTACGCCGGGCGCATCGTCGAGACGGGTCCCGCACTGGATATCTTCGACGATCCGCGACATCCCTACACGCGCGCACTCGCGGGTGCCTTCCCGCGCATCGGTGACGATGCGGCCCGCTATGCCCCGGTCGGGCTGCCCGGTGATCCGCCGTACGCCGGTGACCTGCCGAGCGGCTGCACCTTCCATCCGCGCTGTCCCGAGGTCATGCCGGAGTGCGCGACCACCACGGTCGAGTTGCGCCCTGCCGGACCCGGACGAGCAGCCGCGTGCCTGAGGGTGCTCCCGTGACGGTGGGTCAGCCGGTGGCGGATGGGCAGCCGGTGGCCAGTGGTCAGCCGATGATCGGCGCGCGCGACCTGGCGGTCGTCTTCGGGGGTCGCGTGCGGGCCGTCGATGGCGTCGACCTCGAGGTGGATGCCGGTGAGATCGTCGCACTCGTCGGGGAATCCGGCTGCGGCAAGACGACGCTCGCACGCACGCTGCTCGGGTTGGAGAAGCCGACGGCAGGCACGGTGCTGTTTGAGGGTAAGCCGCTGGACTATCGACGGCTGAAGGACTTCCGTCGCCAGGTGCAACTGGTCCTGCAGGATCCGCTCGGTGCCCTCAATCCGCGCCACACCGTCTATGACGCCGTCGCCGAAGGCCTGCGTATCCACAAGGTCCCCGGTGATGAGCAGGCCCAGGTGTCCGAGGCACTCTCCCAGGCGGGACTGCGGCCACCGGAGCGCTTCTTCCTGCGCTATCCGCATGAACTTTCCGGTGGTCAGCGCCAGCGTGTCGTCATCGCGGGAGCGCTTGCATTGAAGCCGCGCGTACTCATCGCCGATGAGCCCGTCTCCAGTCTGGATGCGTCGGTGCGCGGGGAGATCCTCGGTCTGCTGCTGCGGTTGCGCGATGAATTGGGTCTGACGGTGCTCGTGGTGACTCATGACCTCGGGTTGGCGTGGAACATCGCCGATCGGGTGGCCGTGATGTACCTCGGTCGCATTGTCGAGGTCGGTCCGACCGCGGATGTGCTGCAGTCACCGCAGCATCCCTACACGCAGGCACTGCTGTCGGTCGTGCCCGACATTGCGCGCACCGAGCAGATCGTGCTCACCGGTGAGCCACCCGATCCCGCGCGTATCCCGACCGGCTGTCGCTTCCATCCGCGCTGCCCGGTGGTGCTGGCCGAATGCACGTCGGTGGTGCTGCCGATCCTGGGGATCGAGCCGGGGCATCGCGCGGCCTGCGTGCGCGTGACGTGATCGCGGGGGCTGCGTCCGCGTGACGTGATCGCGGGGCCCGCGTGCGCGTGGAGTGATCGCGGGGCCCGCGTGCGCGTGGAGTGATCGCGCGGGGGCTTGACACTGTCAGTCCGATGAGGCATAATTCGAACATACGTTCGATTAGGTGCGTATCCAAAAAAGATAGCGGGGCAGCTGGCCGGGCCCCGCGCCGAGACCGCCCCCGTTGCGGGTGCGCGCCGGTGCGTGATGTGTGGAGTGCCTTCCCTTCCGCCCTGCCCGCTGGAGCGCCATGACCGCCCTGCTTGATCTCGACGCCAATGTCGCGCTCGCGCATGCCCTCGCGCTGGCGGAGGAGGCGGCAGCGGCTCTCGCCGATATCCCCATGGATGCGGTCATGGGCGTCGGGCTCGGTGAAGAGATCGTGCGGCTGCGCAGTGTGACGCGGCGCTTAGACGCCACGACATCGGCGTTGAGCGAGCGCTTCGCCTCCTCCCATGAGTGGGAGGCCGACGGGGCGCGCAGTGCGGTGCGGTGGCTCTTCGGCAGCGGCAACGACTCCTGGGCCGGCACGCATTCGCTGCTGGGGCGTGGCGAGCTCATGAGCGATTTCCCGTGCATGGGCGGAGCTTGGCGGGCCGGTGTGATCTCCGCCCAGCACCTCGATGCGCTGGGTCGGGTACGACGTCGCTATCCCGCGCTGGCTGATGATCTCGTCGCTGTCGATGAGGCCATCGCCACGGTGGCATCCCGGTGCGAGCCGCGCGAGTTCTACCAGCGACTGCGCCAGTTATGCCACCGTGTCAATCCTGAGGCCGTGGACGATCGCGACCGTGACCAGCCGACGGGGCTGCATGTCTCCATGCTGCTCGATGGATTGGTGCGCATCGACGGCACGCTTGACGCGGTGCTGGGAGCGAGATTCATGGCGATGCTGGAGTCAGCGCGCCGGGATGTGAATACGTCGACGCAGGATCCGGCGTCGCAGGGCCCGGCATCGCAGGGCCCGGCATCGCAGGGCCCGGTGCCGCCGAGTCCGATGTCCCAGCGCAATCTTGACGCCCTGCGCCGCATTCTCGATGCTGCCGGAGCGGCCACGGGTGACCTCGCCCTGCCGCTCGTCACCGGGGAGCGGCCCACCATCAATGTCACCGTCCCGCTTGAGGCCCTGATCGACGAGGGTTCGGTCGAGGTGGCGTGGCTGGAGCAGTTCGGCGTGCCCACGACGATGATCACCGGTGCCGCCGCGCGCCAGCTCGCCTGCGATTCCTCTGTGCGACCACTCCTCGTGGATCGTCAAGGTCAACTCGTCGCCATGATGCCGAAGGTGCGGACCATCCATCCGGCACTTCGGCGCGCAGTCTTCATCCGCGATCGTGTGTGCCGCTTCACCGGATGTCGATCCCGGATCGACGAGGTGCACCACATCACCTACTACCGTCACGGCGGTCCCACGGTGCTGTCCAATCTGGTGGGACTGTGCTGGCACCATCATCACCTCGTGCACGACGTGGGTTGGCGCATCGACGGCGATCCGGGGGGCCGATTAACCTTCCGCTCCGGACGGGGGCGGGAGTTGACCAGTGATCCACCGATCTTTTAGCGGATGTGCTCCTCAGGACGCCATCACACAAACCAGGTGGGTGCGTAGTCCGGCTCGGTGATGCCCGGTCGATCCAGTCGAAACACCGGGTCCACCGGCCCACCGAGTGCGAGATCGACGAGCATGCCGCCCATCGCGGGGGCGAATTTGAACGCGTGCGCCGCCCCGAGACCGACGACGACATTGTCATAGCCCGGGACCGTCGACAAGACGAAGTCGCGATCGGGAGTCAACGAATACAGGCATCGCTTGGAGCGCACGACATCACCGATATCGGTAAAGGTCGATCGCAGGAAGCCCATCAGTCGGTCCTGCATCACGGCATCGACGACGCCAGCGCGGTCATCACCGGTGACGGTCGGGCCACCGCAATCCTCCGCCGCCTTCATGGTCAACGCCTCGCCGTACGTCGGGAAGCCGTAGAAACTCGGATCATCCATCCAGATCCACAGCGGGATGTCGGCGTACGTCGCAGGGACATTGACGTAGGTGATCTGCTCCTCGGTGATGGTGAGCGGGATCGGCCAACCCAGCGGCGTGGTCAGGTGCGACGTCCACGCATCAGCGGTGATGACGACGCGATCAGCGGTCACGACACCGTCGGATGTGATGACACGCACCCCGCTGGCCAGTGGCTCGATGGCCTCCACTCGGGTGCGCTCGCGCAGATCAGCGCCACGCTCCCGCGCCAGCCGCTGCATGGTCGCGGTGCCCAGCGCGGCGGGGACGATGCTCGATCGCTCCTGATAGAGGCTGGTCGTGCCCTCGGGCGGTGTGAAGACAGGCCAGCGCTCCCGCAGCGCCGCGTTGTCAAAAATCTCATAACCGATGCCGATGGCATCCATGCTGGAGGTGTACGTCGTGATGTCGATGGCCGCATCCGGCGGGAAGAGGTCGACGCCACCGGCCTGGGTGACGAGCGTGATGCCGCTATCGCGCTCCAGCTCCGCCCACGCGTCGTACGCGCGGAACGTCAACTCGACGTAATGCGGTGTGTGATAGCTGTGCCGCAGGATGCGTGACGTGTCATGGGAGGCACCGCGCTCATGCCCGAGCTCGAACTGCTCAAAGCCGATGACCGACAGGCCACGGCGGGTGGCCTCCCACGCGGTGGCGCTGCCGAGAGCACCGAGACCGACGACGACAAGGTTGGTCATGGCAGCCGACTCAGCAACCAGCGGCGGATATCGAGGGAGTCATCCTCCATCGGGGCATACCAACCACCGGTGAAATAGCGCGAGGACATGCCGCGCTGCACCGACGCGCAGATCGCCCAGTCTTGACGGTTGACCAGATCCCACAGGTCGCCGGCATCGGCGGGATCGAAGGTCGACTTCGCCACCTCATCGGGGGCAAAGAGCAGGTCGCACACGATCCGGGTGTGATCCACGGCGAGCGGGGTGACGATGAAGGCGGCCACGTGCTCCGCGGCCAGGCTGAGCAGGAGGTTGGGATACACCAACTCGCCCTTATGCCGGACGCGTTCATGCTCATCAAGATCGGGGAAGGGCGCGCGGTCGGTCGTCCCACTCATGGTGAAGGTCCATGCACCCTCGCGATGGGGTACGCCGTCCTCCCACGGAATGGCGCGACCGCCACCGGCGAAGGCGGGCACGAGGCGACTGAGCTCGGGATGCACCGGGCCGCAGTGGTAGCACTCGTTGTAGTTCTCCGCGATCACCTTCCAATTGGCCTCCACGTCGTAGGTGAACCGCATACCGACGACGAGATCGGCGAGTGGATAGCGCTGGACACGCGCCGGGATCGGGCCGAGTTGCTCGAGCAACGTCGTGCGCGGCTCCTCCGCGACCCAGAGCCAGCCACCCCAGGTGTCGACGGCGAGGGACGTGAGGGCGAAGTCGGTGATATCGATGTCGTCCGTCGCGTGAGGTGCATGGATGAGTGAGCCGTCGAGTGCGTAGGTCCACGAGTGGTAGGGACACCGCAGCGCCTTGGCACCGCACGGTGGGGCATCCGCGGGCATGAGTTGAGAGCCGCGATGACGGCAGACATTGGCGTGGGCATGCAGCGCACCATCGTGGGTCACCAGGATCGACTCGCCCAGGAAGTCCAGCACGGCGACGCGGTTGGGGTGATCAAGGCCGAGGTCATCGAGGCGACCCAGGCAGGTCCACTCGTGGCGCAGCATCTCGCGCTCGCGGTGGAACGCGTCAGGGTCGACGTAGTGCTCCCGGGGGAGTGCGGCTTCCATGTAACCATCCTGCCGTATGCGGGCTACGCGCGCGGGAAGACCTGCTCCCAAACGCGCTCGCGAATGATCTCATCACCGTCTCGCACCGTGAGATGGATACGCATGTCATAGGTGTCACCGGAGGTGGCGAGGTCCATGACGGAGCGGGTGGTGGCGATGACCTCCTCGGTGGTGTCCGTGGCAGCAAAACGCAGCGTGAACTCCACGTCGGAGTGCGCGAGCTGGGCGAAGGTGCGCTGATCGACGCTGACCCAGCCGTCGTAGCGCTCACTCGCGGAGCCAAACGGTGTCGCGTAGTGGGACCGCGAGCCCACGACACAGCGCGTGATGCGCCGGGCCACATCGCGCTCGATACTCCAGGTGATGCCGTCGGTGTCCTCGCTGGACGCGGCGGCACCGGGGGCGAAGTCGGGCGGGACCGACGCGGGATCGGCGTCGTACGTCGGCAGGGTCAGTACGGCGTCACGCAGGGTCAGGAAGCCCGGTCCTGCGGGTGCGACGACATTGGGCCAGTCCGCTCCCGCGACGGCGACGCGCAGTGTGCGGCCGGGCAACCAGCGCCACGCGGTCGCCTCCAACTCCACATCGACGTCACCGTCGGGACCGATCAGGAGGGTGCCGCGGGTCACCAGTGTCGACGTCCCGTCCGGGGCCACATCGCATAGCCGCACGGCGATGATCGGATGCGGACAGGTCGCGGTCACCCGGGCGCGCAGATGCACATGGCCGGCGATCTCGATCGCCTCGGTCACCGGGATATCCCAGGTGATCGAGGCCGCATCGTCGAATCGCTGATCATCGGGCTGCCCATACGGCAGATGTCCGGCGCAGGAGATCCAGGCCGCGGTGCCAACATCCGGGCGGACGGCGTACGACGGTTGATCCGCCAGCGAGATATCGCGCACACTGCTGCGCGGTGACGGCCACACATCCGCACGCCACTCCCCCGGCATCGTGTCGAGCACCGGATCAGGGGCGTGCGAGAAGCGGCAGTACCAGACGTGCGGTTGCGACCAGATGGGCAACGACGCGGGCGCGCCGGGTGGGGTGCCGAGGTGTTCGGCGAAGAACGCCGCCATCTGCGGCACGTGATCAATGCGCGGACCGGGGGCACTCGAGGTCGGTGCCGCATGTGACCAGGGGCCGGCGAGTAGGCGCGTCGGACCGTCGAGTCGTTCGATGGTGCGGAAGGTGGTGTTGCGATAGCCATCCGCCCAGCCGGCGATGATCATCGTGGGCGTGACGATGCGGTCATAACCCTCGCCCTCGGGGCCGAGTCGGACGGATCCGTGTCGCCAGTAGTCATCATCCCGCGGGTGCGACATCCAGGTGAAGAGCCAGGGCTCGTGCTCATCGATGCGCCGCATCCACTCCGCACGCCAGTCCGGCCCCCATATCCCAGGGACGGGCGGTAGGGCATTCATCGGCGTCATGTAGGCGCAGTAGTCGACCTGGTCGATCCACTTCAGGGCACCGCCCATGTAGTGCACGTCATCGGTGAAGCGATCATCGGTGGCGTAGATCGGGATGATCGCACCCAACTCCGGGGGGCGCTCACACGCGAGTTGGAAGGAGTTGAACCCGCCGTACGACGTACCAAACATGCCGATGCGCCCGGTGCACCAGGGCTGTGCGGCGAGCCAGGCGATGGCCTCCGTGAGGTCACGCTGCTCCGCCTCGGGATATTCATCCGTCGCGCGACCGCTGCTGCTGCCGGTGCCGCGCACATCGATGCGCGCGACGGCGTAACCGAACTCGGTGGCGAAGCGCTCATACTCCGGTCGCCAACCCGAGGTCATATCGTCCTTGCGATAGGGCAGTGCCTCGAGGATGCACGGCGCCGGCGTGACATCGGGGAGGAAGAGCGTGACGCTGAGGTGCTCCCCGTCGGATAGCGGGATCAGCGCGCGCGTCATGTCGGTCACAGGATCCTCCGGACCTCGTCGAGGGGCAGCGCCTCAATGACGCGACCCTGATAGCCCCGCATCGTCTCGGCGTTGATGAGCGAGGCGATCACGGCCTCTTCACTGGCATCGACCACGGCAGCGAAATAGTCGTCGAGGCCCCGGCCCGTGATCGCGGGGCCACCGCATCCGGATGTGCGCAGGCCATTGGCCATCGCCACGAAGATCTCGCCGGAGCCGTGATGGGCCACCGAGCCGGTGCGCGCGAGACCGAGGCCGATCCGGCGTGCTAGGCGCGTGCAGGATGCGGAGTCCAGCGGCGCGTCCGTGATGGCGATGCCGATGCAGGATCCGGCGGGTGGTGGCTCGATGATGCCGGAGCGGTCAAGACGTCGACCGACATGTGCGCCATCGATGGTGAGCCGGTCGGCGCTGCCGAAGTTGGTGAGCAGGAGTACGCCGACGACGTGACCGTCGGGCAGCACGCGCGACGCCGAACCGATCCCGCCCTTCCAGCCGAGACAGCTCATGCCCGTGCCGGCACCGACCGCACCCTGTGCGAAGTCCCCGCCCGCGCGTGCGGCGTCGAGTGCGGTACGCACATCGTCGAAGGTCACGTGCATCGCGCGCGGATCGGATAGCCAGGAGTCATCGCATTCCCCGACGACGGGGATAATCACCTCGCCGAAGGTGGACGCGCCGCCCATGAGCAACTGACACGCGGCGTCGTACACCCGGCCCACCTGCATGGTCGAGGTGAGGAAGATGGGCGTCTCGGCGTAGCCCCACTCCTCGATCTGGGAGCGGCCGGTGAGTTCGCCGGCGCCGTTGAGCACGGCGACACCCGAGGGCACCGGATCGGCGAGGCAGTCCCCGCCGGGGTCGACGACCGTGACGCCGGTGCGGGCGATACCGCGGCCCTGCGGGGGCGGCGGCTCGTCGTAGATGACCGTCGCATGGCCCACTCCGACGCCGGGGACGTCGATGACGCTCGCCGTGGCTCCGGTGGGATACCGACCGATGGTGATGCCAAGATCTGCCACACGCATCCGCACATCCTGTCAGTCCATGACAGGGTGAGGGCGTGATTGCGGTGGTGCGTAGCGACCGGGCCCGCGGACATGTGCCCGGTGCGGAGATCTGGCTCGGCACCCGCACACCCGGGACCGAGGTGCCCGAGCGCATCGACGTGATCGAGGCGGCACTCGCGGACTGGCCCGTGATCGAGGCCGCACCCCATGATGATGCGGTGCTACTCGCGGTGCACGATCACGCCCTCGTCGAGCATGTGCGCACCATTTGGGCGCGCTGGGGTGACTACGGCATCGACCGGGTCGTGCCCTATCTCTTCCCCACCGCCGGGATGCTCGGTGACCTGCCCCTGCGGGAGCCGCTGGCACCGCACGCGGCAGCCGGCCGCTACTGCTACGACACGATGACGCTGGTCGGCCCGGGCACGTGGGAGGCCGCACGCGGGGCCGTCGATGTCGCACTCACGTGCGTGGATGAGGTGGGCGATGGCGTGATCTACGGCCTCACCCGACCCCCGGGACATCACGTCACGCGCACGGCGTACGGCGGATCCTGCTATCTCAACAACGCGGCGATCGCGGCCGAGGGGTTGCGTCGCGCAGGTCACGCGCGCGTGGCGATTGTCGATATCGATGCCCATCACGGCAACGGCACGCAGGATGTGTTCTACGCGCGAGGTGATGTGCTCTATGCATCGGTGCACGTCGACCCGGGCGCGGGATGGTTCCCGCACTATGCGGGCTTCGCCGATGAGACCGGCATCGGCCAGGGTGTCGGCGCCAACCTCAATATCGCGATGGCGCCCGGCACGGGGGACATGCGTTGGCTCGACGCCATCATGGGCATCGTCGAGCGGGTGATGGACTTTGGCGCCACCGCCATGGTCATCTCACTCGGGGTGGATGCCGCGGCGGATGATCCGGAGAGTCCCCTGGAGATCACACAGTCCGGCTACTTCCGCGCCGGTGAGTTGCTCGGGGCGCTGCAGTTGCCCACCATCGCACTCCAGGAGGGCGGCTACCACCTGCCCACACTGGGCTCGCTCGTGCGCGCGACGCTTGAGGGCCTGGGGCGCTAGCGCCTCAGCGGTGAAGAGTCTGCGTTTGAGACAGTCGCGCACCATGATCTCGAGATGGTCCATGCCCACGTCGGGAGCAAGGTCGATCACCGTGCGCAGCGGGGTAGTGAGTCGGATTCCGTCGAGCATGGTGATGTCTGACTCGGGCACGTCTCGGTAGTGGAGCATGACTGGATGGCCGGCGATGCGTCGTCGCTCCACCGGCCATCCGCGTTCATGGATGGAGAAGTCCTCGATCTCGTCGTCGAAGTCAGCAGTCATAGGCCGAGGCTAGGTACGAGCGGCCACTCATGATCTGAGTTATCCACAGGGATCGGGGTGCCTGCTACCCGCGCGCTTCTGCGGGTGCCAGCCTGCGTGGGTCGGCGTCACGGCGCGCTGGAGCGCGATGCAGAGCACATCGTCTTGAATCAATATTGTTCGGAGGCTATATTCGCTATGTGGGAGATCAATCTGTGGCCGGACGTAGAGACGTGGCTACTCGATCTGCACGATGCAGACTACGTTCGCGTTGCGGCCGCGATAGATCTCCTCGCCATCGAGGGGCCCTCACTGGGTCGGCCCTTGGCCGATCGCGTCAGGGGCTCACGCCATCACAACCTCAAGGAACTGCGTCCACGCTCGGGAACATTGTCGGCGATCCGCATCCTCTTCGCCTTCGATCCAGAGCGGAGCGCCATCCTGCTCGTCGCCGGAGACAAGGCTGGGGCCTGGGACGAGTGGTATCGCGACATGATTCCGATTGCCGACAATCGTCTCGATCAGTGGCTCGAACAATGGGATGGGACTGGCGATGACTAGGCCGAGGACCACGCAGTGGCGTCAGACGCGATCCCGCCGTCCCGTGGACGAGCTTGAAGTCGCTCGTGAACTTAAGCGACTTCGAGCTGAACAGCGTGCCCACCGGCTCCGCGAGATCCGAGAGGCACTTGGCATCACCCAAACGGAGCTCGCCGCGAGGATGCGGATCACGCAGCCGACGGTGTCAGCTCTTGAGGCAGGTGACATGGATCGCTCAGCGATCGCCACACTGAAGGCATATGTGGAGGCCCTTGGGGGAACCGTCGAAGTCACGGCCCGATTCGGCAAGGAGCACCTTGTGCTGCTGAGCGAGGAAGGCTAGGGGGAGAGCCGAGTCCACTCCGGTGGGATGAGGGCCTGGCGCGCTAACGCCCAAGCGGTGCGTAGGGGCAGAGCAGCGGACCGGGCTGGGTACGGCGCAAAAGGTAGCGGGTCACCGCATTATTGACGCAGGTGGACGGAGTCGACATGTATGTCACATGCTGCGTGCCGTCGTAGGTGATGAGCGACGAACCCGCCATGAAGTTGGCCATGGTGCGGCCGAAGACGTACTCGGTGCGGGTGTCGCCCAGGGAGTTGATGACCACCGGCGGCGTGGGCAGCGTGAGCGGCTCGGTGAGGGGCTCAAACCCGTAGGTGAAGTCCTCGGGAAGGCCGGCGCAGAAGGAACCCTTCACCATCGCCGTGAAGCCCGCGTAGACCGACTGGTTGGCATTGGCAACGTACGCCGTACGCGCGATCTGATTGACCGTGGGGTAGCCCGCCAGGTCGCGGCAATTGATGTAGAAGACGCTGAGTGAAGAGCTCAAGTCCTGTGCGCTGCGCTTCTGCAGAGCGCGCAGTGGCTCGGCGATCCTGTCGGCAGCGCTTGCATCTCCCTTTAGTGCCTCATCAACAGCGATGATCAGTTCGACGATGCTGGGGTAGGACTTCTGATTCGAGATGTTCATGAAGATCAGTGGCAGGACGTCCCAGCGGGTGAGCTCGTCTCCATCCACGTCGATCGTGCGCTCATCGAGTCCGTCGAAGACGCGCTGCAGTCGGGCGCCCATCTGCTTGCCGAAGAGCGAACCGAAGACCTGCTGCACCGTGGCCCAACTCCACGTGGAGGCCCCCATCCAAGAGGAGACCGTCATGTTAGGCGACCACGCGCCGTCGAGGATGAGGGTGCGAACCCTGTCCGGGTACTCCCGCGCGTAGCGGTAGCCGATGCGCGTGCCGTAGCTCATGCCCCAGAAGTTCCACCGGGGCGCACCCAGAGCCGCGCGCATCGCCTCAAGGTCGCGGACGACGTAGTAGGTGCCGAGGTAAGGCGCGACGTCCTTGTTGATCTCGAGGCACTCGGCCAGACCCGGGCCGAGGGCAGCGACGTACGTCTCGGTGTAGGCCTGCCAGTCCACCGGACCGGTGGCGGGGGGCTCGTAGGCCGCCGCCCGGGCCGCGGCCTCCACCTCGATGCAGCCGGTCAACTGCGGCTGCGATGAGCCGACGCCGCGCGGATCCCAGCCCACCCAGTCGAAGCGCTGCTGCACCTGGCGCGGCAACTCGGCCCAGATGCCCGGCGCCGAGGCCATGCCGGACTCTCCCGGGCCACCGGGATTGAAGCTGAGGAAGCCCATGCGCTTGCCGGTCGCGCGCTTGACCGAGAGAGCAATCTCGGCGTTAGCGGGATTGGCCAGGTCATCCCAGTCCAGCGGCACGGTGAGAACGCCGCACTCGAAACCGTCGAAGCGCTGCGCCGGGCACTCGCCCCACGCGATAGTGCCGCGCTGGGGATCGGTGACGGCTGGGTCGGCGGCGGGGGCGGCCGGTGTCGGCGCTGCCGTGGCGACACCGGGACCGGTGAGCAGGGCGGCGATGAGGGCGGCGAGCAGCCCCATGAGCACGGCAATGGCGGGGGGACGGCGCATGCTGGCATCTTGCCAGTCTCAGGTCGGGGAAGCAGCGAATGCCGGAAAGTGAGGCCGGATCACTACGGTGGGCCCGTGATCTCGGAAAGGCACGAGCAGGTGGTCTTCGGCCACGACCCGGCGACAGGGCTTCGCGCCATGGTCGCGATCCATTCGACGTCACTGGGGCCCTCGCTGGGCGGATGTCGCATGCGGCCCTACGCCGACGAGGCGGCGATGGTCGCCGACGCCCTGCAACTGTCGGAGGCGATGAGCTACAAGAACGCCCTCGCCGGACTCGATCACGGCGGTGGCAAGGCGGTCATCTGGGGGGATCCCGCCCGTGACAAGACACCGGAACTCTTCCGGGCCATGGGTCGCTTCATTGCGACACTCGGCGGTCGCTACATCACCGCGGGTGATGTGGGCACGACCGTGGCGGACCTCGACCTCATCCACGAGACCAATCCGTGGACGACCGGACGGTCGGCGGACAAGGGCGGATCCGGTGACACGGGGATTCTCACGGCGTACGGCATGCAGCAGGCGATGCGTGCCGTCGCGCAACACCTGTGGGGCAGTGACTCACTCGAAGGTCGGACGGTGGGCATCACCGGCGCCGGCAAGGTCGGTGGCCGACTCGCGCGACATCTTGTCGAGGAGGAGGGTGCACGCGTGATCATCACCGATCCACTGCCCGCCACCATCGAGGCACTCGACGTGCCGGTCACCGTGGTCTCCTCGACCGATGAACTCCTCGGCCATGAACTCGATATCTACTCGCCCAACGCGCTCGGTCATGCCCTGACGCCGGATGTTGTCGAGCGGCTGCGCTGTGTCGCCGTCTGCGGCGCGGCCAACAATCAACTCTTTGCACCCGAGGTCGCGCAGATGCTGGCCGACCGCGGGATCCTCTACGCCCCCGACTACCTGGTCAACTGCGGGGGCGTGGTCCAGGCGGCCGAGGAGCTGGGGCCCGCCGTCGGAGCGGCGGAGCCGCCCCGCTTGGCGGGCTGGTTTGACATGGAGCGGGCCCGGGCCCGGGTCGCGGGGGTCTACGACACGACCCTGCGGGTGCTGGATCGCGCCGATGCCGAGGGGATCCTGCCGGTTCAGGCGGCGGCTCGAGAGGCTGAGGAGCGGATCGCGGCCGGCGGGCCCGCCTTTGAGCGGTTTGCCCCCAAATCCCGGGGGAGTTAAGGGGGAGGTCGCCACCCGTCCGGTCCCGGGGTACGCTGATTGCCGTCGTTAATCGGAACTCGGTCGAGGGAGTCGCCCCATGGGTCGCGGCCGCGCCAAGGCAAAGCAGACAAAGGTTGCCCGTGCCCTGAAGTACGGGGGGCCACAGACTGATTTTGATCGCCTCCAGTCCGAACTCGCCGGTGGTTCAGGCGATGTCGGCGGGGCCGTCGAGGAGGTCGAGGGAGCCGAAGAGGTCGAGGTCGACCTCCCGGTCGAGGATCCCTATGCGACCGATCCCTACGCCAAGTACTACGAGGACGACGACGACAACGAGGACGAGTCTCGCTGAGCCTGCACGTCACACCTGCGTCGCGTGCTCTCCCACGACCAGGGCCGCGCCGCCAGCCCCACCCTTCGCCTGCGCATCACCAATCTCGCCATCGTGCCGCTCACGCACACCACCGCATAACCACGAGGTGACACCGCGCTCATGCAGTCGGGCGATCGCATCGTCGGCGGACGTCGCGTCGACGATGGCCACCATGCCCATCCCCATATTGAAGGTGCGCTCCATCTCGGCCCGCTCGACACCGTGTGATGCGATCAGATCGAACACCGGCAGCGGCACCCACGTGGAGCGATCGACATCGATGGCCAGGTGCGCCGGCAGCACGCGCGCGAGGTTGGCGGCGATCCCCCCACCGGTGATGTGGCTGAAGGCATGCACATCGACGTTGTCGATCAGATCGAGGCAGTCCCGCGCATAGATGCGCGTCGGCTCGAGCATCTCCTCCCCCACGGTGCGGCCCAGGGCATCGATGTACGCCGTCAGGCCGGGACCGCCCTCACCGAGCAGGACGCGCCGCGCGAGGGAATAGCCGTTGGAGTGCAATCCCGAGGACGCCATGGCAATCACCACGTCACCCGAGCGCACCCGATCAGGTCCGAGGAGTCGATCGGCCTCGACGACACCGGTCCCCGCACCGGCAACGTCGTACTCATCAGGCTCGAGGAGCCCCGGATGCTCCGCGGTCTCACCCCCGACGAGTGCGCAGCCGGCGATCTCGCAGCCGCGGGCGATCCCGGCAACGATGGCGGCGACCCGCTCGGGTACGACGCGACCGGTCGCGATGTAGTCGGTCATGTAGAGCGGCTCAGCGCCACAGACGACGATGTCATCGATCACCATGGCGACGAGGTCGATGCCGATGGTGTCCTGGATATCCATAGCCTGGGCGACAGCGACCTTGGTGCCGACGCCGTCGGTCGACGTGGCCAGCAGGGGACGCGTATATCCCTTGAGTGCACTGGCATCGAAGAGCCCGGCGAATCCACCAAATCCGCCGACGACCTCCGGTCGCGTCGCGCGGGCAATGGCCCCGCGCATCAACGCGACCGCGCGCTCACCGGCCTCGACATCGACACCCGCGTCGGAGTAGTTGACCATCAGGGATGGGTCAGGGCGTCGGCAGCGCCGGCTCCTGTCGGCGAGGTCAGGCGGCGCTCGATCCCCTCGAGGAGATGCTTGCCCAGCACCTCGGGCTCCGGCACCGGCACGGGATAGATTCCGTCGAAGCAGGCGCGGCAGAGATCGTCCGCGGGCAGTGTCGTCGACGCAACCAAACCCTCCAGGGAGACGTAGCCGAGGGAGTCCGCGCCGATCGAACGGCAGATCTCCTCGACCGTGAGTCCGTTGGCGATGAGTTCGGCGCGCGTGGCGAAGTCGATGCCGTAAAAGCACGGCCACTTCACCGGTGGTGACGCGATGCGCACATGCACCTCGCGTGCCCCCGCCTCACGCAGCATGCGCACGAGCGCCCGCTGGGTGTTGCCCCGCACGATTGAGTCGTCCACGACCACGAGTCGCTGGTCCGCGACGACCTCGCGCAGGGGATTGAGTTTGAGGCGGATGCCCAACTGGCGGATTGTCTGGGACGGCTGGATGAAGGTGCGTCCGACGTAGGCATTCTTGACGAGTCCCTCGGAGAAGGGGATCCCGGATTCCTGCGCGTAGCCGATGGCACCGTAGCGACCTGACTCCGGCACGGGAATGACGAGGTCAGCATCGGCCGGATGCTCCCGTGCAAGCCGACGCCCAATCTCGACGCGCGTCGCCTGCACACTGCGATCTGAGATCGTCGTGTCCGGCCGCGCAAGATACACGAATTCGAAGATGCAGCCCTTGGGCGCAGGCTTGGCGAAACAGTGTGTGCGCAGGCCGTGCTCATCGATCGCGACCAACTCACCCGGCTCGATCTCGCGGACGTACGACGCTCCGACGATGTCCAGCGCCGCCGTCTCACTCGCGACAACCCAGCCGCGCTCCAGTCGGCCCAGCACGAGCGGACGGATGCCCTGCGGATCACGCGCCGCATACAGGGTGGTGTCGTCCATAAAGACGAGCGAGAAGGCACCCTGGAGTTGCGGCAATTCCTTAATCGCAGCAGCCTCCATCGACACATCCGGATGCGCGGCGATGAGGGCGGTGACCAACTCCGTGTCGGAGGTTGCCCGCGTCGGCTTCGGCGTACCCAGCGGGAGTTGCCCGCTATCACTCTCCAGGGCTGCGACGCGCTGGGCGAGCTCGGGGGTGTTTGTGAGGTTGCCGTTGTGGGCGATCGCGAGGTGTCCCGTGGCGGTCGCGCGGAAGGTGGGCTGGGCGTTGTCCCAACAGCTCGCACCCGTCGTGGAGTAGCGCGTATGGCCAATCGCAAGATGGCCCTGCAGTGACATCAGGCTCGCCTCGGTGAAGACCTGCGACACCAGACCCATGTCCTTGTAGACAACAATGCGGTGACCATCGCTCACGGCGATACCCGCTGACTCCTGCCCGCGATGCTGCAGGGCGTAGAGCCCGAAGTAGGTCAGTTTGGCGACATCCTCACCCGGGGCCCACACGCCGAATACGCCGCAGGCATCCTGGGGTGCGCGGTCATCACCCATCTCGCCCTCGACGAGGAAGTCGTGCGTGAGCTTGCCGTCTCCGCGGGCCACGGGATCAGTCTATGCAGGCGCCCTCGGATGGGCGGGAGCTATCCCGCGGGCGGCGCGGCGTAGCGGAAATTCATCCGGAAACGCTTGAACGCCGCACAGCTGGCAATGCCCACGAGCCACCGCCAGGCTTGACCTCGAACTCCTGGATGTTCATGCGATGAAGACCCCGACGGAGAGGATGCGCACCTCGCGATCGGACCTGTGGTGGAAAGTCGCCCAGACATGCGCAAACCGAGCACCGAGCGTGCGCGATTCCCTGAGGCGTCTGGGAAAGTGCCATTCAAGTGGCAACCCTGGGGGGTGCCCCGGGACTCTGACATGTAACCGCCCATCTGGTCGCACACACGTGTGGCTGAGTCAGGAGTCCAGTCGTGACACCAGTGTTTGGCACAAGACGAGCAGCAACCGCCCTCATCACCGCACTCGGGGTGCTGGGAGCACTCCTCACCGCTGTTGCTGTCGCACCCGCAGCACAGGCGCATGGGTCGATGGCCAATCCGTCCTCGCGCATCCATGACTGCTTCTTCGGTGATCGCACCTCACCGATGTGCGCCAACGCCTGGGCGACGAATGCGCAGGCCCTCTATGACTGGACCGAGGTCAACCAGCCCGCGGCAAACGGCAACCACCGGGCGATCATCCCCGACGGCCAACTCTGCTCCGCCGGTCGCAGCAAGTACGCCGCCTTCGATATCCCCTCCACCCAGTGGAAGGCCACCAATCTGCAGCCAGACGCGGACGGGCGCTACACATTGACGTGGGACAACACCGCACCCCATGCGACCCGCTACTACCGCGTCTACCTCACCAAGGTCGGCTACGACCCGACGAAGCCCCTGAAGTGGGACGACCTGGAGTTGGTGCACGACACCGGGGCTCGTGCCCTGGAGCCCACCACAACGATGCGCATGAACCTGCCCGCGCGTACGGGTCGACACCTGCTCTACACCGTCTGGCAGCGCAGTGACTCCACCGAGGCGTTCTACTCCTGCTCGGATGTGATCCTGGACGGCTCGGGAGCGGCACCGACACCGACACCCACACCGACGCCGACACCGACACCGACACCGACGCCGACACCGACACCCACGCCGATGCCCGACATGCCCGGCATAACCGAGGGCATCGTCGCCACCACCATTGTGACCAGTGACTGGGGTGCCGGATATTGCTCGGATGTCGTTGTCTCCACGACATCGACGACCGACAAGCACTGGCGCGTTGATCTGCCCCGCAACATCGACGTCTCCAGCCTGTGGAACGGCGTCCGCACGACCCAGCCCGACGGCACCATCAGTGTTGGCGGTGCGGCCTGGAATCACATGGTGAAGGCCGGGAGCTCGACGTCGTTTGGCTATTGCGCGGCGCGCACGGCAACGACACCCACGCCGACGCCGACGCCGACACCCACTCCCACACCCACACCCACCCCCACGCCTACACCCACCCCCACGCCGACACCGACACCGACACCGACGCCGACGCCAGGACCGGGCACCACGAGTTATCCCCTCAGCACCGACGGCAACCGCATCGTCGATGCATCAGGGAAGACCGTCATCTGGCAGGGCGTCAACTGGTTTGGTCTCGAGACCTCCAACCAGGCCCCCCACGGACTGTGGACCCGGGATTACAAGGACATGCTGCGCCAGATCGATGACCTCGGCTTCAATACTGTGCGCATCCCCTTTTCACTGCAGGCACTGGCATCTTCGACCACATCCGGCATCGACTACGCCAACGGCCGCAATGCTGACCTCCAGGGCAAGACCCCGATCCAGGTGATGGACGCCGTCATCGCCGAGGCCGGTCGACTCGGCCTCATGATCATCCTCGACAACCACTCCCTGTCCAACGACGGATTCATGTACGACCTGTGGTTTGGCCAGGGCGGCTTCAGCGAAAACGACTGGATCGCGACCTGGCAGACCGTGGCCCGACGCTACGCCGCCACTCCCCATGTCGTTGCCTTTGATCTCAAGAACGAACCCCACGGCCGGGCCACCTGGGGGGATGGCAGCACCACCGACTGGCGTCGCGCCGCCGAGCGCGCCGGCAACGCCGTGCTCGCTATCGCCCCGAACAAACTCATTGTCGTCGAAGGAATCGAAGGCCCCGTCGCCTCCGGCCAGCAACTCGATCGGCACTGGTGGGGCGGCAACCTCGAGGGGGTCCGCGACAATCCCGTGCGCCTCTCGATTGCTCAGCGCGTGGTGTACTCCCCGCACGAGTACGGTCCCAACGTCTTCAATCAGCCCTGGTTCTCTGATCCCGCTATGTCGAGCATCCTCGCCGATCGCTGGGCCAAAGGCTTCGGCTATATCCATGAGCAGGGCCTCGCACCCATCTTCGTAGGAGAGTTTGGCGCCAAGAGCGTCAGTGTCGACACCGTCGAGGGGCGCTGGATCCGACAGTTCACAAGCTACCTGCGCGATAAGGGTATGAGTTGGACCTTTTGGTCATGGAACCCCAATTCCGGTGACACCGGTGGGGTGCTCACCGATGACTGGCGCACCGTGCACGCCGACAAGATGGCGCTCCTGCGCGAACTCATGGGCGTGACGACACCGACCCCGACGCCGACACCGACGCCGACACCGACTCCGACACCGACTCCGACGCCGACTCCGACTCCGACACCGACTCCGACTCCGACACCGACTCCGACTCCGACTCCGACGCCGACACCGACTCCGACGCCGACTCCGACGCCGACTCCGACGCCTGAGCCGCCGGTGTCCTCCGGCATCACCGTGACATCGACGATGACGAGTGACTGGGGATCCGGCTACTGCGCCGATGTCACCGTGGGGACGGCATCAGCGACAGCGCTCACGTGGCGTACCACGTTGCCGGCAGGAATCCGGGTCAATGATCTGTGGAACGGCGTGCGCACGACTCAGCCCGACGGTCGCGTGAGTGTGACGGGTGCGACGTGGAACTCCACCGTGCGCGCCGGCGTAACCGCCACCTTTGGCTACTGCGCCAGCCGCTCGGCTACACCCACACCGACACCCACACCCACCCCGACACCGACCAGTGGTCTCAGTGTCGTCATCACCAACGTCAATGACTGGGGCACCGGTCGGACCGTTGATGTGAAGGTGACGCCCCGGACGGCCACGACGTCCTGGCGCGTCAGCCTGCCCTGGGCGAGCACCATCACAGCCCCGTGGGACGGCCGTGGCAGCGTGCGCAATGGCGTCCTGACGGTCAACAATGAGCGTTGGAACGGCAGGATCGCCGCTGGACAGAGTACGTCCTTCGGCTTCAACGACACCGGCTCCACGGGGATGCCACGTCCGGCCACATGCACCGCAGCACTCAATGGCGTCGTGACGCCATGCATCGTCACCATCGTCGGCACTCGCTAGAGGTGGGGCTACGACCGGGTGACTGCGCTAGCCTCGCCTCATGAAGCGATCACTATCGGCCATGGTCATCACCGCGAGCGCAGCACTCGTGCTCAGTGCCTGCGGTGGCAGTTCATCGACACCGCTGACGGCCGCCGATGTGGAGCCCAAACTCTCCTCAGCGGGCATCGACTGCAGTGAGACGTCCAGCCAACCCCTCGAGGATGGGATCAATGCCACAGCGGTCACCTGCGCGCTGGGCGAATCCGGTGGGATCGTCGTCATCGTCGCCGACTCTGCCGACGAGGTGGCCAAGGCCAAGGCCGAGTTGTGCGCCACCGTGACACCCGATCAGGGCAACCTCGATCTTGCCTACGGCGACACGTGGCTATCGGTCACGCTCTCCACCGCGGGGATCGGAGCGCAGCAGGTCGCTGACGCGCTCGGTGGTCAGGTTGCGACCACCACCGACTACTGCGCGTAGACCTCGCCCGCGACCGGATAGACCCGCGCTTCACCGGTCACCGACACGACCACGGCCTCACCGGGGCGCGGGGGCGGCGTACCACCCGGCACCCGCACGGGGATGGATGTCCCGTCGGCCAACTCCACACGCAGGAGCGAGTCATGGCCGTGGTACGACGTTTCGCGCACAACACCCGATCCCGGCAGGGTGGCCGCATTGACAGGGCAGGACAGCAGCAGCTGCTCGGGCCGCAGGATCACGACAGCAGCACCCTCGGTGGGACCGTCACCTCCGGCACGCACGGACACCGTGCCGAGCGCACAGGATGCACGGTCACCATGCGCCACCGCCGGTATCTCGACGGCATCCCCGACGAAGCGTGCGACCTCAAGATCCACGGGTTCGTCGTACACCTCAAGGGGCGTGCCGACCTGCACCACCAGACCATCGCGCATCACCGCGACCAGATCCGCGGTCGACAGTGCCTCCTCCTGATCGTGGGTGACCAGGATCGCGGTCGTGCCCAGTGCCCGGAGCAACTCCCGGACCTCTGCACGCAGGCGCGTACGCAGGGACGCATCGAGGGCGGTAAAGGGCTCATCCAGGAGCACGACCTCGGGGCGGGGAGCCAGGGCACGCGCCAGCGCCACGCGCTGCTGCTGGCCACCGGAGAGTTCATGTGGGCGAGCGTGCGCGTATTCACTCATGCTGACCATCTCGAGGACCTCGTCGACGCGGGCTGCCGACTGCCCCCGTGCTGACCCGCGAGGCAGACCGAAGCCGACGTTGGCACTGACATCCAGGTGCGGGAAGAGCGCACCCTCCTGCGGCACGATGCCGATGCGCCGCTTCTCCGGGGGGATAAATGCGTGCGGGAATCCCGAGCCCGCCCCCGCCACAAGCCGATCACCGAAGGTCACCGTGCCGGCCATGGGCCGCAGGAAGCCGGCGAGGATGCGCAGGAGTGTGGTCTTGCCCGAGCCGCTGGCCCCGAGCACCGCCGCCATCTCCCCCGAGGGCACGGTCAGATCCAATCCGCGGAGCACCTCCACGGGGCCATAGCCCCCGCGCAGGCTGGCGACCTCGACCCCGCTCACGGCTCCACCGTATCCGCGTCCGGCTCCGGGGTCCGCGTCAAGATCCGACCGAGCAGCCACGCCGGAACAGCCGCGAGGACAACGAGGGCGATGGCATAGGGCGCGGCTGCGCCATACGCCGCAATCTCGGTGCGGCTCCACAACTCCGTCGCGAGGGTGTCCAATCCGGTGGGCCGCAGCATCAAGGTGGCGGGGAGTTCCTTCATCGCGGTCAGCAGCACCAGCAGTCCACCCGCGGCGATACCGGGCAGAGTCAGGCGCAGAGTCGTTTCACTCCAGGCACGCAACGGACCGCGACCGAGTGTGCGCGCGGTCTGCTCGAGCACCGGTGACACCGATGCGGTCGCACTGCGCGTCGCACCAATCGCCTTAGGGAGGAAGAGCACGGCGTAGGCGAACGCCAGGACCCACACCGTCTGATACGCCACCGGCACCACGGCGAGGGTGAGGAAGACCAGGGATAGCCCGACGACCACTCCGGGCAGCGCGTGACCGGTGTAGGACACGGTCTCGATCGAGCGCACGCTGCGGGTGCGGTAGCGCGCGGCGAGGATGCCGACCGGCAGGGCCAGCAGCACCGCCAGGATCGCCCCCGCAAGCGCGACACCCAGTGATGTCATCGCGGCGGTGAGCAACTCGGTCCAGTCCAGCGGCGAGCGACTGCCCTGCAGCATGCGCAGGATCAGCGAGACGAGCGGTACCCCGAGGGCGAGGATGGTCAGGACGGTCAGCCACGCGAGTGCGCCGACGCGTCGTCCACCCGTCAACTCCACGGGCAGCGCCGTGCGCTGGGTGCCGGTCGCGACGCGCCATCGTCGGGTGCGACCGCGGATACGCCGTTCGGCCAGCACCAGCAGGGCAGCGAGGGCGACGAGCACGAGGGCGAGCACCGCCGCGCTCACGCGGTCGAAGCTCGCCCGGTAGGACGCATAAATGACGCGCGTGAAGGCGTCGACGCGCAGCAGGGCGACAGCGCCAAAGTCCGACAGCACATAGAGCGCGACCAAGAGCGCGCCACCCGCGGCAGAAGGCCATGCCTGCGGCAGGGTCGTCGTCGCGAAGGCGCGGAAGGGTCCGCGACCGAGTGATCGCGCGACCTCCTCCAGTGCCGGATCGCTCGATCGGAAGGATGCTGCGACGGGCAGCACGACGTACGGCGATGACACCATGGTGAGGATGAACGCCGCGGCCCAAAATCCGTTCATCGCGGGGAATTGCGAGAGCCAGGCGTACGCCGCGACGTACGACGGGATCGCCAGGGGCAGTGAGACGAGCACCAGCCACATGCCGCGCAGTGGGACATTCGTCCGCGCGACCAGCCACGCGGTCGGGATCCCGATGAGGAGGCAGGCGGAGACGACGACGACCACGAGTCCAACCGAGGTGGTGACCGTCTCCAGGGTGCGGGGCCGGATGAGCACCTCGATGATGCGCTGCAGGCCTGCCTCACCGACGCGGACGACGAGGTAGACCAGCGGGACCAGGGAGACGACAGCCGTGATCGCGCCCGCGAGCACCAGGAGGCGGGGGGGCCGCCCCAGGGCGCGTCGCGGGCGCGTGCGGGTGGTTGGCGCGGTGAGCGTCAACGCGAGTCTCGAGTCACAACAGTCCGACATCCTCCAGCATCGTCAAGGTGCCGGGGAGGTCGGCCAGCTCGGCCAGCGGCGCATCCGGGCCGCGCAGGGTGTCGAGAGTGGGGAGGCCCGCGGCGGCGGCGACCGAGGGGAGCAGCGGATACTCGAAGGTGTTCTCGACGAACCACTCCTGGGTCTCGGGGGAGAGCAGCCAGGCGACGAACTGCTCCGCCGCGGCGTTGTCCGCGGCATTGGTAAGGATGCCCACGCCCGCGACGTTGACCAGGCTGCCCGGATCTTCCGGCTTGGTGAAGGAAATCTGCGCGCGCATCGCATCCTGGCCGACCTCGGCTGCCTTCTCATACCAGTAGTAGTGGTTGATGAGACCGAGTTGCACCTGGCCCGTGTCGACCGCGTCGAGGATCAGGCCGTTCTTCTCATACGTCTGTACGTCGTTCGCGACCAGGCCCTCGAGCCACTGCCGGGTCACATCGTCACCCTGCGACACACGCATCGCCGTTACGAAGGATTGGAAGGAGGCATTGGTCGGTGCAATCGCGACCTGGCCTTGCCACTGCGGATCCGTCAGATCAAAGATCGATTGCGGGACCTGGTCAGCGGGCACCTGCTCCGCGTCGTAGGCAATGACGCGCGCGCGACCACTCACACCGGTCCAGGTGCCATCGGTGGCCCGGTAGTTCTGCGGCACCAGCGTTGCGACCGACGCCGGCAGCGGCGCAAGGAGGCCGGCGGCCGATACGGCACCCAGCGCTCCCGCATCCTGGGCGAAGTAGACGTCAGCCGGGCTCGCGTCACCCTCCTCGAGTAGTTGCGCCGCGAACTCGGCGGTGTCTCCGAATCTCGCCTGGACCTCGATGCCGGTCTGCTCGGTGAATTGGGCGAAGAGGGGTCCGACCAACTCCTCCGAGCGACCGGAGTAGACCGTGATGGCCTCGCTGCCGGCACCGGTGGGATCCGACCCGCCGGGATCTGATCCGCCACCGCAGGCGGCGATCAGGGGCAGCGCCAGGGCAGCGGCAGTGAGGCCGATGAGGGCGCGGCCGCTGCGGACAGGGCGGTTCACATGAACTCCTTAGGTAAGCCTAACTTAGGACTGCCTAACCTTGCCTGAGGATTCGCGAGTGTGTCAAATCGACTCCTGGGACCGGGGGGCCTCCCGCTAGCCTCCCCCTATGCCCTCAGGCCTGGACTCCGGCCTGGACCCCCCCCGGCGCACCCCCGACACGACTGACCCGTCGCTCGATGATCGGCTACTCCCTCGGCGCGGCGGGCACCGCCGGCTTTGGCACGGTGCCCGGCCTGCTGCTGGCGATCTACCTCACCAACACCCTCGGCGTGGGTGCCGGCATCGCGTCGCTCGTCGTCTTGATCCCCAAACTTTGGGACGTCTTCTTCCTCCCCTTCGTCGGCACGCTGTCTGATCGCTACGTTGCCCGCCACGGCCATCGTGCCCGCTATCTCATCTACGGCGCGCTCGGCATGCTCATCTGCTTCCCGCTGATGTTTGCCGTGCCCGCCGGCACCGGATCCACCGTCGCCGCCTGGTGGGTGCTCCTGATCTTCCTGCTCGCGGCCTCGGCGTACGCCTTTTTCCAAGTGCCCTACATCGCTCTCGCCGCGGAGATCACCGACTCACCCCCGGAGCGCACGACGCTCATGTCGTGGCGTGTCGGCATCCAGGTCCTGGCCATCCTGGTCTTCGGCATCGGTGCACCCGTCATCGTGAACGCATTCCCGCAGGCCAACACCGGCTACCTGGTCATGGGCCTTATCGTCGGTGCGCTCATCGCCCTCGGAATGCTCGGCTGCTGGGCGAGCGTACGCCGACTGCATCGCTACGTTGCCACCGCGACGGCCGGCACGCATTCCATCGTGCAGCAGTTCCGCACGGCGTGGCAGGCACGACCCTTCCGACTCTTGCTGAGCGCCTTTATCCTCCAGGCACTCGGGGCGGGTGCGGTGCTGGCGGCCGCGCCGTACTTCTCCCAGCAGGTCCTCGGCGTGGACAACTTTGGCATTGTCTTTGGCGTCCTGCTGGTGCCCGCCGTACTGGTCATGCCGCTGTGGGCCTACCTCGGTCACCGGATCGGCAAGCGGCGTGGCTACCTCCTCGCCAGCATCTGCTTCATCATCGGACTCATCTGCTCACTGGCCGCGCAGGTGCTCCCCCTCGCCGTCGCGCTCGCCCTCATCACCATCACATCGATCGGCTACGCGGGGATGCAGATGTTCCCCCTCGCGATGCTGCCCGACACCATCTCCGAGCAGGCAGAGGAGACCGGCGTGCAGCGCGCCGGTGCATTCACCGGTGTGTGGACCGCGGGTGAAACCGCCGCATTCGCCATCGGGCCGGCCATCGTCCTACTGCTGCTCGCCGTCACCGGCTACATCTCGACAACGGCGGGGCAGACGGTCATCCAGCCCGCATCCGCGGTCACCGGCGTGATACTTGCCTTCTCCGTGCTGCCCGTCGTCCTCGTCGCACTCAGCCTGCCGCTGATCCTGCGCTACCCATTGCGCGAGGAGATTCCGGCCTAGACGACCGGGAGGTACGCCGACAGATCGCTGCGTTCACCGCTCGCGTGCAGGCGTCCGCTCGCGCTGGCATCGCTCCAGGTGACGGCGCCCGATGCCAGCTTCAGCCAGGTGGGCGCATCGCATTCCACGACCGCCGCTGGGGTGCCGCGACGATGGCTGACCCCCTCGACCGCCTGCACCGCGGCGTAGGGGGGCACCCGGACCTCGACCGAACGACCCGGCGCCGCCACAGTGAGCAGATCCAAGGTGGCCTTGACGGCGGCTCGCTCCACTGCGGGATCGGGGGTGCGCTCCATCGCATAGGCCGTGAGACAGGACTCGAGGTGCTGGGCAAGTGCGGAATCGCTCACGCGGTCATTCTCCCGTCGGATGCCACGAACTTCGGGACGTTTGTGCAGCTGGGCGACGCTTTCGTCCCTAAGTTCGCCCATCAGCAGCGCTCGTCGATCCAATCGAGGACGACACTGAGCGGCTTCTCCCAGCCACCATCAAGCATGAGGTCGTGGCCGATGCCGGGCAGCCACACCGGATCGACCCCGTAGGCGCGGGCCGTCTCGGTCACCGCACGCTCATCGACCACGCGATCATCCGGAGTCCCCACGACGAGCACCGGACAGCGCACGGGACCGATCCGATGCGGCAGCATCAGTTCATACTGCGCCCACGGCGATTCACGGCCGAGGCGGTCGACGTACATCGCGGCCGTGGTCTCATCAAGATTGCAGAACAGTTGCTCCGGACCCAGCGGCAATGTGCCACCCACCAGCACCTTGGCTGCGGCAGCGGGACGCCGCTGAATCAACCTCGGCAGCGTGTACGCCGCTCCCTGGATCGGCGCGGGGGTGAGCAGGGCGAGGCCGCGCGGTTGATAGCGATCCGCGACCAGTTGCGCGATGATCGCCCCCATCGAGTGGCCCACAATCACCGGCTGCTGCGGGATCTCCGTGATCGTCTGCATCACGTCGTGGACGTAGTGGCGCATGAGCGTGCGGCCGAGACGCTTGCGGCCACCCGAATCACCATGGCCGCGCAGCGATACGGCGTAGACGGGGAAGCCGAGCTCCGCCGCGGCGGGCATCCAGCGCTCCGCCCAGCACCAGGCACCGTGCGCGAGACCGTGGATGAAGAGGATCGGGGGCTTGCGCGATGCTCGGGGCTGGTCGATCCATCCCTCCGGCACGATGGACAGCACCTCGCGGTGCGTGCTGACCGGTGGGACCGACCAGTCCCACATCCGCATGACCGTGGACGACTTGCGGCGCGATGTCATCGAGCAGACACCAGAGCACCAGACATCGACTCCAGGCGCTGCAGGTCGCGCTCAATCGCGCGCAGATACTCCTGGTGCGCGATTTCGTAATAGTGGCGACTGGAATCCTTATACTCGGCACCGCCGGTGAAGCGCACGTCAGTCTCGCGCACCATCGCGTCGTAGAAGCGTCGCGCCGCCCGCGGATCCTGTGCGAGCAGGGCGGCGTACGTCGCGACGAGCATGCCCTGCCAGTGCGCGATCGTCCACTGACCGCTGTCCGGCTGAATGAGTCCGGAGACGGCGAGCGTCGGTGATGAAGGGGTGAAAATTTGTCGCGCCAACACCGGATGATCACCCACCATGTTGAGGTAGGTGTCGTCGAGGAAGGGGAAGTGCGCGAGATAACCGGTGCAGAAGACAACCACGTCGATCTCCGCGCTGGTGCCATCGTCGAAGTGCACGGTTGAGCCCTCGAAGCGTGCGATATCCGGCCTGGGCTGGATGTCGCCGTGACCGACGTAGTAGACGAGTTGCTGGTTGACGATCGGATGGGTCTCAAAGAACTCATGGTCAGGCTTGCGTAGCCCGAACTTCTCGAAGTCACCGACGGTGAGGCGCAGCACCGACTTGAACATCACCCGGCGCAGGCCGAGCGGCAAGCGCAGAGCGAGGAGCAGATCCGCTGTCTGATCCGACGGGCGACCGAGGGCATATTTGGGGTTGTAGTAGTAGCCGCGGCGCGTGGAATGGAAGGTCTCCCGAGCATTTTGCGCACTCTCGACCGCGACATCGCAGCCGGTGTTGCCGGCGCCAACGACAAGGACGCGCTTGCCGCGCACAACCTCGGCACTCTTATAGTCGGCGGAATGCTTGAGCTCACCGGTGAAGGTGTCCTGGCCGGGGTACTGCGGGATCTTGGGCCACCAGTTGTGGCCGTTGGCGATGACGACACCGGCGTACTGACGTGTCGTCTCCACACCGCTATCTCGATCACGCACGGTGACGTTCCAGCGATCACCGTCAGCGGGTGCGACGGCGACGACCTCGGTGTTGAAGGACAGATGGTCGAGCAGACCGAAGTGCTCGGCGTAGGAGCGGAAGTAGCGGTGGACCTGCCAGTGAGACGGATAGTCGGGATAGGAATCCGGCATCGGGAAGTCGGGGAACTGCGTAAAGGGCTTGGTCGAGATGAGATGCGTCGACTCATAGACGCGGGAGTTCTCCGCGTGGAAGTTCCAGTTGCCGCCGAGGTCGGTGGCGCGCTCATAGCCGTCGGCATCCAGGCCCACCTGGAGGAGGTTCTTCAGCGCCGAGAGCCCGTGGGGTCCTGCACCCACAACAGCCCATGCGCCCCCGCGGTCGATAATCATGCCCACAGCATCCTGGGCGGGCAGGGGGTGCGCAAGCGCAGGGTCCCCGCGACGGACCGGGAACACCTCGGGGACCTCACGGGGCGGAATCCAACATTTCTCGGGCAATTCGGGCGAATCCCGCTAGTGTGGCGAGCAGGAATTCATCGATCGGGGGACCTGATGGCCACGTACAACGAAGCGGAACGACTGCTCACGCCCGCGGAGGTCGCACAACTCTTCCGCGTCCATCCCAAGACCGTCTCGAGATGGGTGCAGTCGGGCAAGCTGTCCGCCGTACGCACCCTCGGCGGCCATCGCCGCTATCGCGCCAATGAGGTCTACGCCCTGCTCGAGGAGACCGGTATCCAGACCGTCGAGCCCCTCGCTCCCTAGTTCGAGTACGCCGGCCCGATCGTCACGGGTTGATCCGTCACGCGCCGAAGAGTGCCGGGAACGTCGCGTCATGGGCCTCGCGGATCTGCGCGAGCGTGACGACGACATCGCCCATCTGCAGCACCTGCTGATCCGCATACCCCGTGTCGGCGCCGAGCCCCGAGTCCACCGCACCGATGCGATGGGCGGGCAGGCCACGTGCGGCGCACATCGCCGTGAAGCGCATCTCCTCCGAGCGAGGCACAACGACGACCGCACGACCGGGTGATTCCGACCACAGGAAGGTGGCCATGTCGGTGACCTGATCCGGTGCCCACACGCGCGCACCAACACCACTGCGCAGCGCCATCTCCACGATCGCCTGCGCGACACCCCCGTCGGCGACATCGTGCGCCGCGGTCAGCATCCCGTCACGCGACCCGGCGATGGCGATATCGGCCAGCAGCCGCTCACGCGCCAGGTCAGCACGGGGGGGCACGCCACCGAGGTGACCGTGCATGACATGGGCCCATTCACTGCCGGCGAAGTCCTCGCGGGTGTCACCGAGCAGATAGATGATCTCGCCATCGGGACCCCAGGCCATCGGGGTACGACGTTCGACATCGTCGATCACGCCGAGCACACCCACGACCGGCGTCGGCAGGATTGCCGTGTCAGCCGTGGAGTTGTAGAAGCTGACATTGCCACCGGTCACCGGGATGCCGAGTTCCAGGCACCCGTCGGCGAGGCCGCGCACCACCTCGGCGAAAGTCCACATCACCTCGGGGTCCTCGGGTGAGCCGAAGTTGAGGCAGTTCGTCACCGCGAGTGGCCGCGCACCCGTGACGGCGACGTTGCGGTAGGACTCGGCGAGGGCGAGTTTGGCACCCTCATAGGGATCCAGTCGCACGAAGCGAGCGTTGCAGTCCGTGGACACCGCGACGCCCAGGCCGGACTCCTCGTCGATGCGGACCATGCCGGCATCCTCGGGCTGTGCCAGCACGGTGTTGCCCAACACGTAGCGGTCGTACTGGCTGGTGACCCACGATTTGGACGCCAGGTTGGGGCTGGCGACCATCCGCAGCAGCGTCGCGCGAATGTCCTCGGCGGTGTGCGGTCGCGCCAGGGCGTTGGCATCGTCGGCCGCGAGCGCATCAAGATCACGCGGACGATGCATCGGCCGGTCATAGACGGGACCCTCATGTGCGACGGTGCGCGGTGGAACGTCGACGATGCGATCACCGTGCCAGTCGATCGTGAGGCGACCGGAGTCGGTCACCTCGCCGATGACGACAGCCTCCACCTCCCACATGCGGCAGATATCCATGAAGGCGTCGATGTGATCGGGCGTCACCACGGCGCACATGCGCTCCTGGGACTCACTCATGAGGATTTCCTCCGGCGAGAGGGTGGGATCGCGCAGCAGCACCCGATCGAGGTGCACATGCATGCCACCCTCGCCATTGGACGCGAGCTCACTTGTCGCGCAGGAGATGCCGGCGCCCCCGAGATCCTGGATGCCCTCGACCAGGCCGGCGTGCAGTACGTCGAGCGTGCACTCAATCAGCAACTTCTCCATGAAGGGATCCCCGACCTGGACACTGGGGCGCTTGGCTGGACCATCAGCGTCGAAGGTCTCACTCGCCAACACCGAGACGCCACCGATGCCATCGCCACCGGTGCGCGCGCCGTACAGCACGACGAGGTTGCCGACACCCTTAGCGGAGGCCAGATGAATATCCTCGTGCCGCATCGCGCCGATGCACAGGGCGTTGACCAGTGGATTGCCGGCGTACGTCGCGTCGAAGACGATCTCGCCACCGATGTTGGGCAGCCCCAGACAATTGCCATAGCCACCGATGCCCGCGACAACACCGGGCAGGACGCGACGGGTGTCGGGAGCGTCCGCGGGACCGAAGCGCAGCGGGTCCATCACCGCCAGCGGGCGCGCACCCATCGAGAGGATGTCGCGGACGATGCCGCCGATCCCCGTGGCCGCGCCCTGATAGGGCTCGACGTACGACGGATGATTGTGCGACTCGACCTTGAAGGTGACCGCCCAACCATCACCGACGTCGACGACTCCGGCGTTTTCACCGATGCCGACGAGCAATTGCGGCCAGCCACCCTCGGGCTGCTTGTCACCGAACTGGCGCAGGTGCACCTTGGACGACTTGTAGGAGCAGTGCTCACTCCACATGACCGAATACATCGCGAGTTCACTCGACGTCGGCCGGCGACCGAGGATTTCGCAGATGCGCGCATATTCGTCGGGCTTGAGGCCGAGCTCAGCGTAGGGCTGCGCGACCTCGGGGGTGGACTCCGCGCGGTCGACGGTATCGAGGCAGCCCGACAGGGGCGGCGTGGCCGACCCGCCGGGCCTCACGAGCCGATCCCGACGAGTGAGCGTATGGTGGAGGAGAAGAAGCCGAGGCCGTCGGTCGATGGTCCGGTGAGTGACTCCACCGCATGCTCCGGATGCGGCATGAGGCCGACGATGGTGCCGCTCGGATTGGATATGCCGGCGATATCGCGGCGACTTCCATTGGGATTGACGTCCAGATAGCGAGCTACGACGAGTCCATCACCCTCGAGTCGATCGAGTGTTGCATCATCAGCGACGTAGCCGCCCTCGCCGTTCTTCAGTGGGATGACGATCTCCTCGCCCACGGCGAAGGAGTTGGTCCAGTCCGTGTCGACGCGCTCCATGCGCAGGCGCTGATCGCGGCAGACGAAGTGCAGGTGGTCATTGCGGGTCAGCGCACCGGGGAGTAGATGGGCCTCGCACAGGATCTGGAAGCCATTGCAGATGCCGAGCACGGGCAGGCCTTGACCCGCGCGCTCCACGATGGTGCGCATCACCGGGGCGAAGCGTGCGATGGCGCCGCAGCGCAGGTAGTCGCCGTAGGAAAATCCACCGGGCAGGACCACGGCGTCCACACCCTTGAGGTCGTCATCGCCATGCCACAGGGAGACCGCATCTCCTCCGGCGAGGCCCACCGCGCGCGCTGCATCGCGGTCATCGAGGGATCCGGGGAAGGTAACGACGCCGATCTTCACTGCGCGTCCTCGACCCGGAGCGTGTAACTCTCGATGACGGGGTTGCTCAGCAACTCCTCCGCCATGCGGTGCAGCCCGGCGAGCACCTCATCCGTGGGCTCGCCCTCGAGGGTGATCTCGAATCTCTTCCCCTGACGCACATCGGCGACACCGTGCACGTCGAGGCGGGCAAAAGCTCCCATCACGGCTCGGCCCTGGGGGTCGAGGATCTCCGGCTTGAGCATGACGTCGACAACGACGCGGGGCATCGGATCTCCTCTGGCTCGGCAGCGGCGCCAGTCTATGGGGCCGGGTGCCTCGGGCCGGGCTGTGGTGCCGGGCACCGCGGCGAGTGCCGGCGCCGGGCGAGGCGGGTCAGCGCCAGATTCGCGCGGACTTCTTCCAGAGCCCGCTCGGCATCTCCTCTGATGAGACCTGGCCCGCAGCGCCGCCGTAGTCACCCGAGCCGCCGACGATGGGGCGCAGCGCCGCGGTCCCGGTCGCGACGGAGATGCCGGTGACGATCATCGTGCCCGTCGCGAACTCCTGCTCCAGCATCGTCACAACGGGAGTCACGCCATCGATCACGTCGTACGTCGTCTCGCTAGCAAAGTATTTGCCCAGGCCCTTCTTGCGAGCCGGATCGGCAAACATCTCGCCCTGGGCCGCGCGGAACGTGCCACCCGGGATGGCGACGGCCGTCACGGGGCCGAGCGTCTCAATCCAGTTCAGCGGCTTGGATGACCCACCCGGCGCCGCGAGTTTGGCGGTGATGGAGCGGCCGTTGGCGCTGAGGGTGAGCTCACCGCGGTGGCCGGCGTACGAACCCGTGCCACCGAGCACAGCAAAGACCTGATTCCTGGCGGCCCCACCCTTGGAGCGAGCGATCGTGCGGGCAAAGAGTGATCCCGTGGCCGTGTAGATCTGCAGGTCGATGGCATCCGTCACTGCCCCACGGGTGGAACCCGCCCGGGTCGCCACGGACACATAGGAGTTGGCGCCTCGTGTCGCTCGGGTGAGCGCGACATTGCCGATGCCCTGGGCCGCGGTGCCGGCGGCAGTGGCGGTGACGATGTTGCTGAAGGTCAGCGGCGTCGTCTTGAGGTCCTTGTCGATGAAGAGGTCGTAGGCCATGAGGTACCTGTTGCCCACCTTGCGTATCAGCAGGGTGCCGCGCGCGGATGCGTAGGCTCCCGTGCCGCCCGTGACGGGCATGATGTGCAAACTCACCGGCGGCTTGCCCTTGGGATCCTCATTGACCGCCTGCGCGAAGATTTGACCGTCCTTGAGTTGAATCTGCGACTGGGTGTCCCGCAACTCCGCATCCTTCTTGGGCGACGGCGCGACGACGCGCATGACAGTCGTCAAGGTGCCGGCCTTGGCGTCAGCGCCATCGGTGATGGTGCCCTCGGTAATCGTCAGGTTGCCGATGCCCTTGGGATTGCCGTACGACACGACCTGGCGGCTCGTGAACGTCGCAAAGAAGGTGAACGACTTTTTGACGGGGGCCTGGGCCGCGGGCGCGGGGGCCTTCGGCGCGGCCGCGGGCGCCGGGGCTGTCGGCGCGGCG
>ERZ888423.299-NODE-299-length-52541-cov-7.486396_pt1 | contig 52541 bp, 45 predicted proteins | sample MGYA00520523_ERZ888423 | MGnify/ENA primary metagenome ERZ888423 (study PRJEB32303, sample SAMEA104408611) | aquatic metagenome | biome: Brackish water; feature: Pelagic; material: water | place: Baltic Sea | collected 2014-06-08T10:24:00 | depth 30,27 m ... | reverse complement strand
TGCCCTCGCGTGCGCCTGGTCAGCCGCACGCATCGCCAGCGGGGCAGCCATCACCGTGCCCCACGGTGTCCTGCCCACAGACAGACGTGGCTATCCCATGCGCATCTCGGCCTAAATCCTCACCCCTGCCCCGCCCCCGACCCGTGACTGGCGGCTGGTGGGTGTCCGGGGTGCTCCGCGACACCCACCAGCCGCCAGTCACGCGATGCGCCAAGCAACGCAGTGCGCCAAGCACGGGGTGCGCGAAGCAGCGATTCGCGCCGAGCACGAGGTGCATCAACACAAAGAGCGGCTGGCCGTGTGATCCACAGGAGTGCGTGCTCACGGATTGGGCATCCACAGGTGAGCACCACACCACCACTCGGCGTGATCTGCATCTCCACAGTGCGCACATGCCACTTCATCCGTCGGCTATTCACATCAGCCGCCTCAACCGTGATCACTACCGCAATGCCCAGTGGTGGACGCCCACCCACGGTGTACGTCTGCCGCTCGGCATGACATCACTTCCCGACAGGGCAGCAGCCCTTACGCTCGTGACCCCTCCCACGACCGCACTCAGCGAGCGCACCTCAGCCGCCCTTTGGGGCGGCCCGCTGCCCCTGGAGATTCCCTTGGAGGTCTTGCACGTCACGCTTCCCCCGGGAGGCTTCCACATACAACGTCCCGACGTGGTGTGCCACAGGCGATCGCTCTCACCTGAAGACATACGCGACGTAGACGGCCTTCGCCTCACCTCACCCGAGCGCACGCTCGTCGATCTGGCTGGCGTGTTGAGCCTCCCCCATCTGGTTGCCCTGGGCGATGACTTCCTCAGACGCAACCTCATGACCCAACGAGATCTCCACAACGTCGTCCAGCAGTCTCGGAAGCAGCGCGGGATCCCCTCGGCTCGCACCGCTGCGATGCTGCTCGACGCTCGATCGGAGTCACCCCGCGAGTCCGTGACGCGCGTCCTGCTGTGGCAGGGCGGCTTTCCCATGCCAACCCCCAACGTCGATATCTGCGATGCATCAGGGAATTTTGTGGCGCGCGGTGATCTTGTCTACGAGGACCTGCGCATCGTCATTGAGTACGACGGGTCACACCACCTGACCCCCGGGCAACAAAGCAAAGATGCCGACCGCCGGCTCAAGCTCAACGTCCTGGACTGGTTGATCGTGGAGGTCGTATCCCGAGACATACGGACTCCCCAACGGCTCTACGACAAGGTGCTCAGCGCCTTTGCTTATCGGGGAGCCACCCCATTGACTCTGCGCCCGCGCACGCGTCCGCGCACGTGACTGGCGGCTGGTGGGTGCCTGCTTCCCCCCAGGACACCCACCACCCGCCAGTCACCGCAGGGAGGCGCGGGACGTGGAGGGTCACCGCAGGGTGGCGCGGGATCAGAAAATGGGATCGACCGTGCGCGTCCGTTTGAGTTCGAAGAAGCCGGGAATGCCCGCCACCAGGAGAGTGCCGTCCCAGAGTCGACCGGCAGCATCGCCGTGAGGTGCGGGCGATACGACGGGACCGAAGAACGCTACGCGCTCGCCATCGGGGCCGGGCACCGCGATGACAGGTGTGCCGACGTCCTGCCCGACGAGTGAGATTCCCTCGGCGTGACTGGCGCGCAATTCCTCGTCGAACTCCGTCGACGTTGCGGCGTCGAGTAGCGACGACGGGAGTCCAAGGGCGTCAATGGCTTCCGCGACAGCGGTGTCGTAGTCCTTGCCGCCGGGGTGGATGCGGCTGCCGATCTCGGTGTACAACCGACCCACGACGTCATCACCGTGGTCCTGCTGAGCCGCAACAATCGTGCGCACCGGCCCCCACGCCGTCAGCATCAGTTCCCGATACTCCTCAGGCACCTCTTTGCCTTCATTGAGGACCGCGAGCGACATCACGTGCCAATGCACCTCCACCGAGCGCACCTTCTCCACCTCGAGCATCCAGCGCGAAGTCATCCAGGCCCATGGACAGATGGGGTCAAATCAGAAGTCAACCGGGGTCGATGTCGTCATAGCCGGACGCTACCCCTGCCGCACGGTCACCCGTCCACCTGGCAGTGGGTCGGCCGTCTGCCAGGATGTCAGCGTGACTGAAAACCTCACCCGGGCCGAGGCTGCCGAGCGCAGCCGCCTTATCCGCGTCGACGGCTACGACGTCGACCTTGATCTGACGTCGGGAGCTGACACATTCGCCTCGACAACGACGGTTGCCTTCCGTGCGCAACGACCCGGGGATTCGACGTGGATTGATCTGATCGCGCCGGAGGTGATGTCGGTCAGTCTCAACGGAAGCGACCTTGATCCCGATGACGTCTACGACGGCACTCGGATCCGATTGGACAACGTCCAGGCGGACAACATCCTCATCGTGAGGGCACGCTGCGCCTACATGCGCACCGGCGAGGGTGTCCACCGATTTGTGGACCCGGTCGACAATGAGGTTTACCTCTACACACAGTTCGAGTCCGCTGACGCGCGCCGTATGTATGCATGCTTCGAGCAGCCCGACCTCAAAGCCCCCTTCACGCTCCATGTCCGTGCCCCGCAGCACTGGGTCGTGGTGAGCAACGCACCGAGCCCGGATCAGACCACCCTCGGAGACAACACCTGTCGGTGGGATTTCCCAGCGACACCGCCGATCTCCACGTACATCACGGCACTGGTCGCCGGCCCCTACTACTCCGTGCATGACGTCTACGACGGCCCACACGGCAGTTATCCGTTGGCACTTTTCTGCCGGGCCTCACTCGCGGAATTCCTCGACCCCGATGACATTTTCCTGCTGACCAAGCAGGGTTTCGCCTTCTTCGAGGGGGAGTTCGACGTTCCCTACCCCTTCGTCAAGTACGACCAACTCTTCGTCCCCGAATTCAACGCCGGTGCCATGGAGAATGCTGCCTGCGTCACCTTCACCGAGGACATGGTCTTCCGCTCTCGCGTGACCGACGCCGCCTACGAGCAGCGCGCCAACACGATCCTGCACGAAATGGCTCACATGTGGTTTGGCGATCTCGTCACCATGACGTGGTGGGATGACCTCTGGCTCAACGAATCCTTCGCTGAGTGGGCCGCGCACCATGCCAATGTCAACGCGACCCGCTACACCGATGCATGGACGACCTTCTCCAACCAGCGCAAGGCGTGGGCCTACCGCCAGGATCAACTGCCTTCGACACATCCCATCGCCGCTGACATGGTTGATCTGGATGCCGTGCGCGTCAATTTTGATGGCATCACCTACGCCAAGGGCGCCTCGGCGCTGCGCCAACTCGTCGCGTGGGTGGGTGAGGACAACTTCCGCGCCGGCATCAACGCCTACTTCACCAAGCATGCGTGGGGCAACACCGAGCTGCGTGACCTGCTCGTCGAGTTGGAGGCCTCGTCCGGCCGTGATCTGTCCGGCTGGACGACCGAGTGGCTCCAGACCAGTGGTGTCAACCTCATGCGCCCGGATATCAGCCTCGCTGATGACGGCACCTATCGGTCTGTCGCGATTCTCCAGGAGCCACCCGCGATGCCGGTGGGCGTCGCACCCACGCTGCGCTCGCATCGGATGGCTCTCGGTCTCTATGACTTCGTCGACGGCGCCCTGGTGCGGCGCGAACGCATCGAACTTGATGTCGTGGGAGCACGCACCGATGTGCCTGAACTCATCGGCGTCCGCCAGCCCGACCTGCTCCTGCTCAACGATGACGACCTGACGTTCACCAAGGTGCGTTTGGATGATCGGTCATGGCGAACGGCCGTGTCCCACCTCGGCGATGTCGTCGAATCGATGCCGCGTGCCCTCATCTGGGGAGCCGCCTGGGACATGGTGCGCGACGCCGAGGTCCCCACCGGAGAGTACGTCGACCTGGTGATCGCTGGCCTGCCTCGCGAATCCGACATCGGCGTGGTGCAGCAGACGTTGCGTCAAGTCAGGACAGCGATCGATCTCTTTGCGACCACGGATCATCGGCCGCTCTACATCGCCCGCCTAGCCAGCGCACTGGACGACCTGATGCACTCTGCAGCACCCGGATCTGACCATCAATTGGCCTTCGTCCGGGCCTTTGCCTCGGTCGCGAGTAGCGATGCGGACCTGGATGCGGTGTCGGGACTTCTCCATGGCTCGGTGGTGCTTGATGGTCTCGCCGTCGATACCGACCTGCGATGGAGTTTCCTGCAGCGGCTCGCGGCCACCGGGCGCGCGGAGTTGGATGCGATTGAAGCGGAACTCGAGCGCGATGACACAGCCACGGGGCGGCGTCAGTCGGCCGTCGCCCGTGCCGCCCGCCCCTCCTCGGAGGCCAAGGCACTCGCCTGGGCGGACATGATGGAGCGCACAGACCTGCCGAATGCGATCCTCGAGGCAACGATCGGTGGCTTCGTACAGCCGGATCAGGTCAATCTGCTCACTCCCTATCGGGATCGCTACTTCGCCGAGATTGCCCACGCGTGGAGTGCACAGACCATGGAGATGGGGCAGTCACTCGTGATGGGCCTCTATCCCAGCCTCATCGTGGACGAGCGCACACTGACGGATACGGATGCGTTCCTGGCTCGCGAGGACCTCAATCCAGCACTGCGGAGGCTCGTCATCGAGGGCAAGGATGGCGTCCGCAGGGCACTCCTCGCACGCGCCACCGACGCCTGACACCGCACCCGGTGAGTGACAGCACCCGCGGCCTCGCGGTGGGCCTACGGCTGGTCGATGTGCTCGACATGCATGCGACGGGCATGCTCGCCGAGGACAGCAAACCCATCCCGTAGACCACCCATGAGGTCGCCCGTCGTGAAAGAACTCGTCATCGATAGTGCAGCGAGGCCGCAGGCACGATCATCCAGCGGGATGCGCGCAAGTCTGCCGGTGACGATCTCCAGGGCTTTGCCCTCAGGATCGACCGCGACCAGCACACTGCGATCAGGATCGGCGAGGCGTTGGAGCAACTCCTCGGCACCTTCGCGCTCACCGCTCCATGGACCGACGTAGGCGCTGAATGTCAGGCCCGACTGGCGTTCAGCGTGATCAATCATTCGCTGCACCTCGGCCTGCTGGGCGTGCGTGAGATCACCATCGCGCACTAGCCCCACCCCTTTCCTCATGGTCAGTCGGTCCCGCTGGTGCGATCATGCCCGGGCCTGCCGGCGCCGACATGCTGCCCGCCGGGCTCGTCATCCAGCGGGGCTCGCGAGGACCATCGTCGCTGCCTCCCCGGGCCATCCAGCCGGGTGCGTAGACCGCGACCACGATCACAATGATCGCCAGGAGGGGGATCCCGACAAAAAGTGCCAGCGACTCCAGCGCGGTGTAGCCCGGGCCCGGGTCATCGCCGTCGTAGACGACTCCGGTCTGCGCCGCAGCAGGGGCGGCGAGGAGGACTGCAGCGAGGGCGACAAGGCCGGCGGCTGAGCGCACGATGCATCGCATGCCATCAGCCTAGGGGAGCACGCGGTGCAGGAGCATGAGTGGGGCGCACCGCGGAGATCAGACTCCTCAGCAGGGGGGCGCGGGGCAGATCCTCAAGCGCCACGGCCTCACCATCGCCATCCGTGAGCGGCACTCGCCAGTTGGGGTACTCCTGATCGGTGCCGGGTTGATTTTGCGCACGTCGATCACCCACAAGATCCGGCAGCGAGACTCCGACGAGACGAGCCGGTGACGCAGCAACGATGCGATGCAAAGCGGTGACCTGCGCATCGACGTTCTCACGGCTGATCTCCGCGGCCGCGCTATCCAACCAACCACGATCGACCGCGAAGTCCAACCACTCGCGCGTGGCAACCGCGTCCGAAAGGTGCTCCTCTTCAATCGAGCGCGTGAGGAGGTTCAGTTCACCCCGGATGCGCACGTGCTCACCCTCGAGATAACCCGCTGTGGGCGGAAGATCATGCACCGCGACGCTCGCCAACACATCACCCCGCCACCGCTCCGGCTCCTTCAAGATTCCACCGCGAGTCCGCTCGAACCACAGGATGACCGTGCCGAGAAGTCCACGCTCACGGAGGAATTCCTGCACCCAGGGCTCCAGCGTGCCGAGGTCTTCTCCGATGACGAGCGCACCCGCTCGGTGTGCCTCAAGAGCCAGGATGCCGACGAGTGCCTCATGATCAAAGGCCACGTAGGCCCCGGCTGATGCTGGTGCACCCTCGGGTATCCACCATTGGCGGAACAGGCCCAGGATGTGGTCGACCCGGATGCCGCCGGAGTGGCGCAGCAGTGTGCGCAGCATGTCTCGATAGGGCAGGTACGCCGCGTCCGCTAGCGCGCGCGGATGCCAGGGAGGCTGCGCCCAATCCTGGCCGAGTTGGTTGTACATGTCTGGCGGACAGCCGACAGAAACTCCCGAGGCAAGAACATCCTGCAACGCCCATGCGTCAGCGCCGTCGGCACCGACGCCCACGGCGAGGTCGTGAATAACACCCGCGCGCATGCCCACGTCCATGCTGACGGTCTGCGTCCGCTCCATCTGCTCGTCGAGAAGCCACTGGATCCACAGATGTCGTTCCACCCGATCCGCCAGCACAGTCCGCCACTCAAAGACTGCGTCGGATCGCGGATGTCGCAGGTCCGCAGGCCATTGACTCCAGCGCGGCCCAAACTCTTCGGCGAGTGCACACCAGGTGGCGAAGTCGATCAGCCCAGCACCCTCGTGCTCAACAAAGGCGTCGTAGCGGGACTGACGTCCCGGCGTCAGCGGGACCCGGCGCACGATGTCGAGGGCATCCGACTTCGCTTCCCACACAGCGTCGCGATCCAACAGATCCGCTGTGAGGCGCCTCAGCCGCTTGCCGAGACGTCGCACGGCCTTGCGGTCCGAGCCGCTGAGGTAGGCGAACTCCGGGATGTCCTCGATGCGCAGATAGAGGGGGCTCGGGAAGCGACGCGTCGATGGCAGGTACGGCGATGGTGTCACGGGGAGGACCGGTGCCGATGCGTGCAGGGGGTTGACCAGGATGAAGTCCGCCCCGAGGTCGTGTCCGGACCAGGCCGCCAGATCCGTCAAGTCCGTGAGATCTCCCATCCCCCACGATCTCCTCGACCGCACCGAATAGAGCTGGGCCATGAGACCCCACATCCGCTCACCGGAGTCCAGAGCGGGCGGATGGAGGCGTTCGGGTGTCACAGCGAGCACCGATTCACTGACCCCGTCATCGGTGACGGCCCTGATGGTGTGCCAGCCGAGTGGAAGATCCGCGGGGACGACGTACGTCGCCTCCCCGATGAGGCGTCCATCTACCTCTCGTGGCTCCACCCAGCGATCACTTTGGACCGGCTCGACGACTCGTCCGTCCTCCAACTCAAGCCACACCCGCGCGGTCGTGCCGTGTGCGACGTGCACCCAGATGTGGGCGTACGTCCCGCCGACGGCAACAACGACGGGTGGCAAAGTGCGTCGCCAATCCTCCAGTTCCCGGTCATGCAGACTGGACGCGATGGTGACGTCATTAGTCGGATCCGCCCCCAGCGCCCGCAGGACACCTGAGATGGCCTCGGGGTCGACGGCGCACAACACCCCGGCTTGATCCCAGTAGTCCGTCGAAACGCCGTAGGCGTGGGCGAGCACATCACGTGCGGCCGGGGAAGCCCCGGAGACTTCGGTCACCACAGATCCGGATGCCGACCCAACCAGGGACGCGCTTGCTCGAGTTGAGCCGCGAGCGAGATGAGTGTCATTTCGTCGTAGGGCCGACCCACGATCTGCACCCCAATGGGCAGGCCCTCAGCATTCCAATGCAGAGGGAGCGACATGGCGGGCTGACCCGTGAGGTTGAAGACTGAGGTGAAGGGGGTAAAGGCCTTTTGCCGCTCGAAGTTGACCGCGGAATCCCCACCCTCGGTGAAATAGCCGACCGGCACGGGCGGCAAGGCAAGACCGGGCGTGAGTACCACGTCGTAGGCGGACGTGGCATTGATCGCACCCCGGGCGAGCACGCGGGCGAAGGAGACTGCTCCGGCGAGATCAAGTCCGCTTAGGCGCGATCCACGTTCGCGCATGTGACGTGTGAGTGGCTGTAGCAATTCCTCCTTGCCAGGCTCGACGGGAGTCAACTGCGACAGCACACTCCAAATGGTTTCGAACGCAGGAACAACCATGTCGGGTAGGGGCGGGTCAATATCTTCGACCACGTGCCCGAACTCCTCCAGCAGTGCGGATGCCTGCTCGTAGGCCTTAAGACAATCCTCGTGCACAACCACGCCCGCAGCGATGGGCCGTGCAAAGCGTCCGATGCGCAAAACCCCCGGCTCGCGGCCCGCTGCGCGCAGGAAGGTCTCCCCGGCCAGCAGCGGCGGCGCCGGATAGGGATCATCGGGGAAGGTCCCCGCCATGACGTCCAGCAGGGCGGCAGCGTCACGCACGGTGCGGGCGATGGGCCCGCTGACGGGGAACTCCCCCACCGGGTCACGCAGGGGTCCGTTGGAGATGCGGCCTCGCGAGGGCTTGATGCCGACGAGGCCGCACACGCTTGCCGGGATGCGAATCGACCCACCGCCGTCGGATCCGTGCGCCGCCGCAGCGAGGCCCGACGCGACTGCCGCGGCGGCTCCACCGCTGGAGCCGCCAGCCGAACGGGTCAGATCCCAGGGTGTGCGCGCCGCCGGCGCAACGGCATTTTCGGTGTAGCACGGCAGACCGAATTCCGGCGTGTTGGTCTTGCCCGTCATGACGAGGTTGCCCTGCTTCATCCGCAGGACGACGTTGTCGTCGCCGTAAGGAACGATGTCGAAGGTCGCTGACCCGAGCGTGCACCGCACACCCGCTTGGAAGTTCAGATCCTTGACGGGGATCACGACCCCGTGGAGGACAGGCAGGTCATCGGGATTCGCGCTGTCAGCCACCGTGGCATCTGCGGACCGCGCCTGCTCCAGGGCGATCTCGGGGGTCACCGTGATGAAGGCACCAACCGTGTCGTTGAGCGCCTCGGTGCGCGCCAGATAGTGCTCGGCCAACTCCACCGCCGAGATCTCGCGGGTGCGGATGGCAGCAGCCTGCTCAAGGGCTGTCAGGTCGTGTAGCTCGCTCACGCCGCAGAGCCTAGGTGCACCTGCGCGTCGCGGCGCGGGTGGCTAGGGTCGGGATGTGCCTGACTATCCCGCCGCAGACCGCCTCGCCCTCGTTGATGACCTCCACGGCCGGTCCGTACCGGACCCCTACCGCTGGCTCGAGGACTCCGCGGACCCGCGGTCCACTGCCTGGCGGTCCGCCCAGGATGGACTTATCGCCGCGGAACGCGCCGGCTGGTCTACGCGCGAGACCTTCGCCGAGCGCATCGATCAACTCATGGGCGCTGGGTCGGTGTCACCCCCCTACTACCGCGGCGACTGGTGCTTCACGACGCGACGCGATCCAGGGCAGCAGTTCCCCGTGCTCTATGTCCGCGGGGCCGATGGAGTAGATCGGGTGCTCTTTGATCCCATCGCCGTGGATCCGACCGGGGTCACCACCTTGGACTCCTGGCAGCCGAGCAAGGAGGGCGACCGCGTTGCCCTCCAGTACTCCATCGGGGGCAACGAGGAATCGATCCTCGCTGTCATCGACACCGCGACGGGTGAGCGCATCGAGGACGGCATCGACCGGTGTCGCTACTCACCCATCGCCTGGCTGCCCGGCGGTGATCGCTTCTATTACGTCCGCCGCATCGCCCCCGAACTTCTCCCCGAGACGGAGCAGAAGTTCCATCGACGTGTCTATCTTCATACGGTCGGCACCGAGACGGACACCGATGTCCTCGTCTTCGGCGCCGGCATGACGATGACCAACTACTACGGCGTCGAGGTCAGCCGTGACGGTCGCTGGCTGCAGGTCTCGGCATCGGAGGGCACCGAGCCGCGCAATGACCTGTGGCTCGCTGATCTGGAGGCTGCACCCCCGGAGGCACCTGCTTTCCAGCTTGTCCAGGGAGACCTCGACGCGCAGATCGGCATGCACGCCGCCCGCAATGGCCTCTTCTACATCTCGACGGACCTCGATGCCCCTCGCGGCACCCTCCTGGTCAGCGCCCCGGAACACCTCTGGGACGAACCCTGGCGGACCCTGCTGCCGGAGGACCAGGATTCGGTACTCGAGGGTTACGCGATCCTGGATGGCCCCGAGATGATGCGACCTGTCCTTCTCGTGTGCCGCACCCGCCACGTCGTCAGCGAGGTGAGCGTCCACGACCTCGACACCGGCGCCCTGGTGCGGACCATTCCGCTGCCTGGCGCCGGCACCATCGGCGGTCCTGTGGAGCGACCCGAGGGCGGACCGGTCGCGTGGCTCGTCTACACCGACCACACGACGATCCCCACCATCTATTCCTTCGACGGACGCACGAATGACCTAACACTGTGGGCGGAGCCACCCGGGGTCGTGGAGGTCCCTCGCGTGCACTCACGCCAGGTGACCTACCTGTCGGCCGACGGCACCGAGGTACGCATGTTCATCCTGTCGCCCACGGCTGAGCCCGACCGGCCTCGCCCCGCAATTCTCTACGGCTACGGGGGATTCGGGATTCCGCTATCCCCCGGCTACTCCGCGACGATCCTCACCTGGGTTGAAGCAGGTGGTGTCTGGGCCGTTGCCAATCTGCGCGGTGGCGGCGAAGAGGGTGAGGAGTGGCATCGCGCCGGCATGCTGGGTGAGAAGCAAAATGTCTTTGACGACTTCCACGCGGCAGCGGAATATCTCATCGCCGAAGGCTGGACGACACCGGAGCAACTCGCCATCAATGGCGGCTCCAATGGTGGCTTGCTCGTCGGAGCCGCCATGACCCAGCGACCCGATCTCTTCCAGGCCGTGGTCTGCGTCGCCCCCCTGCTTGACATGGTGAGATACACAACCTCTGAGCTCGGACCGACCTGGACCGTGGAGTACGGCGACCCCGAGATCCCCGATCAACTCGACTGGCTACTCGGCTACTCCCCCTATCACCGGGTGGTCGATGGCACCGACTATCCCGCAACCATGTTCGTGGCTTTCGACAACGACACCCGGACCGATCCGATGCACGCCCGCAAGATGTGTGCCGCCGTTCAGCATGCGACGTCGTCGGAGCGGCCCGTGGTGTTCCGCGGTGAGGGTGATGTCGGTCACGGGGCTCGATCCCTTGCCCGGTCCGTCGAGGAGTCAGCCGACATTTTGGCCTTTGTTGCCCGCTGGACCGGGCTGGAGCCCGTCAACGCGAGCACCTGAACACTGGTTGTGCGGATCTCCCCCTCCCGCGAGATGATGACGTCATGAGTCGGCTGTGCCTTGTCACCGGAGCCACGGGATACGTGGGAGGTCGCCTGGTGCCCAGACTCCTGGATGCGGGATTCCGCGTCCGGGTGCTGGCCCGCCATCCTGAGCGCGTCCGCGATCGACCCTGGGCCGCCGATGTGGAGGTTGTCGTCGGGGACGCCGCTGATCCGGACTCTGTGCGCCAAGCCCTCAACGGCGTGGACGTCGGCTACTACCTGCTCCACTCCCTCCAGGAGGGCGCAGAGTTGGAGTCCGAAGAATCACGACTCGCGACGATCTTCGCCGAGGCCGCACATGCGGAGCATGTGAAGCGCCTGGTGTACCTGGGCGGCCTTGCGCCGGCGATTCCACTCTCATCAATGAGTCGACACATGCGGTCACGAGCACAGGTCGGGGAGATCCTGCGCGCGTCCGGCGTACCGACGTGCGAATTCCGCGCCGCGGTGGTTATCGGCTCCGGGTCAGCATCGTTTGAGATGCTGCGCTACCTCACCGAACGACTTCCCGCAATGATTTGCCCGCGCTGGGTGCGCCAAAAGACTCAGCCCATCGCAATCCGCGACGTGTTGCGCTATCTCGTCCTCGCGGCCGATTTGCCTCCCGAGGTCAATCGGACCTTTGACATTGGCGGCCCCGAGGTGATGACCTACCAGGGCATGATGCAGCGCTACGCCGCTGTCGCGGGTCTTCCCAGACGCATCATCCTGCCCATTAATCTCCTCTCCCCGGGACTCTCCAGCCACTGGGTCGGGCTGGTCACGCCCGTTCCCAATCGCCTCGCTCGTCCCCTCGTTGAGTCACTGCGGCATCCGTCCGTCTGCGCGAATCATGACGTGGCCGACTACATCCCCGATCCCCCCGATGGACTCCTCTCCTTCGATTCCGCCGTGGAGTTCGCACTCACCCGCATCCGCGATGCCGAGGTCACCACCCGCTGGTCCTCCGCGTCCACCCCCGGTGCTCCCAGCGACCCGCTGCCATCGGACCCTGACTGGTCCGGCGGATCGCTCTACACCGATATCCGCACCGTCGATACCCCGGCAGCTCCAGCCGACGTCTGGCGCGCCGTCGAGGGGATCGGCGGGGAACACGGCTACTACTCCGCCACCTTCCTATGGAAGGTCCGCGGATTCCTCGATCGTCTGGTGGGTGGTGTGGGCCTGCGCCGCGGTCGCCGTCATCCCGACCTCCTCTTCGTCGGTGATGCGGTGGACTTCTGGCGCGTGGAGGAGCGCGAGCCCCCACGGCTGCTGAGGCTGCGCGCCGAGATGCGCATGCCCGGTCTGGCGTGGCTGGAATTCACCATCGAGCCCCTGCCCGACGGGGGATCGCGGTTGATTCAGCGCGCCGTCTTCCATCCGCGTGGACTCACCGGGCATGCCTACTGGTGGTCCGTGGCTCCCTTCCACCGATTCGTTTTCCCCGGCATGGCCAGTCACCTCGCCCGCGAAGCGGAGCAGCATCCCGCCGACACTCCCTCGCACCGCGCAGCGTAGAAAGGACGTCATGGGTCTCATTCGACGCGCAGCATCACTCGCCGCTGTGCCCGTCACCACGGGCGCCCGGCTGGCGGGGGCTGCCACCGCGACGGCCTTTGGTGCCGACCGTGATGCGGTCTACGCCAAGGCGACGGCCGCGTCAGTCGAGACACTCACCGCAGCCCTGGCCAAGGCCCGCGGACCGGCGTTGAAATTCGGCCAGGCTCTTGCGGTGTTCTCCTCAGCCCTGCCTCCCGAGCAGGCGGCTCAACTCACGGCGCTTACTCGCCTCTACGAAGATGCCAAGCCTCAGCCGCTCAAGACCCTCGCAAAGCAATTGTCGGATCTTCCCGCGGGTGTCGTGGTCGAGCCCGAAGCCATCGCGGCTGCCAGCCTGGGCCAGGTGCACCGAGCGACGTGGACCGACGGCACACAGGTGGCGATCAAGGTGCAGTACGCCGATGCCCCCAGGGTCGTCAAGGCCGACATGCTCCAACTGCGCGCGATGGCCCCGCTGGTCGGTCGCCTGCTGCCCACCCTCGACGTCAAAGCCCTCGTTGACGAGCACGCCACCCGCCTCGCCGAAGAACTCAACTACACCAATGAGGCCCGCTGGCAGGAAGCCTTTCGCGAGGCCTGGGCCGACGAGGGGATCGTCATCCCCCGCGTGATTTTTTCCACCGGCACCCTCCTCGTCACCGAGTGGATCGGCGGTACGCCGTTCACTGCGCTCAAGGACGAGCCTGCCCATCGCCGCGATGCCGCGGGGCGCCAGTTGGCACGGTTCTGCTTCTGGTCGCCGCGACTGGTGGGCGCGACGCATGCCGATCCACATCCGGGCAACTTCCGACTGCTCGATGATGATCGTCTTGCCGTCCTTGACTTTGGCAGTGTCGCTGACGATTCGGGCCTCTTCACACATCTCTTCAGCCAGACGTTGATCCTCACCGCTGAAGGGCGTGACGACGAGGTTCTTGACGTGTGGCGGAATGCCGGGCTCGTTGCCGAATCCACGACGACCCCGCAGTTGATCGAGATGCTCGATCCTGACGTGCGCCCCTACACGCGCGAGGAGTTCACCTTCAGCCGCGAGTGGCTGCAGACCAGATCCCAGCAGTTCCAGGATCCGGTCCAAGCCCTACAGGGGGCCAGCCGCCTTCGCTTCCCACCGGACTACCTGCTGGAGCATCGCGCCGTGATGGGCACGATTGCCCTCCTGTGCGGTCTTGACTCCACCGTCGACTTCCGGACGGTCATGGACGGAGTCGGTGACGACGTCCCTCAGCCGGCGTAGACACTAGACACGTGACTGAGCCACTCAGCCCGTACGAACGCTTCGGCGGCCACGCCTTTTTTGCCGCCCTCGTCCACGACTTCTACGTCGGCGTGGCCGCAGACCCCGTCATGCGTCCCATGTATCCCGACAAGGATCTTGGGCCCGCGGAGGAGCGCCTGCGGATGTTCCTCGAGCAGTATTGGGGTGGGCCGACGACCTACTCCGATGAGCGAGGCCATCCTCGGCTGAGGATGCGCCACGCCCCCTACCGCATCGACATGGATGCCCACGACCGATGGCTCGTCCACATGGGCGCCGCGGTGAAGGCCCGCGACTTGGATCCCGAGGCCGAAGCCGAACTCTGGGGCTATTTCACCAGCGCCGCCTTCGCCATGGTCAACGTTCCCTCTCCTTAGGACATCGGAGATCCCCGGCTGACCCGGGATTCACCACCATGGACGTGACCTACCGCTACCGCACCTCACCGGGCTAGGTGACGACAGGTCTCAACGCACGACGCTGAGACCTGGGCGCTGCGTGGGCGGGACAGTCTTGACAAAGACCTGTCCTCGCACTGTCGTGAGGCGCTTCCAACCGGTTGTCGTGCTGGCGGTGATGCGTGATGCGTCATCGGTGAGGAAGCCCAGTCGTCGGGCGGCGTGAAGGACCCGGAGCGGGAGGCCACCGAAGGAGTTGCGCTCCCACATCTGCTCGGCGAGAGCTTGGGAGTCAATGACACTGGGCGCGCGGCGGCGGAACTCCGCCACGGCGGCATCCACCTCGGGGATAACGTCACCGGAGACGCCGTGGATGGGCAGGTGCCAGCCCTCCGAGAGGGGCAACACCGCCAGAGCCGGATCGCCCAGGACAGGCTCCGGCATACGCAGCAGGGCGACGCTGGAGTCGGAGGTGATCCCGGCCCGCGCACCTGCGACCGTCACCGTGACATCGATGCCCTCGGCGAGCGGCTCCGTCAGTGGTAGAGCGACAAAACTCAGGACGCGCATGGGGGGTGCCGCGTAGGCACCCACGGCTGAGCCACGAGCCACGATGCGCACACTCCCGGAAGGATCCCAGGACGCGAGGCGATCCAGATGCGACGCCAACAATCGTCCCTCATGTCCGGGGAGAGCAAGCGACACCGCAACACCCGGCGTAGACATCAGTGCGTGACCTCACGAGCGCTCATGGGCTCAGCCTCCCGCGCGCCCCGGCCGCAGGCAAATCGGGACTAGTCCCGGGTGAGTTTGCGGTAGGTCGCCCGATGGGGTCGCGCGGCTTCGGCGCCGAGGCGCTCGAGCTTGTTCTTCTCGTAGGACTCAAAGTTGCCCTCAAACCAGAACCACTGCGAATCACCCTCGTAGGCCAGGATGTGCGTCGCGATGCGATCGAGAAACCACCGATCATGCGAGGTGATGACTGCACAGCCCGGGAATTCAAGCAGGGCATTCTCCAAGGAGCTGAGCGTCTCGACGTCAAGGTCATTTGTCGGCTCATCAAGCAGCAGGAGATTGCCGCCCATCTTCAGGGTCAGGGCGAGGTTGAGCCGATTGCGCTCTCCACCCGACAGCACGCCCGCGGGCTTCTGCTGATCCGGGCCCTTGAAGCCAAAGGCGGAGACATAGGCACGCGAGGGCATCTCCACCTGACCGACCTTGATCCAGTCGAGGCCGTCCGAGACAACCTCCCAGACGTTCTTGGTGGGCTCAAGTCCGGAGCGACTCTGATCGACGTAGGACAACTTCACCGTTTCGCCCACCTTGATGTCCCCAGCGGTGGGCAACTCATCCTTGTCATCAGAGCCACCCTGCGCTGCAGCAACGATCATGCGGAAGAGGGTCGTCTTGCCCACACCGTTGGGGCCGATGACACCGACGATGCCATTGCGCGGGAGAGTGAAGGACAGGTCATCCAGGAGGATCCGATCGCCGAATGCCTTGGTCAGGTGATCAGATTCGACCACCACATTCCCCAGTCGGGGGCCCGGCGGGATTTGGATCTCATCAAAGTCAAGTTTGCGCGTCTTGTCCGCCTCTGCCGCCATCTCCTCGTAGCGGTCGAGCCGAGCGCGACTCTTGGTCTGTCGGGCGCGGGCACTTGAGCGCACCCACTCGAGCTCATCCGTGAGTCGCTTCTTCATCTTCGCATCGCGTTGGCCCTCCACCTTGAGGCGTGAGGCCTTCTTCTCCAGGTACACCGAGTAGTTGCCCTCGTAGGGGAAGGCACGCCCACGGTCGAGTTCGAGGATCCACTGGGCGACGTTGTCGAGGAAGTAGCGATCATGGGTGATGGCGATGACGGTGCCGGGGTACTTCTCCAGATGCTGCTCAAGCCACTGCACACTCTCGGCATCCAGGTGGTTTGTGGGTTCGTCCAGCAGGAGCAGGTCCGGCTGCTGCAGGAGCAGTTTGCACAGCGCGACGCGACGCTTCTCACCACCGGATAGCAGGCTGACATCGGCATCCCCCGGGGGGCATCGCAGTGCATCCATCGCCTGCTCGAGTTGGGAGTCGAGATCCCAGGCGTTGCGGTGGTCGATCTCTTCCTGGAGCTTGCCCATTTCTGACAGGAGCGCGTCATAGTCGGCATCCGGATCAGCCATCTGCGCGGAGATTTCATTGAAGCGATCGAGCATCGCCATGGTGTCCGCGACGCCTTCCTCGACGTTCTCCAGCACGGTCTTGGTCTCATCCAGCATGGGCTCCTGCATCAAGATCCCTGCCGTGGCACCCGGGGCAATAATCGCGTCACCGTTGGAGACCTGGTCGACACCGGCCATGATCTTCAGCAGGGAGGACTTGCCCGCACCATTGGGGCCGACGACACCGATCTTGGCTCCCGGCAGGAAGGACAACGTGACATCGTCCAAGACCACCTTGTCGCCGTGCGCCTTGCGTGCCTTGCGGAGGGTGTAGATGTACTCGGCCATGGGACGAAAGCCTAGTGCGCTTGACGCGTGCCTCCCGCGGGAGGCCACCGTGGTGGCAGGTCAGGCTAGGGGTGCGGGTACGGCGTTCCCTCGCTGTCGATGAGTGCATGCACACGAACGTCCTTGGCTTCCAGCGCACGACGGCCCTTGAGGAAGGGCAGGTCCATGATCACCGCCAGGCTGATGACATGAGCACCCGACTCGCGCACCAGGTCGACGGCAGCAGCGGCCGTGCCCCCGGTGGCGAGGACGTCATCGACGACGATCACGCGATCATTCACGGTGAGGGCGTCCTGGTGGATTTCGAGGACGCTGTCGCCGTATTCGAGGGTGTACTCACGGCGATGTACATCGCGCGGCAACCTGCCTTCCTTGCGCAGCGACACGAAGCCACAGCCAAGTCCATAGGCAAGGGCGCCCCCCAGCGGGAAGCCGCGAGCCTCGATGCCGACCACCATGGTCGGATGCTCGGGACCCACGGCATCAGCCCAGGCGCGCACCACGATGCCGAGCGCGATGGGATTGGCAAGGATCCCGGATAGATCCTTGAAGGAGACGCCGGGTGCGGGGAAATCCGGGATGGTGACGACGTCGCTCCACAACGTCGACAGGTCCTCGGGCATCAGTCTCCTCCAGCGGTTGCTCGAATCCTAGTGATCGCCGCCGCGATGCCGGGGTGCTGCTCAGGATGTGCCTGCAGTGCGAAGGGTGTCAACGACATCGGCCATGGGGGCAGAGCCACATCACCGCGTGAGCGTTGACAGCCCTGACCCCATGGCCAATGCAGCTCATCGGGTACGCCGTTGCCCGTCTAGGCAGCCGGCACCTGCTCACCCGGGACCGGCTCGAAGGGGCTGCCACTGTCGATGACGCTGAGCGCCTCGGCGACTGCGCTTGCCTCCTGCCGCTCGACGGCCTCGTGCCTGCGATCGACAGCCTGCGTCGCACCACGTGAGAGATCAGGTCCGATGGCTGTCGCCTCGATCTCGAAGGAGGTGCGCTTCTCGATTCGTCCATCGACCTCCTTCTCCCACTCACTGCTCTTCAATCGGCCGGAGACGATGACGGCTGAGCCCTTGCCGATGGACTCGGTCACGTTCACAGCGAGACTGCGCCAGCACGAGACCTCGATGAATGTCGTGCCCTTGTCGATCCAATCCCCCGTGCCGGGATCGCGATAGGAGTGATTGTGAGCCAGGCGGAACTTGGTGACCTGCTGGGTGCCATAGGTGCGTAGGACCGGTGCATTGACCAGGTTGCCAGTGATGGTGATGTCATTCATATGAGTGCCTTTCGCAGATGCCAGTCATCAGGGCCGGCCGGCCCCGTCACCCGACCGTGCTCGCCTCGACCGTCTGAGGTCCATGATTCCCCGGCGTCCTGGGGATCTCCTGCTCCTCCGGCGTCTGTGGATGAGGGGCGGTGGGAGACTAGAACGCCGCCGCGGCGGCTGGCGCCCGTAGCTCAACGGACAGAGCAACCGGTTTCTACCCGGTCGGTTGGGGGTTCGAGTCCCTCCGGGCGCACGTTTAGTGCAACGGTGCGTCGAATTCCCCTGGGGTGCACGGTGGTGGATGGGCTGGTCTCCGAGCGATCTAGTGTGGATGTGTACCGACCCATCACAAGGAGTTCACCACCATGGATATCAACGCAGATCAGGCCAAGGGCAAGATCAAGGAAGCGGTCGGGGACCTCACGGATGACGACAAGCTCAAAAGTGAAGGTCAGGCAGACCAACTCGTCGGCGATGCCAAAGAGACCGTCAAAAATGTTGCCGACAAGGTCGACGACGTCCTCGACAACATTGAGCAGGGTCTCCACAAGGACTAGTTCTTGGCGTGGTTCCCCTAGGACGCGGTGAGACCGGTCAACCAGCAGGGGACCCGCCACTGACGACTCATCGTCTGTCAGGGAGCGACGTCTGCCGTCACCAACTCCGCGGTTATCACGATGTCACCAGAGGTGAGCGACAACTCAGCGTTGCTGGCCTGCCAGGACGGATTTGCGCCCATGGCCTGGGCCAGGATCTCATCCTGGCGCATCAAGGAGGCCTCGCAACCCATCTTCGTGGCTGCGAGCGGGCCGACCGTCAGCGTCGATTCGCCGTATTGGATAGTCCCGCCCATGTCATTGCAGGGAGTGTCGATGGCCACAGCATCGGCACCGAATTCCATAATCACGGGGCCCTGGACCTGGACGTCGGTGCCATTCACAACGATGCCCGTGACCGTGTACGGCGTACCCGGTAATGAGACGGCACTACTCCCCGCGCTGCCGCCGCATGCGGCAAGGACGGGCACACTAAGCAACGCGACGGCGCAGATGAGGATGCGTTTCATGCCGTGACGATACGGCACCGGCGCGTGGTTTCTGTGGTCAACCATCGGTCAAACATTCACGCACGTGCCCGGTCGCGCACCAGCAACCCTCACACACTTAGGCTGACAGGGTGATCGTGCGATTCCTGCTCGTCGGGGCCCTCTCTCTAGGGATCGCTCCCATCGCTCAGGCGAGTGATGTCCCCACCCCGAGAGAGCAGCGCACCGTGGCCCTGATCATCGCCAGCAATGCCATGGCCTCGATCCCGACGCAGGCGCGCATCAGGGCGACGCCGGCAGCATCGACCGCTGGACTCACCGTGCTGCTACAGATCCGCCAGCGCGCAGGATTCGTCACCATGGATCGCCTCACCTTGGATCGCCGAGGCGTGGGCACTCTCAACGTGGTGAGCAGCAGTGCAGGTCTCAAGGACTACCGGGCCGTCCTCCTCTCTCGCAGCGGGAAGAGGGTCTCGACCTCCCGCCCCGTCGCCGTGACATGGGATCCCCTGACCTACTCAGCGACCCTGACCTGCCAGCGGGAGTCGGCCCCCGTCACCATCCGTATCCCGTGTGCCATCGACATCTCCCCCGCCGTGGCACTCGATGGATTAGTTGTCGTCCTGGAGGAAATGACCCGGTCAGGCTGGCTTCCCTTGGAAGCGTTCCGCGCGCCCCCGAATGGCCAACTGGCGACGGGGGTTCGAGGCCTCACAGCGGGAAGCGTCGACTACCGGGTCGTGATGCTCAAGGATGCCCGCACTATCGCCACGTCTGGGATTGTCACCATCATCTACACCGCAGCTGACTAGCTCGATCTGATCAGGCGTCTACGCCGGCGTGCCAAAGAATTCGACAATGAGTCGAGCCGTGGCCTCCGGCTCATCGTGCAGTACCCAGTGGGTTGCATCGTCAAAAAACACCACGCGTACGTCGTCACACAACTCAGCGCTGGGTGCCACCATCGTGTCGCTCAGGGCGACATCCTGGCGCCCCCAGATGATGAGGATCGGCACGTGCACTCGCTTGTCGGCAAGGCGCTCGGGCCGGCGACGCACCGATGCGCGGTACCAATTCATCATGCCGGTGCCCGCACCGGGCTGACTCCATGCCGATTCCAGGCCGGCCAGGTAGTCCGGATCAAAGGACCCGGGATTCGCCGTACGCGCGATCGAGCGGGCAAAGCGGCGACGGGTGCGCGATCCGAAGGCCAACTGCTCCGGGAGCCACGGCACCTGGATCGCGAAGATATACCAACTCTTGCGGAGCTGTCGTCTATTGCTACGCACCTCGCGCGCAAAGACCGAGGGATGCGGGACGTTGAGCACGGCGACGTGCTCGACGAGATCCGGTCGGGTGATGGAGAGCCACCAGGCGACCGCCGCGCCCCAGTCGTGCCCGACAACGTAGGACGTGTCCCGATCAAACGCCGCGATGATGCCGACGACGTCAGCGGTGAGCTCCTCAATCCGGTAGGCGTCAATGCCCCGTGGCTTCTCACTGAGGCCGTAGCCACGCTGATCCGGGGCGACCACCCGGTAGCCCGCCTGCGCGAGGGCGACCACAACCCCGGACATCCCGCGCCAAAACTCTGGGAAGCCATGCAGGGCCACCACGAGGGGGCCGTCCTCGGGACCGGCGATAGCGCAGTGCAGGCGCACGCCATTGGTGAGGATGTTGCGATGCTCCACGAGCACCCCATCGATCCACTCGCTCTGCACGGGGTCAGACACCGACGGCATGCGATGAGCCTAGGGGGACGCTTCCCAGCAGGTGATCAGCCGGGGGTGATCACATGGGGATGACCGGCTGCTCCGCGCGATTGCGCGCCAGGGACAGTCCCTGGAGGAGCAGCCCCGTCATGGCGATGGCTGCCCGCGGCGATGTCACCGGCGCATCCTGGCATCCTGTCCTTCGTGTCTACGCTCGGGTTTGCCATCACTGCACGCTCGGGGTCTGCGCGCGCGGGCATCATGCGTACGCCGCACGGGGACATTCGCACACCGGCGTTCATCCCGGTGGGCACCAAAGCGACCGTCAAGGCGGTGCTGCCCGAGTCGCTGCGTGCCCTCGGAGCGCAGGCGGTGCTGGCGAATGCCTACCACCTCTATCTGCAGCCCGGAGCCGACATCATCGACGAGGCTGGCGGGCTTGCCGCGTTCATGGGCTGGGGGGGACCGACGTTCACCGACAGCGGTGGCTTCCAGGTGCTCTCCCTGGGAGCAGGATTCAAGAAGGTCCTCGCCATGGACTCCGGCTATCGCGACGATGACGTCATTGCCGAGGGCAAGGAGCGCCTGGCTCGAGTCGACGACGACGGAGTCACCTTTCGCTCCCACCTGGACGGGTCGGAACATCGCTTCACCCCCGAGGTCTCGATGCGAGTGCAGGCTGCGATCGGAGCGGATATCGCCTTCGCTTTTGATGAGCTCACCACCCTCAACAACACGAGGAGCTACCAGGAGATCGCGCTGGAACGCACGCGGCTGTGGGCCGAGCGCTGTCTCGTGGAGCACGCGCACCTGCGGGCGTCTCATCCACAACGACCGGCACAGGCACTCTTCGGCGTCATTCAAGGAGCCCAGTACGAAGATCTTCGTCGCCGTGCAGCCCGCGATATTGCGGCGATGGACTTTGACGGCTTCGGCATCGGCGGAGCAATCGAAAAGCGCAACCTGGCACAGATCGTCACGTGGGTGACCGAGGAATTGCCTGATGATCGTCCGCGCCACCTGCTCGGCATCGGTGAGCCGGGTGACCTTTTTGCGGGAGTGGCCGCCGGAGCCGACACCTTTGACTGTGTGTCGCCCTCACGGGAGGCCCGCAACTCTGCGGTGTACACATCCACGGGTCGCTTCAACCTCACGGGGAGTGCCCACCGTCGCGATTTTGGACCCATCGACGCCGACTGCGGCTGCTACACCTGCACGCACTACTCCCGCGCCTACCTGCACCACGCCTTCAAGGCGAAGGAGATGGTGTCAGCGACACTCGCGACCGTGCACAACCTGCACTTCACCGTCAGTCTGGTGGATCGCATGCGTGTGGCTCTGGAGTCGGGTGACTTCGACGCGTTGCGCGAGGAATTCCTCGGCCGCTACTACGCGGGCACCGAGTCGGCGTAGCTCGGCTCACGGCGCTTGATCGCACCGATGACGGCGTAGGAGACGGGGAGCAGCACAACCTCCATGAGCGTCTTGTAGGCATATCCCGCGGCAACGTAGATGAGGAAGTCCGTGCCGGTGATGACGCCGTAGAACGCGATGGTGCAGAAGACGACCGTGTCCGCGAGCTCGCCGACGGCGGTCGAACCGAGGAGGCGCAGCCAGAGCGCCTTTTCACGGGTGCGCTCCTTGATCTTGACGAGCACCCAGGCGTTGAGGAGTTGCCCCACCAGGTAGCCCGCAATGCTGGCCACGACGATGCGCGGGACCAGGCCGAGGACCGACTCAAAAGCCTCCTGATTGCCCCAGGCATCGGCCGGGGGTGAGATCTGGACGAGCCAGAAGGTGGTCGCGGCTAGCACGGACATGGCGAATCCGAGCAGGATCGCCTTGCGGGCGGCCTTGAAGCCGTAGACCTCGCTCAGGATGTCGCCGACGATGTAGACGAGAGGGAAGAGGAAGACGCCACCATCGGTGATGATCGGCCCAAAGGAGATGAGCTTGACGGCGCCGATGTTGGAGATCAGGAGCAGCCCGACAAAGACACCGACGATGATCGGGTAGAGACCTCTCGTCGTGGTGGCGAAATGCACGGATGGCGTACTCATGGTGGTGTCATTCAACCAGGAGCTTTCCGCCACCAGCGTCCCAGCCACCGTGTCGTGTAAGCCACCTGCCATCCCCGCCCCACCCCAGCCCAGCCCTGGACCGGCAACCGGGGCGGACCAGGGTGACCTGGTCCCAGCAGGGCTCGGTTGATGAGGTGGGCGTGCTGGCCGCCACTGCGGATACCGCCTACGTGGTGACTCTTTCGGATGTGTACGTCGTACCTGCCCAGTCCTGACCGATAGAAGAAACCTCCCCAGTGCTCACGGCCCGAGGTGCGAGCAATGCACTTCCACGTATTCGGGTTGGGACCCGGAATCGACTGCGCAAGGCATGGCTGACGTCGAACGCAAGCCCGACATCTTCCGCAAGGACCTGGGCAGCGCCCCTGACCGGGTGTTTGGGGCTTAGCCGCGGGGGCATACCGCTCGTTGGATCGCAGTCCACGTGATGGACTTTTCTGCATGCGTTTGACCGCTGCGATTGTGTTCAGATCGTACTGGGTGGTCTTTGAGCCCGGAGCGATTCCAAGTATGCGCTTCCGGAGTGTTTACTCGATCTCCGTCGCGTAGGCGTCGGAATCAGCACCGATCACATCGGATTTGTTGTTGGGATACGAACCACACATGTAGTTGATGACTCGCGACAACCGCTCCTATTCTCATCTCTGGTCACCGATGGGGCCGGTGATTGCACTCCAGGAAACGAAGATCTAGGGCTGCGGTGGAAGCGGCGGGTTCTCGATGGGCTGCGGCAACGTTGAATAGTCGGTGTCGCACAACGTGATCGATGGTGGCGACACAACCTGCGAGGTTGAGTGCCCGCACCGCAGCGGCAGGTAGATGCTCAGCGTGTTATTCGCATTCATGGAATACATGCGGCCCGCATAGCCCGGCAGGTACATCCACCCGAGATTGGTCGCGCTACGCCAAGCCGACTGTGCCACCGTCGCGCCAGTATCTTGTTTCACCCACAGCAAACTCTCGCTCCAACTGTTGGCGTATAGTGCCGCGATCGAGAAGCTGGCCGGGTCAATGTATTGCGATGAGACGACGCGATCCTCGGCAGAGCCCATCGACACGAGATAATCCGACGTTCGCCAGTCAGGCCGGCTCCAACGCACATCCATCGAGCCAGTCTTCCGATTTAGGTGGACGCCAAAGACTCCGCCAACCAGGAGGTCCTGCATGAAGAACATATTGTTCTCCGGGTCCGTGGAGAAACTGGTGGGTGACTCACTGCTCATGCCTGCCGGGAGAGCAACTCCCCATGGGCAGATGCGGTGAACGTCTTGCGCATCGCTTTTGCGCACTACCGTCGCGCAGATGTGGGTCGAATCTGATGTGATGGCGTTGGAATTGAAAATGACCCACTGCCCGATCATCACCGGCGCATCTCCAGCCCCCTGGCCAGACAGAAGGTAGCCCGGCGCCCATGTCGGATCCTGGGTCAGGGTGCGGGCACTCGGATCCCAGATGACGCGTACTCCGTGAGTCGCTCCGGCGAGGTAGATGTGGGACCGTTTTCCGTGAGCGGTCACGATGGGTCGAGCGGTGACCGGCTGATCCAGTTCAAGCGCCGCGATTGTCTCTAACGTCATAGGGTCCACGGCCACCACAGTCGTATCCGGTTGCGGTCCGTAATCAGCCAGGCACCCAGACATCGCATTACTGCCCTGGATGCTGCAGCCCGTGGAACGGTTCTGCGACTTGAGAAGGATCGTTCCACGGCGATCGGGCGCAATGGCGAACCCGTCCAGGTTCGCGCTCTTCTGCTCGCCATCCAGCATGGCCTGCTCCACCCACGCCGTGATGTCTCCCGTAGAGGGATCGAGCTTGTAGACCCGCGGCCCAATCGCCACATTCACCGAGCCGTCCTTCACCACGGCCATGCTGCCGGGGAGCAGCCACTGTCCTGACAGGATCGGCAACGAGGTACGCCAGATCTGTTGACCGGTGGACGGGTTGAATCGAGCGACATAAGGACCGTTCGTGTAAGAGGTTTCGGGGACACCAGGTGCGCCACCAAGCAGAAACGCCAAGCCAGGACCGCCGAACGTCACAATCTGAATGCCACCGGGATACATCTGCGACGAATTGAATTGCGCAACCTGATTCGCCGTTCTCACACTGCCGGTGAAGGTGGCGCAAGGCTGAAGCCCACTATGGATGGCATCGGTCACTTCGGGTGCGCCGATCGCAGGAGCGTAGTTCGTGAAGTGGTGGGAAGGATCCTTTACGTATGCACGCATGCAGGAGACCTCGCGGGGGATCCGAGATCGAATGCCGACGCTGGCGCTCGGTAGCGCTGACGATCCAGCCCCCACACCCTCGAGGGCGGCCGGTGCACCCATTGTTGACCCGATGGGCGCCATTGAGATGGTGGTGATGGCAATCAGCATGCCCAGCGCCCGGAGCGTGTTGGTGGCGACTCGAGTAGACATAGAAAGTCTCCTTAGTCGTTTTGCTCGTCGGATCCAGGTTGCAGCGACCACTAGCCCACGAACGAGACCTTTTCCAGGCCGGGGAAGACGTAACTAGCATCCAGCCCGGCGCCTCCGTCGCATTCCGCGATACCGGCGGGGCAGGGAAGGATCGACGGGGGCTCGTTGCCGGGCTGCGCGTAGTACATACGCATCATCGGCTCGATCTGCGTGCCAAGGGGCTGGCTGTCGCCGTAGATCGACTGCAGATACTCCGTCGACGGTGTCGGGATCCAGTTGTGCGGGTCGACGTCAGCGGGCAGCGTGGGCGAGAGCCAGATCGTGTAAGAGCCGTCGGCGTTCGGCACCACATCTCCGGCCTGGATCTCGGACGAACCGAGCTGGCTGACCGGCTGCACGACGCCGTACTGCACGGTGCCGGAGCCCGCCGTGAGGTCGACGATCGCTCCAGGAGTCCCTCCGGTGGCCCCCACGGGCGCGGCCTGGATGGGCACGCCACCGGGCGAAAGCGCCTGCTTCCACTGTGTCGAGACCTTGAATGTGTAGTTGCTCCCGCTCATCGTGGGTGCGGTGGCCACGTAGTAAGGCTGCCCGGGGGTGAGCCCGTACGACGAGGCGCCGGAATCGAAGATGAGCGGCGTGCTCACGGTGATCGCTCCGATGGCGGACGGCGCCACCGTTAAGGTGTCGCCGGACGCGTTGATGGACACCACGGCCGTATCGGCCGTTGAGTAGGCGGTGTTGATCACGCTGGCCTGCGAGACGAACGGAGCCGACGCCTCCGTGGCATCGGGCTGGTAGAGCGTGAGTGACCAGAAGCCATACGGCGTGCCGTCGCTGTTGAGGGCCAGCGGGGGCAGGGTCCCCACCACCGGCAGTGGCGCCCCGGCAGGTGCGGGCTTGTCGAATGTGATCGAGTAGGTGTTGTTGCCGTCGAGCGTGACTCCGGTGTTGTCGGCGAACTGCACGGCGTACAGCCCATCGATGGGAATGTTGGGGAATCCGCCGGCCACGACACCGACCGCTCGGTAGGAGTAGCCGCTGACGGTGTTGGGGTAGGCGCCGAAGTCCTCGTTGATGTATCCCCAGTAGTTGGTGGTGGCTGTCGGGGGCGCCTCGAGGAGCGACTTGATGTACGCAATGGCGTCATTCATGCCCTGCTGCATCGCTGCCAGTTCGGGCTTGCCCCAAGCGCGCGGCTTCTTCCAGCCGTTGGCGGTCAGGCCTAGCGGCCGGAAGGACTTCAGGGCAGGCTGCTGTCCCGCCGAGGCCGGGTAGTACGTCGTGGTGGCATCGGGTTGAGGCGCGATGTACGTCGGCAGATCGGCAAGCGCGATTCCGCCGAGGCCCGTGCTACGCGTCGGCAGCGGATTGATTTTGAGGGACTGCCCCAACTGCTGAAAGAACTCGACCGCGCCCGTCGGCGAGTTCTGCCACTTGGCCGCCTGCTGGACCTGCTTGGCGGTCGGCACGAAAGGGGCGTAGCTGGCGGGATAGACCGGGCGAAGATTGTTGTTCTTGAAGGCGGTCAGCGTGTTGAGCGCGTACTTCTTCACCACCGCGTCAAAGACGTTGGGCGGGGAGTTCGGGCTCGACGCCGGGGCCAGCGTCTCCGCCAGCACACGGACGAGGAGCTCGCAGCGATTGGTCGGCGAGGCGATGACCGGGAAACTGCGTCCGTTGACCTTCGCCGTCTTCTTGTGCGCGTATTTCGAATTGGGTCCCACGAGAAGATACGACGTCGTCTTGTCCGTGTAGGCCGTGCGCGTACCGGGATTGGAGAAGACGTTGATGAAGTTGTCAAAGATCTGCGTGACGACGAAGGGCGATTCGGTTGGGGGCACCGTGTAGACCAGGTCGGTGTCCGTGACGTCGATGATGCCGCTGATGTACAGCACCGACGAATCGCCGGCGTTGGTCGCGTTGTTGTTCCACGCGGCGGGGTATTGCCCGTAATAGAGCGTGTTGACCGGTGAATTCACCAGCGCGTTGTACTTGCCGAATCGATAGATGAACTCAGCGGGGAGCCCCCAAATGTACGCGGCTTTGGTCAGGTCGGTGATCGCCTTCAGTCGCGGATCCTTGCGAGCCTGCGACGCAGGCGCCGTGCGGGGAGCATCGGTTGTCGCTCGCGCATCCTGCTGGGGTGCCGGCGCCGCTTGGGTGGCCGGGATGGCAATGGCTCCGGTCAGGCCGAGTGAGATGGCGACTCCGGCGACGAGAACCCGGATGGACGAACGGCTGCGTACCTGAGACATGCGATCTCCTCGACTCGGGCCTGAGACCAGTTTGGGGAATCATGCGCCGTTAAATGTTGTCACAACTGGGCCGCGTATGCGCAATATCTGCTCAACCCGGCGACATTCGGGCAGTTGCCCTGCCCGGCCCCGGTGTGAGTCGGTAGCCGATGGGGTATGGGGTTCGGTGGCCCAGGAGGTGGGGGAACCCAGCCGGACCACAGCCCGGGACAACAGGTGTCTCTTTTCTCTGGGGAACCTCAGGGCTCTCTGGGGAAACTCAGGGCTGGACTGGATGGGCTAGCCCGATCCCGTCACTGACCGTGGAAGTCCGGTGCCCGCCGTCCCCGGAAAGCGCTCAATCCCTCGCGATAGTCCTCACTCGTCCAGGCTTGTCGGCGCAGTGACGCAAGGTGCTCGAAGACCTCCACCGTGAGCGGCCGGGCGTCGGTGAGAGCGTTGATTTCGGCCTTGACGGCATGAATCGACAACGGCGCGAGCGAGGCGATGCGCCGTGCCAGTCTCTGGGACTGCGAGGTCAGCTCATCGCTGGTGTCGACGAGGAGGTGGACTGTGCCGGCGAGGTGCGGTGAGTCAGCCGGAAGCGGTTCAGCGGTGAAGAACATCGCCCGGGCAACAGGTGCAGGGACCGCAGCGAGGAACTGAGCGACGCCTTCGGAGTGATACGGGACACCGAGTTTGGCCGGCGTGATGGCAAAGGCAGCGGTGCGGGTCGCGACGATGAGGTCGCAGGCAAAAGCGAGGTTGCATGCGGCGCCCCAGGCACCTCCCTCCACGGCCGCAATGACGGGAAAGGTGGCACCGCGCACGGCGCGGACAAGGTGTTCCACCGGGGACGTCCAGGCGAGGGGATCCGTGCCGTCGATGGGCAGGTCATCGACATCATGACCTGCGGACCAGGTGGTGACCCCGGGCTCAGCACGCAGGATGAGGGCCCGACAGTCCGCGTCCTCGATCGCGGGCAGCAACTCACCGAGCAGGGCGGTGCCGAGGGCATTGCGCCGCGGCTGGTGGGTCATCGTGACCGTGCGCACGTCCGCGTCGTCGACGACATTGATGAGAGTCACGGGAGCCATGGGGCGATGGTAGGCCGTCAGCTGCACTGGGGGGCGGTAGCGAACGCATCGCCCACGTCACCCTCGGTCGCGCCGGTGAGCATCTGGAGCGAGTCGATGGACTCAACCCCCACGTCGTACGCCGCCTTGGCGGCTCCCGCTGCGCGCAACCACTCAACACCTGCCGTCAGTGGGTCACCCGCTTGCTGCGCGGCTGTGATGTGAGTCTGGGCAGCGTCCTTGGCCACGATGAGTGAGTCGAGGTTGCCCTGCAACTGTGAGACCGCCGCGGCAACTTCGACGTAGTCGACCGGGATGCCCCCGAGTGCTGTGCCCATGGCGCTCGCCTCGGCTTCAATGGTCCCAAATTGACCTTCGATCTGGCGCTGGAACTGCTCCCCCACGGTCCCCGGCTGTGTCGGGTCGTATTCCAGACTCGATGCCACGGCAATGACGCTATCGATGAAGCCGTCACGTGCCACACACACATCTCCTGCCCACAGCACGATCTCAGGTGTGGGCGTCGGCGTGGGCGTGGGCAGAGCGGATGACGATGGCGCGGGGGCCGCAGTCGTCGAGGCGGTGGGCTCGCTCTCCGCCCGTGTGGCCCAGATGGCAGCGGCCACGAGGATGACGAACAGTGCGCCTGCTCCCACCGCAACAACCCATTTAGGCACGATGCCCATGGTGCCCCACGAGATTGTGTGTGTCCACCGAGATTCGCAGCTCTTCGCCAGTGACAGGCGCTAGGTTCGGCGCATGTCCACGGCAGACGACCATCCGGCCCTGACACCCGCGCAGCGCCGATCGCTGCGGATCTCCCTGACCTGGGTGGTCATCATCGTGGTCACCATCGTGGCACTCCAGATCCCCCTACCCAGCGTCGTCACCATCGGACCGACGTGGCTGGTGCCGTTTATCGAACTCATTGGCATTCCGATCGTTGGCATCCTCTTCCTCGCCGGTCGACACGATCGACTGGTCACCGGGACGATGACGGCCTTCCTGGCCTTCCTGGTGCTCGCCAGTGTGATGAATGCCCTGCTGCTGCTCTTCAGCCTCGTCAATGGATTCACCGAGTCGGGGGCCGCACTGCTTTTTGCAGGCTTTGCCGTCCTCGCTGTCAACGTGTTGAGTTTCGGGGTCGTCTACTGGTGGATTGACAGCGGGGGTCCCACCGCTCGCCTGACCGGCAGGACCAAAACACCGGACTTTCTCTTCCCCCAGCAGGGCATGGACTCGATGCCGGGGTGGCAGCCAGCGCTTCTGGACTATGTGTTCACGGCGTACACCAACATCATCGCCTTTAGTCCGACGGACACGATGCCGCTGTCACATCGCGTCAAGGTGCTCTTCGCTATTCAGTCGTCGACCGCTCTCGTCACCATCGTCGTGACTCTCAGCCGCGCTATCAATCTGATCCCCGGAGCGACACCGTCCTAGGCCGGGAGTTTCCACTCCGACGCCCAGGGATCACCACCGAGTGCCACATCTGCAATGAGGGCACCGAGGATTGGCGTGAACTTGAATCCGTGGCCGGAGCAGGGTGAGCACACCACGACCGGACCTCGACGATCCAGCAGGAAGTGGCTGTCACCTGTCATCGTGAAAAGACACGACACGGCCGTGGCCCTGTCGGTGTCGGCTCCCGGCAGCCACTGCCGCGCGTAGTCCACCGCAGCTTCGATGGCCCCCGGGGACACCTCGAGCGTTCGGGCGGACAGATCGGGGACCAACTCCATGCTGTCCAATCCCACCTTGACCCCCTCCCCCGGAGATTCCAGACCGTAGGCGCCGTAGTCGAAGGTGTGGTCCACCGCATCGGTCCCGGCATGGTGCACGTAGGAGGGGAAGGAGAAGCCCGGCCGGATCGCGAAGTGGACCGGCGCCTGCGCGGTGACCCGGAGCGGGGGGAGGTCGATACCGAAGGCATCGAGTCCCTCAATCGTCGGAAGCCACGCCCCCGCCGTCACGATGACGCCTCGGGCTGTGATCGCGTCGCCGGACGTGCGGACTCGGACTCCCTCCGCACAGGGTTCCAGACCCAACGCGGGATCCTCGAATCGCAGATCGGCACCCCCCGCCTCGGCCAGCCTGAGTAGTGCCGCAATCGTGCGATCAGCGAAGACGCGACCACCATCGGGTGAGTAGATGACCGACTGATCGAAGACCATGCCGGGCCAACGCTCATGGGCCTGATCGGGTGTGAGGCGGTCACAACTCCATCCACCGGCACGCAGATTGGCCTCGATCTCATCAATCGCGGAGGTCACCCCGTGATCAAGTTGACCCGACTGCTCAAGGAGGGTCTCCCCCGACTCGCGCTCGAGTTGGCGCCATAGGGGAATGGCCGCTCCCGCCAGGCGGGAGTAGATCTCCTCCCGGTAGGAGACGCGGAAGATCCGCGTTGATCCGTGCGAGGAGCCTCGCGCATGTCCGCGGGCATAGCGCTCCAAGATCACGACACTGTGACCGCGACTGACCAGGTGCCAGGCGGTCGCCGCACCAGCCGCACCCCCACCGACGATGACGAAGTCCGCAACCATGAGCGGTCGCTCAACTCCCCGGGCGTGGTGCCGGCTCAGGCTCCTTGGTCGGATTGCGCATAATCGCCCGATAACTCTCAATGTCCTGAGTGGCCTCGCCACCCGCCAGTTGCCCGGATGCGACGGCCGCCTGGAAGGCGACGAAATCGACTGCCACCTGATCGGCGTACGACGCACCGAATGCACCCATGGCCTCATCGAAGGTCGTTGCGGTCCCGAGATAGGTGGCGATCGCGATCGCATCGCCGGCTCGAGCGTGTGCCCGGGCCAGGGCGTGGCCGCACAGACCGGCATAGGCGTTGAGACGCAGGGCGTCAAACCCCGAAGGGTCGGGTGACCACTTCATATCGCGCAACTGACGGACGTAATACTCCCGGCCCAGGGCACCCTTCACCCAGCCGAGGAAGGAATCACTCGCGGCCTGCATCAGGCGTTGACCCTGGACGACGCGCTCACCCATCTCCTCGTACGCCGACACTGCCGTGTAGGGCTCCAGCACCGACCGCTGCGCCTGCTTGACCTGCAGGGCGAGGAGGTCATTGGAGTCACGTCCCTGCAGCAGCAAAACCCAGGCCAGCAGGCCGACACTGCCGACCCCGACCACCTTGTGGCCGATGTCGATGACCTCGTAGCGCTCAAGGAGACGACGACGATCGGTGGCCAACGTGGAGTAATAGCGGGGCAGGGCGTCCCGGAGCAGGGTGCGCCCGATCGCATCATCGGGCACCCGCACCAAGAGGGGCGGCTGGTCGGTGAACTGTCGCCGGCCATCCACCTCTTCGGTGAGTTTGCTAATCGCTGTCCACGACGTCCGGGTCTGGGCCTTGGCAATGCTCTTGCGCATGGCCTTTTCACCCATCCGGCCCGTCGTGCGCTGCGCCCATGCCTCGAGTGTCGACGGATCAACGCGGTCGTACCAGATGTCCAGCTCGGTCATCCCGGCGTATTGGATCATCGACAACCTGTACTGCCGTGCGGCCTCCATGGCCGTACCGGTTGCCTGATCAGCCGCTAGACCGTTGTCACGAGCGGCGAGGACGAAGGAGGCACACAGGCGCTTGACGTCCCACTCAAACGGCCCGGGCAGCGTCTCATCGAAGTCATTCACGTCAAAGATCGGCACCCGGTCTGGAGCCGCAAACAACCCGAAGTTCGACAGGTGAGCATCACCGCACAACTGCACCTGCAACCCGCTGTTGGGACCAGCCCCCAGATCATTCGCCATGATCACGGCGGTGCCGCGATAAAAGGCAAAGGCACTCACACCCATGCGCTCATGGCGCAGCGGCAGGAGCCCGGGGACACGCGTGAACTCCTGCTCGAGAAGGAGGGCGACCGGATCGGGACGATCCGCAGCGGGCGCCCATTGCCCCTGCATTGTGCGTGACACGCGCTCGCGCGCAGCTTTGCCGATCTGGGCACGCTCATCAGGAGTGAGGTAGACGCCGAGTGGAGGGTTGCTGTCGAGTGTGGTGGTCACTCGAGGAGAGTACGGCAGATCGATCCCGAGATGGCTGCCTACGACAATGCCTTGCTAGCCGGATGAGCCAGCGCGCTGGCCTCCACGTGCGAGGCCCGGCGCGACCAGGCGACCCGGGTCGAGCGGCACCATCAGGCGTCGCGCGACACCACGGCCACCCGTGACCCCGCGGATCGCACGATCAACGAGGCCCACGGCCTGCCACGCCTCCTCGGCAACCTCGGGTGACACCGGACCGGGGCCATACAGCGCTGGCCCCGCCAGCCGGGCGAGTCGGACGACCTCGGAGGCCACGTCATCCGGCAGGTCCTGCGGATAATCGGGATCCGGTGCGGGCGCATAGGACAGTGACAGGGGCAGCCAGGACTCGGCGAGCATCAGTCGCATCCACCGCCACGCCCCCGCCACGGAATCCCGCAGATCATCGGTGTGCTGCAGTCGATGGCGAATGCCACGGCGTCGCCACGCGACGTAGCCCAACCACGATGCGGCACCGATGGCGAGGAGCCCGGGAATGATGAGTGACCAGGGAATCGGAGCGGTGACCGGTGTCGCATCCGTCGACGTGTCCGTGCCGCCGTCCTCCCCGGGAGTCTCACCGGGTGAAGCGCTGCCCGAGGCGCCCGGGGTTGGCTCAGGACGCTCGGGGACCTCGGCTGGCGTCAGGGGACGCACCACCGCAGGGCGACCCGCAGCGACATCCTGCGGACTGGGCTGGAATGCCACCCAACCCAGTCCGGTCAAGCGCGCCTCGGCCCAGATGCTGACCTCGGCCGCTACGACGGTGCGCACCGACTCACCCTGCGCTTCTTCGCCGGGGGGGAATCCGATGACCAGGCGCGTGGGTACACCCCAGGAGCGAGCGATGAGTGCCCACACCGCCGCGTACTGCTCTTGGAAGCCGACACCCTCGGCCAGCACCTGATTGAGCCCGGCGTAGGAACGATCGGGCAGTCCCCCCGCCAGGGCCTGCGGCGGCGCTGGGGAGTAGCGCGGATCACGCAGCCGTTCACTCAGTTGGGTCAGTCGCTCCCAGGTGTTATCCGTGCCTTCGGCGATCAGATCGGCCAACTCCGCCATCGTGCCGGAGAGGGGACCGGGGATGGCGATCGCAGGGTCCAGATCCGAGTTGATCGCGGGGGACGTGTCACGCAGGGCAGCACGCTCCGCGACCGCGAGGGTGTAGCGAATGTCGAAGGCATTGTCGATGGGTGAGGAGACGGACGCGACAATGCCCGTCTCCGGATCTGCCCGGGTCGCCACGGCCGATAGGACCTGCGTGACTCTCTGCGGCACGGGTACCCATTGACCCGGCAGTCCGACACTGACCGTGACCCGGCTACCGGCGGTGTACGAATCCGTCGGCGCACCCACCTCCGGCGCCGGGATGTCATCGCCCGGGACGCCGTACGTCGGCGGTGCGATCCAGGCAATGCCGTTGTACGTCGCGAAGGTCGCCCAGGTCGGCCGATTCTGTGGTGCAGCCGGACCCGTCGACGCCGTAAAGAGCACGCGACCCGACTCCTGAGGGTCAAGTTGCCAGCGCGCAGCAATCAGGAAGGGGTCGGGGACACCACCATCCGTGCGCGCCTCCGGAGCTTGAGTGCCGAAGAGATCGATTGTGCGTGGAATGCCGAGTGGCAAGGTGACGGATACGCCGTAGGTGACGAGTGCGGCGACCGCGACCGTGATGACGGTGAGCACTTCGGCCCAGCGGGCTGGCCGCACGGCACCGTCGCCGTTCCACGGACCAATAAGGATGAGCAGGAGGGCAAGGCAGAGTCCGGTGAAGGCGGTCAGGACGCCGGCCTCCAGTGAGCCGGTCAGCCCTGCTGCCAGCGCACCGGCGAGCAGCCCGAGCGCCGGGATCGCGGCGGCCGCGGGACGTGGCCCCAGGACCAGGACCTGACCCAGCCAGGTGCCGAGGAAGATGCTGCCGCTGAGCAGCATGCTGAGGAGGACGGACTCCGGGGCGTATCCACCGGGGCCCACCACAATCGCCACGAAGACGCCGATGATGACAACACCCAGGCCTGCCAGACGACCCACGGCCGCAGAGGCGACCATGACGGCAACCACAATCGGTCCATAGAGAAAGCCGATGAGGCTGCCCTCAATGATGAGTGGCATCGCGAGCGCGACAAGCAGGGCGGGCAATGCCGCAACAACGGCGAGACCCCAGCGCTGGCCCGCGGACCACTGCGGTGCCACCGGCTCGCGGATCCTGGCGTGGGTGGTGACCGTCATGGCCTCAGCACCGACAGGGCGGGGATGCGATCCCACCACCCCATGCTCCCGTGTCCGCGGACGACCACGGTGGTCGCTCGATGTGCCCGCAGGAGACGGGTGTCCACACCGGACGATCCCTGCTCGACCAGGGCCAGCAGGTCAAGGACCGCTGATGAGCGACCCCCACCGTGGCTTGCGCGCTCCCCGGTGGTGGTGCACACGTCGACGTCCAGACCCGACGAGGATGCGACGGCCGCGAGTGAGGCCAGGAAGTCCACGGCGCCCTCGAATTCATCCTCCGAGGTGTAGGCACGCTCCTCCACCACGAGGACGAGGGTGATGCGGGGCCGCGTGACATCAATGTATTGACGCATCATCAACGTGCCGGTCTTGGCCGATGAACGCCAATGCACATGGCGGAGTTCATCCCCAACGACGTATTCCCTCAGGGTGGCGAAGGTTGTCGTGCCCATCTCGGCACTGCCACCAAAATCAGCGAGCGCGGAGGGCAGCGTGGCGAGTGAGACGGGCCGCACACGGGGGATGACGAGGACAGCGACACCCTCGGCCTCGCCCACGCGTCGACGCAGCAGGCCCCAGGGATCGACCCGCTCCAGTGACCACGGGCCCAGGCTGACGGGTCCACGTCGCTGCGTGGGGATGGGCACATCGGCGTGAATGCCTGTCTCGTCCCAGACCACCGGATGCGCCAGGGCCCCGGGTGCCACGAGCCGCAGACCGCGCCGGTGCGCGCGCGCCGCATCGACATCCACGCGCACCGCGGTGTCGGCACGTCGCTCGACACGTGGCTGCGCCGTCGCAGTCGCCCAGACCGGACCACCGCCGGAGACGAGGAAGTACGCCACCACCAGCAGGACCAGGGTCCCCATGCCGATGCCCACCGCCTCCGGATAGCGCAGGGCGAAGCCGAGGGCGATCGATCCGATGAGGACCGCGACAACGCCCCAACCGCGACCGGTCAGCCGAGCACTCACCCGACCGGCACCCCGGACACGACCTGCTCGATCGCCTGCGCACGCACCTCAGGACCCGCCTCGACATCGGCCAGCACCAGACGGTGGGCCAGCACCGGCACCGCGAGGCGCTGGACATCCACCGGCGACACATACGTGCGACCCGTCATGGCGGCCGCAGCCTGGGCTGCGCGCAGGAGTCCGACACTGCCGCGGGGACTGGCACCGAGTCGCACGCCCGGGGTCGTGCGTGTCGCGGCGACGAGTCGAACGATGTACTCCATCACCGCGTGGTCGACGTGCACCGTGCGCGCCAGGGCGATCATGCGACGTACATCATCGGCGTGACCCACCGCGGTGAGTTCATCCACGTTGAGGCCGCGGTGGTTGTTCTCAAGCACGCGCACCTCCGCCTCAATGTCGGGATAACCAATCGACAGCGACATGAGGAATCGATCAAGTTGAGCCTCGGGCAGCGGGAAGGTGCCATCCATCTCGATGGGGTTTTGCGTGGCGAGCACCAGGAACGGCCTCGACACGGGATGGGATACGCCATCGACGGTGACGGTGCGCTCCTCCATGACCTCGAGCAGCGCTGACTGCGTGCGCGGGGACGCTCTGTTGATCTCGTCAGCCAGAACGACGTGGGCAAAAATGGGACCGGGGTGGAATTCGAAGGTCCCCGATCCCTGATGGAAGATTGACACTCCGGTCACATCGCTTGGGAGCAGGTCCGGGGTGAACTGGATTCGATGCCAATTCATCCCCAACGTCGCGGCGATACTGCGTGCGAGGGACGTCTTGCCGACACCGGGCACGTCCTCAAGGAGGAGGTGCCCCTCGGCGAGGAGGCAGGTGACGGCCAGGGAGATGGCCTCACGCTTGCCCTGGATAAAGCCCGCGACGTTGTCGATGATGGCCTCGGCGTTAGCCGCAAATCGAGTCGCTTCCTCCGTGGACAGGGCTCCCTCAGCGCTCATTCGACCACCCTAGGGGAGTCTCGGCCACCCCGGATGGCGGACTCAGGACCTTCGACCCCGCACCCCGGACCTGAGTCCCGCGATATTGCGCCGGACGATGCCCCATGCTGGGGTATACGCAACCGCAATCCAGCAGAGGAGATCTGATGACCCAGCACGTCATCGTCGGCTATGACGGATCCGACCACGCCGGTGTCGCCGTCGACTGGGCCGCCACCGAGGCAGTCTCACGGGGAGGTCGGCTCACCCTGCTGGCTGCCACCACGGTGCCGACCTCCGCGATCGGCGGTCGCTTCGGTGCCACCGTGTCTCCGAGTGCCATCGACGATCTGCTCCAACGTTTCACATCGCAGGTCGAGGCCCGCGCGGAGGAGATCCGTGTCACCCACCCGGGGCTGACCGTGGATGCGCGCGTCGTCCTGGGCAGCCCCGCATTCGCTCTCGTGGAGGAAAGCGAGGATGCCGATCTCGTTGTTGTCGGCAGCCGGGGGCTCGGAGGATTCCGCGGGTTGCTCCTGGGCTCCGTGGGCACGCAGGTCGCGACACATGCGACGTGCCCCGCCGTGGTGATCCGTCAGGCTCCCTCTCCCGCGAGCAATGTTGTCACCGTCGGAGTCGATGGCTCCGAGATATCACTGTCCGCCCTGGACTTTGCCTTCGACATGGCTGACCGACGCGGCTGGGGCGTGCGAGCGGTGCACGCCTGGCAATTGCCGACGTTCAATGTGATGGCGGCTCCGATGAGCCCGCCCCCGATTGACGTCGACGTCGTCGAAACAGATGAGCGCCTCGCCTTTGCGCAGTCACTGGCTGGCCTGCGCGAGCTGCATCCCGGTGTCGCGGTCGAGGAGCACATCCTGCAGGGCTCACCCGTGCGGGCGCTCCTGGAGGCGAGCGCCGGTTCGGCCCTCATCGTGCTTGGCTCCCGGGGTCGGGGCGAATTCGTGGGTGCGGTCCTCGGCTCGGTGAGTCAGGGCGTGCTGCACCGGGCCACGATCCCCGTCGCCGTCATCGGTCCATCTCCTCAGGCCGGGGAGTGAACGGCATCACCGTGGGTCCACCACGCACCACCGTCGCCGACGTACGCCACTCCCCCCTCGTGACCATCCGATCCTCAGACACCCTGTGGGATGCATGGCAGGTGATGTTCGTATCGAGGCGGCGGGGCTGATGGCTCGATACGCCGTGGATGCGCTGCCCATCGTCTCCGCGTCTGGTCATCCGGTGGCGCTGTTGACGGCTGGTGACCTCGTCTCCTGGGTGGCCCGCGACTGGCGCCTGTGGATCACTTTTTGCCGTGCGGCTCATGACCAATCTCCCGCGTCGCCCCTCGCGCGAGCGTCGTCAGCAGGCGCACGGATGAGGACAGCACGAGCACGGTGAAGATCATCTGGATCAACACCACTGCGCGGGCGAGTTGACCCGTGGCCGATATGTCACCGAAGCCGATAGTCATGAGCGTGGTCATCGTGAAGTAGACCGAGTCGAGCCCGGTTGACAGACCCCTCATCTGGTCCTCGTAACTGGCGATCTCGTGATAGGTCACCGCAAAGAGCAGGACGGTCTCGCCCACCATGACGGCGATGACCACCGCGCGCAGGCCGATGGAGTGGCGAGCGGCATGTCGGATATCCCGGATGAGCATGTCCCAGAAGGCAAAGCCGAGGCTGAGCAGTGTCACGACAAAGAGCGCACCCTGCAGGACGGGGACGCTGGCGCCAGCAATCTGCAGGCCGATGAGGACGAGGATGACGACACCGGCGAAGACAGGTGGGACGTAGATGGCATAGGGCTGTGGTTGCCTCACTGCACCTCCAGGGATCCTCAATCCGGCAGGGGCGAACCTACCCCAGAGCTGGCCGTCGGTCGGGAGTAATCTCCCCTCATGGCCTCGCATGATCGTCTCGTCTGGATCGACTGCGAGATGACCGGTCTCGACGTCTCGCGCGACCAACTGGTCGAGATAGCCGTGATTGTCACCGACGCCGACCTTGTCGAGCTGGACGAAGGCGTCAACATCATCATCCGCCCGGCGGACCTCAGCATCCTGGACGGCATGGACGACGTCGTCCGAGACATGCACACCTCATCAGGACTACTCGACCTCATCCCGAGTGGAGTCAGCCTCGCTGAGGCCGAGGCCGAGGTGCTGGCCTATGTCCAACAGCACGTGCCGGAGGCGCGCAAGGCTCCCCTGGCGGGATCGAGCGTGTACGTCGACCGGGGCTTCATCTCCCGCGACATGCCGAGTCTCGACGCACATCTGCACTATCGCCTCGTCGATGTCTCTTCAATCAAGGAGTTGGCCCGCCGCTGGTATCCCCGGTCCTACTTCGCCAGCCCTGAGAAGAAGGGCAACCACCGCGCGCTGGGCGACATCCGCGATTCCATCGGCGAATTGCGCTACTACCGCGATGCCGTCTTTGTCCCCGCGCCCGGACCCGACACCGAGTCAGCCCGAGCGACCGCTGCCGAGCACGCGGTCGACCCCCGCTGAGGCCTTCGTCGCGATGCCGACGACGATGCCGAGGACCAGGAGTGCTGCGAGCGGCACGTAGGGAAGCAGCAGGACGCTCCGCAGAGTGACCGGCTCGGCCACACCCGACTCAGAGACGCACAGCAGCGCGATGGCCGCAATCACCAGGAGTCCGCGGGCCCAGGCGGTGCCCAGGGACAACCGCGGGAAGGGCCGTGCGAGCTGGCCGGCGAGGGACCGCGCGAGACGGCCTAGTCCTGGCGCGGCGAACCACACGACACCGAGCACGACCGCCGCGACGGCTATGTGCTGTAGCCACCACAGCGGGCTCAGGGCCGCGGGCGCGATGCCGAGGCCGATCATGCCGGCGATGGCCAAGGTGAAGACGAGCATGTGCCATAGATAGATCTCCATGGCGCGACTGGCAAAGATCGCGATGGGCACCCAGAGGCGGTCGCGATCAAGAGCACGCTGGAGTAGTGGCCACAACAAGAGCAAAAGACAGATCTGTGCCAGGCCCACCAGGGCCAGCACGATGGTGGGCGGTGCGAGGTTGCTGATGCCCTTGACGGCATCGGTGGAGATAAGCGCGGGGCTATAGGGACCGACGACGATGGCGATGATCGCTGCTGCCGCGAAGACAATGACCCCGATGGCAAGGATCGGTCGGCGCACAGTGCGGAGCCGCTCCAAGCGCGTGCCGATCGCGGCAAAGAGCCCCCAGACGAGGATCAGGTTGACCCATCCGATGAGTTCATTGACGTTGATGCGCAGCAGATCCACACCGAGGATCAGGACGAGCCAGATGGCGATCGCCAAGGGCCCGCTGAAGCGCACGAGCAGGGGTGCCGCAGCGACCAGGACGAGGTAGACGCCGAGGAACCATACGAGCTGGACAGGCAGTAGTCCGGCCGCGCGACCGGCATCTTGACCGGCAAAAACCCCGGCGATCAACGCGAGCACCATGGCAACGGCGATGAGCGGCAGCGCCGGAGCACTGAGGCGAGTAAGTCGCACGAGATACCCACGTGAGTCCCGCGCGGCAGCCAGGCGGGTAAGTCCCGCTCCGGCTAGGAGGAAGAAGAGAGGAAGGATCTGCAGTACCCACGTCAGGGGAAACATGTAGGGCACCGCATCGAGAGTGTTGATGACGGAACCACTACTTGTGACAGTCCACGCGAGTGAGTGGCCAGCAATCACGAGCAAGAGAGCCAGAGCCTTGACCGCATCCATCACCCGGTCGCGCCCGGCGCTGGCCGCGAGGACCTTGCTCGCGATGCTTCCCATGGGGCCTCTCAGGTCCGGTGCCCGACTCAGGGCCGAGTGCTTGGCATCGTAGACTGCCCCAGCGCTCCCGTGAGGGAGCCGCGGTGGGTGTAGCTCAGCTGGTAGAGCACCTGGTTGTGGTCCAGGACGTCGCGGGTTCAAGTCCCGTCACTCACCCCAAGCACCGCTCAACGCAACTGCCATGGTTTAGGCGCGCGAGCGGCGCAGCGGTGTAACGACCGATTCCGGCCCCGCGACGATCTGCTCCCCACGCCGTTGGGCCAACTGCTTCGTGAGCGTGCGCGCCCCCTCGACGACTCTCGGTGCGAGGTGCTTGAGCATGGGGGCGATCCGCTGCGTGGGGCCGGCGACCGAGACGGCGGCCACCGCGACTCGGTCCCCGTCCGCTCCATCGAGGAATACCGGCGCCGCCACAGATGACAGGCCCACCTCGGTCTCCTCGGTGGACATGATGAAGCCCTGCCGCCGGACGTGATCCAACTGCGCCTCGAACTTCGCCGGATGCACGACCGTGTGCGGGGTCTGACGCACCAGCCCATGCCGGACGATCGCATCATGCGCCGCGGGGTTGAACGCAGCAATGACCTTGCCACTGCTCGAAGAGTGCGCCAGCACGCGCCGATACGAGTCCGAGTGGAACCTCAGCCCATGGGTGCCCTCGAGCCGGTCGACGTACAGCACCTCATGGCCAGCAGGAATCCCTAACTGCACGGTCTCGCTGATCTGATCCCGCAATCCCGCGAGGATCGGCAGCGCCAACTCGCGCAGGAGGAGTCGGTCAATGGCCAACTGGCCGTAGTCATAGAGGCGCAGACCCAGGCGGTAGCGCCCCGAGGGAACCCGGTCCAGGAGGCCGCCTTCGGCCAGTGCGCTCAGCGCACGGTGAGCAGTGCTCTTCGCGACGCCAATTCGCCGCGCTACCTCCGACGCGCCCAGTTCCTCTGTCGAAAGGAAGCACTCCAGAACCGCGACGGCGATCGAGACCGAGCGCGAGGATTCCTGGGGACGGTCCGTCATCACTATCGCGCCGAGAAGATGTACTTCTGAGCCAGCACCATCGGGTCGTATGCCGAAGGGCTCGCCTGCTCGACCGCAGTCGTGACTGGACGGCTCTGGACGATCGACACGGGCTCCCCCGGTCGACGATGCCTGCTGACCACCCACTCGACGTCGACGGGATATCCGTAGCGCGATTCGATCTCCAGCACTGCCGCGGCGATGGCCGAGATCTGCTCCTCGTCAAGGCAGGCCCGCTCGCGCAGTCGGGTCGGCATGGGGATCTCAACGACCACGCCAGCAGCGAAGTCGAATGCCGACACGATGTCCTTGCGTGAGACGTCATGCTTGAGGATGCGGCCGTCGGCTTTGCCCACCTCGACGTGATCAGGCGTGACGAGCCCCTGGACCACCGCCTCGCCCCAGCCCCAGTTGGCCTCGATGACGATGCGATCTGACTTGCCGGTCACGGGGTGCACGCTGAACGCGACGCCGCTGGCCCGTGCGTGAACGAGCTCGACGACACCCACCGCCATGGGCATATCGCTGTGGGAGATGCCACGCTTGAGGCGGTAGTCGACCGCGCGTGTCGTGAAAAGGCTCGCCCAGCAGTCGCGCACCGCGTTGAGTGTCGCCTGAGCTCCGCTGATGCCGAGGTAGGTGTCGAAGATGCCCGCGAAGCTCGCATCCGAGCTGTCCTCGCCGGTGGCCGAGCTGCGCACCGCTACGGGCACATTGAGGTCCGAGCAACGGTCGGAGAGCTCTTCGTAGGCCTCCTCGATCTCCTCGGCCAGTGCCGGAGATATCGCCGTCTCGCGGAAGGACGCGCGGATCGCCTCCGCGGCGACCTCGACGGCGGTGGAGTCATCGGCGTCCATACCGTCCAGATGACGGTCGATGGTCTCGTCGAGGCCCGTCTCGGCGACGTGCTCGCGGAAGCCGTCGATGGTGACGGCGAAGGCAAGCGGGATGGACAGCCCGTCACGCGCCATCTCCGCGAGGCGGCCCATCTTGGCTCCCGTGCGGGCCAGGGCATCGTCTGGATCGACGGTGTCGATCCAGACGATGCGTCGCCCTGTGCTGTCACCCATGCGAGATGTCTACTCCCTTCTCGCCCGTCAAGCCTTCTTGATGACGGTAACGGTGCCGGTGTCTCCGTCGACCTCGACCTCGTCGCCCTCGGCGATGACCACCGTGCCCAGGCCCACTGCCGTCACGGTCGGCACGCCGTACTCCCGGCCGACGATCGCTGCATGCGAGAGCATGCCGCCGCCGTCACAGACGCACCCGGCGATCTTGGCGAAGGCCGGCGTCCAGTTGGGAGAAGTCGACTCGCACACCAGGATGTCGCCCGGCTCGAGCGTGTGCAGGTTGTCCGCGTTGTTGAAGACGCGGGCGCGGCCACGAGCCTTGCCCTTGGATGCCGGCACTCCCGTGAGGGTCTTGACGTCGCTGTCACTGCCCGCCGCCTGGATGGCGGTGAGGAAGTGCTGGTTGAGGCCGAAGATCTCGATGAGCACCGGGTCGGTGACGGCCTCGGGGATCGTGCCAAGGACCTTGGGCATGCTCGGACGGCGCTCGTGCCAGTAGTCGAAGTAGTCGTGACGAGCCTTGACGATGCTCTTGAGCGAGTCCATCGACTTCTCGCCGTCAGCCACCGCGGTGAGCTCGGGCCAGAAGAGGAAGAGGCCGTCGTCGGGCTGGTCCGCACCCGTCTTCTCGGCGATGGCGCGCGCGGCCCACCGCATCGGCAGTGACACCTTGAGGTCGATGTAGTAGTTGTGATCGTCCTGCCACCAGGGGAAATTGGCGGCCTGACAGGAGGCGACGCCCGCATCGAAGGCCGTCTGCTCCTCGGCGGTGAGCTTCGAGCGCGCCTCGTCGATCGCCGTCTCGCGCTCTTCGATCGCCGCAGCGAGGGCCTTCTCGAAGTCGTGTTCCTCTTCCTTGGCGATGAAGGACTGGATGGTGCCGAGGGCCGGCGTCGGGTCCTCGTTCCAGCTCGGCAGGGCCACGTCGCAGGACCCCTCGGTGCGGTAGCCGTAGACCTGGAGGAAGTCGCGGAACTGGGTCATCCAGGCTGAACCCGCGCCGCCCATCGCGTCGAGCTTGCTCGCCAGCTCGCTCGCCGGCGTCGTGGCGAAGACCTCCGCGAGGCCTGCCTGCTTCGCCGCGCGGGTGAGCTTCCACAGCTCTCGGTCGGTCTCCATGATCTTGGTGTCGTAACCCTGGAGGAACTTGCCGATCTGCGACACGTCGAGGCCCATCTCGGCGCACATGCCGTAGAAGCCCAGGTAGTTGACGAGGAGCGGGTACATGATCTCGAAATGAATCTCGAAGGCCCGCTTGTGATAGGCGCGAGCCTCCTTGAGCATCGTGGACAGCTCCGGGAGTGACATGTTGGCCGGATCCATCGCCACGAAGTGCTGCCAGCCGCGCTCGACCTCATCGCGGCGGCTTGCCCAGATCTCATCGAAGTTGGCGAGGAACTCGCCCAGGCGCGGGCCCATCCGCTGCGCGCGCTCGCCGATCTCGTAGGGCGACTGCACGTCGATGGGCGACGCGTAGGTGTGAATGCCCGCGATGCGACTCACGAGGCCGCGACCGGGCGGAAGCGGAAGGTTCTCTGCCGCGAACTGTGTCCCCCAGTTGTAGCCGTCTTCGTTCCAAATCAGGCCGAGTGGCGTGAGTCCGCGCGGCCAGTGGAAGTCCAGGAACCAGAAGCGCTTCTCGTCCTCCTTATTGAAGGTGCGGAAAGGCTCGACGTAGTACGGGGCGTGCTCAAACGCGGGCTTGAAGCCCGGGTACCACTCGTCGGTGACGAATTCATCGACGGACACGATGGTGGCCATGTGACTCCCTCCGGGGCGCGGGGGACGCTCCCTCCGCGGCAGACCGTTCCACAGTGTGGCCCAGGTCACAACATGCCTGTTTCGCAGAGAAGAACGCAAAATCCCACTGCCGATCCGTTCGCGGACGGGAAACGCGTGGCTTGGAGGACCTTGGCTAGCCGTCAGAGGATGGATGAGTCGGCGCCGCGTTCTTCTGGGGAGAACGCGGCGCCGGACGTATCTGTGCCGCCACCCCTAGATTCGGGCCAGCCCGACCGAGGAGGGTCCCGTGCTGCGCAGCACCGATCGCATCATCACGACGCACGTGGGGAGCCTGGCGCGCCCCCATGACCTGCTGGACATCATGAAGGAGCGGGAGCACGGCCGCCCCTACGATGCCGAGGCCTTCGCCGCCCGAGTGCAATCGGCCGTGAGCGATGTCGTGCGCGAGCAGGCCGACGCCGGGATCGACGTGGTCACGGACGGCGAGATGGGCAAGGTGAGCTTCTTCACCTACGTCGTGGAGCGGCTCAGCGGCTACTCCACCACCGAGGGCACGCCGGTCCTGCCTCCGTCGTGGAAGGTCGAGATCGACGCCTTCCCCGAGTACTACGCCGACTACCTCGGCAAGTACAAGAACACCGTGGCGCCACTGCGCGCGATGGCCTGCACCGGCCCCGTCTCCTATGTGGGCTTCGAGGCGCTCGAGGCCGACATTGCGACGCTCAAGGCCGCAGCCAGCGAGGTGGGCGCGCTCGAGACCTTCATGCCATCCGCGAGTCCAAGCGGCTTCGGCGTCAACGAGTACTACTCCTCGACACTGGAGTACGAGATGGCCGTGGGCGAGGCCCTCCGCCAGGAGTACCTCGCCATCATCGAAGCCGGCCTGGTGCTGCAGATCGATGATCCCTGGCTCATCGAATTGCTCTCGGAGGACGGCACGTCATCCGTGGCCGAGCGCGACCGCGCGGCACGCGAGCACATCGAGGCGCTCAATCACGCGCTGCGCGGGATTCCCGAGGACCAGATCCGGCTGCACACCTGCTACGGGCTCAACCACGGTCCGCGCGTGCATGATCTGTCTTTCGCTCAGGTCGCGCCGTACATGCTCATGGTCAACGCCGGCGCCTACTCCTTCGAGGTCGCCAACCCGCGACACATGCACGAGTGGCGGATCTGGGAGGACATCAAGTTGCCCGACGGCAAGATCCTCATCCCCGGCCTGCTGGGCCACGCAACCAACTATGTCGAGCATCCTGAACTCATCGCCGACTACATCGAGCGCTATGCCGCGATCGTCGGGCGCGAGAATGTCATTGCCGGTGCCGACTGCGGCTACTCATCGCGTGCGTCTTACCAACCGGAGGTCCATCCCACGGTGGTGTGGGAGAAGTTCCGGGCACTCGCGGAGGGCGCTCGCCTGGCGACGCAGCGCCTGTGGTGAGCGCGCCCACGCCCGTCGTTGAGGCGGTCCTCTTCGATATGGGCGGGCCGGTCGCCCGTACGCCGTTCGAGATGCTCCCCTACCTCGAGCGCGTGTGCGGTGCGCCGGAGCGGACCTTCGACTGGACCGGACCCTTCGATCCCGAGACCGACGCCCTGTGGCAGCGCATGCAGGCGGGCGAGATCACCGAGCGGGACTACTGGCACCAGCGTGCCGCCCAGGCTGCTCCCTACACCGGGAGCCCGGACGTACGACGCCTCTTCACGCTGGCCTTCGCCGATCCCCGCGAGTGTATTCGGCCCGAGGCCATGGCCATGCTGGACTTCTGCCAGGACCGCGGGCTGCGCACCGGGATCCTCACGAATGACATGCGCGACTTCAACGAGCCGGGCTGGTCGGACCGTGTCGAGTTCGTACAGCGCGTCGACGAGGTGATCGACGGCAGCATCACCGGAGTACTCAAGCCCGACCCCCGCGCGTACGACATCGCTGTCGAAGCGCTCGGCACGGCACCGGCCGCCACACTCTTCATCGACGATCAGCCCTTCAACATCGATGGCGCCCAATCGGTCGGCCTGCAGACCGTGTGGTTCGACGTCACCGACCCCGTCGGGTCCTACGCGCGGGCGCGGGCGCTGCTGTAGTCGCGCCCGCGCCGACTCGATGCGTCAGTCCTCGTGGACGGTGGTGACCGTGGCGTGGATATCCATCTGGCGGTGGGGCTCGAGCCAGGGCGCGCTCAGTGCTCCGCCCTGCGGCTCGCCCCAGACCAGGGTCAGCTCGGTCCCCACCTGAGCCTGCGCGGCGTCCACCACGCCGAGCGTCATCATGGCCCGCTCGTTCCAGCTCATGCAGGGGTATGTCGAGACACCCACGGTGTTTCCCTGCGAGTCCTTGAGCGCGTCGTACTGCCAAGTGGAGTAGGTCGCCCGGGGCAGGTCGATGTACTTGCCCGGTAGCTCTCCGGCGGTCGCGTAACTCGCGAAGAGTCGGCCGAGATCGTCGGTGTTCCAGGTGAGCGTCACCTTGGAGCGATGCGGCTCGCTTACCGCGCTCTCAAGCGCCTCGCGGCCGATGAAGTCGTGGTTGAACTTCACCAGGTGGGCGTAACCGATGTCGGCGGGCATGAAGTAGTAGTCGTCGATGTTCGGCGAGTAGAAGCTGCCGCCCAGCGACCAGCCGACCTCCTCGGCCGTGGCCGGAAGCCACTCGCGGAACCCCCGGGTGCCCTCGCCCGAGAAGATCGCCGGCATGGGCCGCGGGATCCAGCCCAGCTCGACGGCGGTGGTGAAGTAGGCCATGGAGCCCACCTGCCGCAGGCCGAACTCCTGGCCAGCAGCCGCGAGCGCGGCCTTGACCTCGGGCCCCTCGTCCCAGGGCCCCCACAGCTCGTACCCGGGGCCGCCGGCCATCGTGTGCCGAAGCGCGAAGACCCGATGACCGGCGATGGTCAGCGTGATGATGTCGAAGGTGCGCGACTCCGGCAGCGCAGCGCCGTTGAGCCTCTCGAGGAGTGCGGCGGCGTTCGGGCCCTCGACCTGGTAGCGGTAGACATCACGCCGGCCCGCAGGGTTCTTGGAGAAGATCTCATCCCGCTCCAGCTCGATATCCCACGAGGCGATCTCCGCCTGGTACTCGAGCCAGTTGTGCCCTGCCGCCCGGCCGACGAGGGCGATCTCCTCGGGGTTGGTCCAGTAGAGGATCCCGTCGCCTATCACGTGACCACTCGGACTGCAGCAGACATAGTGGCGCGCCTTGTCCTGCTTGAAGGTGGAGAAGCCGTTGACTCCCGTTGCTGTGAAGAATGCGAGCGCGTCCTTGCCGCGGACCGTGGTCGTTGTCATGTGGTACGACTGATCGTAGAGGGCTACTGTCTCGCGCCATGCGCGCTGCTCATCGCGCCAATTCGTGAACTCAGGGGCGACGAACTGCGTGGGCTGACGCAGCACGGCATCTCGCACGACAGAGCCCTTGGGATTGGCGTAAAGGACATCGACGATGCTGGCGTTGGCGTCGATCACGTCCTGGAGCGACGCGGTGTTGATGGCGGTGGTCACGGGAGCCTCCTTGTCGGTTATTCCGGAAGGTAGGAACGACAGCACCCTCTGCGCTAGGTCTGCGTTTCGCAGCGACGAACAGTGAGCGAGGGCGCCTTGACCCACGGAACCCCAGTCGGGTGACGGCGAAGACCTCGACAGGGAGCACATTGACTGCCCTCCACTGAGCATCCCTGAATGTCGCCGACATCGACTACGCTGCACTCACGACTGAAGCGCGACTGGGGCTTTCCGGGCACCTTCAAGTCCCGTCACTCACCCCAAGTAATCGTGAGGAAAACCCCCAGGCAGGCACTCGTCAGCCCCCCGGTTGGGCCGGACAAACGGATGAGTTTCGGGGCCGTTGCAAGGGCCATCGGACCCGCCTCGATCCTGCTTAGGGCGCCTGACGTGCCTGCAGGCTAGACGACCATGCCCGTACTGTCACCGGCACACGTGCCGGCGAATCGCGCGATGGAGAGGGCCGCGCCGTCCACGCTGTCGATGCGACCCCTACCGAGACACTCGGCCACGATCCGCCCCACCTCCGGTGCCTGCATCACGCCGTGGCCTGAGAAGCCACAGGCGTGAATCCAGGTCTCATGGGTCGGATCGGGGCCCACGATTGCATTGCGGTCAGGCGACATGTCGTAAGTACCTGCCCATGCTGCGCGGTCGTCGAGGGGCATGTCAGCGAGGTAGGGGAAGCGCTCGACGGCAATCTCAAGGATGGTTTCCATCCATGCGAAATCGACGCTGACGTCGTATCCATCCCTCTGGTTCGGGTCATGGCCCGCGTAGAAGAGCAGGCGATCCCCTTCACTCCTTACCGCAGTTCCTCCCGCGATATCGATAGTCATCGGGACCGGCTCTCGACACGAACCGGCGGCAGTGGCGTAGACGTTGCGACGGGAGTGCACAACCGGGACGTCGATCCCGGCCAGCTGGGCAACGGCGGCTGACCAGCCTCCAGCCGCATTGACAATGTGCTGCGTGCGGAAGGTGTGATCCCCGGCGGTGACACTCCACGATTCGTCGGACCTCGCCTCGACGGCGCTCACCGGTGCATTGAAGTACACCCTCGCTCCCCGGGCTCGTGCCAATGTGAGGAAGGCCTGGGTCGCACCATGGGGGTCAACTTGGCCATCCTCTGGCCCCCATGTCGCACCGGCAACTCCCACGCTGTTGAAAGGAGAAAGACGCTGGGCCTCAGCAACGTCGAGGATCTCCACGGGCACCCCGAACGAGCGTTGCAGAGCAACTGCCTCGAGGTGCTTCTCCCACGTCTGTTCGGGAAAGAGGAACAGGTAGCCGGTTGGACGGTAGCCGACGTCGATCCCATGGTCCCTCGCAAAGTCGCGGAAGCGCTCGATACTGCGCCAGGACAGGGCAATATTCACCGGATCCGACCATTGCGCCCTCACCGAGGCGAACGATCGACCCGTGCTCCCCTCTGCGTAGCTAGACGCCGACTCCACGATGGCCACCGAGCGGCCGTCGTCAGCGGCGTGGAATGCACAACTGGCCCCGATGATCCCAGCACCGATGACAAGAACATCTACGTCTTTACCGCCTGTCGCTTCGTGCGCCATGCGTCAGGCCTGGTGATGGGGGTATCGGTAGTCGCGCACGGCCAGGTGATTGCGTTTGGTGGCTCGAGGGCTGGCGAACCTGATCATGTTCCAGACGGTGCCAGCCTTGTCGTTCGTCCCGGATGCCCGCGCCCCACCGAAGGGCTGCTGTCCGACGACCGAGCCCGTCGGCTTGTCGTTGACGTAGAAGTTGCCCGCTGTGTAGCGCAATGCGTCGTCTGCCATGGCGATGGCATGTGCATCCTGGGCAAAGACTGCTCCGGTCAGCCCATAGGCAGTGCTCGTGTCGACGAGGCTCAACGTCTTCTCCCACTCCGCGTCGCCATAGACGTACGTCGTGAGAACCGGGGCGAACAGTTCCTCGCGAATGAAGGACGACTGGGGGTCGCTGACCTCGAGCACGGTCGGGTCCACGAACCAGCCGACCGAATCGTCGGTGTTGCCGCCGACGACAACGATCCCTTCGGAGCGCGCCTGGGCGAGCGCGACCTCGTGCTTGCGGAACTGCTTTTCATTGATGACCGCGCCCACGTACGTGTCCGGCTTCGTGGGATCACCCACGACCAGTGATTCAGTGATCTCGATGATGCGTTCGCGCAGGCGCGGCCACATGCTCCTCGGGGCGTACAGCCGTGAGGACGCCGAGCACTTTTGACCCTGGAACTCAAAAGAGCCGCGAACGCACGCAACCGCGAGTGCCTCCAGGTCGGCGCTGGGATGAGCGAGGATGAAGTCTTTGCCTCCCGTCTCCCCGATGAGGCGCGGGTAGTTGCGATAGATCGCGACGTTCTGCCCGACGGTGCGCCAGATGTGCTGGAAGGTTCCGGTGGAGCCGGTGAAGTGAACCGCAGCGAGATCAGGATGACTGAGCGCTACGTCGCCGATCTCCGGGCCATCCCCGTACACCACATTGATGACGCCATCGGGCAATCCTGCCTCCCGCAGGAGTTCCATGCTGAGATGAGCCACGAGCGAGGCACTCTCGGCTGGTTTCCACACCACGGTGTTGCCGAGGACCGCCGGGCCGAACGCGAGGTTGTTCATGCATGTGAAGTTGAAGGGAGTGACGGCGAAGACAAAGCCTTCGAGAGGCCGATAGTCCACGCTGTTCCACATTCCAGGAAGTGACCCAGGCTGGACCTCATACATGCGCATCATGTTTTCCACGTTTGCGCGAATGAAGTCGATCGTCTCGCAGGCCGCGTCGATCTCGGCCTGGTAGTTGGTCTTGGACAATTCCAATTGCGTGGCGGCATTGAGCCGCTCACGCCAGGGCCCAAACTCGAGCATGTCGGCGGCACGCAGGAAGGGGGCTACTCGCTCTTCCCAGGGCAGCCGGGACCACCAGCGGGAGGCGCGCAGGGATGCATCGATCGCCGCGCTCGTCTCCGCCGGACCCCCGTGATGCACCTGACCCAGGACACCGTCATGGTCGTGCGGGGTCACGACCGGCGCCGTGCGTCCCGTGCGGACCTCGCGCCCATCAATGAGGACGGGCACGTCGAAGGACTCCGTGCGCACGCGCTCGATCGCCTGTAGGGCTGCCGCGCGCTCGGACGATCCGGCGGCAAACGACCGGGGCAACGTGGGGCCGATCGGGAACAGGCCGGTGCGGCCAGCGGGGACGGGCATGGTGCCTCCGATGTCGAGTGACCGGGAGAGGCCCGGATGCCCGTGACGCTAGGCAAGGAACGCAAGCCCAGCATCGGCGAACACTCGAAAATCGGACGATTACTTCAGACTGGAGTCGAATGGCCGGTGTACTGTCGCGGCGTGCCGGACTTCCGAGACGTGCAATCGGCCGTCGAAAGCTTGGCCGCCGAGCTCTCGTGCTCGGTTCTCATCGAAGACCCGTCGCACCAGCCCCTCTGGTGGAGCATCGCCGCGGTGACCGATGAGGTCCAGCGGCAGACGATCCTCGAGCGCACAGTCGCCAGCGCCGGACTCGAGATGGTGCAGCGGCTTCGACTCCCGCAGTCCACGATCCCGGTGCGCACGCCAGAGATCCCGGAGATCGGGATGATGGAGCGCTGGTGCCTCACGCTCCGTTCAGCCGCAGACCACCATGGCTACCTGTGGATCATCGATCCCGAGCGCACGGTCGGAGAGGAGCGCTTCGCGGAGATGGCCTACTGCGCCGAGATCGCGACATCCTTCCTCGCCCATGAGCAATCGACCGCGACAGAACGGCAACGCCAGCGGCAGGTGCTACTCGATCGACTTCTTCGCGGGCGCGATGAGGAGGCAGCGCAGGCGCTGATCGACCTTGATCGGCTTCCGCATGACGCCGAAGTGGTAGTGCGCTCGCCCGCAACGACACGCGGCTGGAGTGTCATGCCGGGCATGAGCGCCGAGGTGTGGAGCCCCGCCGCGCCCCCTGCAACGAGCGGTGCGCCGCTGCCCCTGGCCGACCTCCAGAAGGCCGTCCTGCGAACGCGGGCGGTGACCCGGGTGCTGGCCGCTGGAGCGCTTCTTTCCCAGCCCACGTGGGATCACCTCGGGGCGTGGCGGCTGATCGTCGAGGCCCCGGCCGACCTCGAGCCCGGAGACCTGCATCCAGGGGTTCCGGTTCTTGCGCGTCGAGCCAAGCCGGACCTGGTGAACACGGCGCGAGCGGTCCTCGACCACGGCGGCGACGTCGCGGCCGCTGCACGCTCGCTCCACCTTCATCGCACGACGCTCTACTACCGGCTGGATCGGATCGCCGACCTCATCGGCGTCGACTTGCGCACCCGCCATGCGCGCACCGAGCTGCACTTGGCCCTCTGGCTGGACGCCTACCGTCAGGCGGACACATGACGGGGCCGCGCTGAGTTAGACCTGAGTCGAATTCCCGACCCAAAGTTCCACCCGTCGGCGCAGCACCCCATCCGGGCCTCCCCCTAATGTCGCCTCAGGCGAGAGGAGGACGACACGACATGGCCCCGGGCACGGAGGAAGACCGGTGCGATC
>ERZ888423.298-NODE-298-length-52552-cov-10.305465_pt1 | contig 52552 bp, 45 predicted proteins | sample MGYA00520523_ERZ888423 | MGnify/ENA primary metagenome ERZ888423 (study PRJEB32303, sample SAMEA104408611) | aquatic metagenome | biome: Brackish water; feature: Pelagic; material: water | place: Baltic Sea | collected 2014-06-08T10:24:00 | depth 30,27 m ... | reverse complement strand
GAAATTTTTTTCCTTGCGAAAGTTAATCAATATGTGGAGTGCTGTTGCAATTCGCCCTGTATAATCTTCAGTACCTTTGAATAAAGTTATAATCCTGTGATTCTGATGAAACGCATCCTTTTTCTTGTAGCCTTTGGCTTTTCATTTTCGCTCTTCGCTCAAAACATCACGCTCATCTCCATAGGCTATGGAAATGCAAATAGCCGTACGGAAAGCTTGGCAGAAGCCCATGTAAATCTGCAGAATAATGCGTCGACGGCTGAAAGCTACCTATTGAAGCGTGTGCAAGTGGGCTCCACCGGGTTAGTTGACTCCAACTATTTCTGTTGGGATCTATGTTATCCTACATGGGTCAACCAAAGTCAAGGCACCGTAATGATCAATCCAGGGGCTGTTGCGTATGATTTTAGTGGGTACGCCTATGTGATGGATACTGCGGCCAATGGCCAGGATACAGTTTGGTACACTTTTGAAAACATTGCGGACAGTACGGATTTTTTAACGGTCCCCGTGATCTACTTCTTTTCACCCACGATGGGTCAAGATGAGTCAACCTTGAGCCCCAATAAAATTTATCCAAACCCAAATGCAACAGGGTGTGTTACCATGGAATTTACTCCATTCAGCGCCGCCAGTTCTATTGAGGTTTTGGATGTTTTGGGCCGCATTCAGGCAATTGTTGAGGTGCCTGCGCAGGGGACAAAGGTTGTTTGGCAAACAGACCAAGTGCAAAGCGGCCTGTATCTCCTTAGACGCCGGATGGGTCATTCGCAGGAAAACTTGGGGAAAGTCCTCATCCAGTAACATACCTAAAGCGTCCTTCGCGGCGTTATCCCACGTATGTTTCATCATTTTGTAGGTAAACTCATTGAAAAATCTCCGGCCCATGCCATTCTGCAATGCGGAGGCGTGGGCTATTATTTTCATATTTCCTTGACGACCTATGGTCAGTTGCCTGACGCGCCTGAGGTAAAGCTTTTGGCTCACGCGGTTTACCGTGAAGATGCGCAATTGCTCTTTGGATTTGCCACAGCGGCTGAGCGGGATGTTTTTTTACTCCTCTTGGGGGTCTCCGGTGTTGGGGCCAATACGGCGAGAATGATATTGTCGGCCCTTCAGCCAGCTGAAGCGATACAAGCCATAGCCTCAGGAAATAGCGGACTTCTTCAGCGTATTAAAGGCATTGGTGCAAAAACGGCACAACGCATTGTCGTTGACTTGCGTGACAAGGTGGGGAAGGTAGATGCCAGTGCGATTGGGGGAGAAACCGGGTCAGTCCGTGGCGAATCCATTCAAGCATTGGTCGTTTTAGGTTTTCCGCGCACTGCAGTGGAGAAATCGGTAGCCAGTATTGTGGCAAACACCCCAGAAGCCACTGTAGAATCTGTCGTCAAACAGGCTTTAGCTCAACTCTAATGAATTTTGGTCAGCGCCTCCTCATGGCGGCATTGGCCGTCCTAGGGGTCTTTCCGTCCTTTGGTCAGGTGCGCGATAGTGCGCAGGCAGGAAATGGTTGGTCGATGCCAGGTCTCACGACTCCGACGAACATACGGACCGAGGTAACCTATGACCCCATCACAGGCTTTTATATTCAGCAGAAATACATTGGGAATGTACCGCTAGGTGCCCCCATTTATATGTCGCCAGCCGAGTACCGACAAATGGTCTATGGCCAGCAAGAGGCACAAGGTTGGCAAAGAAGGTGGGCAGCAGGCAGCGCCGCGGACCAACGCGAAGGCGCGAGCATGGTGCCTGATATGTCGATTTCCAATCCCACGATTAAGGATATTTTTGGTTCGGAGGAGTTAGAGATCAGGCCCCAAGGCACCGCTGAAATCCGTTTTGGATTGCGCTATCAGCACATAAAGAATCCCATAGTTCCGGAGCGAAACCGCAAAACACTTGCATTTGATTTTGATCAGAAAATGCAGGTCAATGCTACGGGAAAGCTCGGGGATCGACTTGACATGCAAATCAACTATGACACCGAGGCGACGTTTGCATTTGAAAACAAAATGAAGCTCGACTTCAAAGGAACGGAGGATGATATTGTCAAGGCTTTAGAAATGGGCAATGTGTCCCTGCCAACAGGGGGTAGTTTGATTACCGGCGCGCAGAGTTTGTTTGGACTCAAGGGTCAATTCCAATTTGGAAATACAACGGTCACCACGGTCATGGCGGAGCAGCGCAGCCAAAGCCAAAATTTGAATATCCAAGGCGGAGCAACTACACAAGAGTTTATCATCCAAGGCGATAACTACGAGGCAAACCGTCACTTCTTTTTGAGCCAATACTTCCGTGACCATTATGAGCAGTGGTTGAGCACCTTGCCCGTTATTCAGTCGTCTGTTCAAATTTCCCGTGTAGAAGTTTGGGTGACCAACCGACGCAGCACGCCCACGGAGGTGCGCAATTTGATCGCCTTTACGGACTTAGGGGAGGGGCAAAGCAAGGCATGGCGTTCCACCGCCAACAACCGTTCAGGAGATGTGATTTTCCCAGGAGCCACCTCGGACCCCTTACCCAGTAACCGGGTCAATAGCATAGATCCAGAAGAGCTTGTGGTCCGCTTCCCGGGTGTACGCGATGCAGCCAATGCAGGCAATTTGCTTACCTCGGCAGGATATAACGCCAACGTAGAATATGCAGAGTTGACCAATGCCCGAAAATTGCAACCGAATGAATTCTCGTTTCATCCGCAGCTGGGCTACATGACCCTGAATACGGCACTCAACCAAGATGAAGTGTTGGCCGTGGCCTATCAATACACGGCCAATGGAAGGACATATCAGGTGGGGGAATTCTCCAATGATGGCATTGTCGCCCCGAAGTCTTTGGTCTTGAAATTGCTCAAGCATACATTGCTCAATGTCAAGTCACCCTTGTGGGATTTGATGATGAAAAACGTATATAGTCTGAATGCATTTCAGCTTTCACCTGAAGATTTCCGCCTTGAAGTCTTGTATCGCAATGATGCGACCGGGCTTCCGATCCCCTTCTTGCCCAAAAGCACAGTGAAAGACAAATTATTGATCCAGGTGTTGGATTTGGATCATGTCAACAGCAACAATGATCCTTTTCCCGATGGACTCTTTGACTATGTCGAAGGGGTAACGGTCCTCAGTCAAACGGGCCGCGTCATCTTACCCGTCCTGGAGCCCTTTGGGTCAGCCCTCGAACGCGCGCTTTCGAACGAAGATGAAAAGAAGCGCTATGTTTTTCAGCAACTCTATGATTCAACTGTCTTCCGGGCCCAAGAGCAAACCCAATTAAACAAATATGTCCTCCGGGGCCGCTATAAGAGTGCGGGGGGATCGCTCATTCAGCTCAATGCCTTCAATATTCCCCGAGGCTCTATCTCTGTGACGGCAGGAGGCAGCAAGTTGATCGAGAACCAAGATTTTACCGTGGACTATGCCGTGGGACAGGTGCGCATTCTCAATGAAAGCCTGTTGCAGTCCGGCATGCCTATTCGTGTGAGCTTTGAGAACAATACGTTGTTCAACATGCAAGCCAAGACCTTTGCAGGGACGACCGTTGAACATAAAATTTCCCGTGATTGGACCATTGGAGGGTCATTATTGCGTCTTTCGGAGCGGCCACTTACACAAAAAGTAAACGCGGGGGATGAGCCTATTTCGAACCGAATTTGGGGGCTCAATACCCAGTACCAAAAAAACCTGCCGGCGCTCACCCGCTTCTTGGATGGCCTTCCATTTATCTCTACCAATGCGGCTTCAAGGGTCCAGGTGCAAGCCGAGTTTGCCCAGTTGATTCCAGGCTCCCCACGTGGTATCAAAATCAATGGCGAGGCTACCACGTATTTGGATGATTTTGAGACCAGCCAAACGACGATTGATCTGCGGGGCACGACGACTTGGACGCTGGCTTCCGCGCCCGAGGGTCAATCCAAACTCTTTCCGGAAGCGGCGCTGGCAAATGACTGGACCTACAATGCCAACCGTGCCCGTATGAGCTGGTACATCATTGATCCGAGCTTCTTTGCTTCTACATCGCAAACACCCGAAAACATTCGGAACAATCCCACCATCACTTCGGACCACCGCCAACGCATGGTTCCCTTGGCGGAGGTCTTTCCCAACATCCCGCTTCAACCGGGCATGGCTAGAAATATTGCCATGTTTGATCTTCAGTTTGATCCAACGGAGCGCGGTCCTTACAATTTTGACGTGGAGGGTTTCGCCGGGTATTCAAAAGGTTTAGAGCCGGATGGGCGATTGAAGGATCCCAAATCCCGTTGGGCGGGCATCATGCGTCAGCTTACCATCAACAATTTTGAAGAACAAAACATTGAGTTCATCCAGTTTTGGGTGATAGATCCTTTTATGGACGACCCTACAGCAGAAGGAGGCGATCTCTATTTTCATCTAGGAAACCTGTCAGAGGATATTCTCAAGGATGGTCGTCAGAGTTTTGAAAACGGACTTTCGCCGAGCGGAATGCGCATCGATGTAGATTCTAGTGTTTGGGGGTACACCTCCAAATATCAGCCTGTGGTCGATGCCTTTGACAATGACCCCAATGCCCGAATTTTTCAGGATGTCGGTTTGGATGGTCTGCCCGACACGGATGAAGGCGGCTGGGTGGGAACGACGGGTCAATCCTACTTAAGTACCTTGGCAGCGGTCTATGGAGCCGGTTCTGCGGTGTATCAAGCGGCGGCCAGCGATCCTGCAGGGGACAATTTTCGCTATTATCGAGGACCCTACCAAGACAGTATCGAGGCAGATATTTTACAGCGTTATCGCTACTTCAATAATCCTGATGGCAATTCGCAGACCACCCTGATCAATGGCTTGCCAGCCACCTATACCAACCTCCCTGACAAGGAAGATGTCAACCGCGATGCCACGTTGAACAAGGCAGAGCAGTACTTCCAGTATCGTATCTCTATGCGTCCAGAAGACTTGGTGATAGGCAAGAATCATATCGCCGATATCTATGAAACCACCACAGATTTATTGCCCGACCAAACCCGAAAGCCCGTCCGCTGGATCCAGTTCAAAATACCCGTCTTTGACCCAGATGACCGAGTCAATGGCGCGACGGATTTTAGGTCTATTCGCTTTTTGCGAATGGTCCTGAAAGGATGGGATGCACCCACCGTCATGCGTTTTGCCCGCTTGGATTTGGTTAGAGGCGAATGGCGGCGATATCGTTTCTCTTTGGAGGAATCCCGTGAATTGATTCCTGTTGACGCCAGCGATGAAACCAGCTTTATTATGAATGCGGTAAACCTTGAAGAAAACGGCGGCCGTCAACCTATTCCCTATGTTTTGCCCCCGGGTATTGAGCGCCAAGTGCTTTTAGGCAACACCTCCTTAGTGCAGCAGAATGAACAATCCCTCTCCATGAAGGCCTGTGGCCTGCGGGATGGGGATGCCCGTGCGGTATTCAAAAATACCACCATTGATATGCGTATGAACAAGCGTTTGCGCTTGTTTGCACATGCTGAGGCGGGGGATGCTGCGCAGCCATTAAACGATGGTGATGTTCGCCTATTTATCCGAATGGGGAATGATTACAGCCAAAACTATTACGAGTACGAAGTGCCGCTGAAAGTAACGGCCTATGGAAGCACTGACCCGGGAGTTATTTGGCCCATTGAAAATGAAATTGACTTAGCCTTCGACGCCTGGACATCCCTCAAGTTGGAGCGCGATGCAGCGGTTCGCGACAACCCTGCGCTGCAATCCAATGTGCCCTATGAAAAGATCTATGGTGAAGGGGTCATTCGGGTAGTAGGTGTCCCCAATTTGGGCAATGTGCGCACGGTGATGATGGGGATTCGCAATCCTAAAAAACGAAGTTCTGCAAGTGCTGATGACGGGTTAGATAAATGTGCCGAAGTATGGGTCAATGAACTCCGTATGACGGACTTTGACAATCGTGGGGGAATGGCGGCGCTTGCGCGAAGCACCGCACAGCTCGCGGACCTGGGCCAGGTGGCCTTGAGCACGAGTTACTCAACGGTTGGTTTTGGTTCGCTCGAGATGAACCCCATGGAGCGGAATAAATTTTCTTCTGCGACCTATGATCTTCAAACCAATCTGGAGCTGAGCAAGTTCCTGCCCTTCCGGACCCGATTGCGTCTACCCTTCTTTATTAACCATGCCCAAGACTGGAAGAGCCCCATGTTCAACCCGTTGAACCCTGATATTGAAATGTCAAGAGCTCTCAGCAACTTGGCATCTGCTGCAGAGCGTGATTCGCTGCGTTCTATGGTGAGTGATTTCACACAGCGAAGAGGCTTCAACTTTACCAATGTGCGATTTGAGCGCGGCGGCGGCGGAGGCGGCGGTCGCGGTGGCGGACCCGCTATGGGGGGCGGTGTCGGTCGCGGCGGAGAATCACGCAGCGCACCTGAAATGCCAGGAGGCAAGCCTACGGGTGTCCGTGGCGGAGGCGGAAAGGGAATAGGTCCCACCCCATTTGACTTAGCTAATTGGACGGCCTCCTATGCGTTCAATGAAGTGCTCAAGCGCGACGCGAACACATTGGTAGATAATTTTCAAGAGTACAAAGGGAGCTTGGCCTATGTTTTTCAGACTACGCCATTCAATATTCAGCCCTTTAAAAAAATCAAGCAAAAGCAGTTCGCGCTGATTAAAGACATCAACCTCAACTTGACGCCCTCACGCGTTTCGGCGCGCGCTGAAGTGAACCGTACGGTCCGCATGATGCAAATGCGCAACGTGGACAATCCCAAGTTTGAACTGCCGCTGACTTTTAGCAAGAACTTTACCATGGACCGCAATTATAATGTGATTTGGGATTTGAGTAAAGGCCTAAAGTTTGACTATACGGCTAGGATGCGGGTGCGCGTAGATGAATTACCAGGGCCAAATACCGTGGACTCGGTCAAGAACTTTATGGCACAAGGAATCCAAGCGGGTGGACGCCCCATCGCCTATCACCATACGGTCAATACTTCTTGGAATGTGCCGATCAATAAATTGCCCTATATGGATTTTGCCCAAGTGCAGATTCGATACACAGCGGATTATGACTGGAGCACCAATTCACTCTTGGCCGTCATGCAGAATATCGACAGCTTAAATTTTGGCAATAACATTGAGAATTCGGGCAAATGGAACGCCTCGGCTAATCTGAACTTTGCCACCTTCTACAATAAATTTCCGGCCTACAAGAAGTTGAAGCAAGGCACCGGTCGATCTAGGGGTGGCGCACCCTCACGTACGCCAGTAAGCCGTGGAAACAATGAAAATAAGGAGGCCCAAGCAGAAGCATCCAGCAATGGTTTTGCCAAGAAAATACTGATCGGGGCCGTGGACGTGGTCACGTTGGTCAAGAGTATCAACCTTTCCGGGAGTCTGAATACCGGGATCTTGTTGCCTGGATTCACCCCGACCCCGTTGTACTCGGGTTTAAATCCGGCAAAAGCCATGGCGCCAGGATGGCAAATGCTGGCAGGTCTTCCGGTGGATATAGGGCCATTGGCAGCGCAAAACGATTGGCTGATCAAAAACCCCAATCAACCCAATCGGATGATGCGGACCAGTACGCGGACCCTCAATGGCCGCGCACAATTAGAGCCCTTAACGGATTTTCGCATAACGTTGACGGCCAACCAAACGTTTGGCAGTCAGCAAAGTAGCACCTATCGCTATAGCCGCGGAACAGGTCGTGATAGCCTTTTCCCTGTGGGCTTCCATGCATTTAGCCCCCAAAATCAACAAACCTTTACCACCAGCTGGCTGGCATGGAATTCTGCCTTTGAAAAATCTGTAGCGCCCGATTACGATAGTGATGCCTACACGCGCTTCTTGCAAAATCGATTGGTGCTTTCAGATCGATTGGCCAGCCTTCAATTCCAGAATGATCCGGATTATATGAAGGACTTCATTGCGGCCCCCGATTCATCTCGCTATGGATTTGATGGGTATTCGGTGCTTCAAACCGATGTACTGCTCAATAGTTTCTTGTCTACCTATGGCATGGGTGACGCTTCCACTTGGGTGATTAATGACCTGGCCGGAATTGCCCCAATGCCAAACTGGACGGTTAACTATACGGGCCTCATGCGGATCAAGCAGATGCGTAAAATATTTACGGCCTTTTCAATCAACCACGCCTATGCAAACAATTTGACCGTTCAGGGCATTCAGACCAATATGTTGCGCGCACAGCGCCTGCAAGACAACCCAACGACACCGTACCCGCGTAACGCCAACTATGACATTCTTTCTGAGAATCAAGTGGGACAAGTATCGATGTCTGAGTCTTTCTCCCCTTTGATCGGGGTTGATATCCGGACTAGGACCAATGCTTCATTTAAGTTCGAAATGGGCAAACAAAGGCAAGTGGCCTTGAGTATGGCCAACAACCAAATCACGGAAAGCAAATCAACCGATGTGACCATTGGATTGGGGTATATCATTCGGGATGTCCAATTTACTATTGTCGATGAGGCTGGGCAGCGCAACAACATTAAGTCCAATTTGGAATTGAAGCTTGACTTGCGCCTTGCGGATAACCAGACCGTAATCCGACGCATCCTGGAAGGCTTTAACCAACCCACTGCGGGCCAAAAGCGCACCACCATCAAATTCACCGCAGATTATCGTCTAAGCCGTCGACTGGCCGCGCAATTCTATTACGACCAGACGATTTCAGAATTCAAAACCTCCATGGCCTTCCCAACCAACCAGTGGCAAAGTGGAATTGCCTTGCGACTGAACCTAGGAAACTAGGGCTGCACTATCTTTGGCCCCTAAATCCTTGCAACATGAACGTTCCTTCCGAACTACGCTACTCCAAAGACCATGAATGGCTTCGCATTGAAGGCGACATAGCGACCATTGGCATCACTGACTTTGCCCAGGGCGAGTTGGGGGATATTGTATTTGTTGACATCCCCACGGAGGGAGAAACCATGGACGCAGAAGAAGTCTTTGGCTCAGTTGAGGCGGTCAAGACCGTCAGCGATCTTTATCTGCCCGTAGCAGGAGAAATTCTTGAAGTTAATGCCGAGTTGGATGGCAATCCAGAGGGGGTAAATAGCGATCCCTATGGCACAGGATGGATGGTGAAAATCAAAATGACAGACCCAGCCGAAGCAGATGCGTTGATGGATGCTGCGGCCTATTCGACCTTGATTGGTGCCTAAAATCCCTCGGTGGTTTTGGTTAACGAGTGGGACACTTTGGTGCCTAGTCGTAATTTACTTCAGTTTATTGACGCCAAGCCAATTACCTGATCTTTTTGTCACCTTACAGGATGCTGTATTACACTTTGTCGCGTACAGCGTAGCTGCTTTTTTACTGACCATGGGGTCACGCTCCCCGCGAGGTCCCTGGAAGCCAGCTTTGGTGTCATTTACAATAGGCGTAGGCCTAGAATATGCACAACCTATTTTGGCTGTTGGCCGCCATTTTAGCTACAGTGATATGGTGGCCAATACCTTCGGGTTAATTTTTGGAATGTTTCTTGCCCTACGTTTTGGGAAGCGTATATTTATCCCGTAAAAATTTGCCTCATGCAGAACCGCAAATCCTTTAAAGCTGATCTCGAAAACAAGAAGGGCCTCTTCTTGCAGATTGGCTTGGTCCTAGCCCTGGCAAGTGTTTGGACAGCCTTTGAATGGAAAACCTACAAAGACGGCCCTGGCTCATTGGGTGATTTGGAAATGACGATGGATGACGAAGAAGTCCTTGTTACTCAGCGCAATACGCCTCCGCCTCCTCCTCCGCCTCCTGCGCCCCCTGAAGTTCTCAATATTGTAGAGGACGACAAAGTGGACATTGATGAACTTAAAATGGAGTCGACAGAAATCAGTGATGACGATGTGTTTGAGCTGATGGAAGTAGATGTGGACGATGGAGAAGTTTTCAATTTTGTCAACGTTGAAAACAAGCCTGTTTTCCCGGGATGTGAGGATTTAGCTACGGAAGATGAGCGGTTCAACTGCTTCAATACCAAAATCCGTCAATTTGTAGGTAAGAAATTCGAATTCCCAGAAATGGCCAAGCAAATGGGTATTCAGGGCAAGGTTTGGGTCTCATTTATCATTGAAAAAGACGGAAAAGTAAGCGACATCACCATTGAGCGTGGCGTCGACAAACTCTTGGATGACGAATCTCTGCGCGTAGTCAACATGCTGCCCAAGATGATTCCAGCCAAGGTGGGCGGGCGGTCAGTGCGCATGCGCTACAGCCTGCCAATCAATGCCAAGCTTCAATAATATCCACGCTTGGTGCTAAGCCAAACGTAACAATACATTGAGAGCCCCGGCATGTCCGGGGCTTTTTTCATCCAATCCTATGCTTCCCTTCCCCTTACCCAATTTGGAGCCTGATCACCTGCTGGACGCGACATACCGGGCCGCAGATGCCATCCTGGAAGTCTATCACCAACGTGAAGCCATCCAGGCTGAAACAAAGTCGGATAATAGCCCCGTCACCGAGGCGGATATCCGTGCCCATCACATTATCCAAGAAGTGTTGGCCAAATCGGGCTACCCCGTGCTCAGTGAAGAGGGGCATCATGATCTTTATGAAGTCCGCAAAGACTGGGATTACTTTTGGGTGGTAGACCCCTTAGATGGCACGAAAGAATTCATCAAAGGGAATGGTGAGTTTACCATCAACATTGCGTTGGTCAAAGGCAATACGCCTGTATTTGGCATTGTCTACAGCCCTATTTTGAACTGGCTGTATGTTGGTGGACCGGAAATGGGGGCATATAAATCCTTACAAAGGATTCCGTGGGCTGATCTTATGGAACAAGGGATGCGACTACCCGGCCGTTTGCCTGAAAAAATGACGATTGTGGCCAGTCGCTCCCACGGTAGCCCAGCTACGGAGGCGTTGATTTCGGCTTGGGAAGAAAAGCATGGGCAGATTGAACGCGTGAGCATGGGAAGCTCCCTTAAAATATGTTTGGTCGCAGAAGGACGTGCGCATGCGTATCCGCGGGTAGCGCCAACCATGGAATGGGACACGGCTGCGGGTCATGCGGTAGCCCTTGGGGCACATTGCAGCCTCTTCCAAATTGAGGTAGTGGAGGGAATGCCTACATGGTCAAAACCCCTTGTATACAACAAGGAAAACCTGCTCAATCCCTTCTTCTTGGTTTGTGGGGCGCCTTATCTTTGTGGCCATGCGTGACGTTGGATTACTACTGAAATTTCGCCTCGCCTTTACAGTTGTTTTTTCTGCGGCGGCGGGTTATATGCTGGGGGCTCCGGTCTTTTATTTGTCGGAGTTTCTCTTGTTAACCCTTGGTGGGTTTGCTATTGTGGGATCAAGCAATGCATTCAATCAAATTTGGGAGATTGAAAGGGACGCCGTGATGGAGCGAACAAAAAACCGACCGTTACCCGCAGGCCGAATGAAAAAAGCGGAAGCCTATGCCTGGGCTATTGGCTTAGGTATCGCAGGCACGGTTTCCTTAGGCTATCTCAATGTGGTAACCGCCGCTTTTGGGCTGCTGAGCCTATTACTGTATGTCTTGGTGTATACCCCGATGAAAGCGCATAGCCCATGGGCTGTTTTGATTGGGGCATTCCCTGGCGCTATTCCGTTTTTACTGGGATGGGTCGCGGTAACGGGAGATTTTGGAGTTGAAGCAGGGACGCTTTTTGCCCTTCAATTTATTTGGCAATTCCCCCACTTTTGGGCCATTGCATGGGTCGGTTATGAAGATTATGCACGTGCGGGCTATTATTTGTTGCCCACCCGTCAAAAAGACCGAACAGCCACCTTTGTCAGTGTTGTCTATACAATCTGGATGATTCTGGTCTCCGTATTACCTGCATTCGGGGTGACGGGTACGTTGACGCTTAGTCTTCCAGCCGCGGTGGTGGTCCTCCTTCTTGGGGCAGACGTCTTTCGGTGTGCTTGGTCCCATCATCGCAATCCATCAGATATAGCAGCCAAAAAACTCATGTTTGCGACTATTCGGTACCTCCCCTTGGTGCAAATCACCTATGTAATAGATCATACCCTCGCCTAAACGAAACGTTCAAAATGGAAAACAAAACAGCAAAACCGCTTTTATGGATTGGCATGGCAAGTATTGTCATGGCCTTTGCGGGCCTTACTTCTGGGTATGTCGTGGCAAAGGGTTCCTTGGTGGCTAAAAATATTTGGCTAACCATCCCGCTCCCTACCGCTTTTTATTATTCAACCGTTGCCATCTTTCTTTCATCGCTAATACTCATTGCGGGACAAAGAAAAATGAAGGCAGATGCGACCTATTCCCCTAAACGCAATATGCAATGGGCCTTACTTGCGGGTCTCGCCTTCTTGGGATTTCAGGTAGCCGGATGGACCCACTTGGTTGATGCAAATATTTGGTTTACAGGCCCTAATAGTACACCAGCAGGAAGTTGGCTCTACGTGATTACATGGTTTCACTGGATGCATGCTTTAGCCGGTGTCGTGGTATTGGCCATCACGACATGGCGCAGCGTGCAGGGCCGATATTCCGGCGCATCATACTTGGGTTATAGCCTTGCCGCCCAGTTTTGGCATTTCTTAGGGATATTATGGATTTATTTACTCCTCTTTTTGGCGTTTCTGCGCTAATTTTGCAACTCTGTTAACTGACGAAATACACCGAATGGCAACTTCAGCAACAACCAGCGATTGGTCCAGTGGGGCCAACCAGCCCATGAAGTCCGAATATGGCAAAATCATGATGTGGTTCTTCCTCATCTCTGATGCGCTAACCTTCTCTGGCTTCTTAACGGCCTATGGCTTTATGCGTTCCCGTTTTGAAATGACTTGGCCTGTTGCGGAAGATGTCTTTACGCACTTCCCAGGACTTGAAGGGGATCAGCCCTTGCTGTATGTTGCTTTTATGACCTTTATTTTGATTATGTCATCCGTGACGATGGTCTTGGCTGTAAACTCGGGTCACCACATGAAAAAGACGGCTACGGCTTGGTGGATGGTCTTCACTATTATTGGCGGAGCGATCTTCTTGGGCTCTCAGGCCTGGGAGTGGTACCACTTCATTATGGGGGACAAAGGCGGCGTGGAGTTGGCCAACACCGAGGTGTGGAAAGTAGCCAATGAAGAGGGTGAAGTGCTTTCGCTCTCGCAATTAGTCCATGGCATGGAACATGGCCATGCGGCCAACCACGAAGAAACATTTTCTACGGAGGCAGTACTAGATGCTTTCAAAGCAAATGACCATGTTGTACTGCAAAACCCGGGAGAAGGGCATCCCGCCATGTCACGCGAAGCTTCCCTAAAGGCACTTGTGGGGGCAGAGGCCATTCAGGGAGCCAACATGCACCACAATGAATATGGTAAGCAACAATTTGCCAATTTCTTCTTCTTTATCACAGGCTTCCACGGCTTCCACGTATTTTCAGGTGTAGTATTGAACATACTGCTTTTCTGGAACGTAATGCTTGGCACCTACGAACGCCGTAAATCCTATCTCATGGTCGAAAAAGTCGGTTTATACTGGCACTTTGTTGACCTTGTATGGGTATTTGTATTCACCTTTTTCTATCTCGTTTAATTTACAGTACCATGGCAGATCACGCATCCCCTTCTGGAACCGCTTGGATATGGAAAATTTTCTGGATCCTTCTTGCCATCACAACGGTTGAGGTGGCTTTAGGCATTATAAAACCTGAATTCCTTTTAGGTCAGCTAGCGGGCACCTCCGTTTTGAATATCCTCTTTATTGGCCTTACGCTGGTCAAAGCCGCGTATATCGTGCAATACTTCATGCACCTGAAGTATGAAGTAGGAAGCCTTCAGAAGGCGATTTATCTCCCCGTTCTCATTCTTATCCCATTCTTGACGGCCATTCTCATGTTTGAAGGTCAAGCCATATTTGAATTTTAATGGCAAATATGACCAGTAAGCGGCTACTTCTTGGTGTGCTGCTGGTCTTGCCGGTAGCCATGTACCTTGGCTCCCTGGTGATTTCTGGGGCTGTAAATTTTCGTAGTCTAGAAGATTTAGGGGACCCCTTAGCCCAAGCATCTTGGTCAGACGGAACTTCCTTTATACAATCAGATCAGGGAACATGGACGCCAGATTCCATGCAAGGAAAAATAGCGGTGGTGAGTTTTTTCTTCACCTCGTGCCCAACGGTCTGTCCGGCCATGAATTTCCATTTAAAGGAAGCGCATGATCGCCTTTATGGCTTTAAGGACCTTGTTTTCATCAGTTGCACGGTGGACCCATTAACGGATGTGCCGGTAGTGCTTGAGGCCTATAAAGAACGACTTGGGGTACAGGGGTCGAATAAATGGCAGTTCATAACGGGTCAAAGGGAAGATCTCTACGCTTTAGCGAACGCGTATTATTTGGTAGCCATGCAAGACAGTTCTGCGGAAGGAGGGTATGCGCATTCTCAGTCTGCCGTGATTTTGGATTGGAATGGCCATTTGCGCAGCCGTATCACAGATGAGGGAAACATTTTGGGTGTGTATGATGTTTCAGAACCTTACCTGGTAGACCAATTGGTGGACGATATCCGTGTATTGGTCAAAGAACACCGAAAAACAAAAATGGGAACAGATGGCGCAAGCAAGTAAAAAGCAACATCCCAATGATAGGATCGCTATACCCGCTATTGTGGGATTATCCATTGCGGTGCCTATTGCCGTCGCCTTGCTTTTTCTTTTACCTGAATCTTGGAAGTTGCAATGGGGCTCGGCCAATGTTCGCAGCTTGCCCTTCTTTCATGCCGTTTTAAATGGATCTACCGCAGTCCTACTTGCTGTGGCATTTGGTATGATCAAGACCAAAAATGTGGCGCTGCATCGTGCAGCCAACGTCATGGCCTTTGCGCTCTCAGCGGTTTTTTTGGTGTCCTACGTGATATCACATGTATCGAATCCAGATGCTCATTTTGGTGGCCAAGGTTGGATTCGACCGGTCTATTTTTTCATTCTTATTAGCCACATTCTTTTAAGTGTCCCCGTACTTCCGCTCGCCATGCTGTCTATTTATCGTGCCTGGAATAATCAGATTGCTGCGCACAAGGTATTAGTGAAATGGACCTTCCCCATTTGGATGTATGTGGCCATAACCGGCGTGTTGGTCTACCTCTTTATGGCGCCTTATTACCCCCAGGCCTAATGCGCAAAGCCCTTTTAGTTTGTACTTTGCTGACCTTTTCATGGGCTTCTCAAGCCCAATGTGCCATGTGCAAGGCCGCAGCACAGTCGGATTTAGAAGGAGGTGCGGGTGCGGCAGATGGACTAAATGGAGGGATATTGTACCTCATGGTCTTTCCCTATCTCTTAATGGGGGGAGTGGGGTACTTATGGTACCGTCAACGAAGCCAAAAGGGAGATGCTTCAGAAGTTTAGCACGGTATTTGCCGAGAACCATGGGGCCGAAGTGTTCGGATCTACCAACCAAACCTGTCACGTTTTGAAGCATTCTTTTGCTTGTGTAGCCATAGTATGTGGTGCAACGATGAGTCTTTTTGGGCAAACCGTGCCACGGCCTGGCCAAGAAGTATTCAACTTGAATACTTGTGTGGACAAGGCGTTAGCGTATAACTATAGTGTCCGTCAAGCGGCCAACAATGTCCAAGGGTCTTCTTCTGATGCTTTGGCTGCGTTTGGCACGATGCTCCCACAAGTGACGGTAAGTGCAGGAAATGCCTGGAATACAGGCTTGACCATTGACCCCGTTACCAATGAGGTGCGCTTTAATAATCTAGCCACAGCGAATGGGGGCATGGGATTTGGCATGACGCTTTTTGACGGCTTTTCATCTTTAAACACTTGGAGACAAGCCAAAGTCAACGTACTGACTGCGGAAGCCACCCTGGCAGGAGCAAGAAATACGGTGGCCTTGAATACCGCTTCTCAATATTTGGCCATTCTCATGGCTATTGAAGCGGAGAAAGTAGCCGAAGAGCAACTAAAACTAACAGAGGGAATGCGCCGTCGCGCCGTGCAATTAGTGGAGGCAGGCGCCTCACCAGCAAATGAATTGCTGCAAATGGAGGCGCAACAAGCGCGAGATGAGCAGCGTTTATTGACGGCACAGAATCAGAGGCTTTTAGCTTATTTAGCGTTGGCTCAAACCATGGGGGAGCCGCAAGGCAGCTTTGTGATTGCCAACATGGATGCCCAGTCCTTTAAGGAAAAACCTTTGGTGATCACCTTGCGTCCAGAAGCCATTTTTGGCGCAGCTTTAGATAACCAGCCCAATATTGAGGCGGCTTCATTGCGATTAAAAAGTGCTGAAATGGGGGTCAAGATTGCCCGTGCACGTCGTCTTCCACGACTCACGCTCAATGGTCAACTAGGGACAAGCTATTCAGATTTAGCGCAAAAAGTCACCGGGAGCGCTTCTGTCATTGTTCCGGTGGGCTATTGGGACAACGGAGGCGCCCAGGTACCTGTTTTCAGGGAGTACTCCGCGCCCATATTTTCCCCTGTTTCCTTTATGGACCAGATTTACGAAAATCAAAGACGGTATGTTGGCCTGAATTTGAGCATCCCCATTTTTAATGGATTTCAAGTACAGAATGGAATTCGCCGAAACCAAATCAATGCCTTAAACGCCGACCTTCAATTTCAACAAGAACGGGACAATTTTCAGCAGACGGTGGAACGTGCCCATGCAGACGCCACAGCCGCTTGGTTGCAATTAGAGGCAGCAAAGAAGTCTGAAGCGGCAGCAATAAAGGCTATGGATGATGCGAATGTTCGCAGAACGGAAGGGCTGATGACAATCTATGATTATAGCTCCGTTCAGAACACCTATTTAGCCGCCGTCAGCGATGTTTTACGTGCAAAATTTGATGCCCAATTCAAGGCATATATTCTGACCTTTTATTTACAATCTCCGCTGAAAAACAATACTGATGAATAAGAAACTTTGGATTTTAATTGCGGCAGTGGCAGTCTTGGGCACCTTGGGTGTTTTAGGTAAAAAACAGGGCTGGTGGGGCACTACAGCAGATACCACAGAAGTACAAGTGACGCGTATTGTGAACCATACGATTGTAGAGACCGTCAATGCGTCAGGTAAAATTCAACCTGCGGTGGATGTAAAAATTACACCAGAGGTAAGCGGCGAAATCATTCAACTTCCCGTTCGTGAGGGACAGGCCGTGCGCAAAGGCCAACTTTTGGCTAAAATCAATCCAGATATATACATCTCCATGGTCGGCCGTGCGGAAGCATCGGTGAATATGGCACGCGCGGGTAAAGCACAAGCCCAAGCGCAATTGCTTGAGGCGACCCAAACCTATAAGCGCAACCAAACCTTGAAATTGCAAAATGTGATTTCACAAGCGGAGTGGGATGCAGCCGAGAGGACCTTTGCCGTTGCGGGGCTTTCTGTTGAATCAGCAGAGTATCAGCTGCAATCTGCCTTGAATTCGCTATATGAAGCCAAGGACAACCTCAAACGCACGACCATTGCAGCCCCCATGGATGGCATTGTCACGGGTCTTAGTGTAGAGGTGGGCGAACGCGTTGTGGGTACCGCACAAATGGCTGGAACAGAAATGATGCGTGTTTCACAACTTGAAACCATGGAAGTGGTCGTGGACGTGAACGAAAATGACATTGTGCGTGTCCATATGGGGGATACCGCTATTGTTCGGGTGGATGCCTTTTTAGGACATGATTTTCGTGCTGTAGTGACCGAAATAAGCAATGCAGCAAAGGGACAGCAGCTTTCAGCAAACCAAGTGACCAATTTTGAAGTAGAGGTCCGGATCCTACCCGAGAGCTATGCTGATTTAGTTGAAACGGAGGGGGTACAGCCTTTGCGTTCAGGAATGACAGCGACGGTTGACATCCGCACTCAAAAGGCAGTGAATGCCCGCTGTGTACCCGTTGAGGCAGTGACAACAAGAGAGGACACAACCAATGGCAACATGCAAGAAATCGTATTTGTTGTTCAAGAGGGGGTCGCCCGAAGCATGCCGGTCAAAACGGGAATCCAAGATGAAACCTACATCTTGATTGAGGGCCTGTTAGGCCAAAAAGATGGACAAATCATACGTGGCCCCTTTGAAGCGGTAAGCCGCAAACTGGAGGATGGGGACAAAGTCGTCATCACCAAGTAATTTAGGCCCATGGCCACTTCTTTACTACTCATTGAGACTGCATCGCATCGTTGCGATGTAGCCTTGATAGACGGCAAACAACTGGTGGTTGAACGCGGAAGCCTTGACCTAAAAGGGTACCAACATGCCGAAAAACTACATGTCTATATTCAGGAAGTTCTTCAAGCAGCGGGGAAGCGGATAGCAGACCTGGATGGGGTAGCTATTTCAGGAGGACCAGGCTCCTATACTGGGCTGCGTATTGGGGCTGCTTCGGCTAAAGGATTGGTGATCCCCCATGATTTGCCCCTCATAGCATATTCAAGCCTTGCAGCGTTAGCACATGGGGCGATAGAAATTCTGGGGGTTCAAGATCCATCGGTGCGCATATGGGCAGCCATGGACGCACGCAGAATGGAAGTGTATAGTGCGGTTTTTGACGGCCATGGCTGCCGCTTGAGTCCAGACGCGCCACAATTGCTAGAAGAATTCCCGATACATCCTGAGGCGGGGACGAGCCTAAAAGTGTTGGGTGTGGGTGACGGGGTAGAGAAAGCCCTTGAAGGATGGACGGGTCTTCAGGCCATTCCCTTGGCATTTGCGCATGCAAGGCATGGGCATGCACTGGCACTGGAGGCATATGAAGCAAAGGACTTTGTAGAGGTCGGTGCCTATGCGCCCAATTACCTCAAGACCTATGTGGCGGGGAAGCCAAAGCTTGGACTTCCGGGTGTTTAAAACAATGGATATCGTGGTCATTTACGATACCAACAGCCTGTAAATGGGCATAGACTACGGTCGAACCCACAAAGGAGAATCCGCGTTTTTTCAGATCTGCCGCAATCGCATCGCTGAGATCCGTACGCCCCGGAACAGGACTATGCGCGGTGCGCCGCAGAACTTCCCCTTGGGTCCACCCCCAGAAGTACGCAGAAAAATCTAGGCCCTCCTCTTGCATATGAAGGTAGGCGCGTGCATTCTTGATGGCCCCACGGATTTTTGCGCGATTCCTTATGATGCGTGCATCTTGGCATAGGCGATCCACATCTTCTTCTGTAAAATTTGCCATGGCCACCGGGTCAAACGCATGAAAGACGTCAGCAAAGGCATCCCGTTTGCGCCAAACCATGATCCAACTGAGCCCGGCCTGGAAGGTTTCTAAAATGAGAAATCGAAACATCTCTGCACTGTCATAAACAGGCTTCCCCCAAATCGTATCATGGTAGACTTCATAATCTGGAGCCGTGCGGCACCATGCGCACTTAATGGGTTGCGAGGTAGGCATGGAGTTCTTGTTTAGATTCAAGGACCAAGGTACAGGCTGACATGGTGCATACCTGTCCAATTCCCTTTGTAACGGATGCGGAGGGACCCCAAAGAATGTTTTGGATATACCCAGGATGTGGCTGATCCTCTGCCAACAGAAGGTGGGAAGCATCTGTAGAAATATGCGGGGCAAGGACGCGCCAGCTGATAAATCGACTGGGGGCCTCCGCTGAAAGGGCCTCACTTGCGAGAACGAGTTGGTGCGCACGCTCGACCCATCTAGGGTTGCCAGCAAGATGTCCTAGAATGAGGAGATTTCGGGCCATCAAAGCTTGCGCGCTAGGGAGGACATCATCCTCCCAGTCATATTGCACCATGAAGGCAGGGTTCAGTTGATCCATGGCTGCATACGTATATCCTTGACCATCCCAATGTGCTTTTTCTGCATAGTGGATCAGCTGATGCGCGCGCTCCAACCAATGGACCTTCATCGTGCTTTGCGCCAACGTGATGAAAGCGTGGATACTTGCCGCCACATCGTCCAAAAATGCGACCCCTCTTGCGGGTACTCCTGGGTAGGCTACATGTCTTGGGTGCGCTGAATGCGCGAGCCCAAAATGCTGCCAATGGGCTTCTGCTGCTTGGCGCGTAGCATCCGCCATTTCTTTAAAATAGGGCATGCCAGAAGCGAGGCCTGCTAGGATCCAAGCGTTCCAGGCATGGACAGATTTGTCATCTCGCTGGGGCATCGAACGCTGATATACAGAAAGCTGAAGCTTTTGAAGTATTTCTTGGTATTCCTCTGATGGCGGGCCTTCTTCTGTGGGCCAATGGAGAATGTACTGCCCCTCCCATCGGTTTCCTAAATAGTCCAATAGATCCATGGCTTTTTGCCCCGCTTGGCTCCCCATGCTTTCATGGATTGCCTCCGCAGACCAGGTATAGCTCGCTCCTTCGACATGGCGGGTATCTGCATCTATAGCTGCGGCAAATAGGCCGCTCTCCAATCGCATTTCATTTTGTAACCAGTTGGCGGTTTTACCATAGGCGTTTGCGCTGTCTGGGGAGGGTTGCACGGCGTGCAATGCCCCAGTCAGACATAACCATAGACCATTGTCATAGGCCATTTTTTCAAAATGTGGAACCTTCCAAACAGCATCGGTGCTGTAGCGAAAGAGGCCACCCCGAAGCGCATCATAGCTCCCAGAATGAAGAATAGAAGATACCGTGAGCTGGACATGCTTGATAGTAGCCTCTTGGGCGCTGGGGTCTAGGGTCAATCCTAGGGCACTCCACCACGTTGCCGGCAAAGGGAACTTTGGCGCACCTCTGTATCCTCCTGCATCTGGGTCCCATCGGACAGACAGCTTTTCCCAATGGGAGGGGTGATCATGTTCTTTTGCTTCTTCTTTGGCGCTATTCGGTAGAATAGCCATGGCGCTTTCCGTTAATGCATCAACCAATCGCGTAGCATAGGGCCCGGCAATCTCGGGATGGTCATGTTGAATCCCCACCAATTTACCAAGTGCGGCAAGCCATCGCGCTTTGGGTAAATACGTACTTGCCCAGATGGGTCGACCATCAGGAAGGCAGATGACATTCAAAGGCCATCCTCCCTGGCCACTGAGGGCTAGGGCAGAGGCCATATAGGCTAGATCAAGGTCGGGGCGTTCTTCGCGGTCCACTTTGATGTTGCGAAAATGGGCATTCATATAGGCAGCGCATTCGGCATCCTCAAAAATCTCACGTTCCATGACGTGACACCAATGACACGCAGAGTAGCCAATGCTGACTAACAACCATTGCCCATTTGCCGCTGCCGCCTCAAGGGCTTCTGATCCCCACGGCCACCAGTCCACGGGATTGTGCGCATGTTGCAGAAGGTAAGCGCTCTGTTCGGTGGACAACTGATTCATGCCACAAGAATACGCCCTTCGTAGAGGATGTAAAAATAACATGGGCTTAACACCACAGATGAGCCAAGCGGTACTTTTGCCTTCATGGATTCATACTTACTCCTCGTTGTACTCTTATTTTCATTGAGTGCCTTGGGTTTGATTGTAGGCGTTAGCAATGACGCGGTAAATTTTTTGAATTCGTCCATCGGCTCAAAGGTGGCGAGTATGCGTACAATCTTGATTGTCGCTAGTTTAGGGGTTTTATTGGGGACGACCTTCTCTAGTGGAATGATGGAAGTGGCCCGAAAATCCGTATTTAATCCAGGCTATTTTAGTTTCCATGCCTTGATGTTCATTTTTGTCGCGGTGATGTTAACCAATGTCATCTTGCTGGACATATATAACACCCTCGGCTTTCCAACCTCTACGACAGTTTCATTGGTATTCACCTTATTTGGTGCGGGGGCCTCTATTGGCTTTTTAACCGCTATCCAAAATGGATTAGACCCTTTCGCCTTTGCCGATTATATCAATGTCAATACGACGGTTGATATTGTGCAAGGTATTTTTTCATCTGTAGGGATTGCCTTAGTAGCAGGTATTTCCATACAATGGCTTGCCCGATTGGCCTTCACGTATAAATTGGAGGATAGCTTAAAAAAATTGGGTGGGATTTTTAGTGGGATCGCCGCCACGCTGATCATCAATTTTTTGATATTCAAAGGCCTCAAAGGGTCATCCTTTTTGACCAAGGAGGCGGTCACAGGCCTTCTGGCCTATCAGAATTACATCTTAGGCAGTCTCTTCATCGTATTTACGGTCATTGGTCAGGTGATGATTTCGGTCATCAAGGTAAATCCATTGCGTTTTATCGTGCTACTGGGGACTTTTTCTCTCGCCATGGCATTTGCAGGAAATGACTTGGTCAACTTTATTGGGGTAGCCATTGCTGCGTATCAGGCCTATGGCATGTTTGCAGATTCCGGGGTCGATGCGCGCGAATTGATCATGGACAGCATGGCCAAAGAAGTGTCAACCCCCACGTTTATTCTGGTGATCGCCGGGCTTATTATGATTGTCACACTATGGACAAGCGCCAAAGCCCGCAAAGTATCGGCCACCCAAATCGGCTTATCACGTCAAGGAGAAGGCTCAGAAAAGTTTAAGCCCAATACCTTGTCAAGATCCATGGTATCAGCGGCAGGTGGAATGAGCCAATTCATGGCATCCATAGGGCCCGCAAAGGTTCAAGCATGGATAGACAAACGTTTTACGCTTCCTCCTCCTTCCAAAGACAAAGACGCACCTGCCTTTGATTTATTGCGCGCAGCAGTGGATTTGATGGTGGCGAGTTCCTTGATTGCCTATGCGACCAGCCTTGGGTTGCCCCTTTCGACAACGTATGTGGTCTTTATGGTCGGGATGGGGTCTTCTTTGGCGGATCGTGCTTGGGGACGCGAAAGCGCTGTTTACCGTGTTGCTGGCGTATTGAATGTCATTGGCGGCTGGCTGCTTACGGCGGCTGTAGCTTTCCTTGCTGCTGCCCTCTTTGCCGCGTTCTTGTTTTATGGTGAGTTTATTGCAGCCTTGATTTTAACCGTCTTTGCCATTGGTCAAATTGTCCGAAGCAACATGGGCTTTGCCAAAAAAATGAAATCGGAAAACCTGGTGGACGATGAGGTGTACTTGCTATCGCATTCGGAGGATCCCATTAGTATGAGCCGGAGTCTCATGGCGGCGGACATTCGTCGATCTGCAAATATTGTCGCCATGGCTGGGGAGGCGTTAGTTGCCAAACAAAAACGCAGTAGCATTCGCCTCAATAAAGAAATTGAAGCGGTGGTGAATCGTCAGCGCAGCATGGAGCTCAAAATGACGCGGGTACTGAAGGAACTCAAATTGGATGCAACGAGTCAAGCGTCGGTGCATCTCATGGCCTTTGACTACATCTGTGATTTGAGTCAGAGCGCACGTAATATGGTCGAAGATCAATATGCGCATTTGGCCAACTTTCATAAGGAGCCGCACGGTCAATTTCTCTTGGCGTATGCAGATGTTCTTGCCCTGTTTAATCCCTACATGAGCCGAATTGTTGTCGCATTAGAATCCGGACATGCCGAGGCGCATGCCGATTTGCTCAATGCCAAGCGGCGTATTGTGATGGATATCAACCGAACATTGGAATTGGATGTCCAGCGTTATCGACAGGGCGAGCTCACCACACGTCAAACGCATCTCCAGACGAAGTTACTGCTGGAACTACGCGACATAACGGCTTTAGCTTACCGTGTACACAAGGTGTATTTCGGTTAAAATCCTGGAGGGCTGAAGGCTGTGTGTTTTCGCGGCCCGTCAAGCTTTGGCTTCAGCGGCAAAATGGCGGTAAAACAAGGGGATCGTTTCAATGCCTTTAAAATAATTGGCAACACCATAATGCTCATTTGGAGAATGGATAGCATCACTGTCCAATCCGAATCCCATCAGAATACTCTTTGCGCCTAGTTCAGCTTCAAATAAGGCCACAATCGGGATGGAGCCTCCGCTGCGCACAGGCACGGCCTTCTGGCCGAATGAATCGCTAAGAGCAGCCACTGCGGCTCTATAGCCTGGATGGTCGGTTGGGCAGACATAGGGTTGTCCACCATGATGTGGCGTTACTTTGACCGTAACGCCAGCTGGCGCGATAGAAAGGAAGTATTGGGTAAAAAGTTCGGTGATTTCTTTGGGGTCTTGATTTGGGACCAAGCGCATAGAGATCTTTGCATGTGCCGTTGAAGCGATCACGGTTTTGGCCCCGGCCCCTGTATAGCCACCCCAAATGCCATTGACATCGAGGGTAGGGCGTATACTGTTGCGCTCCATGGTTGAATAGCCCGCCTCGCCCGCTACATCTACTAGGTCCAAAGCCTTTTTGTAGGCCTCGAGAGAGAAAGGTGACTGCGCCAATTCTGCGCGCTCTCCTTCTGTGAGGGTTTCTACCCGATCATAAAAGCCGGGAATGGTAATACGTTTTTTGTCGTCATGTAGCTGGGCAATCATGTCTGTTAAAGCATTGATGGGATTTGCGACTGCCCCCCCATATAAGCCAGAATGGAGATCCCGGTTAGGACCCGTCACTTCTACTTCAACATAGCTCAGACCGCGAAGGCCCGTGGTCAAGGACGGAACACCGGGGGCCACCATGCCCGTATCGGATATAAGAATCACATCGCAAGCAAGGCGTTCATGGTTTTGCTTGACATACCCGGCAAGATTAGCAGAGCCTACTTCTTCTTCTCCTTCAATCATGAACTTGAGGTTGCAAGGCACATTGCCTGTTGCCACCATGGCTTCAAAGGCCTTGACATGCATGAAAAATTGCCCCTTATCGTCACAGGCGCCGCGGGCAAAAATGGCCCCTTCAGGATGGATATCTGTTGTACGAATTTCAGGTTCAAAAGGGGGACTTGACCATAGCGCAATGGGGTCTGCAGGTTGCACGTCATAATGGCCATAGACCAAAACGGTAGGGCGATTTGGGTCTACAATGTATTCGCCATACACAACGGGGTAGCCGGGGGTTTGGCAGACTTCAACATTTTGGGCGCCTGCTGCACGTAGATATTCTGCTGTGGCATCAGCCGTGGCAATCACGTCTTCAGAAAAAGAGGGATCTGCGCTCACACTAGGGATGCTTAGGAGGGCAAAGAGTTCATCTAGAAAGCGTTGGCGATTTTGAGCAATGTAGTTTTCCATACTGGCAAGATAGGAAGCATACCTTAGGATGTGCTACCTTCGGGTGAACCTATGCGCACGAACTATTTTACATCAATTCGGCGGGTGCTTTTATTTGCCTTTCTCCTTGTCACCAAGGGGCTGACGGCGCAAAACATTACCGTAAATTCAACATCGCCAATGAACCAACCGATGTGGTTGGTGCAGAATGTCATGGTGGGGCCTAATATGACGGTCTTTAGTCCTATTGGACCATTGGGAATGCCCATGGCACAGGCGTCATCTGTTCAACTAGGAAAATTCAACATCAATAACCCAAGTTTTGGTTTAGATAGTGGCATTGTGATGGTAACAACCAATGCCAATGATGTTGTGCCAGGTCAATCAGGCACCTATTCATCCTATCCTACACAAACGCCATCAGCAAACCTCTCAACAGTCCTGAGTGCTATTGGGAGCACCTCATCTAGTCAATATGATCGGGCAAGCATTCAGTTCAGTTTTGTTGCCCCAGGGGATTCAGTCAAGTTTGATTACATCTTCGCTTCAAAGGAATATACTTCCTACACCTGTTCCTCTTTTAATGATGTATTTGGCTTTTTCTTGATTGGCCAAGGCATCAATGGGGCACCCTTGTGGAATTCGAATGGCACACCCAATATTGACACAGTGAATTTGGCCGTCATTCCTGGTACGACAACACCCGTCGCGGTCAATACCATTAATCAGGGGTATCCTTCGGGTAGTTGGCCTGCCACTAATTGCTCTTCAGCCAATCCTAATTATGTCACGAATGCCGTTTATTATAATGCGAATGTTGGCGGCACCTCCATCATCAATATGGAGGGCTTCACCGATGTATTTACGGCAAGAGCTTCGGTGTCTTGTGGTTCCTTGTATACGATCAAAATGTTTATTTGCGATGTCAGTGATGGCGCACTGAATTCCTCCGTATTTATTGGCGCCAGGAGTTTTGAATTACCCACGATCTCATTAAGTCAATCCTTTAACCGGGGAAACAGTTTCAATGATACGACCATGGTAGAAGGTTGTACGCCGTCCTATCTGTTTTTAGAGCGGAGCGGAGCGGTGTACGATACCATGACGGTTAACTTTAACTACCTAGGCAACGCTGTTCCTGGTGTGGATTATTCTACTTTACCCTCGTCCATCACCCTTCTGCCGGGAGTAACGAAGGACTCGGTTATGGTTTGGGCGTATGAGGATGGCGTGGCTGAAGGGGTGGATACCTTACAGGTCGTGATGCAGCCTGTGACCACGAATTGTGCTGTATATCCGCCACAATACAAGACGTTTTTAATTCGCGATAAAGTTTCGGTGACCGTTGACGCCACCGTTGGGCAAGGGAATGACACGCTGCAATGCCCTGGGCAGCAGAGCACTTTATTGGGCACCTTTACACAGGGTGAAGGCACGACCATGGGCTGGTGGGAAACCGATACCACCGGCGGAAATCAATTGGCAGTAACCCCATTGCGCACCACCACCTACTATTTCTACGGGTGGGATGAATGCATGACGAGTCCAGCAGTGGATAGCATGACCATCTATGTGTTACCCTATGATTCGGTTCAGACTTTTTCCGACACCACATGGATATGCCCAGGGGAGTCACTTGAAATGGAGGCGCATGCACAGTATGGAACAAGACCTTACACCTATACATGGACCAATGGACCAACGGATTCCCTGTGGACAGTGACGCCGGGAGCGAGCAGGTGGTACGCGTACAAGGTGGTAGACCAATGTGGCTTTATCACGCGAGATAGCGTTTGGGTGGGCGTAGCACCCGTGCCTGGCGCGGCCTTTACCTATTACCCAAATCCGAGTAATCCATTAAATGTTCAGTTTACAAACCAATCCAGTGACACCAATTATGTGGCTTGGTATTTTGGAGATGGCGGAACATCATCTGATGTAAACCCAGTTTATTCATACGCAAAACCAGGAACTTATACTGTATCTCTTGCTGTGGCTGACTCCTTGGGTTGTGCAGATTCGGTTTCTTTGGACATGGAACTTCGGATGGACTATTATGTCTATATCCCGACGGCCTTTACCCCTAATGGGGATATTGTCAATGACCAAATCAAAGTGGAAGCACTGGGGATTGAGGGGATTCAATGGGATATTTTTAACCGCTGGGGACTTCGTGTGTTTTCCACATATGATCTAGACCAATCTTGGGATGGCACCTATGGAGGTCAACCCGTCCCAGAAGGTGTGTATTCCTATCGCTTGTTTATTTATTTGCCCTTTGGCAATATGACGGAACAGCAAGGAACCTTCAACGTTATACGCTGACATTCTTTTTACAAAAAGGGAATGGCGGCAATGCCTGCTACCAAAAAGACTTTATAGATCCATTGCCGACGCAAATAAGCCTGTCTTTGGTGAGACGGGAGGGTAAAGAGTCGTTTTCGTTCCCATTGCCGACGCCATTCCAAAAGAATCATGCCCATAGCCAAAGGAAGAGAGAGAAGGAATCCCTTCTCTGAGGCTGGCGCAAAGACCAAGGCCAGTAATAACAAGGGGCTATAGGCCAAAAGCGTGGCCATAAAAGGCCCTAGAAGATGCTGACCCCACTGTTTGTGCGAGTATAGCCATATAAGGAGGGCATACAACGCAAAGGGGATGCCCCAAGGGAAAGGCAATCCTAACCATGCAACAAGGAGTCCAAGGGCGTAAAACCAAGCCGCAAGACGTAGGCCATATTTTTTAGCTACGGGCCGCTCAAACAAGGTGCGCCAGGGCCGTTGTACTAAGTCCCGCTCCATATCATAAAAACTATTCATCAAGGAGCCTCCAGCGACCAAGAATGTAGTGGAAACAACGGCGGATAAGAAGCGGAAATGAAAGAACACCGTAAGGGACCCACTTTCCTGAAAGAGAAAAAAATAGGCCATGGACTGTGCCCAAGCCAGAAAAGCGAGGTGCGTCCAACGCACCAAGGATAAGAAGGCAACAAACCGTTGTATTAGCTTATTCCTCCTACCCACGGAAGTTAAAATCGAAGGACCACGTCCAATTGGTGAGGTGCGAGTTCTGCTTTGGCCGCATCAAAATCCTTGGTGAAGCCCAAGATATACCCGCCTCCGCCGCTGCCGCATAGTTTTAAATAATACGCATTGCTGTCGATACCTTTTTGCCATAAAGCATGGAAGGACGAGGGAATCATGGGGGAAAAATGCTCCAGGGCCACTCGGCTAAGGGACTTAAGATTGGTAAACAAAGGATCCCAGTCGCTTTTTAAAAATGCCTTTACGCAGGCGTCATTGTATTTCTTGAACTGGCTGGTCATGACCTTGCGAAAGCCCTCTTCTTTGAGTTTTTCCATGAAAATATTGACCATGGGTTGTGTTTTGCCAGGGCCGCCAGAATTTAGTAAGAAAATGGCCCCTTTTCCTTCTTGCTGACGCTCAGGCAGTGCAATGGTGCCAAGGTCTGTGTTGGACTTAATCAACAACGGAAGTTGTAGATAGCAAATGGTGGGGTCAATACCGGAACTCTTGCCATGAAAAAAACACTCCATTTGCGCCAAGGAATCTTTCAGGACAGAAATTTCATCTGGGGTAAAACCGCTAAGTAAATCTATTGGACGTCGGGCGTACCGCGCATAGATGGCGGCAACAAGGGCACCTGAAGAGCCCACACCATACCCTTGCGGAATACTAGAGTTAAAATAGAGCCCCGCGCTCAAGTCGCGCATGAGCATATCCATTTGTAAGTCTGCCTTGAGTTCTTCTTCTAGGCTTAAAATCTGTAGATATTCTCCAAATGGCCGAAGTGCGTTGTTAGAGATGCGTTGCGCCTCCGTCATAACCCCTTCGGGAAGGTCTAAAGCACCGGAATAGCTTGTGTAGGGTATGGATAAGCCCATGGCATCTTTGATGATGCCATATTCTCCGAAGAGAAGGATTTTTGCAAAGTAAGAAGGAGGCATAGGGTGGGTTTGGTCTTACAAAGGTAGTGGACCTGCGCCAATGCGGTCAGCAATAAAACGACCATCTTTGGCAAACGGGGCCAGCACGTCTTTAACAAAGACCATGGCTTTTTGTTCCGCCTCTTCAGGGAACAGGACATGGACATTTGCCCCGGCATCTAAGGTGAATCCTATAGGTAACCCAGTTTCTTTTCGGTAGACCCGAATGGCTTCTAAAATGGCTAGCGTTTGCGGCCGCATAAGAAGATAGCTTGGCGATGAGCTCATCATCAAGCCATGAAGGGTTAAAGCCTCCCCTTCAACAAGGTCCAAGAAGGCGCCCACGTCCCCTTCTGCTAAGATGGTCTGAAGACGTGCTAGATGCGTATGTGCTTGCGCAAAGCGTTGCGCTGCAAAGGGGTGCCCCTCCATGAGGGCATGTCCTGCAGTGCTGCTCACGGCCTTTTGCCCGACATCCACCAACATCACGACATCACGAAAGGTGGCGAATAGGGGATGCACAGGATGGGGATAGGGCAAAGCAAAATGGTCATCACTGCCCGGAACACTCGGGGTCCCCCCCCAAACAACTAAGCCGCCATAGATAGAACGGCTTGCGCTGCCAGAACCCAGACGTGCCAAAATGGAGGCTTCTTGACGCGCATCCTTTGCATTAAGGGGCTGGCCTAGATGCATGGCCATATCGACCACACATAGGGCCAAGGCACTTAAGCCTGAGGCAGAAGAAGCAATGCCACTCGAGTGCGGAAAGCTATTGTGGGTAGAAATTGCCAGGTGATAATCCTGAAGCCAGGGATGGCGAGGCGAAATGCGCTCAATGAACTGCTGCACCTTGGGAACAAAGTTGGGGGCAGGTTGACCATCTAAAAGGACACGGACACCTTGACCATCCGTAAAGGTGGTTTGCGTCTTCGTGTGACATGCATCTAGGGTAAAACTAATGGAGGGATTAGATGGCAACTGTGGGTTACGCTTACCCCAATATTTTACAAGGGCAATGTTAGAGGGACTTTGCCATCCAAAGGTCATGCGGAGAGGGCTTCTGCGTCGGGCGCAATTTTCTTTACCATGCCCTGTAAAGCGCGTCCAGGGCCCACTTCATAAAAAGTAGTCGCTCCATTTTGGACCATGGCTTGTATGGTCTGTGTCCAACGAACAGAGCCGGTTAACTGGGCTTTCAAGTTTGTCCGAATTTCTTCTGGATCCGTTACGGGAGCAGCTACTACATTTTGGTAAATGGGACAGCGGGGAGCTTGAAAAGTGACGGCATCCAGTGCTGCAGCGAGTTGTTTACCTGCTGGTGCCATAAGGGGGCTGTGAAATGCGCCGCCCACAGGAAGAAGCAATACCCGCTTAGCGCCTGCTGCTTTTGCTGCTTCGCAAGCAGCTTCAACGGCCGCTGTTGCACCAGAGATCACCAATTGTCCAGGGGTATTGTAATTGGCTGGGACTACTAAGCCCGGGCTTTCCGCACATATTTGCTCCACAACGGCGTCATCTAACCCTAGAATTGCGGCCATTGTCGAAGGTTCTGATTCACAGGCAGCTTGCATACCGAGCGCCCGTTGGCTCACTAAGCGCATACCATCCTCAAAGGACAGGGCGCCAGCTGCCACGAGTGCAGAAAATTCACCTAACGAATGACCTGCAACCATACCAGGTTGAAAGGTGCTGCCCAAGCTTAAGGCCTTGGCCACCGAATGCAAGAAGATAGCGGGCTGTGTCACCTTTGTCTGCGTCAAATCCTCCATGCTTCCATGAAACATAATGTTGACGAGATCAAAACCTAATAGGTCGTTCGCTTGATCAAAGAGTTCGCGCTGGGCTTCGTAAAGATCTTGCGCCATACCAGGACTCTGGGCTCCTTGTCCAGGGAAAATATATGCGTTCATACTCCGTAGTATTCAACAAAGTTATTTTCGGTTTCAATCAAGCGAATGCAATGCAATTCGGCCCCGTTCAATGCAATAGCGGGGGCTAGCCGTTGCCAAAATGCAATGGCCAAATTCTCGGTACTGGGAAGCATACCTTGAAGAAAAGGCACATCTACGTTTAAATTTCGATGGTCTACATGTTGGATGACTTCTTCCATCATGATAGTTTTGAGGTCCACCAAATTTATAACAAAGCCTGTGTCAGGATTGACTTCCCCTTTCACGGTGACGATGAGCTGAAAATTATGACCATGCCCATAATAGTTGGAGCATTTACCAAAAACAGCTTCATTTTCGGCATCAGACCATGTAGTATTGTATAAGCGGTGCGAAGCACTGAAGGTCTCGCGGCGCTGGATGTACACCATGGGAAATTGTGTTATTCAGCTAAGGTTGGTCGTGTATTCGCCTCTAAGGGCGCCGGAATGGATTGTAAGCTAAGAAGCATAGACTTGACAGGGCCATTCAGTTCTACACGATAAGAAATCAACGCTTGATTGGGTGCAAAAGACAGACTAGGGGTAACCACTTGAATACCAAACGAGGCATAGCCTTTCGTGTTGAGCACATTGCGTTTTCCACTCTCGTCGGTCAAACGGAATGAACCGGAAGACCATTGGTTGCCGTCCGTCAATTGTACATCGACCACTTCCATATATTGCTTGGCGGATTTTTGCACGCTAACGTGATATTGCGTAGAGGATTTTTGCGCGATCGTGGCTTTTGGCGCACTACATGCACTGACAACGAACGTTAAAAGAAGCAGGGATGCCCAGTTTTTCATAATAGGAGGATTTCTACAAAGGTCGGAAAAACCTAGGAATGTACCTACCAGCCGCCACTTGCGCCGCCGCCGCCGCCCATGCCGCCGCCGAAGCCGCCAAAACCGCCTCCGCCAAAACTGCTTCCGCCGCCGAAACCACCCCCAAACCCGCCTCGATGGAAGCCGCCGCCCATGGGTCCAATCCAATAACCGCCACGGCCCCCAAAGCCTCCGCCCATGCCGCCTCCGCCATGCCTAGCACGCATAAAAATGCCCAGGAATAACAGCAACAAAAGCGCCATGAGCCTACCAAGTCTATGCAGTTTTGATGGGGGTGAGTGCTGGAGGGGATCGAACTGGCCGCTCAATAGTTCGGCCATCTGCTTGGCCATGTCTTCCAAACCGGCGTCATAGGCGCCGTCTCTAAATGCAGGTTTCAAGACTTCTTCAATCAAGCGACTGCATTGAAAATCGGTCAAGGTTGCTTCTACTCCGTAGCCTGTCGAAATAGCCATTTTGCGTTCCTGTGATGCGATAAGGACCAGTACGCCATTGTCCTTGCCGTTTTGGCCAATTCCCCAATCGGAAAGCGTCTGAGCCGCGGCAAAATTGATGTCATCCTGGCATTGGTCCACAAAGAGTATGGCAATCTGCGTAGAGGTGGAATCATAAATATCTTGCAGGACGCGCTCAAGGTGCGCTTCTTGTTCCATGGATAGGAGCCCCGATGCGCTCCCCTGAAGAATAACCAGGCCCTCATGGGCCGAAGGTTTTGGATAGGGCTGTGCATGAAGCCCAAGGGAAAGGAGGCCTAACGCCCACCATGCCCGAAAAACCCTCATGAAGACATGCTGATTTCGTCGCTAAGCTCATTTTCATCCGCTGCCCCAGCATGCGGAAAATGTTCTGATAGGGCCTTGCCTGCTTGTTCAATACCATGACAAAGTGCGGTAATCCAATCACCCTCTGCCAAATCTTTGCCCATCGCGTCTCGAATGGACTCCCAATAAGATTGACCTACTTTTTCATGAATGCCTTGATCACCCAAAATGGCGTATCGCTGACTGTCAACCGCGATGTAAAATAAAATTCCATTGCGTAATTCGGTCTTGTGCATGCCCAGTTTTTGAAACCAATAGCGGGCTTCGACCAATGCATCACGGGTACATGTATCCGCCACATGAACGCGTATCTCACCTGAACACCGGGCTTCGGCTTGTTGAATGGCGGACTGCAAAACGGCTTTGTCCGTTTCGTTGAGGCTAGATTCTTTCATTTTAGAAGGAAACGGTAGGGGCAGTTTCTGCACCCGCAGTTGCTTCAAAATATCCACGAGGTTCAAATCCACCTACTCCGGCAATGATGGAAGCAGGGATACGTTTGATCGCCGCATTGAATGATTGTGTCGCCTTGTTAAAGCGATCACGTTCAACATTGATGCGGTTTTCTGTTCCCTCCAATTGATCTTGCAAAGCAAGGAAATTTTGATTTGCTTTTAATTCGGGATAGCGTTCTACTGTGAGAAGCAATCGATCCATAGAGCCTTTTAGGGCGCCTTGCGCTTTTTGGAATGCCGCAATATTCTCAGGGCTTAAGTTTTGTGCATCTATATTCATAGAGGTTGCTTTGGCGCGTGCCTCAATCACTTGGGTGATGGTTTCTTGCTCAAAATCTGCATAGCCTTTGACAGTCGAAACCAGATTGGGGATAAGATCCGCCCTACGTTGATAGGCACTTTCTACGTTGCCCCACTGGCCTTCAATTCCCTCGTTTAGGGCAACAAATCGATTGTGCGTGCTCACGCCCCACATGATAAGTGCTAGGACAAAAGCAACGATCGAAAGGATGATGATGTTAGAACGTTTCATTTCAATGAATCCAATTGTTTTTTCAGAGACTCCATGTCCCCTTTGATGCGTAGCAAACGCCGTACCACATCCTCTGTGTTGACGGTGTCTTCAGGGTTGTCCTTGTATTTTTTTCGCGCGCCTTTTAATGTGAAACCGCGTTCTTTGACCAAATGATAAATACGACGGACCGTTTCCATGTTTTCCGGTGTGTATTTGCGCACCCCTCTGTCGTTCTTTTTTGGACTTAATTCAGCGAATTCCTTTTCCCAAAATCGCAAGGCGGAGGCATTGACCTCAAAGATCTTTGCGACTTCACCAATGCTATAGTAGCGCTTAGTCCATTCTGTCGGAAGTGTAGCCATTTTAGTCAAAACTTTGATTTGAAGCGGCAGCTGCGCGCACCAGGGCGTCATATTCAGCAGGGCTTAACTCATTAAAGAAATAGTTGATCGGGTTTACGCGGCGTCCATTTCGGATCACTTCATAATGTAAATGAGGGGCAGTGGAGCGTCCCGTATTGCCCACATAGCCAATCAAGTCACCTCTTTTTACCCGTTGCCCTTTTCCCTTTACCACCCGGTCCATGTGGGCAAATAAAGTATGGTAGCCAAAACCATGTGAAATGGTGAGGTGTTTTCCAAAGCCACGTCCACCATATACATCATTGGAGATAATGATTCCATCCGCGGTTGCATAAATGGGGGTGCCTTTTTTAGCGGTGAAGTCTACCCCTGCATGTAACTTTCTCACTTTGAAAATAGGGTGAAGCCGATAACCAAATCCAGAAGAAAAGCGCACTCCTCGACTCATTTTGACTGGCCTAATCGCAGGCAGGGCGTTCATCAAGGCCTCTTTGTTGGAGGCCAAGGTGGCCAATTCATCCAGGCTTTCCGATTGGACGGTAATCCGTTTGGTTATCTCATCCACCTTGCGTGCGGTCCGTTCAAGTAGAGCTCCATTGGATAAGCCTCGGATGGCCGCATAGCGGTCAGAAGCCCCCCCAATACTGGATAAGCGAAGTTCATCTTCAAGGGGCTCAGATTCGAAAACGACTCGGTAGACTTCATCATCGCGTCGTTCCATATCTTCCATGACGAAAGACAGCGCATCAACACGGTCATTCAGCTGCTCATAGGTGAGAAGTACCTCACTTAATTCACGCTTGAGGGCTTTTTCTTTGGGAGAATCCAGAATGGATTGGAGAAGGAAGAAAAAGCCAATACCCAGAAGGAAGGATGCCAATAAAAATAGACTGGTATCACGTAAACGATGCCGCCATGTGCGTTCCACTTTGTGGTACGCTAAGGTTAATGGGTCATATATATACTTTGCTTTCTGCATCACCGAGGTATTTCCCCTAATTTTGGTGTTCCTCAAAAGTAGGCATTCATGACTTCCTCGGAAATTCGCACCACATTTTTAGCATTCTTTGCTTCCAAAGGCCATGCCATCGTGCCTTCAGCCCCATTGGTAATGAAGGATGACCCGACATTAATGTTCACCAATGCAGGGATGAATCCCTTCAAAGATGTATTCATAGGGGCCCGCCCTGCTGCGCATGCACGAATTGCGGACAGTCAAAAATGCTTGCGGGTGAGCGGAAAACATAACGATTTAGAAGAAGTAGGCATTGACACCTACCACCATACTTTGTTTGAAATGCTCGGCAATTGGAGCTTTGGCGATTATTTCAAGCAAGAAGCTATTGATTGGGCATGGGAGCTATTAACAGAGGTCTATGGCTTAAACAAAGACCAATTGTATGTCACCGTTTTTGGTGGGGATGCAGAGGATGGGTTGACCGCAGATGAAGAAGCGCGTGCCATGTGGGCGGCACATATTTCAGCGGATCGAATCTTAAATGGATCAAAAAAGGACAATTTTTGGGAAATGGGGGAAACAGGCCCTTGTGGTCCCTGCTCAGAAATTCACGTGGATTTGCGGCCTGCAGCAGAGCGCGCTGCAGTGTCTGGCGCTGTATGGGTCAATGCGGACCACCCACAGGTTATCGAAATATGGAACCTTGTATTTATGCAGTTTCAGCGCAAAGCAGATGGTTTATTAACACCATTGCCTGCGCAACATGTGGATACCGGAATGGGATTTGAGCGTTTGGTGCGAGCGATTCAGGGCAAATCCTCGAATTATGACACGGATGTGTTCAAGCCCTATTTGGATAAGCTTGAAGCATTAAGTGGCTATGTTTATGGCAAGGAAGAGCGCATTGATATAGCCTTCCGTGTTATTTCTGATCACATTCGTGCGGTCGCTTTTGCTATTGCAGATGGTCAGCTTCCCTCCTCAGGCGGTGCGGGCTATGTCATTCGCAGAATTTTGCGTCGCGCTATCCGCTATGGCTATTCTGATTTGGGCTTCCGCGTACCCTTTATCACCCATTTGGTTCCTGTAATGCAAGAATCGATGGGGGAGGCGTTCCCGGAGCTTATTGACCAAGGAAACCTTGTAGCACAGGTCATTGCAGAAGAAGAGGCCGCTTTTTTGCGCACCTTAGAATCGGGTTTAAAAAGACTCGATGTAGCCATGGAAGAGTCTAGTGATGCCCTTGTTTCAGGTGAGCGCGCTTTTGAATTATATGACACCTTCGGTTTTCCATTGGACCTGACGGCATTGATCTGCAGGGAAAAGGGAAAATCGGTCGATGAGGAAGGTTTTGCCGCTGAAATGCAAAAGCAAAAGAATCGTTCTCGTGCAGATTCTGCGCAAAAAGTGGGTGATTGGGTCGAATTGGTCCAGGGCAAAAGTGATCACTTTGTGGGCTATGATCAGCATACGGCAGATTGTGCTGTATTGCGTTATCGCGAAGTAGAAACGGCCAAAGGACGACGGGTACATGCTGTTTTAGAAGGCACTCCCTTCTATCCAGAAGGTGGAGGCCAAGTAGGGGATCAAGGTTGGTTGTCTTTTGCTGATGAAAAAATTCAGGTGATGAATACTACAAAGGAAACGGGAATCATCTTGCATCATCTTGAAAAAGCGCCAAAAAATTGGACGCCCTCTGCCCAGGCAGTCGTTGACCAAGGAAGACGCCAGATGTCGAGTGAACATCACAGTGCAACCCATTTGATGCACCATGCTCTCCGTGAGGTCTTAGGCACACATGTTGAACAACGCGGTTCTTTCGTGCATCCCGATGGGCTTCGTTTTGACTTTTCGCATTTTCAAAAAATATCAGAAGGAGAATGGGAGGGTATTGAGCATACAGTACGCTCCATGATCGCTGCAGCCATGCCACTCCAAGTCCATGCCTCTGTGAGTCTAAAAGAGGCGAAAGACATGGGCGCAATGGCCCTCTTTGGCGAGAAATATGGCGACAAGGTTCGTGTGATACAGTTTGGTCCTAGCCTTGAATTATGCGGCGGGACGCATGTCCAAAACACCCAAAACGTAGGGGCATTCATCTTGATGAATGAATCTTCTATTGCCGCCGGTGTACGAAGAATAGAAGCCTTGGCCGGCCAAGCCGCATTGGATTACTTGCATGCGCAGCACCGTCAATTAAAAGCAGTGTTACAAGAGGCAAAGCATCCAGACCCGGTGATGGCAATGCGTGATTTACGCGGTCAAGTGGCTGACCTCCAGAAAAAAGTAGAAGAAATCAACCGAGCCCAAGTGGGCAACTTAAAGGAAGAGCTCCTGGGGAATGTCAAAATGGTCGGTTCTTTTGCCGTCATTGCTGCACAAGTTTCTTTGGATGCAGCATCGGCAAAGGATCTTGTTTTTCAAATCAAAGACAAATTACCCAATGCCGTAATCGCTTTGGCTGCTGAATCAGAAGGCAAGGCACAATTGTACCTTGGAGTTGGGCAGGATGCCCTTTCGGTTGTTCACGCCGGTCAGTGGGTGAAAGAACTTGGTTCGTTCATTCAAGGCGGCGGCGGCGGCCAATCTTTTTATGCCTCTGCGGGGGGTAAAAATCCAGCTGGAATTCCGGACCTTTTAGTAGCATTTCATCAAAAATTGGAAGCATGCGCATCGTAACATTGATCGCCATAGCCCTTGTAAGTCAAGGTGCACTTTATGGGCAAAAGAAAGAAGAACCTCGCTATTATACCGACAGCGAAGTGCCCAAGCATTTGATTAACATCAATATGTACGGCCAGCCAAGTACGTTATTTCGTCGAATCGGCACGGATTTAAATGGTAATCAACCCAACGTTACGGACCGTTTTGTCTCTCAATTGAACGGGGATGTGGGTTTGGCAGTGGATGTGCATCTTCGCCCACTATATCTCGGTGTAGGAATGGGTCAGACCTGGGTAAACTATGGACATCGCAACGAAGACGAGAGCCTTCGACAAACGCGCGCGCGCTATTGGGCCATCCCTATGCGTGCGGGCCTAGTGACACAATTGTCGGATGAATTGTCGCTGGAGGTTTGGCCTACGGTTACCTACAGAAAAGCGATTTCTTTTGAAAATAGTTTGGACAATCAGCCTTTGTCATCAGGATTTTCACCCAGCTATTGGACAGCAGGGGTCCAAGTGGGGGCAAGTTTGGCGTTAACGGACCGTTTAAGTTTCACCTTGATGGGCGCAATGGACTACGGCTTTGATGATCTTGAAGCGGGAACTTCCTTACGGAGCTATACAGAACTCCCATTATTCATAGGGGTCCGCACAGGGTTCAGAATCAAACTTTAAACGATTAAAGTAGGGGGACGAGTTGCTCAAGGGCCATCCCGCGTGAACCTTTTATCCAAATGAAAGCACCTGTAAGTTTTTGCGTTTGCATGAATTGAATGGCCTCTGATGTCGTAGCAAAGCTGCGGAAGGAGGTTGGGTGGTTCGTGGCTTTAAAAGCGTTGCCAACAAGCCAAACCTCTGTTGCATCGAGTTCCTTCAGAATCTCTACCATGCGCTGGTGTTCTTCCGCACTATAGGTGCCTAATTCAAATAAGTCCCCGGCTATATAGATATGAGGCATGTCAGGGAACAACGTTGCGGCATGGCGTAGGCTTACCTCCATGCTGCTGGGGTTGGCGTTATACGCATCTAGGAAGAGCGTATTGCGTTCTGTCTTTTTTAACTCTCCACGATTATTCCTTGGGACATATTGCTCAATACCTTTGCAAATATCACGTGGGGGTAGGCCCAAGTGTAGCCCTATGGCCCAAGCTGCTTTTAAGTTGGTTCCTTGGAATGCCCCCGACAAATGACTTTGTACGGTATGCACTCCGTCACCAATGGTCATCCACCCATCAGGGGTTGATTTTGTTTGTAAAGAAGGGGGGAATGGGAAGGATCCTGGGCCAGCGTGCGAGGTTTGAATCGGATCATCTGGATTCACTAGGCATAGCCCATCATGCGCGCGCAAATAGCGGTAAAGTTCAGTTTTTCCCTTGATTACGCCTTCTGGCCCACCAAATCCCTCCAGGTGTGCACGGCCAAAATTGGTAATATAGCCCACATTAGGTTGGGCAATTTCTGCCAATGTTTGAATTTCTCCTTGATGATTAGCCCCTAATTCTATCACGGCAAGTGTGTGCTCTGAACGTAGTTGTAATAACGTAAAAGGGACGCCCAAATGGTTGTTAAAGTTCCCTTTTGTCGCGTGCAGATTGAACTTTTGTTTCAGCACGGAGGCAAAAAGCTCTTTGACAGTGGTCTTGCCATTACTACCCGTTAGGGCGATGATGGGTTTTCCCCAAATTTTTCGGTGATGCGCAGCGAGGTCTTGTAACGTCTGGATAACATCCTCTACCTGAAATACTCTGGGGTCGCCCAAGTCTATTCCCTCGACCTTCTCATCCAAAACAATGGCACTGGCCCCTTCTGAAAGCGATTTGACTGCAAAAGTGTGGCCATTAAAATGATCGCCTTTTAGCGCAAAAAAAATCTGCCCAGACTTCAGTAATCGAGAGTCTGAGCAGATTCCTACACGCTCGTCAAAGCATGCGTAAAGGGCTTCCATCAAGGCTGGTAGCGGCGGAATTTATCTTCTTTAGGCGCGCTGTTGCCCTTCCGACGTTTTTCGTCCAGATTTTGGAATCCTACACGGTCCATAGCGCAACGGAATCCAATGAAATCAGTGGATAGGTCTTGCTCAAGGTAACGACGAGTACCAGGAGAAAGCCAGTAGGCCATATCTCTCCAAGAGCCACCTTTGAATACGCGGGTACTGTTGCCGATCAAAGTAGACTCACCATATTCGTACATAGGCGCATCCCCTTCGGCAACACCGCCTTTATCGTAAAGAACAGAAGACTCCACATCGCCATCTAGATAATCGCGGTAATCGGATTTTTGGTAGTTTCTACGCCCAAGGTTTTCTTCTTCAGAAACCTTACGGGTAGGCAACTGGCCTGGAAGACGCAGCAAGCTGCTATCTGTGTCATATTGTGGTTCTGTGAGAACGGCTAACTCTCCAATACCATCATAATTGTTGTCAAATGTGGTAAACTCGTTTCCGCGGAATGGACGGTGGTCAGACATATCTGTACCTGAAAGGGGACGATAAATATCTAGAACCCATTCGGCCACGTTGCCCGCCATGTCATAAAGACCAAAGTCATTCGGGGGGTAGAAGCGAACTTGCATAGTGATGTTGGCTTGGTCATTTAAGTAGCCACCAATACCCATGTTGTCTCCTGCGCCGCGACGGTAGTTGGCCAACATGTCGCCGCGATTCTTTTTGTCCGCATTGCGAACGCTAGATCCGTTCCATGTGTATTTGTTGCGGTCGATCGTGCGGTTGTATACACGGTTTCCTACTTCAGCATACGCGGCATATTCCCATTCTGCTTCTGTTGGGAGGCGGTACTTTGGAAGTAAGATGCCATCTTCAATGCGGGCGGGTCGACCTTCTTTACCATACACCTGCTGTGGAGAGATATCCTTCAAACCTTTGCGGTTTTGTTGTGTGTATTCACCTTGCTTGTAGAGGTATACTTCGGTGTTGAAGTTTTGATCGTCTGATTGGGTAGATATTACATTCAATACACCCTTGTCAATGAGGATTTGCTCATTTACGCGGTCAGTCCGCCAAGAGCAATAGCGCATGGCTTGCTCCCAAGAAACACCCACGACAGGATAGAAGTTGTAGGCTGGGTGACGAAGGTAATTTTCTACATAGGTCTCATTGTAGCCCAGTTTGTCACGCCAAACAAGCGTGTCAGGCAAGGCAGACTGATAAATTTGAGGATAGTACCCGTAATCATATACGCGGCGCAACCAATAAAGGTATTCGCGATAATCAGCATTGGTCACCTCATTCTCATCCATATAGAAAGAAGCCACCGTGACGCGGTTTGGGGTGTTGTTCCAGTCGCGCAAGAAATCTTCTTCTACGCGGCCCATGATAAAGGTGCCTCCTTCAACAAAAACCAACCCAGGGCCGGTCTCTTGGCCTTTATAATTAAGGTTGATCTGGAATCCGCCGTTTTTCTTGTCATTGTAAGACATGCCGGTGGTGGTGGAAGCCGTCTTGCCACAGCTCGCAAGCAGGAGCGTCGCGGCCAAAGCAGCGGTGCAAGAACGAAGAACGGATTGAAGCTTCATAACAGAATCAATTAGAATTTAGGACACTTGATTTCGCTGTAACGCGAGCGGCGCGAGCGGCAAGGGAATTGGTAGGACATGGAAATTTCATGTGCACCTCCCAAGGTGTTTTTTAAAGGGGAAATCGTGTAATCATAAGAATAGCCGAAGGTCCAGGGCACATCATTGGGCGCAACACCTAAGATAAAGACCAATGCATCCGGGTTAGCGCTAATAGCACCTAGGGCTTGACGATACGCCATGCCGCCTGTCAAAGGCCCTCGGTTAAAGGAGATTCCACCTGTCATTTGGTTGGCACCTCCTTGGCTCTGAAAGACCACGTGAGGGATCAGTAAATTATCCAAAGAATTGTACAAACGCTTACGGCCAATGGGAATCGTAGCACCCAACTGCGCCGAAAGCTTCATGGGAAGGACATTGTTGGATAAGAAGGCCTCATTTGGTTGTGTAATATGGCTTGCCGTCACCCCCATGTAGAAGTGCTCAGTAAAGCCTAACATGCCGAAAGTAAGGTCAAGGTGACTATTGGTGGTGTTGTCCGGCGCAATCTCATTGGTGGGCTTGACAAAGCCGTAGAAGGGATCAATCTGATCTGGGAAGGTCAAACTATTCCAGTCCAATGCCCGCTGGCGAAAGGTTCCCTGGGCACCGAAGAGTAAAGAGAAATCACGGGTAACCGCCAGGTGGTAAGAATACACGAGGGAGGCTTCCGTCAAACTCAATGCGCCGTTTGCTGCCTCATCTTGGAGAATGAGCACGCCAACACCCCCGTTTAGACGATCGACATACTGGTCATAAGAGGCCGAGTAAGTCTGATAGACGCCCAAAGATGGGTACTGATTGCGGTAGTTGACATTAACCTTTGGGCATTGTTTGACGCCGGCAAAAGCGGGATTCAAATACAATGGATTTGCATAGAATTGCGTAAAATGGGGATCCTGTCCGTGGACGGACGAGAGCCCCAGAAGAACGAAAGCTATGGTCAAAAGGCGTTTCACTGCCATGTTTGTTGTACGAATTAAAGAGCCACAAGTATACGATTTTCCTCGTTCTTTTGGGAAAAAGACCGCAACTTTGCCTAAACAACAAACGTTGATTTTTATCGTTTATGCTGTGTATGGGCGAAAAACCTACCGTATTTGGCAACTTTGCCCTTTCTATGAGATGTAAAATTCACTCCATTTTATTTGCCTTACTTGTTATAAATCAAGTATTTGCGCAAGTTTCAGCTTCTGTGCTTGCTCAAGGAGATTGGGCAAAAGTGGCGGTCCAAACAGAAGGGGTGTACAAATTATTTCCAAGTGATCTAGAAAGCCTCGGCTTAGGGACTGCACCATTTGTGACGGCTGATATAGGCGTTTTTGGAAGGCATGCTGGCGTGCTTCCAGAACGGAATGACCAACCAAGGGATCAAGATCTCTTGCCCTTACATATATGGATTCAAGATGGCGGTGATGGATCCTTTGGGGGCAACGATTGTCTTTACTTTTATGCCCAAGCACCTCACACGTGGGTGCACAATTCCCTGACGGGACGTTTTGATTTCTTCCGAAACCCATATAGTGATGTGCAGAGCTATTTTGTCACCACGACCGAAGGGGGTGAAAGAATTCAGGCTGCAACGAGCTTGCAGGGCAGCCCCCTTCCCGTAGCGCGCTTTACACACGTTGCTCATCATGAAGCCGATCTACAAAATCTGGTGGGTAGTGGACGGCAATGGTTTGGTGAGTTATTTGATTACACGCTCTCAAGAGATTTTGACCTTGGGCTCGACGCTTTGGACGCCTCAAGTATTGCGCTATTCAGAGCGCGAGGAGTGGGTAGATCTACGGTTTTGGGCACAGAGTTGCAATTGAGCACGGCGCAAGGACCTGTAGGGTCGATCGTCTTTGGTTCTATAGCGGGATCCTCGGGTGCTGATTATGTGGATGAGGGATCATTGACGGCGGAACAAAGCGCAAATCTGAGTATCTGGGGTCCATTGACAATGGAATATGATCGCGCTGTCAACACGAGCGCCATGGCATGGTTAGACTATGTAAATGTGAATGCAGATGCGCCATTCAGGTGGCGGCAGGCACCGCAAGTATGGCGATTCTCACCTTCAGATACCGCCGTTATTCAGGCGAACCTATCTATGGTGACGGGTGGCTTAACGGCCAATGGTAAGGCATGGGATGTACGGAATCCTCTGCAACCGCTAGAAGTCGCTCCTATCCCTTTTAATGCAAATGGGTCTGCGTATTGGGGTTTAAAATTACCGGGTGATCAACCCTGTGTCTTGACTGTTTTTGAACCGAGCACGACACCAACACCGACTTTATTAGGAAGAGTAGCCAACCAAGATTTACACGGAGCGGGTCCATTAAAATATGTCATTGTGGCGCCAGCGCACCTGATGAATGAAGCGCAGCGCTTAGCGCTTTTTCATGAAAAAAATGGCTTAACAACGCGCGCCTTAGAGGTTCAAACGGTGTACAATGAATTTTCTGCTGGCGTGCAGGATATCACGGCCATCAAGGATTTCATGCGCTATCTGTGGGAAACGGCAGATTCGGCACCTGATAGGCCAGAGTACTTGCTTCTTTTTGGGGATGCTTCTTATGATTACAAAGGGCTGATAGAACCTAACACCAACCAGATACCTATTTACCAGAGTTACAGTAGTTTTTCTCTGTACTCTTCGTTCAGTACAGATGACTTTTTCGGCTTCCTTGGTCCCAATGAAGGGAATAATTTGCGGGCAAAAGACTTGGATTTGGGCATTGGGCGCATCCCGGTGAATACAGTCGAAGAAGCGGCGGCTGTTGTGGACAAAATCCTGGCCTATTCAGATCCTGTTGGGGCGCTCGGTGCCTGGCGCAAAAAGGTGCTCTTTGTTTCGGATGACGTGGACAAAGGGTGGGAGGCTGTATTAACCAGTATTCCGAATGTCATTGCAGATCGAATGGATACGACCTATCCCTTCTTGGATATTGACAAAATGTATGCAGACAGTTATGAGCAACAGTCCAGCAGTGCAAGCCAAAACTATCCTCGTTTGCGAACAGAGTTGCTTCAGGCCATCAATGAGGGCAATTTGGTCACCACGTATGTGGGTCATGGGGGCGAAGTAGGTTGGGCGAGCGAGAACATTCTTCAGTTGAATGATACCAAAACCTTTTCGAATGGTGCAAAGCTGCCGCTTTTTGTCACGGTAACCTGTGAATTTAGTCGCCTAGATGATCCATTGCGAACCTCTGCAGGGGAGTTTTTATTATTGAATCCAGACGGAGGTGCCATCGCTTTATTGAGTACTACGCGCGTTGTCTATGTGGATGGTGCAGCCACATTGAATGATTCCATTTTCCGCGTCATTTTTGAAAAAGAAAACGGCCGTTACAGAACCTTTGGACAGATCCTGCGCAGTGCTAAAAATGGAACAACGTCAGCCGACAAGCTGCGTTTTTCTTTATTGGGCGATCCAGCGCTTCGCCTAAATGTGCCGGAGCATCGCATCGTTTTGGATAGTTTGAACAATACGTATTTTACCTCAGTCACCTCATCTGAGAACGATACACTTCAGGCCTTATCCCGTGTTAGAATTTCGGGGCACGTGCAAGACGCGTATACCGGTGAAGTCGCCACGCAGTTTCATGGTCCCGTTCAAGTCATTCTGTATGATAAAAAAGCAGCGCGTAGCACCTTGCGAAACGATGACCAAGGGCCTGCCATCCCATTTGAAGAATGGGCCCATGCGGCCTACCGTGGAAATGTGCTGGCGGAAGCAGGCTACTTTGATGCGGAATGGGTAATGCCACTGGACATTGCGCTGCAGTTGGGACAAGGAAAATTTTCGATGTATGCCGAGACGGATTCTACCGATGCCTCGGGGAGCGATTTTCGAGTATGGATTGGTGGGATAGACCCCGATGCCCCGGTCGATATCACAGGCCCAACGGTTCGGGTATTTATGGGGGACAGTTTATTTGTCGAAGGCGGCATCACAGGTCAAGATCCCATGGGATTGGTTCTGTTGTTTGATGAAAATGGGATCAATGCAGTAGGGAATGGAATTGGCCATGATTTGAAAGGAACCTTAGATGGGGATTGGAATGCTGCCTTTTCTATGAATCAGCGTTATACCGCCGAAGCGGGAACCTACAAACGCGGTCAAGCCACTTGGCCTTTCCAGGATTTGACGGATGGCCCTCATACCTTTAGTGTTCGGGCGTGGGACAGCTATAATAATTTTGCGGAAGGCAACGTTTCCTTTACGGTTGTTTCAAGGGAAAGCTTCCAACTTGGCGCATTTCGTATTTATCCAAATCCAGGAGTGGGACCCTTCTTTTTAGATATTGAACACAATGCTGCGAAGGAAGAATTATCAGCCGTTTGGGAAATTGTTTCACCGGAGGGTCAGGTGGTATTCCGCACACAGTGGCAAGGCGAGGCAACCTCTGCTGTCCTGCAAACCGTGGAATGGGATGGAACAGATGGACAAGGCCACCTTCTCCCTGCCGGTTGGTATTTTGCCCGTGTTCAGCTGACCCGAATGACAGATGGTCAAAGGTTACATGCGTCAGAACGCATTATCCTCCTCCACTAAACCTATATTTGCTCCCCATGATGCGAACATTCCGTTTCTTACTATCCGCCATCGTCGCAACTACTGCTGGCACGTTATCCGCTCAAACCACCGCATTTGGAGACAACTTGAATGTTGTCACGTCTGCCATGCCCATGCTGAATATTGGTCCCGACGCCCGTATGGGGGGAATGGCAAATGCAGGGGTGGCTGCTTCCCCAGATGCTAATGCGCTCTTTTGGAATCCCGCAAAGCTTGCCTTTATGGGCGAAGGAAACATGCAAGGGGGTCTTTCATACACGCCGTGGCTTCGTCGTCTTGTTCCCGATGTAGAACTCATGTTTGCCAATGTGGCCATGGGATTGGGCGAGCGTTCAGGCATTGGGGCGAGTTTGCGTTATTTCTCTTTAGGGGACATCACCTTTCGCAATGAGCAGGGGGATGAACAAGGCACATACCGTCCGTATGAAATGGCACTAGATGTAGCCTATGCCTTGAAGCTTTCAGAAAACTGGTCTGCAGGCGTAGGTCTGCGTTATGCACTTTCAGATTTGACCCAAGGTCAAGTCGTCGGAAACCTGCAAACAAAACCAGGGCAGACTGTGGCGACGGATGTAAGTTTTTATTACCAAGGGGAAGAACTCAACCTACCCGATGGACAAAAAGGTCAATGGCTCGGGGGATTGAACATTTCAAACCTGGGCGCCAAGGTAAAATATACAGAGTCGGGTGATGCGGACTTTATTCCGACTAATATGAAAGTAGGCCTGGGGTATAACTGGATCTTAGACCGATATAACCGTGTCGTTGTCTTATTTGACATCAATAAACTTCTGGTACCGACGCAACCCGTACGCGACCTGTTAGATGTGGACGGAGATGGCGATCGCTATGAGATTATCGCCGGAAAAGATGACAATGTTTCGGTGATGCAAGGGGTATTTCAGAGCTGGGATCCCGCCGCAAAACCTGATGGCATGAAAGAATTGATGCGTGAATTCATGTACAATGCTGGGGTTGAATATTGGTATGACAATAAATTTGCTGTGCGTGGTGGCTACCAGCACGAGGATGCGCTCAAGGGAAACCGTCGCTTCTTCACCATGGGGTTTGGCCTGCGCTACAGCCTCTTAGGTCTTGACTTCGCCTATCTCTTTCCTGCGGATCAGACGGTACGCTCACCATTAGAGAATACCATCCGCTTCAGTGCATTGGTTGACCTAAATCAACTCTTGGACTAAAACACCTTGGTGTATTGACTACCCTTACGTCTGAGTTCGGGCGCTAAGGACTATTTTTGACCCCTCAATCGCCAAAGTATACCTAGCGAAACATGGCAAAGAAAAAACTGACCAAAGAAGTCTATTTGAAGTGGTACGAAGACATGCTCTTCTGGCGCAAGTTTGAAGACATGGCCGCGGCGCTTTACATTCAACAGAAAATTCGCGGCTTTTTGCATCTATACAATGGGCAAGAGGCCGTTTTAGCAGGAGCATTGCTGGCTATGGAACATGGCGATAAAATGATCACAGCGTACCGTAATCATGTCCAGCCCATGGGCTTGGGCGTAGACCCACGCCGAATTATGGCGGAATTGATGGGCAAGGTGACCGGTACATCACGGGGTAAAGGCGGTTCTATGCACATATTCTCAAAGGAGCACCACTTTTATGGAGGACATGGTATTGTCGGCGGTCAAATTCCTTTGGGCGCTGGTCTAGCCTTCGCGGATAAGTACAAGGGGGATAAGCATGTCACCCTCACGTACATGGGAGACGGGGCCGTGCGTCAAGGGTCCTTACACGAAACCTTCAACCTTGCCATGCTGTGGAATTTGCCGGTTGTTTTTGTTTGTGAAAACAACGGCTATGCCATGGGGACATCGGTTGCGCGTACTGCAAATCACACGGATATTTGGAAACTTGGCTTAGGCTATGAAATGCCCTGTCAGGCAGTAGACGGAATGGATCCTGCCGTTGTGTACAGCGCCATGCAAGAAGCCATAGATCGTGCACGTAATGGTGGCGGACCGACTTTTCTTGAAATTCGCACCTATCGCTTCAAGGGCCACTCTATGTCAGATGCCCAGCTTTATAGAACCAAGAGTGAAGTGGCAGAATACCAAAAGACAGACCCTATTTTAATAGCGAAGACCGTGCTCACGAAGAAAAAGTGGGCAACAACAGAAGATATTGACACAATAGAGAAGCGCGTAAAAGCGCTTGTTGCAGAATGTGTTGAATTTGGTGAATCTTCACCGTACCCAGAGGCACATGAACTTTGGCAAGACATTTATGTTCAGTCAGATTATCCATTTATCAAGGAATAAACCATGGCAATCGTAATCAATATGCCCCGCTTGAGCGACACTATGACCGAAGGTGTGGTGGCTAAGTGGCATGTGAAAGTAGGAGATGCAATCACCGAAGGCGTTTTGCTTGCGGAGATTGAGACCGACAAAGCCACAATGGACTTTGAAGCATTTCCTGGCCAAGAAGGCACCTTACTCTATATTGGAGTGGGAGAAGGCGAAACTTCACCCGTCGACACGATTCTCGCCATTATCGGAGAGAAAGGAGAAGATATTGCGGGACATTTATCCGGGAGCCCAGCGCCTGCGCAAGAAGCAGCACCCATTAAAGTTGCAGAAGTAGCTGCGGCATCAGCCCCAGTAGCCCCTCCTGTGCCTTTAGCGGCACCAATGAATTCGGATAGCCGTCTCAAGGCATCTCCCCTTGCCAAGAGCTTGGCGGCAGAAAAGGGCGTAGATCTGCGGGCCGTTATCGGAACGGGCGAAGGCGGGCGCATTGTAAAGCGCGACATAGAATCAGCGGCTACGGCACCTGCATCACAGATGACGTCAGCCCCAGTCGCAGCGGTTTCTTATCCAAGTTCTGGATACACAGACACGCCTATCAGCCAAATGCGAAAGACGATTGCAAAGCGTTTGAGCGAGAGCAAATTCACCGCACCGCATTTCTATTTGACCATGTCAGTGGATATGGAGGCAGCAATGGAAGCGCGCAAAGCATTGAATGCTTCCGGTGAGCACAAGATTTCTTTCAATGATTTAGTAGTCAAGGCCGTGTCAAAAGCGTTGAAGCTTCATCCGGCGGTGAATAGTGCATGGTTAGGTGACGTAATCCGCACTAACTACGATGTGCACGTCGGGGTGGCGGTCGCGGTAGAAGATGGACTATTGGTTCCCGTGGTTCGCCATGCGGATGCGAAGTCGTTGACGGCCATTTCTGCAGAAGTCAAAGATTTTGCCCAACGTGCTAAAACAAAAAAACTACAGCCTGCAGATTGGGAAGGGAACACCTTTACCATTTCAAATCTTGGTATGTTTGGGATTGATCAGTTCACGGCTATTGTCAATCCACCCGATGCATGTATTCTAGCGGTTGGAGGCATTCAAGCGGTTCCTGTGGTAAAGAATGGGGCGGTTGTGCCAGGAAATATCATGAAATTGACCTTGAGTTGTGATCACCGTGTCGTTGATGGTGTAACAGGTTCAGCCTTCTTGAACAGCGTAAAAGACTTTTTGGAGTCTCCTATCACCATGATGCTTTAAAAATTTAAACATTTATAAAGAAAAAGGGCCCTATGGCTTTTTTTTTCACGAAATTTACCCCCGTAGATTCATTCTAAATAAGCCATTGTTGCATGTTTCTTTCTGAGTTGGCCATTGGTCAAAAAGCCATTGTTTTGCAAGCCCCAGATGGTCTTCCTGTGAAGCTGTTTGAAATGGGGTGTATGCCAGGGGAAGAAATAGAGTTGGTTTTTGCCGCACCATTTGCAGATCCGATGTGTTTTCGGGTGCAAGGCACCTTGATCTCTATGCGTCGCGCTTTAGCTGCACTTATCCCTATTACCGCGCCAGATGTCGGATAAACAAGCATTGCGAATTGCCTTAGTCGGGCGTCCAAATACGGGTAAATCCACCCTGTTCAATAGGCTTACGGGCCTTAATCAGAAGGTGGGTAATTATCCTGGGGTAACGATGGAGCGTACGATGGGATTAAGTAAATGGGCTCCAGGCGTGCTGGCGGAGGTGATTGACTTGCCTGGCATCTATTCATTACACGCGTCCTCTACAGATGAGGAGGTGGTGATGAACGCCCTCTTTCAAGAAGACCCCGCCGAAAAAATTGACCGCGTTATTGGATTAGCAGATGGTACCAATCTGAAAACATGCCTTTTTGTCTTCTCACAAGTCCTTGATCTTGGCTTGCCTGCTGTTTTAGCGGTGACCATGGTAGATGAAATGGAGCGCAGGGGAATGGAGCTGAAGGTTTCCGACTTATCGGAGGAGTTAGGTTGTGCCGTGGTTCTGGTAAATACGCGCACAGGTGAAGGCCTACAGGCGTTGCGTCAAGCAGTATTAGAGGCTGAACCCTCCCAGAAAACACCCTTTTTTCAACCAGGGGGCGTGCATTTGCATTGGTTAGCACAAGTGCAGGCGGCCAAACAGTTGGCCACGCCCTATCGCGCATGGCTCTGGGGATTGAACCAAACGGAAGATGCGGAAACAATTCACGCTGAATCGGGTCGTCCCCCGCAACGAGCAAGAACGGATGAAGCCATTCAGCGCTACCGCCAAGTCAACCAATGGTTAAGGCGGTTTTTTATTGCCGACCCTGTAAAAGATCGACGTTGGACTGCACGTATTGACCGTGTAGTGGTTCACCCCATTTGGGGGTCGTTCATTCTTTTTGGCTTGTTGTTTTTACTTTTCCAAGGATTGTTTTATGGTTCTGAAGGGCCCATGAATTTTATTGATGACCAATTTGCTGCCCTTTCAGGCTGGCTGACAGATCATTTGGCTTCGGGTTTCTTTAGCCACCTTTTAACTAAGGGTGTAATTCCTGGCATTGCAGGGGTCCTCATCTTTATCCCACAAATTGCCTTGCTGTTTGCCTTCATTTCTTTGTTAGAAGAAAGCGGGTATATGGCGCGGGTCGTATTTATCATGGATCGCTTCATGCGTCCTTTTGGTTTAAGTGGCAAGTCCGTTGTACCTATGGTCTCAGGAACTGCCTGTGCCATTCCTGCCATTATGTCTACCCGAAATATGGAGAATGGACGTGAGCGACTCTTGGCGATTGCCGTTACACCCCTTATTACCTGTTCGGCTCGATTGCCGGTCTATGCCTTATTGATTGGCTTGGTTATACCGGACCATTCCTTTTTAGGAATGAATATTCGGGGGGTGGTATTACTCGGCCTCTATGTCTTAGGCTTTGTTGCAGCGCTCGGTGGATCCGCTCTATTGAATCGATTCATGCCACGCAAAAAGACACCGGCCTTTTTACTGGAAATGCCCCCCTATCGTCTGCCGATTGGCCGCAATGTGCTCTACGCGGTATGGAACCGAACCAAAAGCTTTGTAACAGAAGCCGGTAAAATCATTCTTGCCATTTCGATCGTCTTGTGGTTTTTTGCCAGCTTTGGACCTGATCGAAAACCAGACTTTACGCAGGACCATGCGCCCATGGCAATTGAAGAGAGCTATATCGGACATATGGGCATGGCCATTGAGCCTATCATGGCGCCCTTGGGTTTTGACTGGAAGGTCAGCGTGGCTGTATTGAGTTCCTTCGTTGCCCGTGAGGTATTTGTGGGCACGATGGCGACGTTATACAGTGTGGATGACGAGGATAGTGCCACCATTCGCGCGCAAATGGCGAGACAAGTGGATCCGAAAACCGGACAGCCTTACTTTACCCTAGCTGTGGGAGTTTCTTTACTCCTTTTTTATGCTTTTGCCATGCAGTGTATGAGCACATTTGCTGTAGTTGCACGAGAAACCCAGAGTTACCAATTTGCGGTGATCCAATTTATTGTCTTAGGACTTTTGGCCTACGGGGTAGCTTGGATAGCCTATGTCCTTCTTTCGTAAAACCGTATCTTTTCCATGATGATGGCAATTTCTTTATGGACTGCAGTGTTTTTAGCGGTCTCCTATGTTATAAATCCTCTTTGGAAGCAACCTGAATCATCAGGATGTCAACCTTCATGTGGTTGTACCACATCTCCTGTGCATGAACACTAGTTATTTGATCACGGGCGCCGCTAAAGGCATAGGCCGAGCAACGGCCATAGCGCTTGCTTCGGCTGGGCATACCGTCATCGCAGCGAGTAGAGGGGGCATAGACGTTCCTGGTTGTGTGTCTCTCACGCTGGATGTGACATCTGATGTGAGTATCCAAAATGCACGTGCCTTCATTCAAAGCCGCAATGAAAAGATTGCGGGATTAATCAACAATGCAGGCGCTCTTATAAATCAGCCCTTTAATACGCTCGTGCGCGAGGACTTCCAATATATGGCCGAAGTCAATTGGATTGGGCCTGCCATGTTGATCCAATCCTTGGCTCCCTGCTTTACTTCAGATGCGCATATAGTCAATATATCGAGCATGGGGGGATATCAAGGGGCGGCCAAATACCCTGGCTTAAGTGCGTATGCTTCGAGTAAAGCTGCCTTGGTTGGACTCACTGAGTGCCTTCAGGTAGAGTGGGGAGAGAAGGGGTGGGCGTTCAACGTACTCTGTTTAGGGGCCGTTCAAACCGAAATGTTGTCGGAAGCCTTCCCCGGATATGTGGCACCAACCACCCCAGAAACCATGGGAGCCTACATCGCCTCCTTTGTAGAAATGGGACATAAAACGCACGCAGGCGCAGTGCTGGCGGTGGCTAAAAGCAATCCTTAATTTTTTTTTCGTGATACGAGTGCTGAATTCCAGTGCTTTAAAGAAAACATAAAATATTTTTTTGCAAGAGGTATTGCGCAATCAAAAAGTCGTTCTACATTTGCACTCCCCAAACGGAACAACCGGGATCTCACACTGAGAGACTGACAGAACCAGAGGGGGAAGACAGAAGGAAGAAACTTCAACGTTCTTTAACATATTGTGAAATCGAAAGAGCTTCAACTCGAAGATTCTAATGAGATACTTCAAGAGGCCAGATCAAACAATCTTACAATGGAGAGTTTGATCCTGGCTCAGGATGAACGCTAGCGGCAGGCTTAACACATGCAA
>ERZ888423.297-NODE-297-length-52587-cov-13.667003_pt1 | contig 52587 bp, 35 predicted proteins | sample MGYA00520523_ERZ888423 | MGnify/ENA primary metagenome ERZ888423 (study PRJEB32303, sample SAMEA104408611) | aquatic metagenome | biome: Brackish water; feature: Pelagic; material: water | place: Baltic Sea | collected 2014-06-08T10:24:00 | depth 30,27 m ... | reverse complement strand
TTGAGATCTTCCTCTATGTATTCCCGTGTTTTTTTGGGTTGAAGTCCGAGGGAATTGCCACACAAATAGATGGCATCTTTTCCCTGGTGTTGCGGTAGGTGAAACGCTGATCGCAGGTGCGAAAGCTTGTCGGCCGCATCCAGCTGTATCGCCTGTTCTCTGGTAGGAGCAAAAGTAGCTTGCATGGTGTAAAGGTAGCAACAAAGCTACTTTACACCACGCAAGCCTTTCCTTTAAAAGGTATTTTGCATGTGCTTATTGAAATACTACTTCCTGCTGATAGGTTTGTTCATTCCATTCGATGGAAACTGCGTAGACACCGGCATCCAGGTCTCCCCTATCAATGCGGTAAGTATGGGCTCCGGACGACAATCCTTGCAGGGTAACCTCTGACACTATCCTTCCTCTGATATCGGTAAGCCTGACAACCACGTTTCCGGAAGCCGGGAGATTCCAGCTGATTTCTGTTGTGGAAGCCGCCGGATTGGGATATACACTAAATCCGTCTGTGCTGATGTCGCCGATGGCATTCGGATTGATGGTAGAGAATACAGCATTGTCGGAATACGCTGAAGTGATTTCCGGGTCGGCAAGGCATACAGTTTTCACAGACCATTCATAATCGGTGAAAGGTGTCAGACCCGCGATGTCGACGCTGTTGGTAAGCGAAGTAGTGCCTGTCCATGAGCCACCCACCGGGCGGTACCTGATTTCATAGGATACTGCACAGTACACGGCATTCCAGCTGAGTGTGGCGGTGGAAGTCCCCACCTCTGACAGCGATAATCCATCGGGGGTGCCACAATCTATCGTGATGTTGAATCCGTTATCGAGACCGGTTACTGCAGGTAAGGAACTGCTCACGCGAATGCGATAATTGGCAGCCGGTTCTGTGTCTGTAGGAATGGCACTGGGGATGCTGCCCGATGCAGCTGTGGCATCCAGTGTGCCAATTACAACAGGGGCAGCGAAGCTACCGGTCGCATCCGACAGTTCAGCCGTAAGTATATTTCCCGATTCAAATGGAACAGTGCTGGCATAGTCAACTATCATATCCTCGCCATTGCAATAGGTACTGGCGCTCACAAGTGTATTGATGACCGGCGCCTCTGCCAGATCGCTCTGCCAGATTCCCATGCCGTAGGTGGCCGCTACCAGTTTTTGCGAGGTATAGTTGATCTCCAGTTCATGGATCATGACCAGAGGCAGGCCTGTCTGATAGGGTACCCAATCGGCCAGAGATGCATCCCGGTAAAAAACACCTATATCGGTACCAACATATATCCTGTTGTCGCTGCCGTTTTCAAATACAACTGTATTGACAGGCACATTGGGTAAGGTGCCTGAAACATTCACCCATGTGCTTCCTCCATCATCGGAGCGGAATACTTTTTCACCATCCTCGTAACCACTCAGCGCCACCCACAAGACATCTTCATTTATATCAGAAACTGCAATATAATTGATATCTATACTCCCTACCGGCAAGTCACTGGTTACGTTGGTCCAGGTATCGCCCATATTGGAGGAGCGCACAATCTTATTCAGAGCAGCAGCATATACTACGTTGGAGTTGGAAGGAGCCACCGCCAGCGCAAATGCGTAACTGCCCAGCGATGCATTTTTATAGACCCAGGTGTTTCCTCCATTAGTGGTGCGATAGATTCCTCCATTGCCACCATAATACAATACCTGATGATCATTGGGATCCATGACGTAAGGGGTTACCCAGTTGCCACCGGAGGGACTCATATAGGTCCAGGATGCTCCTCCGTTGGTAGTGCGGTAGAGGGCTCCATACTGGTGGGTAAGGAACATGATATCGCTGTCGGTAAAATCGATAATAGCCTCCATACCATCCCAGGTAGAAACATCTATTTCTTCCCAACTGCTTCCATCCCACAGGTTGGTACCATTGTCCTGCCAGCCGCTCAGCACCCTTTCCGGATCGGTGGCAGACGTTCCCAGCCGGTACACCTGCGCAATACGCAAGCCATCGCTGATGTCTGTCCATGTATCTCCCTTATCCTCTGAGCGAAACAGTCCGCCGTCATTGGCGCTGTACACAATATTTTCATCCGAAGGATGGCAGGCAAATCCGTGGTTGTCAGCGTGGACGTAGCCGCTGCTGCCCGGACTATCCCAGTTGGATTTTTTCTGCCATGCGGAAGCGCCGTTGACTGATCTCACCACTTCCAGACCTCCGGCGAAAATGATATTTCCATTTACATTCGATACATCAAATGCATTGTCGTAGTAACCAAAAAAGTAGGTCTGGCTCCCCGGAGAATTCGTGGTGGTCCAGGTGGTGCCACCATCTGTAGATTTAAAAAAGCTGGTTGAAAAATAGCCGCTCAGCACATATATAAGCTGAGGGTCATCGGCGGTAGTTTCTATGGACATTCTGTCACCGGCTGCCCCGAGATTATTCTTGAGGATACTCCAGGTCAGGCCGGCATCCTCACTCACGAAAACATCGCGGTCGCCGACAGCATAGACGGTGTTGGGGTCGTCAGTATTGAAGTCCATATCATGGCAGTGGGTGACTTCTACCATGGTCCAGGAATCTCCACTGTCGGTACTCCTGTATATTCCCGACCGGGTAGCTGCAAGCAGAATGTTAGTATTCTCGGGATGTATTAACAAGCGTTGAACGATTTGTAATTCGTCCTGCTCATAAGAAAGTCCTGTGGGGTTCCAGGTAAGGCCGCCATCGGTTGTTTTCATTATGCCAGCGCTGTATACACCGCCCCAAAAATCGTTGTCCGATTGCCAGGTCGCTTCATATCCATATCCATCTCCTGTTACTGCATAAATAATATCCGGATCAACGGGGTCGATAGCCAGATCTGCAATACTGGTGACGGGAAAGTCAGCTGAGAGGTGTATCCAGGTGGAACCTGCATCGGGCGATTTCCATACACCACCACCGGCAGCACCCACAAAGAGTATATTCGGATCATCGGGGTGCAAGACAACCACATTCAGGCGACCCGCGCCACCACCATTAGCAGGCACGTCAGCGGTTCCTACAGGTTCCCATCCGGCCGCCCTGGTGCTGTAAGCTCCGGGATGCATTTCTTTGTATTGCTTCCAGGCTCGCGCCGCTGAAGCGGGATGTGGCAAATGGCCTTCGGCATCGGTGCGTGTCTGCATCAGATAATGCCAGCGCATAAACTTCGTATGCAAACCATCCAGTTCATTCTCTACATGGTCATCCGGGTAGTCCGGCGTACCCATCTCCTCCAGCCAGCTTTCAAATTGTTGAGTTATGGTTGACAGGGTGGGTTGTTCTGTCATGTAAGTCTGACCGTTTGTGGCCAAAGTCGAGCATACAACGCCCAGGATAATCAGGTACTTGCGCATTTTCATGTGAATTAGCTCATGAAAATACGATTTTTCGGTATTTGTGGAAATGCCGCGCTATTAAACTGACAATGCCGTGATGCACGAACAAAAAAGGGACGGCCTAAGCCGTCCCTTTGCATTTGATATTACCAAATATCACTACTACTCAATAATGATTCCCCTTGAAGTAGCGTTGCCTTCGTTGCTGATAACAGATACGATATAAGCACCCGCAGGGATGGAAGCGATATCGATTGTATTCAGGTTAGGAGTAACCACTCCTGCATACATGATAGCTCCATTAATACTTACAATTTGTACAGTGGCGTTGGCATTGCCGTCCAGCATCAGGAACAATTGTTCGCTGGCAGGAACAGGCCATACATTCAATGCCGCATTTCCGGCATCTTCAATGCTGTTAGGAAGTGATTCACACTCATCACAGCTCGCCCAGCAAACAGGATCCATAGTAATAGGACCTGTTACATCCAGGAAGCGGTTGGTGAAACCTTCAGCAGTAACAGTACAAGGATCGCCTTCTGTCAGTGCTTCGTCGCCTGCCCAGCTATCGTATGCAAACTTGTATTCGTAAGTTCCTTCAGGAAGGGTGATGGTCAGTTCCCAGATATCATCACCATCGTCGTCGCTCATTGGAGCACAACCACCGCACCATCCGTTGAACGTACCGTTCACTTCAGGAGTGGTGTAAGATTCTGTTACCTGGCTCATATCTACTTTAAAAAGCACATCATGAGAAGGCACTACCTCTTCACAACTGGAGCAGCTTGCCCAGCAAACAGTGTCCATCACCATATCTTCAGCTACAGTAAAAATGCGGTTGGTGAAGATATCTACTGTAATAGTACAAGGGTCTCCTACAGTGAGTGACTCTTGAATTGTCCAGGTATCAGCTGCGAATTTGAATTCATAAGTACCTGCATCCAGAGGGATGGTGATTTCCCAGATATTATCACCGTTACCGTCTTCCATGGGGGCGCAACCGCCGCACCAGCCATTGAAATTACCATTAACCTCAGGAGTGGTAAATGCATCTGTTACTTCATTCATGTCAACAATGAAGGTAACATCGTAAGGTTGTGCTTCTGCTCTCGCAAAGAAGGCAAACACAACAAAAAGGGTGGCGTAAATTCTTTTCATGTTTTTGTTTTTAAATTAAAAAAAGGAGTCCGACACCATGTAGTGTCGGACTCCATAAGTTTTATTTCGCTAATGAAATATTAAAGGTTTCTACTTTTTCCTCATCGGCAATGGTAATCATATATAAACCATTGGCCAGGTGAGATAAGTCAAGCGTTGAAATAGCATCACTTATTTGTTGCTGGTACATCATTTGTCCTGACAGTGATACAACAGTAAGCATAGCTGCTCCCTGATATCCGGAGGATTGAATAGTAATGTTTCCGGAAGTTGGGTTAGGATATACGGTAGTAACCGTTGCGTCACCTGCAAGCCTTAATGGAGCAGTGGTGAAGAAGATGGTTTCTGTATTTTCAGAACGCAAACCTTCATCATAACAAACAGTTTTAACGCGGGCGCCATATTCAGTAGACGGAGCGAGCGCATCTGAGATAGTCAGTGAACTTTCTGTTGGGCGAAACTTTCTGCTGGCGCCGGATGCGGCGTTGAAAATTGTTACCACATATTGATCAGACAAAGCAACATCTGACCAGTTGAAAGAAGCACCGCTGGATGTGATATCTGTAACTTCAAAATCAGAAGGTATATCACATACAGGTTCTCCAAGATAAAATTCCAGATCATCGAAATAGTAGGTCGCTTCACCTGCAACTGCTCCTTCCACTCCGAAGTTGAAGAATACAACCGGCTTGTTGTAGTTGGCATCCAGGTCAAGTGCCGGAGTAAAAGGCACCTCATCGGAAAAGTCGAATATGAGGGTTTCCCATTCACCAGCCACAGTAGTAAGCTGATCTGTTTCAACAGAAATGGAACCCACCAGGTAGTCTTCCACTTTCAGTCTCACAACGATACCTGCTTCGGGGCTCCACACGCGTAATGACATCTTGGTGTCATCGGCAGTGAAAGGAATGGGGTTAGCCAAACCATCACCGGCAGGGTTAGTAATAACGGTACCGGCAAAAACTGCTGCAGAAGATGAACGAACCACCTGAGCAACCGTATTGGCAGGATCAGTTGGATCGGTTACAATGGTAGAAGCTTCTGCACCGGCAAAACCGATAAGTCCATATTCTACCATTGGATCTTCGAAGGTAACAGGTAAATCCATTTGGAGGAGGTCAGAACCACCACCGGTATAGAATTCCAGGTCGTCAAAGTAATAAGTCTGCTCACCTGCAGTAGCGCCATCTACTCCGAAATTGAAGAAGATAGAAGCTTTGTTATAGTAATAAGATAAATCTAAAGGCGCAGTTAATGTAGATTCATTAGAAAAATCGAAAATCAGTGTAGTCCATTCTTCAGCTACCATCAACATGGTTTCAGTTTCAACTGATTTTGTAGGATCACTGAAATCTTCCACTTTCAATTTAATATTGATAGGGGCATGGGGACTCCAAACGCGTACTGACATAGATGTCTCGTCTTCGGTAAAAGGAATTTGCGTAGCAAAACCTTCTTCCGCAGCGTTGGTAACAGTTGTTCCGGCATAGAATGCTGCAGTTGCAGACTTGGTTGCCTGTACAACTGTGTTGGAAGGATCTGTAGGATCAGCGACAATAAAGGAAGCTTCTGCACCTTCGAAACCGATTACACCATAGTCAACACCTGGTTCATCGAAAGTAACGGGAAGGTCCATTTGTTCCAGTTCAATACCTGGGCAAATTTCACAAGTGGCCCAACATACTGTTTCGAGTACAACATCTTCTGTTGCCTCGATAAAGCGATTGGTGAAACCGTCAGTAGTCACAGTACAAGGATCGCCTTCTGTCAGTGACTCATCACCTGACCAGCTGTCGTAAGCAAATTTGTACTCGTAATAACCGGGAGGAAGCATTTTGGTAGCTTTCCAAACGCCATCGCCATCAGGGTCAGACAATGGAGTACAGCCACCGCACCAGCCATCCCAGCTACCATTCACTTCAGGAGTAGTAAAGGGTGCTGCAACATCATTCATGTTCACGGAGAAAGTAACAGCTACTGTAACTGCCTCTGCACAAGTAGTACAAGCGGCATAACAAACCTCATCAAGAACAACATCTTCTGAAACGGTAATGAACCTGTTGGTGAATCCAAAGGCCGTTACTGTGCAAGAAGAACCCGGGGTCAGCGACTCATCGCCAGACCAGGCATCGTAAGCGAATTTGTACTCATAGTAACCTGCTTCCAGAGTTTTAGTTGTAGTCCATACGCCGTCGCCATCCGGGTCGGACAGGGGCGTACAACCACCACACCATCCATCCCAGCTGCCGTTGACTTCAGGAGTGGTAAATGAAGCGTCCACTTCATTCATGTCAACCGAGAAGGTGACATTATAGCTCTGCGCGTACAGCCCGAAGCTGAGCGAAGTGAGAGCTATAAAAAGCATTAAAAGTTTTTTCATGTTTTTGAGTATAAAAATGAGGGGCATGAAATATATCATGCCCCTTTAAGGTACTAATTATTAATGGAAATATTAAAAGTCTTGGCAGAAAGACCTTTCAGTACCGATACCTGATATAATCCATTGCTGAGATTAGTCAGGTCAAGTGCTACGTTGTTGCCTTCGTTGATAGAAGTTGATTCGTAGACAATGCGACCGGTAAGGTCAAATACGCGGATAATTGTGTTTTCACTTTCCATGGAGAAACCGGAAATAATGATTTGTCCATTGGAAGGGTTAGGATACAGATTCAGATCTATGAGATCCATTTCACCCGCTCTGGTGGGCAGGGTGGTAGTCTGGATGGCAGAGAATTCGCTCAGTACGCCATCGCAACGGGAAGCCACACGGTACTCGTAAGTTGCGCCAGGTGTTAAACCTAAGATTTTAGCACTTGTTACGCTGGTTTTTTTCAATGTCCAGGGACCAGGACCGGCTACGCGGTATTGCACTCCATATTGGGTAGCACCCGGTGCAGCTGTCCAGCCAATTTTCATACCTATAGGAGCAGAAAGTTCCACTGCAATATCAGTAGGTGGAGCACAAACAGGCTCTACCACACAGTTGTCGCAGCTACCCCAGCAAACTACATCCATTACGATGTTATCGTTAAGGTCTACAAACCTGTTGGTGAATCCATCAGTAGTAATGGTACAAGGATCGCCCTCAGTAAGAGATTCCTGAATGGTCCAGCCGTCAGCTACATATCTGAATTCATAAAAACCAGCAGCCAATGAGAGCGTTGTGGTCCATATGCCATCGCCATCCGGATCTTCCAGTGGGTTACAACCACCGCACCAGACGTTGAACGTACCGTTCACTTCAGGCGTAGTATAAGGATCAGTCACTTCATTCATGTTCACCTGGAAAGTAATGTCGTATACTGCTACATCCTCACAATCCACACAACTGCCGTAGCAAACTACCGGCAGAACAGTATCGCTGGATATATTGGAAATACGGTTAGTGAAACCGTCGATAGTTACTGTACAAGGAGCACCCGGAATCAGGTTTTCAGATCCGGTCCATCCATCGTAAGCAAATTTGTACTGCCAGCTTCCTGCAGCAAGGGTCTTGGTACCTGTCCAGATACCATCGCCATCGGGGTCAGACAATGGAGTACAGCCACCACACCAGCCATCCCACTGACCGTTTACTTCAGGAGTGGTATAAGGATCTGTTACATCGTTCATGTTTACCTGAAAAGTAACTTCATAAGTTACAGCTTCCGCACAGCTGGTACAAGCACCGAAACATACATCGGCCAGTGTTGTATCAGCAGCCACATTGATGAAGCGGTTGGTAAATCCAAACGCAGATACGGTGCACGAAGAACCTTCTACCAGTGTATCCTGACCAGTCCAGGAGTCATAGGCAAATTTGTATTCATAATAACCGGCAGCCAGTGTTTTGGTAGCAGTCCAGATGCCATCGCCATCAGGGTCAGACAATGGCGTACAGCCACCGCACCAGCCATCCCAGCTACCATTCACTTCAGGAGTAGTAAAAGGGTCGGTTACTTCATTCATGTCAACGGAAAACGTCACGTTGAAGGATTGCGCAAATGCTACTGACGTAGTCAGCATCATCGCAAAAAGGGTGTAAATCAGTTTCATTTCTTCAAATTTGATGAGTAATTTAGTTAAGTATCGGATAGTAAAAATAGTACTTTTGGTATTATTTACAAAAAGGTTATAAATTTATATCGAAAAAGGGCAAAATAATTTTAGAATTGTAGCGCAAAAGATTAAACAAACATGAAAGATTATAGTGCGATAGGGGAAAAAGACGATGCGCCCCGCTTAATGGAAGTATCTACCGACTGCGTTGTTTTTGGATATGGAATAGACGGGTTGAAGGTTATGCTGATTGAAATCGGCGCTTCTGAACTTAAAGGTAAATGGGCATTGCCCGGCGACCGTGTATATGTAGACGAAGATCTGGATCAGGCTGCTGTAAGGGTATTAAAGGAACTGACAGGTCTGGAAAACATTCCCCTGCAGCAGGCTCATACATTTGGTGATGCCGACAGGGTTCCGGGAAAGCGTGTAGTAACTATAGGTTTCTATACTATTATCAATAAGATGGATGTGCGGCCAACACCTTCCAAATGGGCAGATGCCGCCAGCTGGTTCGATGTCAACAACATTCCACAGCTCACCTTCGACCACAATGCCATCATCACCTATGCGCTGCAGAAACTGCGGAACAGGTTACGACACAGTAACCGACGCACCCCATTGTGGGAATCGGTTCTCCCTGAACATTTCACCTTATCGGAGCTGCAGCATTTCTATGAAGTGGTGCTCGACAGGAAGTTCGACAAGGGTAACTTCCGCAAAAAGCTGAATGAAATGCCCTATCTCATAGAAACCGAAATTTTCCAGACAGATGTATCTCACCGGCCGGCAAGGCTATTTAAATACGATAGAAAAACACATGAAAAATATGCGTACTAAATTCATCTCAGTATTACTGCTGGCGAGCATTGGATGGTTTTCCGATGCAGTCTCCGCACAGGCAATTCCCGTAACCATAGAAAAGAATGCCGATGGCGAATGGCAGCTCATGCGCAATGGCGAACCCTACTATATCAAAGGAGTGGGGGGTAAGGAACACCTTGATGTGGCAATTGAAATTGGAGCCAATTCATTCCGGACCTGGAGTCCTGATGATGCCGATGAGGTGCTGGCACTTGCCGAAGAATTGGATTTGACCGTGATGATGGGCCTTTGGGTAGGCCATGAAAGGCATGGCTTCGATTACAACAATGAAGCCAAGGTGCAAGCCCAGTTGGAGTACTTTACCTCCGTAGTGGAGAAGTACAAAGACCATCCGAACATTCTTTTATGGGGTATCGGAAACGAGGTCGATTTGTTTTACAGCAATACCAAGGTGTGGGATGCCATTGAGGACATCGCTGCCATGGTAAAACGCCTTGACCCCAATCATCCGACAACAACCGTCACCGCCGGTCTTGACTCAAGAGAGGTAAAGCTCATTATGGAGAAAGCGCCAAGTATCGATATATATGGTATTAATACTTATGGAGATATTGGGATTGTAAAGGATACTATACGCGCTGCAGGATGGAAAGGCCCTTATATCATCAGTGAGTGGGGACCCACCGGCCACTGGGAGGTAGCCAAGACCATGTGGGGAGCACCCGTAGAGCAAAGCAGCTCGGAAAAAGCAGTATCTTACCGGAACAGATATAAAGATTATATTGCGAGTGATAAGGAGATGTGCATAGGATCTTACGTGTTCCTTTGGGGCCAGAAACAGGAAACAACCTCTACCTGGTATGGTATGTTTTCCAACGAAGGCTACTCTTCCGAAGCAATCAACGTACTGGAAGAGTTATGGACAGGAAAAATACCCGATAACCGTGCTCCGGGTATTGAAAAAGTAATGCTGAACGGAATGGTAAAGGGAGACAGTATCCTACTAACTGCAGACCATATGTATGAAGCTGAGGTGTTCATCAATGATCCCGACGGGGACGACATGAAGTACATCTGGGAAGTGGTGAAAGAAAGCCAGGACATCAAAGCCGGTGGTGATGCAGAAACAAGACCCCCTTCTGTGAAAGGTCTCGGTGTGAAGAAAAAGGGAAATACAGTGAAGTTCAGAGCGCCTGTAGATGAAGGACCCTACCGCCTATTCTTTTTCGCCTATGATGGCAATGAGCATTATGCCTATACCAATATACCATTCTATGTGATGCCTGCTTCCGATGATGATCAGGAAGGAAGACCCGTCACCTTTAAAAAACGGAGCCTGTAAATAAAAAATAAGATAATTATTTAGGTTATTGTATTTTTTACAAAATGTATTACTTTAGTAACCGCTTACCAGCAATTCTTTAGACCGAACGATCATCCGACCTATATGACCTCACTCAAAAACCCTATTCTGTATGGTTTCTTGCTCCTTTTGGTGCTGAGCGGCCTACAGGTAAAGGCACAAGTGCCTGACACCACCCTGCAGAAGCTGGGAATCATGCCGAAGGAAGAACCCAGTCCGTTGAGAAAGATTACGGTATCTGGTTTCTACAGGTTCTTTGGCACGCTTACCCAGCACGAAGAGCCCTACCTCCTCAACCCGGTAATCAATGACACTGTGCTTAGCCGCCAGTTGTTCATTGGTGATGATAGCCAGCTGCCGAATTTCCAGCTGAATATTGCCGGCAGACCATCCAATAAGACCTCCTGGTCATTCGATGTGTTTGCCTTTCAGTTCTTGCAAGGAGCCCTGGGAACTACTTATGGACAACAAATACCTGACAGTCTTCGCCCTTCTTTTCAGGACCCTTTGTCCGGAGCGAGACTGGGCGGGAGTATGAACCTCAACCTGGGTATCAATTTCACCGGATCCCACGAAACGGATGTGGGAATATTTACGCTGAAGGCTGGTGGTATACAGTGGGTCAGATTGTCTGATCTGACCATGGCAGGCTTCAGAGGTTATAACCGTTTCACGGTCTTTGAAAGGAACCCCTGGGATCCGGTCGGAGCAGCTGTAGACAGCAGGTATGAAACTTTTTTCAACGACGGCGGCATCAACCAGGATACACGCTGGGGGAACCGCGCCTTTCAGGGTGTAGTGCTTGAAGGCGCCTCGCTGCCGGGCGACCTGTCGTTCACCGCCATGGTAGGTAAAACGGAATTCAACGGAGGCTTTGCCCCCTGGCCGAGTTATACGTATGGTGGTAAATTGCATAAGACGACCAGCGCTGGATATGTGGGCATCAACACCATCAATTCCAATGCATGGGCCGATAGCCTTGCACTGGAAAGAGTCGGCTTTGATATGGTTACCGCTGAGATCAGCCAGAACATCATGGGTTTCAACCTGCATGTGGAAGGCGGTACCGGTCAATATGTGAGTCCGAATGTCAATGACGGTTGGGGCGGACTCGTCTCTGCCACGGTCACTACGCCAAAACACAAGACCATTCCGCAAGTCAGCCTGCACTATTTCTATATCAGCCCGAAGGTGATCAACAACAACTCGATCTTCCTGAATACCTCTATTGTTGAATACAACCCCACCAACCTTCCGGCCGGAACCATAGGAAGTACTTCGGTACTACAGCCATTCGGTAGTTCCATGCTGCGCATCGGACAGATGACGAATAACAGGCAGGGAATCGATATGAATATTGAACATGCATTGGGCGATTTCCGCTTCAATGTTGGTTTCTCCAGCCAATCTGAACTCGAACCCATAGCATCCACCATTACCTTCGGACACCCGGTCAATCAATTGACAAGGTCCCGCTTATGGCGCTGGGTCTTTCCTACAGAAGTAGGACCCTACCAGCGATACAATGTAATCTTCCGCGATGTGTATGAAGTGGTCAACCTGGCAGATGACAGCTCAGGGGTAGTAGTGAATAAAAAGCATTTCAACATATTCGAACCACAGATCAAATACAATACAAAAATATTTAATAAAGACCTCTATGTGTACTACCTGGGATACTACAGTAGCGTACAACGTGCATGGTCTGCCTTTTTGGTTACCAATGAAGAAGCCTACATCAGACAGTATGCCTCTGAGTTCGAAGCCTATCTTACCGTTTCCGATATCATTGTACTGAGTGGCTACTTTGGTTATGAAAGAACCCTTGGTAATTACCTTACCGATATCAATGAAGAAACAAGGCGACCCAGGAACCAGACCGGTACCGGATATGGTGTCGGAGTTGATGTGGATCTGGGACGCAATGCCCAATTGTATGTGAGGAACCGCTGGTTCGCTTTTGAAGATGAAAGTTTCCCTCTCGATAAATTCAAAGGACAGGAAACATTGGTTGAACTAAAAATATTTTTCTAGTGAAAAGAACTACTATATACATGATCATCTCTGTGCTGTTCATTGCCTTTGAACCGGCTATGGCACAGAATACGCCACCCAAATTCAGTGTGAATGGCGCCGCGAGGTCTATCTTCTTCTTAGACGATCTGCAACAAGACCTTGCCGAACCGGATACCATTACGGGTCCAAAACAGAATTCAGCTCATGCCATGGTGGATGTAGGCATCAATGTGCGTCCAGCCGATAACCTGGAAGTACAGGGCATGGTGCGGATTAGAAATGACTTTGGCGGGTTCTGGGGAGCCGGTGTCACATTCGATGTCAGACAACTCTATGTGAAAGGCGTTGTAAAAGATATTGTCCGTTACCAGCTGGGTGATATCAATTACCAGCTTACCCCCTACACTTTCTACAACAATGACCAGGAGCTATATGCCACTGCTCCGGTCCTGTTCAGTCATCTGAGCGATGCAGTGAACTACGACAACTTCTATAACATAGGCAACTCCTGGAGGCAACAGGGTGCAGCAGTAGACTTCGGTCTGAACTTCAAGTCCATCGTAGAATCGGTAGACTTCAACCTGTTCACCAGCAGGGTGCTCCCTTCGAATGCTTCTACGGTGAGCGACAGGCTGTTCTCCACCTTCAATATGCAGGTGGTGCAGAGCAAGAATGTAACCCTGGGTTTCAACTATGCCAACCTCTACGACCTGGCAGGTACTTCCAGAAATGACATTCTTTTGAATAACCCCGTAATCACCGGAACAGCCAATGTAAATTACAATATCGGTTCCATTACTCTTCGGGGTGAACTGGAAACTGGTACATCCTCCACCACCTATATCGAGGCAACCGATGCACCTGAGTGGAGCGATGGCTTCTTCGATGGACGCATCCACGTCACTTACGACCCGGTGAATGTGACCCTCACCGCCGGATTCAAAAGTGTGGGACCCGAATTCAGAAGTCCGGGCGCCCAAACCAAACGCATCAATTTTGGCGCACTTCCGGCAGCCTTCGACCGTATCACCAACGACCAGGTGCTGCGGCCACTGACCATGCTGGACATTGTCAGAGAGACTTCATTGTTCAACCTGCAACTGCAGAATGGCCTGATGGCTTATGACCCGCGCTATGATAATATTACTCCTTACGGGGCTGCAACTCCGAACCGACAAGGCTTCCATGTAGGCCTGGGTTATGTGATCCCCGGCGACTGGATGGAGCTGGGAGCAACCATGCATGCATTGACCGAAGTAAGGGGTCAGGGTACCACCAATTTGAGATCTTTCAACAGAATCGAGGCTGAAGCTGTTATACATGCAGGAGAAAAGTTCTTTGCGAATGAAAGACTACTGGATATTTCCTTCAATTCGCGCTCAGATGCCACCAGCAGGGCAGCAGAGATTGATGGTATTCCGGTAGTAGACCTCTCCACCCAGGTATTGGGCGTGGGCATTGAAGCAGAGATTATCTCGCAACTAGATATTGTGGTGGGTTTCCAAAGTCATACCTACTCAGGATTTGAATTCAGCAATGTGACCGACAATTTCGGTCAGATTATCAATTTCCGTGAACTGGAAGTGGATGGCAGTCAGCAGATGCTAGGTGCAGGACTCCGGTTCAGGTTCTCAGACAAAGCTTATCTTACCGGACAATGGTCATCATTCAGCACCGTTGATACACTGAACGAGATTCTCCCCGATTACGACATCAATACAATTTCCATGATTTTCTCAATGTATTTCTAATGAAAAGAACAAGATTATTTATGATGCTGTCAGCATTTGCGTTGCTGTCAGCCTGTCAGAAGGAGACCGATATTTTTGACGGTCCTTCATTGAATGACATTTACGGCGAATTCAGTTTGCTGCAACCTCTCGAAGTGACCGATGATGCCATCGATTTCGCTGCCGGAGAATTGGCGGTGTTCACTGCCAGCTTCTCCAAGAATGTGAACTGGACCATCCGGATTACCGGGAACGAATCGGGAGCAGTAAAGGAGATATCAGGCTTCTCCAATATCCTGTCTGCTGATAATGCCACCTGGAACGGCTCCACTACCAGTCTGCCCATGTTCAGGGCCGAAGATTGTTCTGTTGAGCTCTTCTTCGAGAACGAAGAAGAGACCTATTCTCTGTCCCTGTCGGTGGTCTCCCCTAAAGTGAATACCGGCCTCTTGCTGGAGGATTTTGAAGGAGCCTGGAATCCGGGATGGGGTTCTTTTGTGCAGTCTGGTGCTGATATGAGCTTTGTGATCAAGGATGATGGACAGGCTGCTCAGGGAAGCCAATACTATGATATGGGCGGCGAAGTTGGATGGGACTACCTGATCGGACTTATCGATATCCCGGGCTCTGCCTATGGCGCTCCTACTTTCGATCTCTCCGCTAACCCTGATAATGTATTCTTCAATGTGCTTTTGGCTAAGCAGCCCGGTTTGAATAATGCAATCGTGTTGTTCCAGTTCCGGGAAGATGACAATGGCGATGGGGTATATACTGAAGGAGAAGAAGATATGTTCTCTCTGGAACTCTTGCTGAATGGCGAAAATGGATGGCAACTGGTTTCCAAGAAATATGCTGACCTTGTCACCCTGGTAAATGGTGCCCCTGCAGCTGCTATCGGAAACGGCATCAATGAACCTGATAAGCTCTTTCAAGTGTCTATACTCATGCTGGCTAATCCGGCAACCGGTTATTCTCAAGCCTTGATGGATTACCTGATTTTCACCGAAAACGCGCCACTTGAGCCATGAGAAAACCTGCCCAATACCGATTGCTTTTTGTCATGACCATGATGGCTGTAGGCTTCCAGGCCTGCACCGTACAGCAAGTAGCACTTTATGACCAACCCAGCAGCACCGATACGCTGGACCACATAGGCAGCTTCTACGGACTCCATATCTGGGAAGATAAAATCAATTCAGAAGTCTGGTACTCACCGGAAGACACTGTAGAATGCCTGCAGGTAACCAATGTGTTCGATGAAAAGGCTGGTAGTGAAGGTGCGCTTCTTATTACCTGGAATAAACAAGCAGGTTGTACCTGGCTGGGACTCGGTATAGGATGGGATGGATGGGCCAGCAAGAACCTAAGAGAAATCTATGATAAGGCAGCCATACAGTTTATGGTTAAAAGCCCCAGTGGCAATTTAAACAGCTTACCCTGGGCCATGGCGCTGGAAGATTACAGCGGCGGACAAGCATGGGCAGGGGTTTTTAGCAGTTTTATAGAAAACAATACAGTGACAGAAGAGTGGACGCGCGTACAGGTTCCACTAACTGCCTTCGATATCAATCAGTTCAATGCGGATATTTCTACCGTCAAACAATTGCTGATACAATTCGAATCTGATGGTTCCGTATATATCAACGACTTAAAAGTTGTTCCAATTGAAGGTGGTTTTATCAAACATGCTGAAGTACCGTACCTGCCAACTATGCCCGCAACAACGCTATCCGTTCAGGAGAACAATAGTCCACTGGAGATGGAGCATGGTAAGGTTTGGCTATCAGCCACCGATGGACATCTACTGATGGTAGCAGAAGTAGAGGATGCAACGCCTCTCATGAATAAGCGCAAGGATGGTGAAATATGGAACGGTGATGCGATTGAACTTGCCTTCTCAACCAATCCCGATGTGTATACCCAGCGCAAATCTTACTACCTCACCGACAGGCATGTCATTATTCGTGCAAGCAGTGAGCCCATGATCTGGGATGTGCAACGCAAGAAAGCGTTGAACGGGAAAGTCAATGTCACTGAAACTGCGACCGGATACGTAATCACGGCTGAAATTCCTTACAATGAACTCGATGTACTGCCGCTTATTCCCGGCGAGACCTATGGTCTGGAAGTAGCCATTGACAATAGCGACAACGGAGAAGAGCGACTGGAACAGTACCGTTGGAATAACCCGGGCAACGAAGGGTTCCACCAAACCCCTGGTATGTGGGGCAACATGACAATTGGACCTGGTTTATCTGCCAGATAATATTGATGACCATGAAAAGATATATAATATTATTACTTGTTTCTATTACAACAACAGGTTTTTTAGGGTGCGAGCAATCTGACCCGGAAGATGTTCTGGGAAGGATTGGAGATGTAGTCTATTTTTCGGGGTATGAATGGGATGTCAAGATTTATGAGAACACCCAGCAAGGTCCCGGTCCGAACTGGTTCTCCGGGCATTATGAAGATGTCTGGGTAGACGAGAAAGGATACCTGCATATGCGTATCTCGAATCGGGATGGCAGATGGTGGGCGTCCGAAATAGTAGGGCGTGATAATATCGGATTTGGCACCTACACCTGGGTAGTACAGGGCGACCTGGAGAACATTCCTGAGAATATCGTGCTGGGACTCTTCAGCTGGGATAACAATACTTTCCAGGAAGAAGCCAACAGTGAAGTGGACATTGAATTTGCCAAATGGGGAGATGCCACTACCAACAAAACATTGCACTATTCTGTGCAACCTGTAAGCTTTGGTCCGGTGTACCCCGAAAGGAGTTTTGCACCAGAAACACCGGCAGGCAGCCTGATTGGTGTGAGTACCCATTCCTTCCTGTGGACAGATTCCATCATTGAATGGAAAAGCTACACGGGCGAAGGCATTGACCCCGCCAACCAGATTGCGGAGTGGACCTTCACCCTCGATAATCCGGCTCGCGTAAAAAATGAAAATGGTTTATCATCTGATCCGGTTATTATTCCGAGTCCGGGTGCTACCACCAATGCACGCATCAATTTCTGGATCATGCCATGGATCAGTCCGGCACCGACAGATAATTCTGAGCACGAAATTGTAATACGCTCATTTACCTATACGCCCCTCTAAACCCATAGATGAAGCAATTATTCCTTTGGAGTCGTGCATGGATGCTGATAGCCGGCAGTAGCTTGGCAGCTTTGTCCAGTACACAGGTAACAGCCCAACAAGCTACCGTACAAATATTTACAACCGCCAAAGGAACCGATTTGCGTTTGAGTTTAACCGGCACAGCAGCTATGCGACCGGCAGATCAGGCGCTGGAATCTGATGTTTCCATTTTCGTTTATCCGGAGCTCACCTTTCAACAATTACACGGAATTGGTGGAGCAGTTACCGATGCCAGCGCAGAGGTATTTGCCAAGCTGTCGGCACCGGTTCAGGAACAACTCATCAACGCTTATTTCGATACTGAAGATGGCATTGGCTATAACCTCGTGCGCGTTCCCATCCACAGCAGTGATTTCTCCAGTGAAAGTTTTACCTATGTGGAAGAAGGCGATGCTGATCTCTCCACCTTCAACATTGCACATGACCGCCGGTATCGGTTGCCGATGCTACAGCGTGTGCAAGAAAAGGTAGGTAAAGGGATGTTGCTGTATGCCAGTCCCTGGAGTCCTCCTCCTTTCATGAAAAGCAATGGCAGCATGCTGCAAGGCGGTTCTCTGTTGCCCGAATTTGCCGAAAGCTGGGCGCAATACTACGTGCGTTTCATTCAGGAATATGAGCAAGAAGGCTTTCCTGTATGGGGCATTACCATCCAAAATGAACCCATGGCAGTGCAAAGGTGGGAGTCCTGTATTTACACCGCTGCCGAAGAAAGGGATTTTCTGAAATACCACCTAGGACCGGCCATGCATAAGGCTGGCTATGCCGATAAAAAAATCATTGTCTGGGACCATAACCGCGACCTGATTTTTCAGCGGGCAGGCATCATTTTCAATGATCCCATAGCGGCGGCGTATGCCTGGGGAATTGGCTTCCACTGGTACGAAACATGGGCAGGCGGCGAACCAATGTTCGGCAACCTCCGCAGAGTTAAAGAGGCTTTTCCTGATAAGGAACTCATATTTACAGAGGGATGTGTGGAACGTTTCGACAGAGAAAAACTCCAGTACTGGCCCAATGCAGAAAGATACGGGCGATCCATGATCAACGATTTCAATGAAGGTACTTCGGCCTGGACAGACTGGAATATTTTGCTGGATGAAAACGGAGGTCCCAACCATGTAGGTAATTTTTGCTTTGCCCCTATTCATGCCGACCTTGCCGGAGACAGCATTATCTATACACCTTCCTACTACTACATCGGCCATTTTTCCAAATTCATCCGACCAGGGGCTACCAGATTGGGCAGCTCCAGCAGCAGGAGCCACCTGATGGCTACCTCTTTCCGCAACACCGATGGCAGCATTGTCACTGTAGTGATGAATGCTACCGACCAGCCGGTTAATTATCAGCTGTACATTGGTGGCGTGATGACCGACCTGGTTATCCCCGCGCGCGCCATGCAGAGCCTAGTGTTGTAGTATTTTTGTACTATTGCTTTCCCTGTATTTTTTTTGCTACTATGTTAGGTTTCTATACTTATTGTTACATTTACAAAAAGTATTAGCACACAGTCTGTGAACTCATTATAAATTGATAAACCTTAAACCTGTAAAGCAATGAACAACAAAGGATACCAAACCATGCTTATCGCGCTTATCGTAGCGCTGGGTGGGCTGCTCATGGGGTTTGACGCATCGGTCATCTCGGGCGTTATCCGTTTTATCGAAGTGGACTTTGAACTGACCAAACTCCAGATTGGGTGGTCAGTGAGTTCCCTGACATTGACAGCGACCCTTGCCATGTTGGTTTCCGGACCATTGAGCAATAAAATCGGGCGCAGAAAAGTGCTGACATATGCTGCCATCCTGTATGCCATATCCGCTATTGGTTCCGCCCTCTCACCCGACTTCGTAAGTCTGGTCATTTTCCGGATGATTGGTGGTTTCGGTGTGGGTGCATCGCTCATTATTGCCCCTATGTACATTGCCGAAATTGCTCCCCCGCACCTGCGGGGAAGAATGGTATCCTTTAACCAGTTGAATATCGTTATCGGTATATCGCTGGCCTTTTTTACCAATTATCTTATCCTGCAATGGAGCCAGTCAGACAGCAGCTGGGCAAGGCAATTGAAATTTGATGAATACACCTGGCGGTGGATGCTGGGACTGGAAACCCTGCCTGCTATTCTGTACTTCTTTGGCCTGTTCTTCGTTCCGAAAAGTCCGCGCTGGCTGATACTCAAAGGTCGCTTTGATGAAGCGAAGGTTATCATGACCCGGTTTACTTCAGAAGAAATAGCTACACAAGAACTGGAAGCCATTAGGAAGAGCCTGGAGGAAGACGTAAAAAAACACGAGAAGGTAACGGTGAGAGATTTGTTCCAGCCGGCCATGCGACTCGTGCTCACCATCGGTATCGTTGTTGCTGTACTGCAACAAATAACCGGTATTAACTCTGTTTTCTTTTACGCTCCGATGATTTTTGAGCAATCGGGTATTGGTACAGATGCTTCCTTTGTGCAGGCCATCCTAGTCGGACTCATCAATCTGGTATTCACTGTACTCGCAATATTGTTTATCGACAAACTGGGTCGTAAGCCGCTGCTCATTTTCGGTGTAGCCGGTATCGCCCTCTCCATGTTTGTTCTTTCCTACGGATTCAAGAGCGCTACTTATTCCCTCACAAGTGAGTCCATCGAAATGCTGGAAGATGCCGGCGTGAAAGAGCAACTGGCACCTATGATCGGTTCTACCTTCACCAGCGATGTGGACTATAAGCGCGCATTGGAAAGTACCCTGGGTATAACCACTGCCAAAGAGCAGGAATCGGCATTGCTTACTGCTGCCATCAGCATGAACCCCGGGCTCATATTATTTGGTATCCTCGGTTTTGTAGCATCCTTTGCCATCTCCATCGGGCCTGTTATGTGGGTGCTCTTCTCTGAGCTCTTTCCCAACAGGATTCGCGGTCTTGCCATATCTTTCGTCGGTCTGATCAACTCGGCAGTAAGCTTTCTCATTCAACTGATATTCCCCTGGGAGCTGAATACCCTGGGCAGTGCTACTACCTTCCTTATTTACGGCTTATTTGCCGTAGCAGGCTTCCTGTTTATTTTACGTTACGTTCCCGAAACAAAGGGAAAAACCCTGGAAGAACTGGAAAAACAATTAGTAAAAGATTAATATATAATGAAATATTTCCTTCCCATTATCTTATTACTGTTCGCCACTGCGTCGTGTAAACAGGAAAAAGAAAAAGCCACCGAACCTGTCACCAGCAAGGTGGAGTTGCAACATGGTAGCGACGGATATCAGTTGCTGGTGGACGGTGCTTCCTTTTATATACATGGCGCCGGACTGGAATTCGGAAGCATTCCGGAATTAGCCAAACACGGTGGCAATGCCTTCCGCACCTGGCGTACCGATAATGGACAACGCTCAGGAAAAGCCGTACTGGATGAAGCACAAGCGCACGGTTTGAAAGTAATGATGGGCATAGAAGTTGCCCGGGAGCGGCATGGTTTCGACTACAACGATACAGCCGCAGTGCGCCGGCAACTGGAAGATATCCGGCAGCAGGTGATGGAATTGAAAGACCATCCGGCGCTGATTATCTGGGGCATTGGCAACGAACTGAACCTGCGCGCCACCAATCCGAAAGTTTGGGATGCCGTCAACGAAATTTCTAAAATGATACACAGTATCGACACCAACCACCTTACCACTACCTCGCTTGCAGGTATCAGCAAGGAACTGGTGGACGATATCAAGGAAAGAGCTCCGGACCTGGATTTACTCAGCGTACAGATGTATGCCGATATCGTTAATCTGCCTGCTTACATCGACAGTTGCGGCTGGGACGGCGCCTACCTCGTAACAGAATGGGGTGCAACCGGTCATTGGGAAGTGCCGCTTACCGAATGGGGTGCGCCGGTGGAAAATAACAGCACAGATAAAGCCCGCTTTTACAAGGAACGCTTCCTGACTGCTATCGACAGCCAGCGGGAACAATGCGTAGGCTCCTTTGTATTTCTTTGGGGACAAAAGCAGGAAAGAACTCCTACCTGGTATGGTGTATACCTGGAAGATGGCTCCTCCACAGCATCTGTAGATGTGATGCATTACCTGTGGAATGGCAGCTGGCCCGAAAACCAGAGCCCGGCTATCGACTCTGTGCGACTGAACGGACAACGTCCCGGCGAGAATATTTACCTGAAAGCAGGCAGCAGTTATCCGGCAGCGGCCTGGACCACTGACCCGGATAATGATGCCATCACCTATAAATGGTACATCATGAAAGAAAGTACCGACCTGGGAGATGGCGGCGACCTCGAATCTGTTCCGGAGGTGCTGGAAGGCTATATTACGACAGCTCAACAAGCTGCTGTTGAAATGCGCGTACCGGAAGAAACGGGAGCCTATCGTTTATTCATGTACGCTTACGATGGTCAGGGTAATGCCGCTCATGCCAACATCCCCTTTTTTGCTCAATAATGGACCTACACTACTGAAGTAATGCTCGATACAATAAAGTCAATAAATACCGATTCCAATAATGGCCAACAAGGCACAAATGATTACCTTAATGCCTCAAGGAATGGTACAATGGACGAACTGCAAAGAACAATAATTAACGGCGAGGTCTTCTACTGCATCCGCGGATACGACAGGATGCGGCCGTTTTTCATGAATATCGTCAGCGATACGGATTTGTGGATGTTCATTTCCAGCAAGGGAGGATTAAGTGCCGGCAGAATCAATGCTGATCACGCCATCTTTCCCTACTATACAGATGATAAGATTACAGATTTATCGGAAGTAACCGGCAGCCTGTCGTGGTTCAAACTGCAACGCGGTAATGGTGAGTCCTATATGTGGCGGCCCTTTCTGGATGGATTTGGTACTAACAAACATGTAGAAAGAAACATATATAAATCTATTTACAATAATAAAGTCATTTTCGAGGAGCGACACCTGTTATACAATTTGCGTTTTCGGTACGGGTGGTACTTCTCCGATCATTTCGGACTGGTAAGGGAAGCCGAACTCGTCAATGAATCCGATACTGAGATATCGATAAACATGCTCGACGGCGTGCAGAATATCCTGCCTGCAGGCGTAACGGAACAATTGCAAAACTGGAGAAGTAATCTGGTGAATGCCTATCGCAAAAGTGAGTTAGCGAATCATTCGAATGTGGGTATTTACTCTTTGAGTGCCCGCATCATCGACAAGCCGGAACCCAGTGAATCGCTGCGGGCCACCACAGCGTGGTCAGTAGGGTGGGAAAATCCTACCATTCTGCTCAGCACCCAACAGGTGCGCTCGTTCATCAACGGCATCAATCCGGTGCAGGAAAATGATATGCGCGCAGAACCAGGCGGTTACCTGCTGCACAAGGAATGCACCTTAGGCGCCGGTAAAAATAAAAAATGGCTGATTGTACTGGAGACAGACCAGGGGGTAGAAGATATTATCCGCTTACAGGATGAACTGGCCAGCCACAGCGACCTGTTTTCTAAAGTGCATGAAGATATTCATAAAGGCAACAACCAGCTACATGAATACCTGCTGTCGGCAGATGGTATCCAGGAGTCCAACGACCACCTCAGCAGTGCCCGCCATCTCAGCAATGTGTTGTTCAACAGCATGCGGGGCGGATTATTCCCCAATGGTTACACTATAGATATTAAAGATTTTTGCAATTATTTGCACCATCACAATAAACTCGTCGCGGAAGCACATGTAGAAGGCCTTTTGCAACAGGGAGATTCCCTGAACAGGAAAGCACTGCTGCAGTATTGCGAAGCCACCGGCGATGTTGCCCTTTATCGGCTCACCAAAGAATACCTGCCGTTATTTTTCAGCAGAAGACACGGTGATCCCAGCAGACCCTGGAATGTGTTCAACATCAATACCAGAGGTGAGGACGGCAGTCGCATTCTGGACTATGAAGGCAACTGGCGCGATATCTTCCAGAACTGGGAAGCACTGGCAGTATCTTTCCCCGGTTTTATTGATGCGATGATTGCGCGTTTCCTGAATGCCTCCACAGCAGATGGCTACAATCCTTACAGAATAACCCGCAATGGCATTGACTGGGAAATCATAGAACCACATGACCCCTGGTCGTTTATAGGATACTGGGGCGACCATCAGATTATTTACCTGCTCAAGCTGCTCGAACTATCCGAAAAATATTATCCCGGGCAACTGGCAGGTGCAATAGGGGAAGCTGCATACTGTTTTGCGAATGTCCCCTATCGCATACAACCTTTCGAGGCCATTCTCCGCGACCCGCAGGACACCATTGTATTCGACGATGCCGAACAATTCATTATCGACGGAAGAGTAGAAGCCGCAGGTGCCGATGGAAAACTCCTCTGGAACTGCGAAGGCATTATCATCCATACCACACTGGGTGAAAAATTACTGATTCCATTGCTGGCCAAACTCAGTAACTATATCCATGAAGGAGGTATCTGGTTGAATACCCAGCGACCTGAATGGAATGATGCCAACAACGCGCTGGTTGGTAACGGCGTATCGATGGTAACACTCAACTACCTGCGCAGGTACATCGAGTTCCTTCAGCCGGTGTTCAGAGACATCAAAGAACTCAATGTAGCATCGGAAGTAAAAGGATGGCTGCAGGAACTCCGCAGCATCTTTGAAGAATTCTCCGGCCGCAAGCCCATGGGAATGGACAACGATGTGCGCATGGAAATGATCAACAGACTCGGTCATGCAGCACAACATTACAACCAGCAAGTGTACGCCGGACTGTCGGGCTATATCGCTCACCTTTCCGGAGCTACCATAACAGGCTTCTTCGATTTGACACTTACCTTCATCGACTATACCATTGCGGTCAATAAACGCCAGGACAAGCTGTTCCATGCCTACAACCTCCTTTCTCTGAATGGAAATACTTCGGCATCTGTGCAACACATGTACCTGATGCTGGAAGGCCAGGTGGCAGCACTCAGCTCCGGCACCCTGAGTACCGCAGAAGCAGTGGCCCTGCTCGACGCGCTCAAGGAAAGTGCGCTGTACCGGGATGATCACTACAGTTACCTGTTATACCCTGACAGGCAGCTGAAACCTTTCCTGGAAAGAAACAATATTCCCGCGGAGCAAATCAAACCCACATCCATCATTCCGGTACTTGCTGATGTTCCGCTCAACGGAATTGTGCAGCGCGATATCCATGGTAACTATCATTTCTACAAAAACCTCAGTAATGCTGATGACCTGAAAGGGGCTATTGAACACTTTGAAATAAAATTTGGGAAAACACTCGATCCCAAGGCGCACATAGAACTGTTATACCTCTTTGAAATGGTATTCCAGCATGAAAAATTCACCGGAAGGTCTGGTACCTTTTATGGCTATGAGGGACTCAACTGTATCTACTGGCATATGGTTTCCAAGCTACTGCTCGCGGTGCAGGAACAGATTATTGCTGCCCATGAGAAAAAGGAGCCATCAAGTTATCTCGACCGGCTGGTAGAACACTATTACGAAATCAGAGCGGGTATCGGTTTGAACAAGACACCGGAGTTATACGGTGCATTCCCCACTGATCCGTATTCTCATACCCCCGGCAACAAGGGTGCACAACAACCCGGAATGACCGGACAGGTGAAGGAAGATATCATCACCCGCTTCGGGGAACTGGGCGTATCGATAGAAAAGGGTTGTATCTCTTTCTCCGGTAGACTATTGCGCCAATCGGAATTTATTCCACAGGAAGACGGCAGCGCCACGCTTACGTTTACCTTCTGTGCAGTGCCTGTCGTTTACAAATTGAGTAAAGCCGATACAGGTATTACCATCCATCATGGAGCCGGCGATATGCTGAAGATTGCGGGAGCTACCATTCCGGCCGCAGAAAGCCGGCTGGTATTCGAACGCAATGGCGGCATACGGCAAATAGAGGTAAACATTCAACCCGAACTGGCGTGATTCCCTCCTACCCGGGGATTTAGCCTCTATAGACTAGTAGGTAAACCAACGTCTTACCCGAGGCAGGTTGAGGCAAAGAGCAATATATTTGTAATTGCCTGATGTTAATGACCAATGTATTAGTGCTGCATTTTAAGTGATTTAATAAACAATAGTATTGTATCTGTATAAATTATATATTTACTTCGTTACAGGACTGTTGGTAATAGGCCAGTTGCAATTATCGGCACAAACATATATGCCAGCAGAATGGGAAAAGCACGAGGGTACCTGGCTACAATGGCCACACGATAATACCTATGGCGCCGGCACACGCGATTACTTTGAATCGGCCTGGATAGAAATGACAAGGCATCTTATTAAAGGCGAGAAGGTCCATATTATAGCATACGATACCGACGAGCAATTACATATTGCAGAGGCGCTGGATTTGGCAGGTATAGCACTGGATAGTGTAGACTTCTTCATCCACCCAAGTAACGACTATTGGGTGCGCGATAACGGACCCATTTTTGTCTATAACGCCGAAGGTATTGTACAAATCACCGATTGGGGCTTTGACGGATGGGGCAATGATGCACCCTACGCCTTGTGTAATGAAATACCCCATCTTATTGGGAGTGATTTAGGAGCAACGGTGCTGGATGTGAACGTTGTAGTGCTGGAAGGCGGAGCGGTAGAACATGATGGCAACGGTACATTCTTCGGAACAGTCAGTTCTATTCTCGGCGACGGCAGGAATCCCGGGTTAACCGAAGCAGATATTGAAACCTATCTAAATACCTATCTGGGTTTTGAGCATTTTATTTGGCTGGAAGGTGCCCTCGGCGGCAGTTTTGATATTACCGATTCTCACATTGATGGTTTCCTTAAACTGCACGACAGCCAAACCATCGTCACAATGAATGATGCTGATCTTAACTATTGGTTTGTCAATGCCTCCGACCGAGACAAAATATCCAATGCCACCAATAAAGATGGTTTACCTTACAACTATGTTTTTCTGCCGCTGACCGACAAAAATGTGAAAACAGAGGATGGAGCCAATACCGGCTCTAAAGGCTCTTATGTGAATTACTATGTGGCCAATGCCGTGGTACTCGTGCCAATTTACAACGACGATAATGACAGCATAGCATTAGATATATTGCAAACTCTAATGCCCGACAAAGAAGTTATTGGCATCGATTGCCGAAACATGTTCTCTTGGGGAGGAATGGTGCATTGTGTTACCCAACAACAACCAGCCGGTCCGCTGGCAGCAACTACTCTTCCAATTAAGACACAAACAAACTTACAAATACAATGTTTCCCTCAACCGTTTTCATCAACAATCACCCTCCGCAGTCCTGAGATTATACGTGAACTATTTATATATGATTTGATGGGGCGATTAGTCTTTACACAACAAGTTGGAGCTGCCGATATTTCAATTGCTCCCGCGTTAGCCCCAGGCACCTATTTGCTGGAAGCCGTTACTGAATCAGGTATTTTTACTTCGGTTTGCATCAGGAATTGATTTTTAATTATACTTGCAGTACCACACATCCTGCCAAAGGCTTTTTAATTAACTTGCCAATCTTTCAGGATGAACCAGACCAATCACCTTTTTGATATTGCCTCCGAGCTGGTGCTCTATACCAACAGCCACCTCTTCCTTACGGGAAAAGCGGGCACAGGTAAGACTACCTTCCTGCGAAAAATCCAGCGGGAGTCGTCCAAAAAAACAGCTGTAGTAGCCCCTACCGGAGTGGCCGCTATCAATGCCGGCGGTGTAACCATGCATTCGTTTTTTCAGTTGCCCTTCGAACCCTTTGTTCCTGCGCGCGGTTTTGCTCCGGAACATACGTCCGTAGCCAACATCAATAACCTGTTCAAAAAGATACGGCTGAGTGCTGTGAAGCGGGAGGTACTGGAAGAACTGGAATTGCTGATTATCGATGAGGTGAGTATGCTGCGCAGCGATCAGCTCGATTGCATAGATACCATACTGAAAGGCGTTCGTAGGAACCAGCGACCCTTCGGAGGTGTGCAACTCCTGCTCATCGGTGACCTTTATCAGTTGCCTCCTGTTGTGACCGACAGCGACAAGCAGATACTGGACGATCACTATGCCAGTCCGTTTTTCTTTGAAGCCAAAGCACTGCAAACGACACCCTTATTGCACGTAGAACTCGACACGGTATACCGCCAACAGGAACAGCGCTTTGTAGATCTGCTGAATAAAGTACGCCACAATACCCTCGATGCTGATGACGTGGCACTGCTGCGCGAACGTTACGCGCCCCACTTCCGCCCCGACAGTAATGACACCTACATTACCATTACTTCGCATAATTACAAAGCCGATGCCATCAACCAGCGCGAGCTGCAATTGCTGGAAGGAGAGCGCCATGTATTCACGGGGGAGTTAAGCGGTGACTTCGGTGAAAAGAACTTCCCCACCGACAAAGAACTGGTACTCAAAACGGGTGCTCAGGTGATGTTTGTGAAAAACGATGTAGGAGAACAGCGCCGCTACTACAATGGCAAGCTGGCCATTGTGCAGCGCATCCATGGCAATGAAATCACGGTTTGCATGAAAGACGACGGCACGGAGCTGGTGCTGCAGCAGGAAGAGTGGAAAAACATACGCTATACCTTCAACAAGGAAACAGATACCATGGAAGAAGAGGAGCTCGGCAGCTTCCGGCAGTATCCGGTCCGTCTGGCGTGGGCCATCACCATTCACAAAAGCCAGGGTCTTACTTTCGATAAGGTAGTTATCGATGCCGGGCAGAGTTTTGCCGCAGGACAAGTTTATGTGGCCCTCAGCCGTTGCACTACCCTGGATGGCCTGGTACTGCTGTCGCCCATTCACAGCGGCAGCATCAGTACCGAACCGCGCATAGTAGAATTCTCTGCACGCACCACACCATTGCCCATGATGGAAGAAGTGCTGAAAAAAGAGAAAAAAACATATATGAATGATCGCCTGCTACGCGCTTTCGAGTTGCAGGCTGTCATGGAGCCACTCAAATTGTTTCCTGAACTGCTGATGAGCAAGGACGTTCCGCAAAAACAAGCGACCTATCAGCAGGCACAGCAGATGCTTGCAGCTGCGCTGGAGATGGATGCTGTTGTTGCGCGCTTTCGCCTGCAACTGCAGGAACTACTGGAAGCAGATTCCCCCGACATGGTACAACTGCAGGACCGGGTGAGCAAGGCTACGCACTGGCTGGCCGCGCAATACGGGCAGAAGATACTGCAACCCATGGCCGAGCACCTGGATGTCATGCAGGGAGCGAAACGCATCAAAGGATATCTCAAGGAAATCAAACGGATATATGCCATCCTGCTCCAGTACATGCAGCAACTCAGCCATCTGGATTACCACGGACATCGGTTTATCAAAGAGGGAGAGCTGGACACTTATCTTCCCCAACAACATCCCCCGACAGCCAAAGCGCGGAAGAGCAAGGGAGAAAAAGCACCCAAGGGAGCCACCTACATCCTTACCTATGAAATGTTCCGCGCCGGAAAAAGTCCGGAGGTCATTGCCGCAGAACGCAACCTGGCACCTACCACCATCGAATCGCACCTGGCACGGCTGGTAGGCGAAGGCAAACTGCTGGTGACAGAAGTGTTGAATGAAGAAAAAATAAATGTGATAACTGCTGCTATAAGGTCGGAACCGCAGCTCAGTCTTACAGACCTGAAAAGAAAATTAAGCGATGATATTTCCTTTGGTGATATCAGAACGGTACAAAGCCATCTGGCCTTGTCAGATAAATAAATCCTTGCTCACTCCCAGCCACTCCAGGGCAGTACCATTCAGCAGGCGCTCTTTCACTTCCGCATCGTACGACATGCCTTCAATAAGCCTGCCGGGTTCGAGTTCACCCAAGGGGAAAGGATAGTCGGTACCCAGTGCCAGTTTATCGGCACCAAACAGCTGCACGAGGTAGTCGAGCATGTCGGAATCGTGTACCAGGGTATCCAGATAAAACCGATTCAGGTATTTGCGCGGATTGACAGGATTGTCGACAGCTACCAGATCGGGGCGTACGCGAAAACCGTGTTCTATCCTGCCGATGGTAGAGGGAAAAGAACCACCACCGTGGGCAAAAGCCACCTTGAGCCCGGGCACTTTTTCAAAAACACCCCCAAAAATCATGGAGCAGATAGCGCGCGATGTTTCCGCCGGCATTCCCACCAGCCATGGCAGCCAGTATTGCTTCATCTCTTCCTTGCCCATCATATCCCATGGATGGACAAACAGGGCGGCGCCCATTTCAGCAGCTGCTTCAAAGAAAGGCAGCAGCTCCGGCGCGTTGAGGTTCCAGTCGTTGACATGCGAACCAATCTCTATGCCGCGCAATCCGAGTACTTCCATGCATCGGCGCATTTCTTCAATGGCAAGTTGCGGGTCCTGCAAGGGAACGGTGCCCAGGCCGACAAATCTGTCGGGGTGCCTGCTTACCATTTCAGCGATGTAGTCATTCTGGAAACGACTTGTTTCCATGGCATGCTCTGCCGGGGCCCAATAATGAAACATCACCGGAATGACGCTGAGCACCTGCACATTCACTCCATGTTCGCGACAATCCTGAAGGCGGGTTTTGGGATCCCAGCAGTTGCTGGTCACTTCGCGGAAAAATTTATCGCCCTGCATCATGCGCGCACAGCCCGGACAGTAATGGTCGAGGTGTATGTAGCGCTTATCGAAAAACTTTTCACTCCACCGGGGCAGATGTTCCGGAATGATATGCGTATGTATGTCAATTTTTAACATGCTATTATTTATTCAACCAATCGACAGCAACGCCCTTTTGTTGCCGCAAGAAAGTTCCGGGATACCAGTTGGCACTCAGGGCCTCGACATGACCGTTCCGCATTTTTTACAGGTGCGCAGGTCTTCGCTGTTATAAAAAGTCTCCATCACCTTCGGCAGCTGGGCTACGATATCGGTCAGCTCAAAATAGTGTTCATACAGCAGGTTATTGCAGTTTTCACAATACCAGTGGAAGCCATCTTTTTCGTCCGGTTTCCGGTAACGCTCAATCACCAATCCTACCGTGTTGGCAGGTCGGCGGGGAGAATGGGGTACCCGCGGTGGCAGCAAAAACATCTCTCCCTCCTTGATAAGGATATCTCTGGGCTTGCCATCTTCCTGAATGCGCACGGTAATATCGCCTTCAATCTGCAGGAACAATTCCTCTCCTTCCTCCCAGTGATAGTCGTTTCTGGCATTGGGACCACCCACCACCATAACAATATAATCGTCGTTGGCTTTGTACACCTGTTGGTTGCCCACAGGGGGTTTCAGCTTGTCGCGGTTATCGTCTATCCACTGTCGGAGGTTGAAAGGTGCTGCTATTGGCATATCTTTGAAGCTTTAGTTGCAGTAAATTTAGAAGATTACCCACAGAATAGCCAATTCATGGAACTTTCACTTACAAATTACAACGCATTGGTATGCGGCAGCACGCAGGGAATAGGAAAAGCCGCTGCCATGGAGCTGGCGGGGATGGGTGCCACCGTGGTACTGCTGGCGCGCAATAAAGAAAAACTGGAAGCGGTGGTGCAGGAGCTGCCAGCAAACGAGGGCCAGCAACACCAGTTCATCGTTGCCGATTTCACCCAGCCCGAACTGGTGCGGGTGGCGGTAGAACAATTCCTGAAAGCATTCGCTCAGCCCATCCATATTCTGGTCAATAATACCGGCGGACCGGCAGCGGGACCCGTGAAGGATGCCACCGTAGCAGCCTTTATGGCGGCTTTCGATGCCCACCTCATCAACAACCACATTCTCGCCAGTCTGGTGCTACCGGGCATGCAGGAAAGCGGATACGGCCGTATCATCAATGTGATCTCCACCTCAGTGAAGGCTCCTTTACCGAATTTAGGTGTGAGCAATACCATCCGCGGCGCTGTTGCCAACTGGGCCAAAACCTTGGCTACAGAAGTAGGCCGCTATCAGATTACCGTCAATAACGTATTGCCCGGAGCAACTTCCACAGAGCGCCTGTCGAGCATTATAGCTAACAAGGCTAAAAAATCACAACAGGATGAAGCAGCCGCAGCGGCGGACATGCAGGCAGAGATTCCCCTGCGCCGCTTTGCAGCACCGGAAGAAGTGGCCAATGCCATCGCCTTCCTCGCCAGCCCTGCCGCAGCCTATATCAACGGTATCAACCTGCCGGTAGACGGCGGTCGTACCCCTTCGCTGTAAGTACTGTTAATGCTGGTGACCGCCCGGACCATGCACATGTCCGTGGTCCATTTCCTCCTGGGTCGCTTCCCGAACTTCCAGCACTTCTACGCTGAAAAAGAGGTCCTGACCTGCCAGGGGATGGTTGAAGTCGAGCAGCACTTCTGCTTCGTTCACTTCTGCCACTCTGGCCCTTACCAGGTTACCCTGCTGGTCGCGGAGGTTTACAATATTGTCAATTTCCAGCAGGTCTTCTGCCAGCTTTCCGTCAATGATGAAAATATCTTTCGGTACGTATTCCAGCGCCTTATCGTCGGGCAGACCATATGCATCTGCCGCAGCAATACCGAAGCTTACTTTGTCGCCAATGGTTTTACCTTCCAGGTTTGATTCAAAATCAGGAAGCAGGGAGCCCACTCCGTAGAGGAACACAAAAGGTTGCTCGTTATTTACCTGTTCGATCGTTTCGCCTGCGGCATCATTGCGCTGCAGCTTATACGCCAGGGAGACCACCCTGTTTTTCTCAATAATCATATAAAAAAGTGTTAAGAGGCAAAGGTAGGCAATAAATCAGGATGCCCTTTCGTTTTTTGGCCGCAGTAAATGGCGTTCAGGCCATGTTTTAAGCGCTATTATCTGTTACATCCCCTTAAAATACAGTAGCTTTGCAAGCGCTTTTAAAACCCTTAACTAAGATGAAAAAGATAGTTACCTCTCTCGTTCTGTTGCTGGCTATGAGCATGTCTGCATCCGTCATTCATGCACAGAAAAGCAGTGATGAAGTACTTTTTACCGTAGATGGTACACCGGTCACCAAAGGTGAATTCCTTTATGTGTACCAGAAGAATAATCCCTCCAAGAAAAACGACATGAGTCGCGAGAGCTTACAGGAATACCTGGATCTCTACATCAATTTCAAACTGAAAGTAGCAGAAGCACATGCCCTGCACATCGATACTACCCGCAAGGTGCGCGAAGAACTGGACAAATACGGCGATCAGCTGATCAAGTCCAACTTCGACAAGGAAGTGCTGGAACCGGCCATCCGCAAGCACTATGAGCGCATGAAGACCGAACGCATGGTGTACCATGTGATGCAGGGACTGGGCGCCAGCAGCACAGCAGAAGATTCCGCCAAGGCATTGATGCAGATATCCGAAGCCTGGCAGGCCGTACAAGACGGAACCGCTTTCGAAACAGTAGCCACGAATTATTCCACCGACCCCAACGCCGAAAAATCAGGTGGCAGGGTTGGCTGGGTGACCGGCTTCAGCATTCCCGATATGCATTTTGAAGACATGACCTTCGAAACGCCCATCGGTAAAGTATCTCCGATTTTCGAAACCAAATACGGCTATCACTATCTTACGGTTAAAGAGGAAAGACCTTCCAGCGGCAAAGTGAAAGTGCAGCACATTCTGGTAAAAGTACCGCAGGCCGCCAATCCGGAAGCGGAAGCAAAAGCCAAAATGCGCGCCGACAGCATTTACAACCTGCTCCGTTCAGGTGCACAAACATTCGACGCACTGGTAGAACTTTCTGACGATCAAACCACCGCACAGCGCGGAGGACACCTTGACTGGTTTGGCGTAGGTAAAATGGTAGCTCCGTTTGAAGCCGCCGCCTTCGCCCTGAAAAACCCCGGTGATATTTCAGAACCCGTGCGCACCAGCTACGGCTGGCACATCATCCGCCTGGAAGAAAAACAAGGTCTCGGTTCTTTTGAAGAAGTAAGTCCTGATATTAAGAACCGCATCGAGCGCTCTTCTCAATACACCGACCTGCGCAACGACTACGTGAATCAGGTGCGCGAGCGTTACAAATTCAGCGAATACCCCGAAAACAAAAATGCGGTGATAGCCGTGCTCGATTCCAACTTCATCAACAACAGCTGGAATGCCGATATGGCGAAAGGCATGGACCAACCTATATTCGCCATCGGCGATAAAACCTTCACACAGGACGATTTCGCTATCACCTTGCAGGTTAAGCAAAGAGCTTTCAGAGACAAGAACATTGAAAACAAAGCGAATAAAATCTACCAGCAGGCGTTTGAAAATATGCTGATTGAGTATGATATGTCGCAACGCAACATAGACTTCAGCCGGTTGATGCAGGAATACCGCGATGGCATTCCCCTGTTCGCCCTGCTGGAAGAAAAAGTATGGACAGCCGCTGCCAAGGATACTGCAGGTCTGGAAGCCTTCTACGAAGCGCATAAAACCGATTACATGTGGGAAGAGCGCGTGGCGGCCACCATCTACAATTGTGCTGATGCAGCTACTGCCAAGTCCGTTCGTAAACTGGTGAAAAAGAATACTGCCGACTCCCTGATTCTGGCAAAAATCAATACCGACAGCGTGCAGCGCGTTACCATCCAGTCGGGTAAATTCCTGCCGGGTCAGAACACCAACGTAGATAACATGAACAAAAAACCCGGCACCAGCGATGATATCCTGAATGCCAGTGGAAATATCACCTTCGTGAAATTGCACAATGTTGTTCCTGCACAGCCCAAAACACTGGCGGAGGCCCGCGGGTATGTTATTTCCGACTATCAGGATCAACTGGAAAAGAACTGGATTGCCTCCCTCCGGAAGAAATATCCTGTTCAGGTGAACGAATTGGTATTTAACTCAATGGTACAATAATTGAAATGGTCCTCGTCAGCGGTGCTGTCGGCTGTTATGGTCGGTCTTTTACTGACCGCCTGCAAAAGACAACAGGATGTTCCTGAAGAGGAGCCGCTGGCAAGGGTGTACGATAGCTATTTGTACCCGTCTGATCTGGCCGGACTTGTCAACCAGGAAACCAGTCCGGAAGACAGCGCTGCCATCGTAAGTGAGTTCGTAGATAACTGGGTACGGCACCAGCTGGTGCTCAAAGTGGCGGCTACCAACATGCAAAGGGAAGCCGCCGCCATTGAAAAACAAGCCCGCGACTACAAGGAGTCGCTGCTCATTTATGCCTACGAGCGACAATGGCTGGCCGAAAACCTCGATACCATTATCAGCATGGACAGCCTGCAGGCATATTTTACTGCGAACCGCGAAGAGTTCCGCCTGCAGAGTGATATTTACCGGCTGTCTTATGCTGTGATGCCCGCCGATATCACCGGTTATGATACGCTGCGCAACTGGTTTGTGAAAGATATTGGCAAGTTCCGTAATGAACTGGAGCTTTTCTGTCTGAATCACTGCAGCAACTACGTGTTTGAAAGTCCTGTGTGGCTCGATAATAACAGTCTCTTCAAAATGCTGCCACTCGATTTGTACGGCAATGGCCGCCTGCGCACCACAGGAGTGGTAGAATATGCAGACGACAATAACCGTTATATTGTGAAAGTGCAGGAATACATTTTACAGGGCAACTATGCGCCTTTCGATTATGTGCAGGAAGACATCCGGCGCATTATCATCAACCGCAACAAGATTGACCTGCTGAAAAAGAATTATAACAGCATGTACAGCGATGCCATGCAACGGAACAATGCCCAACTATACAAATGAAAGTGAAAAATATATTATCTGCAACCCTACTGATGCTGCTGGCTACCGTGGCCTGGGCGCAACCTAAAACCATCGACAAGATAGTGGCGCAGGTAGGAGAGAACATCATTCTGCAGAGCGAAATAGAAACCATTTATTATCAGGAGGCGTCGAACGGAACGGTGTCAGCCGACCTCCGCTGCCTCATCATGGAACAGCTGATAACCCAGAAACTGCTGCTCATTCAGGCACAAAAAGACAGCGTGGAAGTAACCGATGAGCAGGTAGAATACGAACTGGAACGAAGACTGCGGTATTATGAATCGCTGTTTGGCTCCAAGGAGAAAATGGAGGAGTTCTACGGTAAAACCTTCCAGGAAATGAAAGAAGAATTCCGGGAAGATATCCGTGATATCCTGCTGAGCGACCGAATGAAAGGCCAGATTGCCGGCGATATTACCATCTCTCCCTCCGAGGTACGTGCCTTCTTCAATAAAATTCCCACCGACTCCTTACCGTATTTCGATGCTGAGGTGGAATATGCGCAGATAGCCATTGTGCCGCAACCCACCGCTGAACAAAAGGCTTACGCGCGGGAAAAAGCCGAGGGCATTCGGCAGCGGATTCTGGATGGCGACGATTTTGAACTGCTGGCATCCATTTATTCTGAAGACCCCGGCTCAAAAGAAATCGGTGGCGACCTCGGTTGTCAGACCAGGGGAACATTCGTTACTGAATTTGATGCAGCCGCTTTTAAACTTCAGCCCGGTGAAATTTCGGAAGTTGTAGCCACCCAATTCGGCTACCATATTATCCGCCTCGAAAGCCGCCAGGGCAATACTGCCTGCCTGAAACATATCCTCATCACACCTCCTGTAACCAATTCCAATATCCAGCTGGCCACTAAGAAGCTCGACAGCATACGTGCCGCCATCATCAGTGGTACCCTGAGTTTCCGGGAAGCGGCAGCCAAGTATTCCGATGACGAGGGATCGAATCTGGTAGGTGGTGATGTCACCAACTTCCAGAATGGCGGCTCCATGTTCGCCATCGATGAGCTGGACCCCGAAGTGTATTATGCCATCGAAAAACTCGATCCGGGTGAAGTATCTGAAATCATCAGCTACACGAGCTACGATGGAAAAAGAGGGCTGCGCATCGTTCAGCTGAAAAGCCAGTCGGATCCCCACCGCGCTAACCTGGAAGACGACTATTACCGCATGCAGGCAGCCGCAAAGAACGAAAAGCAGATGCAGATACTGAGCGATTGGGTAGAGCGAAAACTCAAATCGGCTTATCTTAAAATTGACCCTATTTACGACGGCTGCGAAAACATTCAGGAACTGATGCGCGTTGCCAATGATGTGGGCAGGAAGTAATTGGAAAAAACACAAGCAATCAGCAAGATGAACGAACACACCAACGATGTAGCAGCCATTGACCGGCTGGCAGCAGATTACAACCGACTCAAGGCGGAAATCGGAAAGGTAATAGTAGGGCAGGAAGAAGTGGTGAAGCTGGTGCTGATGTCTATTTTCAGCGATGGACATTCCCTGCTGGTAGGTGTTCCCGGTCTTGCCAAAACACTGTTGATCAAAACCATTTCCGATGTGCTGGAGCTCAGCTTCAAGCGCGTACAGTTCACTCCCGACCTCATGCCCAGCGACATCACCGGTACCGAAATTCTGGATGAACACCGCAACTTCAAATTCCTGAAAGGACCCATATTTGCGAATATCATTCTGGCGGATGAAATCAACCGTACTCCGCCTAAAACCCAGGCTGCCCTGCTGGAAGCCATGCAGGAACGCAATGTCACCATGGGCGGAGACATCCATCCGTTGCCACTGCCCTTCTTTGTGCTGGCTACCCAGAACCCCATAGAGCAGGAAGGTACCTATCCGCTGCCGGAAGCACAGCTGGACCGTTTCATGTTCAATATCACCCTCGATTATCCTTCTTTTGCAGAAGAGGTCAATGTGGTGAAAGGCACCACCACCGATAACAAGCCCCAGCTAAGCAAAATCATCAATGCCGAACAAATCCTGCAATACCAGCACCTTATCCGCCGCATTCCCATCGCTGATAATGTATTGGAATATGCGGTACGCTTAGCCGGCAGCACCCGTCCCGGCACTTCCGGAGCGAAGGCAGAAGCCACGCAGTACCTGGCATGGGGAGCCGGACCAAGAGCCTCTCAATACCTTGTGCTGGGCGCCAAGACACATGCCGCTATCCATGGCAAGTACTCCCCCGATATGGAAGACGTGCGCGCCGTGGCATTGCCCGTTCTCCGCCATCGCATTCTCAAGAACTACAAGGCAGAAGCAGAAGGCATCAGCGTAGAGACCATCATTGAAAGGATGATGTAGGTTAGTTATTGGTTGTTAGTTTTTAGTTGTTGGTTAATAGTCTTTGGCATTCACCTTACTACCTATAACCTGCAACTTACAACCTACTACCTATAACCTTCAACTTACAACCTATCTATCGTCCCGCCTGTATTACCAGATATGGAAGCATCATTGACTTTGACGATGACTCTAATGATTCTTGTTCCAATTGTTGTTCATCCTCTTGTAAAAGTCTATCGCATACGTGTTTTAACGCAGCGGTATCGGCGGATGCGCGGCGGTCGCTGCGTTATGATGTACTTGCCCCGATGGTTAAGGGGATTTGCTGTTAGCTATTAGCAGTTTTAGCCGTAGGTTTTTAATTGTTAGTAGTTAGTAGTTGGTTGATAGCAGTTGGCATTCACCTTACTACCTAATACTTATAACCTATAACCTGCAACTTACAACCTATCTATCGTCCCGCCGGTGTTACCGCTTAAGTTTGCGCAATTCATTAACGACTCCTAATCACAGAGGAACGCCGGCGAAGAGGAGTCTATCGCATTCATGTTTTAACGCGGTGGTCGCTGCGTTTCACTGGTATTATCAATAACCAAACCGGTTAACCCAATGCATCCCTGTTCAGCGATTGTTTGCCGAACAGCGTGGTTATCGTCATGCGCATCGCCTAGCTCTCCTCCTTTCTCCTTACCTTTATGGAACCATTCCTGTCCACCCTGAATTGTAAATGCACAAGTGAGCGATACCATCCACCACGAATGCGGAGTAGCCATGATTCGGTTACTGAAACCGCTGGATTATTACCGGGAAAAATACGGCACCCACCATTATGGCTTAGACAAACTGTATCTGCTGATGGAGAAACAGCACAACCGGGGCCAGGACGGCGCCGGTATTGCCACCATCAAGCTCGACATGCCGGTAGGCCATAAGGTTATCGATATTCAGAAGAGCACGCGGGTAAACGCCATCAAAGATATTTTTGAAACCGTGTTTTCCTCGCTGGAAAACGCACCCGAAACAGCCGATCAACTGAAACTGCAGCACCGTTTTACCGGTGAAGTGATGATGGGTCACCTGCGCTATGGTACACACGGCCGCAACAATGTATTCAGCGTGCATCCCTTTATCAGGGAAAACAACTGGCTCACCCGCAACCTGGTCATTGCGGGCAACTTCAACATGGTGAACAACGAAGAGCTGTTTCATCAGCTGGTGGCCCTGGGCCAGCATCCAAAAGAAAAAACCGATACAGTTACTGTACTGGAGAAACTGGGGCATTTCCTGGATCGCGAGGTGCAAATGCTTTTCGACCAGTATAAAGATTACCACGACAACCGTACCATCAGCGATCTTGTAGCCAGCGACCTGAATGTGCAGAACATACTGGCGCGGGCAGCCCGCGATTTTGAGGGCGGCTACACCATTCTGGGCATGCTGGGTCACGGCGATGCCTTTGTACTCCGCGATCCCAGCGGTATTCGTCCGGCCTATTATTACCAGGACGATGAAGTAGTCGTAGCTGCCAGCGAGCGGCCTGCAATCATGACGGCTTTTGATGTACCCTTTGAGGAGGTGCGGGAACTGACGCCCGGTCATGCGCTGATTATTAAAAAGAACGGCAAAACCAAAGAACAACTTTGCCGGGCACCGCTCGAAAAACGCTCTTGCAGTTTCGAACGCATCTATTTCTCGCGTGGTGGTGATAAGGAGATTTACGAGGAGCGGAAAAAACTGGGAAAACTCATTACACCCAAAGTGCTGGAAGCGGTCCACTACGATTACGAGCACACCATATTTTCGTTTATTCCCAACACGGCAGAGGTAGCTTTTTACGGCATGATGAAGGGCCTGGAAGACCACCTGAACCACCTGAAAACCGAACATATTAAATCGTTCAAGGGAGCCATCGACGATGTGGAGCTCGAGCGCATTCTCAGTTTGCGGCCGCGGGTTGAAAAACTGGCCATCAAGGATGTCAAGCTACGTACCTTTATCACCAACGACAGTGACCGCAGCAACATGGTGAGTCACGTATACGACGTAACCTACGGACAGGTGGCATCGGGCGTTGATACCATTGTGCTCATAGATGACTCCATCGTACGGGGAACTACACTGAGACAAAGCATCATCGCCATTCTGGATCGCCTCTTGCCGAAGAAAATCATCATAGTATCATCTGCTCCACCCATCTGCTACCCTGACTGTTATGGTATTGACATGAGCAAGATGGGCGATTTTGTAGCCTTCAAAGCGGCCATAGAACTCACCCATGCACGAGGCAATGCCGCTTTACTGGATACAGTATACCGCGAATGCAAAGAGATGGAACACCTGCCTTCCGATAAGGTACACAATGCTGTAAAGAAAATATACGAACAATTTACAGATGAGGAGCTCGCGGCCCAGGTAAGTAAAATTGTAAAGGCACCACAGATAAGGGCGGAAGTAGAGGTGATTTACCAAACGGTAGACAACCTGCATGCAGCATGCCCGCACAACCTCGGTGACTGGTATTTTACCGGCGACTACCCCACACCAGGTGGCAACAAGGTGGCTAATAAAGCTTTTGTCAACTACATGGAAGGCAGAGACGAAAGGGCGTATAGTTAAAGATTTAAGGCTATTGGGTCTCTTTCTTCCTGCTTACATGAAACTTTAGGGCTTACCTTTGCATTGTATTCTGTAAGAGCGAGAACGAATAAAATGGAGATTAAACCCATTGACCATGTGGTCATCAAATTTGCCGGCGACAGCGGTGACGGTATGCAACTCACCGGCGGGCAATTCACCAATAATACCGCACTGTTAGGTGCCGATTTACAAACCTTTCCCGATTTCCCGGCAGAAATCCGCGCCCCGGCTGGTACGCTGGCAGGTGTTTCGGGCTTTCAGTTGCATTTCGGCAGCCATAAAATATTTACGCCGGGCGATAACTGCGATGTGCTGGTGGCCATGAATGCCGCTGCCCTGAAGGTGAACATCAAAAACCTGAACCCGGGTGCCATCATCATCGTCAACACCGATGGTTTCGACAGCAAAAACCTGCGCCTGGCGCATTACGAAACCAATCCCCTCGACGATCACAGCCTCGACCATTTTCAGGTCATCCGCATTGACGTCACCAAGATGACGCGCGAAGCACTCAAGGACCTCACCCTCAGTACCAAGGAAAAAGATCGCTGTAAGAACATGTTTGTACTGGGTTTCCTCTACTACATGTACAACCGCCAGCTCGACTCCACCCTGCGTTTCCTGGAACAGAAATTCCATAAAATGCCGGAGGTGCTGGAAGCCAACCGCATATCCCTCAACACCGGTTACAGCTTTGCCGATACCACCGAGGTGTTCACCTCCAGGTACACAGTTGAGCCCGCCAGTCTGGCTCCCGGCGTGTACCGCAGCATTGTGGGCAACGAAGCGGTAGCCATGGCATTGGTAGCGGCATCACGGCGCTCGGGCCTGCCTTTGTTCCTTGGGTCTTACCCCATCACACCCGCATCCGATATCCTGCACTACCTCTCCAAATACAAGAATTTTGGCGTCCGCACCTTTCAGGCGGAAGATGAAATAGCGGCCATTTCTGCATCCATTGGCGCCGCCTTTGGTGGCAGCCTGGCCGTGACTACTACCTCCGGTCCGGGTATGGCACTGAAAGCCGAAGCCATGGGACTGGCGGTGATGCTGGAAATTCCCCTGCTTATCTGCAATATCCAGCGCGCAGGTCCTTCAACAGGCTTACCCACCAAAACCGAACAAGCCGACCTTTTGCAGGCCTTGTACGGTAGGAATGGCGAATGTCCCATGCCGGTAATCGCGGCTTCTACGCCCAGCGATGCTTTTCATGCAACCCTGGAAGCTGCGCGCATTGCTGTGGAACACATGACGCCGGTAATCCTGCTGAGCGATGGCTATATCGCCAACGGTGCTGAGCCCTGGCGTTTCCCGCAGGAGAAAGACCTGCCTGAAATCCATACCGCCTTTGCACCCGAACAGGAAGAAGACACCGTATTTCATCCCTACGAGCGGAACGAAAAACTGGTTCGTCCCTGGGCTATTCCGGGCACGAAAGGACTGGAGCACCGCATTGGTGGTCTGGAAAAACAAGCGGTTACGGGCAATATCAGCTACGACCCCGATAACCACGAACACATGGTAAAAATGCGAGAGGCACGCGTAGAAATCATTGCCGATTATATCCCCGAGCAGGCAATCGCCCTCGGCCCTGAGAAAGGTCAGGTGTTGCTGCTCGGATGGGGTTCTACCTACGGTGCCATGCAGGGTGCCACCCAGCAGTTGCTGTCGGAAGGATATGCCGTTGCTCATGCCCACCTGCGCTATATCAAACCCTTCCCCCGCAACCTGGGTCAACTGATGCAGCAATTCGACCATGTGATGGTGCCCGAAATCAATAACGGTCAGCTGGTGAAGGTGCTGCGCGACAAATACATGGTGCCGGCAGTAGCTTTTAATAAGATCAAAGGCGTACCCATCACCTCGCGGGAGCTGGTGAATGCCGTCATTGATCTGCTGGCGAATAAAAAATAAAGATTAAATATATACGTATGAATGATGTGCTGAAGGCTAAGGATTTTCAAACCGACCAGGAGGTACGCTGGTGCCCCGGTTGCGGTGACTATTCCATCCTCAAACAGGTACATACTGTTTTACCACAGATAGGCCTAAAGCGGGAAGATATTGTAGTGATATCAGGTATCGGCTGCTCTTCGCGCTTCCCCTACTATACCAATACATTCGGCATGCACAGCATTCACGGCAGAGCTACCGCCATTGCATCCGGACTGAAAGCTACCCGCCCCGAACTGAGTGTATGGATTGTTACCGGCGACGGCGACGGCCTCTCCATCGGTGGCAACCACCTCATCCATTTGCTGCGCCGCAATTTCAACGTGCAGATATTGTTGTTCAACAACGAAATTTACGGACTGACCAAAGGCCAGTATTCACCCACATCTCCTTTGGGTAAAGTGGCCAAGTCCACCCCAATGGGCTCCATCGACCATCCCTTTAATCCCGCTGCGCTGGCCCTGGGAGCTGATGCAACCTTTGTTGCGCGCAGTATGGACCGCGATCCGGCCCATCTGCAACAGATGTTGTTGCGCTCGCATCAGCATGTGGGTGCTGCTTTTCTGGAGATTTACCAGAACTGCAATATTTTCAACGACGGTGCCTTTGAAGTATTTACCGACAAAGGCAGCAAACTCACCGCCGGTATGTATGTTCAGGACGGACAGCCGCTGGTGTTTGGCGAGAACAATGAATACGGCATCCGCCTCGATGGCTTCCAGCCCATGGCCGTGCAGTTAGGCGAAGAATACAGCAAAGACGACCTCTGGATCCACGATGAAAAAAACATCTTCAAAGCACAGATACTGACCCGTATTTTCGACGAACAATCCATGGAAGGCCACCTGCCGCGTCCGTTTGGTGTTTTTTATGCCGCCGAGCGCGCTACCTACGAAGACATGCTGAATGCTCAGGTGGAACAGGCTATTGCCAGCCGGGGCGTCGGTAATCTCGACCTTTTATTGCGCGGCAGCGAAACCTGGGAAATTGAAGCATAAGTCCATCCGGTAAGCTTTCCTACCCTGTTTTATGCTCCATAGCATGCCATTGGTCTATTCGGTACGCACCGAAGGAATCTCCTGAGCTTGTAAAAAAGACCCTCTCCGGGGTTGACAAAGTTTGGAAGTGTGCATATTTTGTTAATTTTCGTCTTCCAAACCCATTTATCAATCCATTTGCAATGAAAAAATGCTACCTGCTACTCCTCCTGGTGCTACCCGCTTCTGTGTGGGCACAGTGTAACCTCAGCAACGCCACCGACTGCGACTGTCTGGATGGCAGCGATGCCTGTGATTTACTACCAGATATTACTGTCTCTTATGATTTATTGGCCAATCCCACCTACCAACCGGAATACGATGGTGAATTAGGCGTTTCCGTTTCTACACCTAACATCGGACATGGCCCCCTTCGCGTGTTCGCCACCGACTACTACGTTTGTGGTGGTGATACGATTTACGATGCAGGCGGCATGGATGCTTGTCCGGACGGTACCAACGCCCGGCAAATCATTAAGCAGCGCATCTACAGCAAAGATGGCAGCGATATGACCTACTGGGAGCGCAATGCAGGTACCATGACCTACCACCCCGGTCACGGTCACTTTCACGTAGACGACTGGGGCGTATATACCTTAAGGCAGGAAGTTCCGGGACTGTCACCTACCGAATGGCCCATTATAGGTTCCGGGGCCAAACTCGGCTTTTGCCTGATGGACTACGGCTCCTGCAACTGGTACGATGGATATTGTGTGAACGATGATGGCGTCGTGATTACAACCGATGCCCCTAATTACGGCCTGGGTGGCGGTGGTTACAGTTGTGGCGTTAATAACCAGGGTATCAGTGCCGGTTACCTCGACATTTACTACTATTACCTCGAAGGAATGTCCATCGCCCTGCCCGACAATATGTGCAACGGCGACTATAAAATTGTAACAGAAGTGGATCCCAACCATTACTTTCTGGAAGAAAGTGATGACAACAACGTGATGGTAGCAGATATCACCATTACCGATCAGCCCGAAAACGACTTTGGTTATATCGCTGTGAACGGCAGCAAATTCATTTGTGAAACGGAATCCGTAGAACTTTCGGCCCCGTTAGTTGGTACCTCCTACCTCTGGTCGAATGGTGCCACCACTTCTACTATTGAAGCCAGTGAACCCGGATTATACTATTGCACAGTAGAGCGCACCTGCGGCTTGCTGTATACCGATACCATTGAAGTTACGGTAGCAGACATCGAAGAGCCTGTGCTCGCCGACCCCGGAACGGTATGTGAGGGCACAACCGTGTTGCTGACAGCTACAGCCGGAGAAGACGTTACCTGGTTCGATGCCGACGGCAATGTGCTGGGTGCCGGCATGACTTACGAAACAACTGAGTTGTACGAGAACACTACCTTCTACGCTAATAATACTGCCTACTTCATAGATGAAGGCAATGGTGGAAAAGAGGAACATACCGGCGCGGACTTATACAACGGCAGCACCTACAACGGTTACCTGATTTTTGATGCCGAACAGGACTTTGTGCTGCAGTCGGTGAAAGTATACACCGATACACCGGGTGAAAGAACAGTGGAGCTGCGTACCAGTGGCGGTACTGTGCTGCAATCCATTACGGTTGATATTCCGGTAGGAGAATCAAGGATAGACTTAGGATTTGAAATTGAACCGGGCAGTAATTACCTGCTGGGTACCAATGGCGAACAGAACAATGCCTCCTTCGGTTATCAAAGCCCGCAACTGCGCCGCAATGCCGGTGATGTTGCATATCCCTACATTGTGGGTACAGGCATTGCCACCATAACCGGTGCAAGTGCCGACGGCTATTACTACTATTTCTACGACTGGGAATACAACGCCAATAAATTGTGCACCAGCGAATTGGTAGCAGCGGAAGTGAAGGTGGAGGTATGCAGCGGTATCAGCGAAGTAGCCGGTATCAAAGACCTGGAAATCTTCCCGAATCCGAATGATGGAACCTTTCACATCAGCGCCGATTTCCCCAACACTACCGAGCTAACCATTCAGGTGCGCAACCTGACCGGACAGACCGTTTACAGCAGCAACGAAGGACAGGTTGCCGGAAACACCGTGTTCCCTATTGACCTGCAGGAACAACCTGCCGGTATTTATATAGTTTCGCTGGTAAGTGAAGGCAAAGCGGTTGCCCGACAAATTATAGTAGAATAAATTTAATGTAACACATAGCAAAGGGCCGGTAGTTTTACCGGCCTTTTTTTATAACATTTGCAGCACAGCAAACGCTTTCGCCCATGCCTTCTTTATCCGGTTTCCCATCTGCATTTCTCCTCTCCTGCGCCATGGTCATTATGGGCTTTGCAGCCTGCAGCCACAGAACCACCTTACCCGATCCCCAGCAGGCGGGATGGGAGGGGAAATCAGTTTGCGAGGTGGTACAGGAAAACGATAAGCTTCGGGTGTTGCGATGCACTTTCCCTCCCGGCGTTGGCCACGAGCGACACTTTCACGCACCCCATATTGGCTATACCATCGCAGGGAGTACCTTCCGTATAGAAGATGCTTCGGGTGTACGCGAAGTAAATGTACCCACCGGCAGCAGCTTCGACAACGCCTACATCCCCTGGCATCAGGTGCTGAACATAGGCGACAGCACAGCGGTGTTCCTCATTATAGAAATGAAAGACTGAGGGCCTGATTCATTGCCTGACATGCCAGCCATTCCTGTCTTCAGCGCCACCTGCCGGCCACAGTGCCCCGGTGCATACAATACCCCTGATACCTGCTTCCTTTTCAGGTAACTATTGTCATTCTTTAGCCCCTGTTTCCTGTCCAATTTTACACCCTATCGAAATTTACAACAATGGAAACAGCAACAGATACGCGGAAATACGTTTTTACCTTCGAGCCCGGTAAGGGCGAAGGAAACGCCCAAATGAAAAACCTCCTGGGCGGCAAAGGTGCCAACCTGGCGGAAATGAGTAATATGGGCATTCCGGTTCCTCCGGGATTCACCATCACTACCAAAGCCTGTAATGACTATTATGAGGTAGGCAAGGATACAACCATAGAACGCCTGACCGAGCAGGTAGAAGAAGGCCTCAAGGCCATAGAAAAAGCCATGGGTCGCACCTTTGGCGATCCGGACAACGCGCTATTACTTTCCGCACGTTCAGGAGCAAGAGCATCCATGCCGGGTATGATGGACACTGTACTCAACCTTGGTATGAACGATGAGATTGTAGAGGGTTTTGCCAGACAAACCGGCAACGAATGGGCCGCATGGGATTCCTACCGTCGCTTCATTCAGATGTACGGTGATGTGGTCATGGACCTGAAGCCCGAAAACAAAGACGATATCGATCCGTTTGAGGCCATCATAGAAGAAGTAAAGGAGCAACGGGGCATCCATCTCGATACCGACCTTACGGTAGATGACCTCAGGCAACTCACACAGCAATACCGGGCGCTTATAAAGAAACAGACCGGAAAAGACTTTCCCACCGATCCGTCTGAACAACTGTGGGGCGCTATCCTGGCCGTATTCAATAGCTGGATGAACAAACGCGCCATCAGTTATCGGAAACTCTACAACATACCTGAATCGTGGGGAACTGCCGTCAATGTACAGGCCATGGTGTTCGGCAATATGGGGCAGACCTCAGCCACCGGAGTAGCGTTCACCCGCGACCCTGCCACAGGAGAGGACCTGTTCACAGGGGAGTACCTTATCAATGCACAGGGTGAGGATGTGGTTGCCGGTATACGGACTCCTCAGCAGATCACACTCACCGGCAGCAGGCGATGGGCAGAACGCGCCGATATATCTGAAGAGGAACGCCGTACCCAATACCCGAGCCTGGAAGAGGCCATGCCGGAACTGTATGCTGAGCTGGATAAATTCCAGCAACAACTGGAAGACCATTATAAGGATATGCAGGACCTGGAGTTCACAATTCAGGAAGGTAAGCTATGGCTGCTGCAGACCCGGAACGGAAAACGCACTGGTCAGGCGATGGTACAGATTGCCATCGATATGGTAGACCAGGGTGTGATTGATGAAGAGAACGCCCTGATGCGCGTCGATCCGGAAAAGGTAGATGAACTGCTCCATCCCGCATTCGAAGAGGGACATGAGGACGAGCATCCTCAGATCACCAAAGGACTGCCTGCATCGCCCGGTGCTGCCACAGGCCAGATTGTATTCAGCGCAGACGATGCCGAAGAATGGGCAGGACAGGGAAGAAAAGTGATCCTGGTGCGACTGGAAACCTCCCCGGAGGACATACATGGAATGACAGTTGCCGAAGGCATCCTGACGGGACGGGGAGGAATGACCTCGCATGCCGCTGTGGTAGCCAGGGGAATGGGTAAGTGCTGTGTATCCGGAGCCGGTGAATTGCATATCGATTACAAGCAGCGCAAGATGTACGTAGGTGACCATACCTACCGGGAAGGAGACTGGTTATCGATCAATGGAACTACCGGTCAGGTGTTCGAAGGAAAGATTCCAACCAAACCGGCTGCTATAAGTGGCGCCTTCAGAAGGGTCATGGACCTTGCCGATACATACGCTACCATGAAGGTGCGCACCAATGCAGATACCCCTCATGATGCCGCTGTTGCACGCGACTTCGGAGCCAAGGGTATCGGTCTTTGCCGGACTGAACACATGTTCTTTGAAGGCGACCGTATCAACGCAGTCAGGGAAATGATCCTTGCCAATGACGAAGAAGGAAGAAGAAAGGCACTGGCCAAATTACTTCCCTTCCAGAAGGAAGACTTCAAAGGCATTTTCAAATCCATGGAAAGCCTGCCGGTGACCATCCGCCTGCTCGATCCACCCTTGCATGAATTCCTGCCCCATGATGAACACAGCAAGCAGATCATGGCGAAGAACATGGGCATCTCCTATGCTGCCGTGCAGGAAAAGATCGATAGCCTCCAGGAATTGAATCCAATGCTGGGACACAGGGGTTGCCGTCTGGCCAACACCTATCCGGAGATTACAGAAATGCAGACCCGGGCCATCCTGGAAGCCGCTATCAGTCTGAAGAAAAAGGGACAGGAGATTGAACCTGAAATCATGATTCCTTTAACCAGTATAGGTCGCGAACTCGGGATGCAGATAGACATCATCAGGGCTACTGCCTTAACCGTGTTCCGGGAACACAAGATGACTGTGCCCTACAAAGTTGGAACCATGATAGAGATACCAAGGGCAGCACTTATCGCCGACAAAATCGCGCTCTGTGCAGACTTCTTCAGTTTCGGAACCAACGACCTCACGCAGATGACCTTTGGGTTCAGCCGGGATGATGTCGGTAAGTTCCTTCCTATATATATGGAAAAAGGAATATTGGAAAAAGATGTCTTCCAGACCATAGACCAAAGTGGAGTGGGGCAACTAGTAGAAATGGGAACCCAAAAAGGGCGTAGTGTAAAACCCGAATTGAAAGTGGGTGTATGCGGAGAGCATGGCGGCGATCCTAAATCCATCGAGTTCTTCTACAGAACCGGACTCGATTACGTGAGTTGTTCCCCTTATCGCGTGCCCGTTGCCCGTCTTGTGGCGGCGCAGGCCACCATAAAAGGCAAAAGAGGTGAAATTGGTATCACGCCAATAGTAAAAGATGCCTGTTTCAATCCTGCTGAAGAAACCGCAGGCGCACAATAAACGCTCATCAACAAGATTACCCGGGAGTCTGACAACGAAGCCAGGCTCCCGGTTTTGTTTATTTCAATTCTATAGTGCCTGCTGCACCATTTTCGAAAAGCCGTACATTCAACATTGCCGCAATATCTTTTGCCATTTGGTAGGTCTCTTCCCTGTTAAAAGACGTTGCAATAAGTACATCCCGATCGCCATTCGTAATCAGATCAATCATATACTTAATACTATTATTTTTAATGCTGACATTCATGCCGGGAAGTGCTCCCCAGGCTCTGACGGGTCGTTTGGAAATAAGAATGGATTCGGGCTCGGCTAAAGGTTTCCACTTACCGGTATAAATAAAAAAAACACGTGTATAATCTCTATACCTCGAGTGGGAAAGATCTGTTTGAACTCCTGTTTGCAGAGATAGTAAACCCAAAAGAATGACGATGAATGCCACAGAAAAAAAGGTTACTTCATTGCTGAACACTGCACCGATAATAAATATTACAATCAGCACTTTCAGATGTGGTGTTACTATACTTTCTTTTCTGGCATTGAAGAAAGTATAGTCTTTTGTAGGTATCATTCAACTATTTCTTCAACCCAATTTCTCTCAATCGTTCGTCGAGGTAACCTCCCGCTGTAATCGGTTCATAGTGCAGGGGATTGTCGGCACTTACACAGCTCTCCAGACAAGTCAGGTCCATTTCTGAACGCGGGTGCAGGAAGAAGGGAATACTGAAGCGGCTGGTATGCCATTTCTCCCGCGGTGGGTTGACAACCCGGTGAGTGGTACTCCGCAACACATTATTGGTGAGGCGTTGCAGCATATCGCCTACGTTCACTACAATTTCATCGGGAGCGGTTTTTACAGCCACCCAATTGCCATCGGTACTCATCACTTCCAGACCATCGGCACTGGCACCCACCAACAGGGTAATGAGGTTGATGTCTTCGTGTTGTTCTGCCCGCACTGCCGATGCCGGTTCTTCTGTAATAGGAGGATAGTGTATGGCGCGCAGTATGCTGTTGCCATTGTGTATGTGCGCATCGAAATAATCGTTGGGCAGTTCCAGGAAATCGGCAATGGCCCGCAGCAAATAACGACCCGACTGTTCAAAACTCTTGTACAGCGCTACCCCGGTAGCATTGAATTCCGGCATTTCTGCCACCTCTACATTCGAGGGATATTCATGCTGAATAGGGTCATTGTCCGTCACCGTCTGACCGAATTGCCAGAACTCCTTCAGGTCTGCCGCCTTGCTGCCCTTCGCATGTTCCTTTCCAAAAGAAGTGTATCCCCGTTGCCCGGCCAGTCCTTCAATTTCATACTTTTTCTTCATGGCTTCCGGCTGTGCAAAAAATGCCTGCACGGAGCGATAAAAATCATCCACCAGCGACTGCGGAACGCCGTGATTGCGAACAGCGACAAACCCCACTTCCTGATAAGCTTTGCCGAGGGCCTGCGCAAACTGATGCATCCTGCCGGCATCACCGGAGAGGTATTCAGACAGATCTACCGTAGGTATGGTATTCATGCGTATAATTTTCCCTAAAGTTACAAAGTCTTACATATGTTGGTACGCAGTGCCACTTGTTCTGTAGCTTCTGCAGCCGGTGCCAATAACAGGTTAACAGAAATCAAATGTTTTATTTCAGGACTGTTTTCCTAACATTATAGCAGCAAACAAGCGAATCATGCGAAAATTACCTTGTCTGATACTTTTGGTCAGTTGCTCCATTGTCTTAAGCGCACAGGCCCCTGCCATAGTCTGGCAAAATACCATAGGGGGCAGTTCCAGTGATAACCTCCGGCAGGTTATTACCACCGGCGATGGAGGCTTCCTGCTCGGCGGAGAGTCGCAGTCGGGCGTATCCGGCGATAAAACGGAAGCCGGCTGGGGTGGCTCCGACTACTGGTTGGTTAAGACCGGTTCGGATGGAGTCATTGAATGGGAAAACACCATCGGAGGTAACCTGAATGATAATTTCACTTCCCTGATAGCCGTCGGCAGTGGAGGGTATTTGCTGGGCGGCTATTCTCCTTCGGGCGTATCCGGCGACAAAACCGAAGCCAGCATGGGCAGCTTTGATTACTGGATTTTGAAGGTGGATGATACCGGCGGCATTGAATGGCAACAGACCATCGGTGGCTCTTCATTGGATTATTTGCGCTCGGTGGTGGAAACCGATGATGGCGGTTTTCTGCTGGGCGGCTACTCCTTATCCGGCATTTCCGGCGATAAAACGGAAGCCAGCATGGGTTATGATTACTGGATAATTAAAATTGATTCCAACGGCAACCTGTTGTGGCAGAACACCATCGGTGGCAGTGGCAATGACTTGCTATTCGATGTGGAAGCAACCGATGATGGTGGCTTTCTGTTGGGTGGGTATTCCGACTCTGACCTTTCAGGTGATAAAACGGAGGACGGTCGTGGTGGCTACGATTACTGGGTGGTGAAAGTCAATGCACTGGGTGCACAGGAATGGCAGCGCACCCTGGGAGGGAGCTCGAACGATTACCTGTTTTCACTGGCGCCCTCCGGCGATGGCGGCTTTCTGCTGGGCGGCTATTCTGACTCAGAGCTATCGGGCGACAAGGTGGAAACGGGGCCCGGCGGCTTTGACTACTGGATTTTAAAACTGGACGCTTCAGGCAATGAGGTGTGGCAAAATACTATCGGTGGTAGTCTCGATGATTACCTTTTTTCCATTGCACCTTCCACTGATGGCAGCTACCTATTGGGCGGACATTCCCAGTCGGGCATTTCCGGCGATAAAACAGATGCTTCGAGGGGTGATTTTGATTACTGGGCAGTAGAGGTAGATGCTTCCGGCTCGATTGCATGGCAAACAACCATTGGTGGTAGCATGGCGGAAAACCTTCGCTCGGCAACAGCAACAACTGACGGCGGCTACTTGCTGGGTGGCTATTCCTCCTCCGGCATTTCGGGCGATAAAACAGAAGAGAGCCTGGGCAGTAACGATTACTGGATTGTGCGTCTCGAGGGACCTGCGCTGCCCTGCAGTGTACCCACCGGCCTTGCAGTTAGCGGACTAAGCGCGACTTCCGCAACCCTGCAATGGGACGCCGTTGATGGCGACATTCTCGGGTACAAACTGCAATTCCGGGATATGGCCACTGGTGTAACCCGACAACGCAAACTGCCTGCCGGTACTACGTCCGTCACCCTGGGATCACCTGCTATTACACCGGACAACAGTTATCGCTTCGGTGTAAAGACCTATTGCAGTGATGGCTCTCAATCAGACTGGTCGGATTTGTACCCTTTCAGCACCCCGCTGAGAAGAGCCGATTCTATAGCCGTATTTAACGTATTTCCCAACCCCGGGAGCGGTCTGTTTACACTGCAACAAAGCGGATGCTCCGGCAATAACATCCAGGCGGAAGTTTATGCCCTCACCGGTGAAAAAGTATATAGTGCTGTGTATTCTTTGCAAGATGGCAGTCTTACCACCACCCTGTTGCTGGATCAGTTGCCAAGCGGAACTTATATGTTGTGCACCGTTGCAGGCGATGCCGTTCAAACAGCATTGCTTTATATCCAGTAGATTACGCGTTTCTCTCCTAAATAATTGTATATTTATAGATACTATAACTACGGCTATGAAAAAAACAATATTCCTGACGGGCATGCTTGCTGCCGGACTGATATTGAACGCACAGGCACCCGAAATCGAATGGCAAAATACCATCGGTGGAAATAGTCATGATGTGCTCAATAGCGTCATCCAAACCACAGATGGCGG
>ERZ888423.295-NODE-295-length-52668-cov-43.153346_pt1 | contig 52668 bp, 44 predicted proteins | sample MGYA00520523_ERZ888423 | MGnify/ENA primary metagenome ERZ888423 (study PRJEB32303, sample SAMEA104408611) | aquatic metagenome | biome: Brackish water; feature: Pelagic; material: water | place: Baltic Sea | collected 2014-06-08T10:24:00 | depth 30,27 m ... | reverse complement strand
AGGACCTTTGCTCTCGCGATGCTGATGCTCGTCTGCGTACCGCTGCGTGCGGCGACCTCCGACTTCACGCTGGCGCCCCTGCCCTATCCCTACGACGCCCTCGAGCCCGCGATCGACGCGCGCACGATGCAGATCCATCACGGCAAGCACCATCAGGCGTATGTCGACAACCTCAACCGAGCGATCGCGACCGACGCCACGCTGCGCGGTCAGCCCTTGGAAGCCTTGTTGAGCCGCATGTCGAAGCTCCCCGATGCCGTGCGCAACAACGGCGGCGGTCATTGGAACCACGACTTCTTTTGGCAGTCCATGACCCGTCCTGGTCAGGGCGGCGCCCCCTCGGCGTCGCTGCTCGCCGCGATCGAACGCGACTTCGGTTCACTCGACAAGTTCAAAACCGCGTTCCGCGCGGCGGGGCTCACCCGCTTCGGCTCAGGCTGGTCGTGGCTGATCGTCAGCGCCGACGGCAAGCTCAAGGTGACTTCGACTGCGAACCAAGACAACCCGCTGATGGACCTCGCGACCGATCGCGGCACGCCCTTGCTCGGCAACGATGTGTGGGAGCATGCCTACTACCTCCAATACCAGAACCGTCGCGGTGACTACCTCGACGCATGGTGGACGGTGGTCGATTGGTCTGTGGTGTCGCGTCGTCACGCCGCAGCGATCACCGTCGGCGCCTCAGGGCGCTGATCGGCCGCTCAGTCCGCGGCGTCGGTGATCGGAGCGGCGTCCGCGTCGGTCGCAGAGATGCGGCGTGCGCCGTTGAAGCGGGTGCGGTAGTAGGTGTTGTCCAGGTCATCGATGCGGACACGGCCGCGCGAGTTCGGCGCGTGCACGAACTTCGAGTCACCGAGATAGATGCCGACATGCGAGTTCAAGAACCCGCGCGTGTTGAAGAACACGAGGTCGCCCGGGAGCAATTCGCCGCGCGCGACGGCCGCGCCGTTGCGAGCGATCTCGCGGGCAGTGCGCGGCAATGACAGCCCGAACGCTTGCCGGAAGACATGGTTGACGAGGCCGCTGCAGTCGAATCCGGTACGGGGCGAGGCACCACCGAAGCGATAGGGCACACCGAGGTAGGAGAGCGCGGTGTCGAGCATCTCCTGGACCTCGAAGGAAGGCACTTCGAAACCGGTCAAACCGAACGTCTTGGCGTTGATCGAGCCCAGATCGAGCGTGACGACCCGCGGCGCGTAGATCTCCGGCGCGGGCAACCCCAGCGAGCGCAGGCTCTGCAGCACCGGCGACTCCTGCGGCGCGGCGGACACCGGGCGCGCAGCCACGCACAGCAGCGCCGAAAGCGCCACGATGCCGATCTTGTGCTGAGGGTTCCGAGTCATGACGCCGAGACCGTGTCCAAGTTGTATCATCGGGGGCAGGATTCTAGCCTGACCGACAGGCTCCGTACACCCCTGCCTGCGCGCCGCCCCGCCAGCCCTCGGCTGCACTAAAAAACTATTTAGATCAATGACCTACGACCCATCAGCCGAGCGTCGCGCCCGTTGGAGTCTGCACCTGTGCGTGCTGCTGTGGGGCTTCACGGCGATCCTTGGCAAGCTCATCACCTTGCCGACGGGCGCGCTGGTCGTCTGGCGCATGGGTCTGGTCGCCGCCCTGCTCGCGCTGTGGCCGCGGGTTTGGCGCGGGATCGACGCGATCAGCCGGGTCCAGATCCTGCGGTACGCGGCGATCGGCGTCGTGATCGCCCTGCACTGGCTCGCCTTCTACGGCTCGATCCGCCTCGCCAACGCGTCGGTCGCCGTCGGCTGCGTCGCGCTCGGTTCGGTGTTCGCCGCGATCATCGAACCCCTCATCACCGGGCGGCCGCACGAGCGCGCGGAACTGCTGCTCGGCCTGCTCGTCATCCCGGGGATGGCGTTGTTGGTCGGCGGCGTGCCGCTGTCGATGTATCTCGGCGTCGCGGTGGGGGTGCTCTCGGCGCTGCTCGCGGCGTTGTTCGCAGCCCTCAACAAGCGCTACGCGACCGACGATCCGCCCGAGGCGGTGACGCTCATCCAGATGACGGCCGGCGCAGTCGCGATCGCCCTCGGTGCGAGCATCGTGTTCGGCGTCGATCAGACGCTGCGGCTGCCGGATGCGCCCGATCTCGGCTGGCTGTTGGTGCTCGCCGTCGCCTGTACCCTGCTGCCCTTCATGCTCTGGCTGCAGGCCTTGCGCCATGTCAGCGCGTTCACCACCCAACTCACGCTCAACCTCGAACCGGTGTACGCCATCGTGCTCGCCGCCCTGCTGTTCCACGAATATCGACAACTGACCCCGTCGTTCTATGCCGGTGTGGCAGTCATCATCGCCACGGTGTTCCTGCAGCCGTGGCTCACGGCCCGACTGCAGCGTCCGGCAGGTCGTTCCGGTACCATCCGCCGATGACCCGCAGCGCCGTTCTCTCGCTCGCCGCCCTGCTCGCCGCCCTGATCACCCCCTCGCTGACCGTGCCGATCGCCGCAGCGGTCGAAGCCGCGAGCGGCGCGGGGTTGAAGCGTACCGCCCGCATCCAGGCACTCGGACCGACGGGCCGCCCGAACGACCTCCACGACGGCGGCGTGCGTTCGCCCAAGTCAGCGGCGTTCTCGCCCGACGGTCGCAAGCTCTACATCAACGCGCTCGAGGGCGGCCAGACGCTGGTCTACGCCATCCCGTCCCTCAAGCGCCTCGCGGCGATCACCCATGCCTTCGACGCGGACGATGCCGCGCTCTTCCAGGGCGAGACCACCGTGTTCGACTACCCCTTCTTCAACGGCCGCGCGGGCAGCCGCAATGTGTTCGCGGGGAAGCCCGTCGAGATGGCCTTCTCGCACAGTGGTCGATATCTTTGGGTGCCGTACTACCGACGCAGCTACGATCCGAACGCCTCCTCGCCCTCGGCGATGGCCATCATCGACACGGAGAGCGATCGGATCGTGCGCGTGATGCCGACCGGGCCGCTGCCGAAATACATCGCGGTCTCGCCCGATTCCACGCTCGCCGTGGTCACGCATTGGGGCGACAACACGCTCGGCGCGATCGACATCCGCGGCGACGACCCCGCCCAGTTCCGCTATGTCGGCCACTGGACCGTCGAGTACCGCATGCCGGTCGAGGGCCTCAAGGGGAACCGCGACAGCAACTGCGGATTCTGCCTGCGCGGCACCGTGTTCACGCCGGATGGCAAGACCGTGCTGGTGGCGCGGATGGGCGGCGGCGGCCTCGCCGGTTTCGAGGCGAGAAGCGGCCGCTACCTCGGCACACTGCTCGATTTCGTGGCGAACCCACGGCACATCCTGATCTCGCCCGACGGCCGCACCCTCTATGCGAGCGGCAACCAGAGCGGCGCGGTCGGCCGCTATGACCTCGCCGCGATGCTCCGCGCACTCGCGGGCGCAGGCGGCAAGCGCATCGATGGCCCGGGCGGTGAGACTCTGGCCGTGGGCCGCGGCGCGCGCACCATCGCCTTGTCGCCCGATGGCCGCACGCTCTATGCAGCGATCAACAACGAATCGCGGCTGGTGAAGGTGGACCTCGCAGACTGGCGGGTCGTCGACCGCGCGGCAGTGGATCCCTTCACCGTCGGTCTCGCCGTGAGCCCGGATGGCCGGACCATCGTGACCACGAGCCAAGGCCGCAGCGGCCAGGGCGGCGGCAACTCAGTCGGTCTTTACACCGACGCGGACTGACTCGGCGCAGTCGCGCCCTACCGGCGGCAGTCCTGAAAGCACCAGTCGGATGGCGCTGCGCGCCATACCGGCGTTGTCGTGCGCGACGCCGGGCACGACGACACAGGACCAGTCGAACGGCATCGCGGCCTCGGTCGCCGTGCGGCGCGCCGTGTCGTAGAAATGGCGTCCACGCGCGAACCGATGCGGCCCCTGTCGCATCGCCGCCTCCTGTCGCGGCAGGCTGCGATGCTCCGGATCGTTGTCGGCATCACCCAGCATGACCACCATGGGGGTCGCGAACCCCGCGCGGGCATCGTCCACCGGCGCCCCGTCGAGCCCGAAAGGCCAACGCTCCGCCTTGCTCGGCATCATGTACGACCCTGAGTTCGCCGACATCGCCGCGATCATCCTCGGCCCGCCACCCAGCATCACGAGACGATGAACGAACTGCGCGCCGGCTGAATGGCCGAACAGCCAGTACCGGGCGGTGTCGAGCTTCTCCTCGCGTCGCAGCGCGTCGAACATCGGCTCGAGGGACGAGTACGACCACGCCGCACGCGGCCGCAGCCGGCCGGCGTCATCGAACACCCCGCCGAAGTTGTAGTTCTCGGCGCCGGGGAAGTTCTCGGCGCTGAACTCCGGCACCACCACGATGATGCCCGACCGCAGCGCGACCTCACGCCACTCGAGCAGATAGCGGTCCGCATCGCGGCCCACGCCGTGCATCACAAAGAGCACCGGCGCATCGGACGGGGAACCCGGTGGCCGGATGTACCACAGCCGGATGTCGGGGCCGCCCCAGCCCGCGACCACCAAGCGCGAGGACCCGGGCACCTCGACGCCCACGAGCCCGGCCGTCCCGAAGGACGGCAGGACTGCGAGCGCGACGACGCACAACACGGCGAGCAGACGCGTACGCATCGGCGTCATCTGCGCTGACCTACTTGCCGAAGCTCAATCGGAGGTCGAGGTAGTAGTGGCGCCCGTAGTCCGAGTGCACGTCGGACATGTAGCCGAAGTAATCATCGGCGAACGGCGCGCGCTCGTTCGTGAAGTTGTTCACGCCGAAGCGGACGCGGCTCTTCACACCGGAGACATCGAAGCGGTAGTCGACGGTCGCGTTGCCCGTGACCATCGCGGGCAGCACCCAGCGCGTTCCGTCGGCCAAGGTGACGCCACTATCGTAGACGCTACCGATGCGGAAGCCCGATACCGATGCGCCCCAATCACCCTTACGCCAGCTGAGCGTCAGGTTGTGACGGTTGCGGGGGCTGCCATCCATGCCGATCAGGTCGGCGAAACCGGCGACCGGATAGTTGCCGGGTAGCGTTCCGTCGGCCTGCGCCGCCACAAGGTCACCGGCCGCGCCACCCGCTGACTGCTCCAACTCCGTCATGAACGAGGCGGCGTATCGGACCGAGAAGCGACCGAGATCGGTGCGCAGGGTGTAATCGAGCGCCACGTCGACACCCGCAGCGGTGCGCGTGTCGAGGTTGGTGTAGCGATCGTCGATGAAGTTCACATCGCCAGCCGGACAGATCCCGGCACTCAGGTAATTGGCCGGATCGATATTGAAGCTCGTGCTCGAGCGAACGACGGACGGATTGCCCGTGAACGCACCGCAATTATTGGTGCCATTGGCGATACGCGCGAGCAGATCGACGAGCGTGTGGTTCTCTTCACCGAGCAGACCGATGGTATTTTTCTTCTCGATCTCCCAGTAATCCACACTGAAGGCGAGGTCATCGATCGGCTCGATCACGAAGCCGACGGAGAAGTTCTCCGACTTTTCGGGCTTGAGTGCGTCGCTGCCTTGCGCCAGACGCAGCGTGCCTTCGCGGCAGGGTGCGGCGCTGACGCCCGACTTCTCGGCGGCGTACTGGCAGACGTAGTCCGTCCTCGTATTCGTACGCGAGACGATCGACTCGTTCACGGTCACGAGGTTCGGCACACGGAAGCCCTGCGACCACGACGCGCGCAGCAGCAGGTTGTTAAGCGGTCGCCAGCCGAGCGCGATCTTTCCCACGGTCGCGTCGCCCAGATCCGAGAAGTCCTCATAACGTCCGGCCAACTGGACATCGAGGGTCTGTAGCACTGGAAGCGAGAACTCGGTGAACACCGAGTTGGTGCGACGATCGCCCGAGCTGTCTGGCGTGGGCGACGAATTCATGACATCGCTGATGAACGGATAGGTTGCGCCACCTGCCGTCGTGAACCGGATCGTGCCGTCGAGACGCGGGTCACGATCATCCGCGAAGGACTCCTCACGGGTCTCGAGACCGATCACCATGCCGGCCTTGCCGCCCGGCAGATCGAAGATATCGTTGCGGGAGAACTTGGCATCGAACATCGTCAGCTCGGTCTCGGTGAGACGAGACACATCGATGAGTGCGCGTTCGATGTTGGAGTTCACACCGCCGCTGAACGGATTGTAGGCGGCGGACGTCGGGTCGTTGAGCGCGGCCTGCATCAGGGTGTTGCTGATGCGGTTGCTCGTGATGTCATCGTTGGTGGCCTTATTCCAGGTCGCCGCAGCTTCCCAATCCCAACCCCTGACCTCGCCGCGGAAGCCCTGCACGACGCGGAACATCTCGCCGTCGTTATCGACGACGCGGCCCTTCTCGGCCCAGCGGTAGTTGTCCATCAGCAATGCGATACCCGTGCATGGCACGCGCGGGATCACCGACGCCGGCAAGCGGTTCGACGAGCCACAGGGGCCGAATGGGTTGTAGTAGTTCTGCGCGCCGACGACGAGGTTCGAGGCGGAGTTCACGAAACTGCTCGGACCACGACGGGTGGCCGTCTCGGAGGCGTAGTACATCAACTCCGTGAAGCTCTCGAGCGACCCGTTGAACTCGTGATCGATGGTCGCGTAAACGCTCAGGCGCTCGAGCGCCGAGCGCAGGTCACGGTCTTCGTTGAGGTTGTAGCGAACCGTGCCTTGGCCATCGACTGCGCCGCATACGGTCGTACTGATGGCGTACTGGCAGCGCGGATCACCGACAGGATAGGTCTCGAACTCACCGGCCGAGTCCCAGATCCTGTTGGTGAGACCGAAAGCCGCGACTGCCGGGACCACATCGAACTGACCCCAATTTGAGTTTATCGAGTCGTTGCGGAACCGCGAGTCGCCTGCCCAGGGGGAGTCGGCGGCGATGAAACGACGGTAGTCGGAGTCAGCCCAGCGCGGGTCGTCCTGCGAACTGACGCGATCACGATCGAACCAGCTAGCGAATACATTGAGCTTGGTACGACCTTCGTTGAAGGCTTGGCCGAATTCGGCATATACCGTCTGGTTGTTGCGCGAGAAATTTTCGTAGTCCGTGTAGCGAGCGCCGATATTTAGGCCTTCGAAATCGCGCTTGAGCACCGTGTTGAAGACACCGGCTACCGCATCGGCGCCGTAGATGGCTGAGGCGCCATCGCGAAGCACTTCGATACGGTCGATGCCGTAGGTCGGGACCATGTTGGAGTTGACGCTGTTCACCGGGACAAAGCTTCCGCCGACCTGTTCGGTCTGGTATTGCGGCGAGTTCACCATGCGACGGCCGTTGAGCAGCACCAGCGTGTTGCCCGTACCGAGACTGCGCAGATTGAACGCGCCGACGTCACCGCGTGCTGAGTTCACGCCTCCGCTGATGTTGGCCGCTTCGTTGAGGAAGTTACTGCCGTTCTCTGGGATGAGATCGAGGAGCTGATCACCCGATTCGATACCGAAGAATTCGATGGTCTCACTACCGATGATGGAGATCGGCAAGGCGTCGGAGATCACAGCGCCGCGTATCTGCGAGCCCGTGATGACGACTTCTTCGAGGACCTCGGCTGCCGGTGCAGGCTGTTGAGCGGAGGCCGCCGAGGCGGCCACGAGCATGGCCACAAGCGTGGCGACGGCGGTCGGGATATGGGGCTTCGAGCGTTGCATGGGTATCTCCCTTTGTATCTCTAGTCAGGAACGGTCAATCCGGACGGGCGCCCGGCATCGGAAAATCTTTGGGTCGTAGGGCCTTGGCGAGCGCGGCCTCATCGAGGGCACCTTCCCAGCGCGCCACCACCACGGTGGCGACCGCGTTGCCGATGAAATTCGTGATCGCACGGCACTCGGACATGAACCGGTCGATGCCGAGGATCAGCGCCATGCCGGCCACCGGCACCGAGGGCACGACGGCGAGCGTCGCGGCGAGCGTGATGAAGCCGGCACCGGTCACGCCCGCGGCACCCTTCGAGCTGATCATCGCGACCAGCAACAGCAGCAACTGTTCGCCGAGGCTGAGTTCGACCCCGGTCGCTTGCGCGATGAACAGCGCCGCCAGCGTCATGTAGATGTTGGTGCCGTCGAGGTTGAAAGAATATCCGGTCGGCACCACGAGTCCCACCACCGAGCGGCTGCATCCGGCCTGCTCGAGCTTGTGCATCAGCGACGGCAGCGCCGACTCCGAGGAACTCGTACCGAGCACCAGCCAGAGTTCATCTTTGAGATAGGCCAACAGGTCCCACAGCCTGAAACCCGCCGTGCGCGCGATCATGCCGAGCACCACCGCGATGAAGAGCGCCGAGGTGAGATAGAAGGTGGCGATGAGAGCTGCGAGGTTGGCGATCGCGCCGACGCCGTACTTGCCGATCGTGAACGCGAAGGCGCCGAATGCACCGATGGGTGCGAGGCGCATCAGCAGGTTCACCATGCGAAAGAACACTTCACTGACGGAATGCAGCCCCTCGACCACGCGGTTGCGCGATTCGCCGAGACCGGCGACGCTGACCCCGAAGAGGACCGCCACGAACAGCACCGGTAGGATCTGCCCACCGGTGAAAGCGCCGACGAAGGTGTCGGGGATGATCGCGAGCAGGAACGATACCAAGTCCTGCTCCTCGGCCTTGCCGACATAACCGCTGACAGCGGTGGAATCCAGCGTCCGCGGATCGACGCCCATGCCCTCCCCCGGCCGGACGACGTTGGCCACCACGAGGCCGACCACCAAGGCGAGCGTCGACACCACCAAGAAGTAACCCAGCGCCTTGGCGGTGGTGCTGCCGAGGCGCGCCAACGAGCTCATGCTGGCGATGCCCGCCGCGACGGTCAGGAAGATCACCGGCGCGATGATGAGTTTGACGAGCTTGATGAACGCGTCGCCGAGCGGCTTCAGCGCCACGGCGAAATCGGGCGCGAAATGCCCCAACGCTCCGCCGACCACGATCGCGATCAGCACTTGGGCGTATAGCGCTTTCCACCACGCCGGGCGTGGGGCGACGATGGCCGGTACCGTTACGCTCATCCTTTCATTACAACGGGCTGACAGGCGGCTGACAACACCTCTGAAAGACCGATAGATCTCTGATTACAATGATTTTTTTATTAGAAGCGCGCGGATTTACGCACAATTACCCGACGGTTGTGCGGAAACCCGCTCAACCGGTATCCTCGGTCGGGTGATTTCCCTCACCTACCGACTGCAGCTGACGAGGCCGATGCTGTGGACCGCGCTCGCAGCGCTCGTGTCCGTTGCGGGACTGGCCTGGATCGGCGGAGCCATCGCCGAGCGCCGAGAGGTCGACCGTCAGACCAGCCAGCTTCGTACCGACCTGCTGCTGCGCCAAGAGCTGCTGCGCAGCGAACTCGAGCGGCACCGATTGCTGCCCGCGGTGCTCGCCGAAGATCGCACCCTGTCAGAGGCCCTCTCCGCAAAGGCCAGTCCGACAGTCCGCCGCGAGGCCGTGGCCCGGCTCAACCCCCGTTTCGCTGCGCTCGCGCTACGCGACGGCGCCGCGACGCTCTATTTGATCGGGGCTGATGGCATGACGGTGGCGGCGAGCAACCATGACTCGCCGGCGAGTTTCATCGGTCAGGACTACTCCTTCCGGCCCTACTTCCGCGACGCCCTGCGTCAGGGCAGCGGTGAATTCTTTGCCCAAGGTACGGTGAGCGGCGTCCCGGGCCTCTATCTCGCGCAGCGGCTCTGGGACGGCTCCGGGGTGGTCGTGGTCAAGGTCGAGTTCGGCGCGCTCGAGACCAGCTGGCGTGCGGATGGGGACCAGACCTTCGCGACCGACGTCGGGGGCACCGTGCTCGTCACCTCCGATCCCTCGTTGCGCTTCATGCGCGACCGGACCGCCGCGGGCACCGCAGCCGACGGACGGCTCCGGATCACGGCCGATTCCGCACAACCGGGGTGGACCTTGGTCGCCACGCGGAACATCGGGCGCGCTCGGCTCAGCGCTCGCGCATTGGGCTGGACGACCGGGGGGCTCACAGGCGCCTTACTGTGCCTGGGTCTCGGCCTGCTGTGGGTGGTGCGCTCGCGGGCCGAGGCGCGTGTCCAACAATTGCGCGCCGATCTCATGCAGGCCAACCGGCTCGCCGTGCTCGGGCAGATCTCTGCCGGCGTCGCCCATGAGATCAACCAACCGGTCGCCGCCATCCGCGGCTATGTCGACAACGCCGCCCTGCTGCTCGAAAGAGGTGAGTCGGCGTCGGTGCAGCGCAACCTCACTGCCGTGGCCGGCCTCACCGAGCGCATCGGTCTCATCACCAACGAACTGCGCCTGTTCGCGCGCAAGACGCCCTCGGCGCCGGAGAGCGTGCGGGTCGGTGATGCGCTCGATGGTGCCCTGCTCTTGCTCGATGCCCTCAGCAAATCGCAGCGGGTGCGGCTGCTGCGCGAGGAGCCGACGGACCCCGTCAGCGTCACCGCGCACCGCGTGCGTCTCGAACAGGTGCTCGTCAACCTGCTGCAGAACGCGCTCGAGGCGCTGCAGGACCGGCCCGCCCCGCTGATCCGCATCCGGGTGCAGCATGAGGGCGCGGACGGAACGGTGGAGATCCGCATCTGCGACAACGGCCCCGGGGTCGCACCCACCCAACTCGCGCAGCTCTTCATGCCGTTCTCCACCAGCAAGCCGCTCGGCCTCGGTCTCGGACTCGTGATCTGCAAGGACCTGCTCGCCGAATATGGCGCGACGCTCAGCCATGAACGATCGGAGTTCGGTGGCGCGAGCTTCCTGATCCGGTTCCCGAGTGTCCGCGCATGAGCCTGCCGACCGATCCCAGACGCGTGTGGCTGTTCGAGGACGATGCGGATGTCCGTGCCGTGATCGAGCAATCGCTTGCCTTGGAGGGCTTCGAGGTCGAGGCGTACGCCGCGGTCGGCGATGTACTCGATACGATCACACCGCGGTTCGACGGTGTCGTGGTCACGGACATCCGCATGCCGGGGATGGACGGACGCGAGGTGTTCCGCCGGGTGCGGCGGATCGACCCCGAGATCCCGGTACTGATCGTCACCGGCCACGCGGCGGTCCAGGACGCGGTCGAATTGATGCGCGAGGGCGCCTACGACTTCCTGACCAAGCCGTTCGCGGCGACGCGTCTCATCGTCAGCGTGCGCAACGCGCTCGGGCAACGCGGCCTCGTCCTCGACAACCGGCGACTGCGCGATCCGTCCGCCGAGACGGGTGTCCCGCTACCGCTTCGGGGCGACAGCGACCGGATCCGCGCCTTGCGGGCATCGGTACGCGAACTGGCCGATGCGGATGTCCCGATGTGGGTGGTCGGCGAGACCGGCACCGGCAAGGTCTCGCTCGCGCGCGCCCTGCATGATTCCGGGCAGCGCCGTACGCGACCTTTCGTGGTGGTCGATTGCGCCGCGCTGCCCGAGGCTCTACTCGAAGCCGAGCTCTTCGGCAACGCATCCGACGGCAGCGGCATGACCGCAGGCGGTGCGCTCGCCCGTCGGCGCCCCGGACGGCTCGAGGCGGCGGAGCGCGGCACGCTGTTCCTCGAGAACATCGATCGCTTGTCCCTCCCGCTGCAAGCCCGGCTCATCACCGTGCTCGAAGACAGGCACCCGGTGACCTGCCGAGTGATCGCCGCATCGAGCGACGATCTGACCCGCGTCTGTGCCGCGGGCGGATTCCGCTCAGACCTCTACTTCCGGCTGAACACCGTCACGCTGCATCTACCGCCGTTGCGTGAACGGCGCGAGGACCTCGCGCCGCTGCTCGGCGACCTGTTGGCGGCGGCAGCCCGCCGACTCAAGCGTCCGATCCCCGACCTCGGCCGCAGCGCACAGACCTATCTGTACAGTCATCACTGGCCCGGCAACCTGCGGGAACTGAGCCATTTCGCCGAACGCCTGGTGCTCGGCATCGGCATCGACGCCACGGCGCCTATCGGTTCGACCCCACCCGATCCGCTGCCGCTGCGCATCGAGCGCTTCGAAGCGGGGCTCATCCGCGACGCCCTGCGCAGCACGCGCGGCGATGTGAAATCCTGCCTCGAGATCCTGCGCATCCCCCGCAAGACCTTCTACGACAAGATCGCGCGCCACGGCATCGACCTCGATGCCTTCCGGAGACCCAGTCCATGAAAGTCGCGATCCTCACCGCCCTCCGTCCCTACAGGCCTGTCGCAGCGCTCGCCTGCCTCGCACTGCTGGCCAGCTGCGCCCAGCTGCCGCCGAGCAGCGACTCCTGCGATTTCGGCGATCTCGCCATCCGCACGGACTTCCCGACCGCCCGCGCGTCGGGCTGCCGGCGCGCAGGCGCCGACGAGATCGTCGTACGGATCGCCCCAGAGGCGGCCGACATCAACCCCAGCCCCTGGTATGCCTTCCGCATCGAGTCGGCCGCGCCGCGTGAGCTGCGGATGCGGCTGGAGTATCAGGGCGCCAAGCACCGCTACTCGCCCTTCGTGAGCGCAGACGGGCTCGTCTGGCGCGCCCTCGACCGCGGATCTGTGAGCGTGCAACCGGACGGCTCAGCACTGCTGCGTCTCGATCTGCAACGCGGCTCCACCTTCGTCGCGGCGCGCGAACCCTGGCCTGCCCGCCGACATGATGATTGGACTCGGGCCTGGGCGCAGCGTCCGGATCTCTCGGTCAGCGTTCTCGGCCGATCGCGCGAGGACCGCGACATCTTGATGGTGCAGTCGGACCCGGCGGAGATCCGACCGCAGACCTTGCTCGTCACCGGTCGGCAGCACCCGCCCGAAGTCAGCGGCGCGGCATCGCTCGAGCATTTCGTGGCCGAACTTTTCGCAGATACCGCGACGGCACGCCGCTTCCGCGAAACGCACCGGGTGGTGGTGGTGCCGCTGCTGAACCCGGACGGCGTAGAGCGTGGCCATTGGCGTAACGGCATGGGCGGCACGGACCTCAACCGCGACTGGGGCCGTTTCTCGCAGCCAGAGATCGCGCTGGTGGGTGCGCTCATCGCGCGCATCGAAACCGATCCGGTCGGTGAACTCGCGATGGTGGTGGACTTCCATTCCACCCGCCGCGATGTGTTCTACACCCAGCGCGATGAGGACCTCATGCGCAACGGGTTCTCCTATGCCGCGTGGATGACACGCCTCGATGCACGATTGCCCGGCGAGCCGATCGCCCGCAGCCCGTCACACAACCCGGAAAACCCGACCGCGAAGACCTGGCTGTACCAGCGATACCGTATCCCGGCCATGACCTACGAGACGGGCGATGACACCCCGCCCGAACGCATCGAGCGTCTCGCCCGCGCCGCTGCGCTTACGCTGATGGAGGAACTGTCCTCGCTCGCGGCGGAGCCGAAGCGCGCGGCGGCTGCGGAGGCCGCCCCGGCGGCCAAGACAGGGCCGTAGCGGCGCGATCCGAGCGCAAGAACGGATAGAGCAACTGCGTCGCCCAACGCTCGGTGCCGTGTGCACGGTCGTCGGCGAGCCCGTAGGCAGGCGGATAGCGCCGCGTGATGCGCGCCGTGCCGAAGATCACATCCCAAAGGAAGAGCAGATTGCCGAAATTGCCGGCGTAGTGACCGACGCCATCGTCCTGCGTGAGCGCGTGGTGTGCATGGTGCGTGGCCGGGGTAGAGATCGTCCGCTCGAGCACCCACATCAGAGGATGCAACGCAGGGATCTTGTAGAGCGCCTCGTCCCAGCGCCAGCTCGAATGCGCGCCGATGATGACCGCGATCTTGACCACGACATACCCGATGTACACCCAGCCGAAACCGAGATAGACCAGCGCCCCGCTCAGCCACAGCCCAGGCATGAAGGTGTAGTAGAGGGCGTTGTTGCGGTACACGACCCGCACGCTCATGTACGCGGCCGAGTGGTGCACGCGGTGCAGCGGCCACATCAGGCTGGTGTGCGACAGGCGGTGCCACCAATATTGGGTCAGATCATCGGCGATCAGCAGCGTGCCGAGCATGGCCCACCAAGGCCAATGGGCGAACGCGCCGCGCTGCTGCGGCAGCAGCCACTCGCAGAGCGCGGTGGAGGTCGCGAGCACCCCGGCGAACACCGCCGGGAACATGATCAGGATGGCGATGTCGAGGCGGTCGTCCTCGCGGCCGGCCATGGGCGGTCGAAGCTCGCCCCGCCGCCATTCGTTCAGCAGGAATCCGGCGAAGATCGCGACCAGCGAGACGGTTTGGACGGTCTGGGGATCCATTGAAAGCATTCCATCTGCAGGCGCATGGGAGAGCGGGTAACATTCGTATCATAGATCGAAGTTTCACTCGCCTACACCTTGGTGTAATCCGTCCGCTGATGAGGTCCCCATGTCCCTGACGATCGGAGTGCCGCGCGAGACCTTCGCCGGCGAAAAACGCGTCGCCACCGTCCCGGAGGTGGTCGAGAAGCTCCTCAAGCTCGGCTTCAAGGTCTGTGTCGAGCGGGGTGCGGGGGACGCCGCCCACTTCAGCGACGACGCCTACCGGACCGCCGGCGCCACGGTCGCAGCATCCGCTGCCGAGCTCTACGCCGCCGCCGATGTCATCTTCAAGGTTCGCCCGCCCACCGCCGCCGAAACCGCGCAACTGCGCGAGGGTGCGACCTTCATCGGCTTCGTCTGGCCCGCCCAGAACCCCGAGCTGATGCAGCAGCTCGCCGCCCGCAAGGCCACGGTGCTCGCCATCGACGCACTGCCGCGGCAACTGTCGCGCGCGCAGAAGATGGACGCCCTCACCTCCATGGCGGGCGTCACCGGTTACCGCGCCGTGATCGAGGCCGCGCACGCCTTCGGGCGTCCCTTCAACGGTCAGGTGACGGCTGCAGGCAAGATCCCGCCCGCCAAGGTGTTCATCGCCGGCGCCGGTGTCGCAGGTCTCGCCGCCATCGGCGCTGCGGCGAACCTCGGCGCCATCGTGCGCGCCAACGACACGCGCGCCGAAGTCGCAGACCAGGTCGTCTCGCTCGGTGGCGAGTTCGTGAAGGTCGACTACGAGGAAGAAGGCGCGGGTGGCGGCGGCTACGCCAAGGTCATGAGCGAGGGCTTCCAGCAGGCGCAGCGCGCGATGTACGCGCAGCAGGCCCGCGAGGTCGACATCATCATCACGACCGCACTGATCCCCGGCAAACCCGCACCGCGGCTCATCACCGCCGAGATGGTGCAGACGATGAAGCCGGGCAGCGTGATCATCGATATGGCCGCCGAGCAGGGCGGCAACTGCGAACTCACCGTGCCGGGCGAGGCCGTGGTGCGCCACGGCGTCACGATCGTCGGCTACACCGACCTCGCGAGCCGTCTCGCGCGCCAGTCCTCGACGCTCTATTCGAACAACCTGCTGCGCCTCACCGAAGAGCTCTGCAAGGCGAAGGACGGCGCATTGAACATCGACATGACGGATGACGCCATCCGCGGCCTGACGGTCATCAAGGATGGTGCCATCACCTGGCCAGCGCCGCCGCTCAAGCAGGCCGCCGCGCCCGCGGCGAAGCCCGCCGCCGCGGCATCGACAGCGCCTTCAAAGAAATCATCCCATGCCCACGGTGGCGGCGGCGAACCCATGTCAGCCCGCAGCCTGCTCATCGTCTCGGCGGTGGCCGCAGCGCTCTTCTGGTTGGTCGGTGCCTACGCCCCGGCTGCGTTCCTCGGTCACTTCACGGTGTTCGTGCTCGCCTGCTTCATCGGCTACATGGTGGTGTGGAACGTGACGCCCGCGCTGCACACGCCGCTGATGAGCGTCACCAACGCGATCTCCAGCATCATCGCCGTCGGCGCTTTGGTGCAGGTCGCGCCGCCGCTGCTGCGCAGCAGCGCGGAGGGCGCAGCGGCTTCCGGGCGACCGGACGATCTCATCCTCGGCCTCGCGGTCGTGGCCCTGGTGCTCACCGCCATCAACATGTTCGGCGGCTTCGCCGTCACGCGTCGCATGCTCGCGATGTTCCGCAAGTAAGGGAGCCGCACGCATGCTCACCGAAAACCTCGCCACCGTCGCCTACCTGGGCGCCGCCATCCTCTTCATCCTGAGCCTCGGCGGTCTCTCGAACCCCGAGACCGCGCGCCGCGGCAACCTGTTCGGCATGGTCGGCATGGCGCTCGCCGTGCTCGCCACGATCTTCGGGCCGCGCGTCGAACTCGCCGAAGGCCTGCCGTGGATCGTCGGCGCGCTGGTCATCGGCGGCGCGATCGGCCTCTACGCCGCGCGCACCGTGCAGATGACACAGATGCCCGAGCTCGTCGCGCTGATGCACAGCTTGGTCGGCCTCGCCGCCTGCTTGGTCGGATTCGCAAGCTTCGTCGACACTTCCGTCGTCTACGAAGGTGCGGCCAAGTCCATCCACCGCGTCGAGATCTACCTCGGCATCCTCATCGGCGCCGTCACCTTCTCGGGTTCGGTGGTCGCCTTCGGCAAGCTCTCCGGCAAGATCGGCGGCAAACCGCTGCTGCTTCCCGCGCGGCATTGGCTGAACCTCATCGGGCTGCTGGCGGTGATCTGGCTGGCCACCTCGTTCGTGGCCGCTCCCGGCGTCGACGCCGGGATGACGGCACTGCTGATCATGACCGTGATCGCGCTGCTCTTCGGCATCCACATGGTGATGGCGATCGGCGGTGCGGACATGCCGGTCGTGGTGTCGATGCTCAACAGCTACTCGGGCTGGGCCGCTGCGGCCACTGGGTTCATGCTGTCCAACGACCTCTTGATCGTCACGGGTGCGCTGGTCGGATCATCCGGTGCGATCCTCTCGTACATCATGTGCCGCGCGATGAACCGCAACTTCATCAGCGTGATCGCCGGCGGCTTCGGCGGCGGCGCCCCTGTCGCGGCCGCCGCGGGTGCCAGCGGCGAGCCGCAGGGCGAGGCCGTGCCGGTGAGCGCCGTCGAGACCGCGGAACTGCTGCGCAGTGCCAAGCAGGTGATCATCGTGCCGGGCTATGGCATGGCGGTCGCACAAGCTCAGCACACCGTGTTCGAGATCACGAAACTCCTGCGCCAGAAGGGCGTCGGTGTCCGCTTCGGCATCCACCCGGTCGCGGGCCGCATGCCCGGCCACATGAACGTGCTGCTCGCCGAGGCGAAGGTGCCCTACGACATCGTGCTCGAGATGGACGAGATCAACGACGACTTCCCGGACACCGATGTCGCGATCGTGATCGGTGCCAACGACATCGTGAACCCCGCGGCCGAGGACGACCCGACGAGCCCCATCGCCGGCATGCCCGTGCTGCAGGTCTGGAAGGCCAAGACCTCGATCGTCATGAAGCGTTCGATGGCCTCCGGCTACGCCGGCGTCGACAACCCGCTCTTCTTCAAGGACAACAACCGCATGCTGTTCGGCGACGCCAAGAAGATGCTCGACGAGGTGCTGACGGCGCTCAAAGACTGACGGCGAAAATCGCGAGCCGCCCTGCAGCCAGGCTTACGGCGACGCTGCCGCCTTCAGCAGGGCCCGATAGAGCGTGAGATTGAACTCAACGCCGCTCTCGCCGGTGTGGCGCAGCGGATCCCGGGTCTCGGGCTCGATGCCGTAGCGCACCGCAAGCGCCGCGCCACCGAGTTCGCGGGCGCCCTGACCCCAGGCCATCGAGGGCAGGTCCAGGATCTGGTAGTGGAAAAGTTCGCGCCAAGACGAACCGTGGCGCCGTAACAGCGCGTCGGTGAACGACTGGTCGAACCCAGCATTGAGCGCCGCGAAGGTCACCGTCGCCCCGTCGGCCCGTGCCATCTGATCATGGAACGCCCGCCACTTCCGGACCGCTTCGGACTCGTCCACCGCGCCGAGCGTGCGCCATCGTTCCGGCGAATACCCGTTGACCGCCGCCGCGCCCGGATCCAAGCGTTCGGGGTGCGGGGGATGGATGCGCACGAAGAAGCGGCCCAGTTCGCGTCCGTCCGGATGGACGTAGATCGCCCCGAGATCCACCATCTCGTGGTGTGCCGGATCGAGACCGGTGGTCTCGACATCGACGATCGCGATGATCATCGGGCGTGGCGGATCGAACCGGGGCGTCGGCGACGCGGCCTGCGCGACGCTCATGCCGATGAACAACAGCAGGACCGCAGCACTGAGACGGATCACCACCCTCATCGATCGGCCGCTCTTGGCGTGCGCGGCTTCGCACGGTACTGCGTCGCCGCCTTGCCAAGTTCGGCTGCCACGGCGTCACGCAGCGCCGCGGGCCCGAGCACCTCGACATTGCTGCCGTAGCGCAGGATGTCCATCACGAGTTCGGTCCCGTGCTTGTAGGGGATGCGCAGGATCACGCCGCCGTCGCCCTGCAGTTCGCTCTGCACGCCGGGGTGCCATTCCTCTTCGCCGACCCAGCGTGCCGCAAGCGACGAGAAGCGCAGCACCGCCACCTGGTCCGCTTTGCCGGTGAAGATGCCGTAGCTGGAGTCGAGCTCCGCCGCGACCAGATCGGCCGGCGGATCGTAGACCGCTTCGGGCAGGCAGCGCGGCCGTGCGATGCGGTCGACCGAGAACACCCGCAGTTCCTCGCGCTCGTGGCACCACCCGGCGAGATACCAGTTGCTGCGGTAGAACGTGAGCCGCAGCGGCGAGGCGCGACGGGTCTTGTCTTCGTCGCGGCTGCGGCTGCGGTAACCGAACTCCAGACGACGCCCCGAACGCAGCGCCGAAAGCACCGTGCCGAAGGCGTCAGCGCTGGTGCGCCGCAGCTGCGACATGCGCAACCGCACACGATGGCGCAGCGGCCCTTGGCCGAGCGCGCGCTGACGGACCTTGCCGAGCCGGGCCCGGGCGGGTTCCGTCTCGTCGCGCATAAAACCCGGCGGGATCTGCTCGAGGATCGCCTCGGCCTCGAGCAGCGCCGACAGCTCGCGACCCGAGAGCCCAAGCAATTCCGCCGTCCGCAGGTCCGCGGGGCCTCGCTCCAGGCGATAGCCGCCCTGCTCCCGATCGAAGTGGATGTCGATGCCACGCTGCTCGCGTAGGAAGGCGATCAAGCGCTTGACGGTCGCCGGCGAGGCGCCCAATTGGTCGCAAAGCGCTGCCAAGGGCTGCGGCTCGCGGGTACGGCCGAGCAGGCCGAACAGATCCTGGAGTTTTTCGAAGCGTGCCATGGGACAGTACTCCAACGCGGCATCGGCTCAAATTTTGATACTGCGCCTATCGTACCCCGCGCTATAGTCGGTAGGTGAGCATGACGACGGACTCCCCAGTCTCCGGCCGCGACTTCGGCAGCACACCCTATCGATGGTATGTGCTGCTGACCCTCACGCTGGTCTACACCCTGAATTTCATAGACCGCGCGCTGCTCGGCGTGCTGGCCCAGCCGGTGATCACCACCTTCGGCCTGAGCGACACCCAGTTCGGGTTCCTCGCCGGCCCGCCGTTCGCACTCTTCTACGCGCTGATGGGCATCCCGATCGCGATGGCTGCGGACCGTTATAACCGCATCGCGATCATCGCGCTGTGCATCGCGCTGTGGTCGTTGATGACCGCGCTCTGCGGGCTCGCGGACGGCTTCCTGTTCCTGCTCATCGCGCGCGTCGGGGTGGCGATCGGCGAGGCAGGCAGCAACCCGCCCTCCAACTCCGTCATCGCCGACTACTACCGTCCGTCCGAGCGGCCGAAAGCCTTGTCGATCTACTCGACCGGCGTCATGTTCGGCACCGCCCTCGCCTTCCTCATCGGCGGTCCGCTCGGCCAGATGCCGGACGACCAAGTGGTCGCGGCCCTTGAATTCTTTGGCCTAGGCGGCATCCCACAGGCCCTCGACTGGAGCCCGGGCTACGGCTGGCGGTTCGCGTTCCTCGCCTTGGGTGTGCCGGGCCTGCTGTTCGCCCTCGTCGTACTGCTCACCGTGCGCGAGCCGCCGCGCGGCTGGTCGGACCCGCCCGGATTGGCGAAGACCGCACGCAGCGGTATCGGCTTCACTTTCCGGTTGCTGCTCGACAAGCCGAGCTTCTGGTACATGACCGTCGCCGCATCGTTGGTGGCGATGGTCGGGTACGGCTATGCCGCCTTCCAGGCGCCGATGATGCAGCGCCTGCACGGCATGCTACCCGGGGAGTTCGCGTTACGCTTCGGGGTGCCCCTCAGCGCCGCGGGGGCGATCGGCACGATCGCGGCCGGGTATCTCACAGCCGTGCTCATCCGTCGCTCCATCCGTTGGGTGGCTTTGCTGCCGGCGCTGTTGCTCGCCGGGGCCACGCTGCTCTACTTGCTCGCCTTCGGCGTGGTCGCCGACGACCTGCAGCTCGCGTTCTGGTCGTGGATAGCGGCGATGCTGCTCCACTATGGTTACCTTGGCGCGCAATACACCATCGGCCAGGGCGTGGTGCCGCAGTCCTCCCGCGCTTCGGCGATCGCGATCATGCTGTTCATCATCGCGTTGGTGGGGAACGGGGTCGGTCCGCAGTTGATCGGCTTCCTGAGCGACACCTTCATCGCGCTCGGCCTCGAAGCACGCGGCTTCGGCGGCGTGCTCGATGCGTCGGCCTGCAACCCCAAGGTCGCGGGCCTGCTGCCCGCAGCGCAGCAAACGGTCTGCGGTGCGGCTTATGCTGAAGGCTTGCGCAACTCGATGAGGGTCACCGCCCTCTTCCTGCCGGTGGCCGCCGCCTGCTTCTGGATGAGTTCGCGGCACCTCGACCGCGACCTGATCGCGCGTTGATGCAGCGGTGAGCCGCTAGGGAGCGGTATCCGCCAGATCGAAACGCACGCGGAACAGGCGCCCGGTGGGCCGCGCCAATTCATAGATGAAGTATCGGCCCTCGACGAGCTCCAGCGCCCAGACATTGGTCAGCGAGACCGCCCGGTCCTGCGCCTTGAAGAGCGTCAAGGTCTCGGCATCCGCCGGAAAACTTTGGCGCTGCGCGGTACCGGGTGCGACGGTGTCGCCGCCGTACATCGTCAGCGCATCGGGCGTACCGTCCGAGTGACGATGGTCGTGCTTGAGACGCAGGCCCGTCGCCGTCCGGGTGATGATCCAGGTGCGGCTGCGGTCTTCGCCCACAGCGAACGGGATGCGCACCTCATCGGCGCTGCAATCTCGGACATGCATCTCGAGCGCGCGGCCGGTGAAGGGGTCGTCCGCCGCGGGCGGCGGCTGGTCGGCGACGATCGTCCCGGCGACGCGCTTGCCGCAGAGCTGCTGCAGAGCGTGGAAGAACTGCCCGGCGGGCGCCGCGTCCGAGGCAGCGGAGGCCGCAGGGGTCGCGCTCACCGCGGGCGTGATCGCCGACGCAGTCGCGAAGAAGGCCAGGATCAGGGTGGATCGCAACATCAGTGTGTTCATGGGTTCAGTGTACAGGGACGCACCGATCCAGTCTCTCCTCAGATCTGCTGTGACACCGTCACACGCCCGCGTTAGCCGCTGCGGCACGGCTTGCCAAGAAGCCTACGGTCATCCATCATGAAGTCGTCGAGGTGTTCCGTATCGGCGCGCAAGCGCCGGTGACGGAGTGAAACGGGAAGCCGGTGAGAGCTTGTAAGCTCCAACCCGGCACTGCCCCCGCAACGGTGAATGGGTGGTACCGATCAACCCGCCACTGCAGTCCGGTGTCATAGCCGTGCTGCGGGAAGGCGATCGGGACCGCGGGCCTTCAAAAGCCTACCCCATGAGTCCGGAGACCGGCCTAGACATCATCCCGGGCTGCGGTGGGCAGACAGGAGCGGGTCGGCCCGTCACGGGTCCGCTTGTTTCCTGTCCCTTTCGCACCCGGTCGTCGACGACCACGGGGTGCGGGAAAGCGCCCTCAGGAGACAGTCCATGTCCTATCCGAGCCGGGCGTTCATCGCCCAGTGCTGTTTGCTCTTCTCGATGCTCAGCGTGTCACCCGCCACTGCGACAAGTGGTGGTCGGACCGCCGCCGAGCTCGAGGAGGTCATCGTCACCGCCAGCCGCCGGGCTGAACCTATCGATAAAGCCCTCGCATCGGTCAGCGTGGTCGATCGTACGGCGATCGAAGGTCGCCAGTACGCAAGCTTCGAGCGGCTGTTGTCCGACCTGCCCGGGATCTCGATCACCAACAACGGTGGTATCGGCAAAGCGAGTTCGATCTTCATCCGCGGGGCCGAATCCGATCACAGCCTGGTCCTGATCAACGGCCTTCGCTGGGGTTCCACCACCCTAGGCACCTCTTCATTGCAAGACCTACCGCTCGAACTCATCGAGCGGGTCGAGGTGGTGCGCGGACCGCGCTCGGCGCTGTATGGCGCCGATGCACTCGGCGGGGTCATCCAGATCTTCACCCGTCGCCCCGCTGCCGATGAGCGGCTGCAGCGTGAGGCCTCTGTCGGTGTCGGCTCGTCCGGGACCCAGCGTGCCGCGCTCAACTTGGGCGCCACGATCGAGCGCGGCTTCTGGCAGCTCGGCGGATCTTGGACCGGATCCGACGGCACCAACGCCTGTCGTGGATTCGGTGCACCGCAGTTCGTCGGTTGCTTCACCGACGAACCGGATGCCGATGGTTACCGGAACGCTTCGCTCACTGCGCGTGCCGGCGCCGAACTTGGAACGAGCGGACTTCTCGAATTTTCGGGTTCGCTGACCGAAGGGCGTGTGGAGTTCGATGGTTCGTTCCAGAACATCGCGGAGACCCGGCAAAGCACCCTGGGCGGCGCCTACACCCATGAGAGCGCCGACAAGACGCGTATCGTCGCGCAGTTCGGCCGGACGAGCGACGACAGCGATAACTTTTCAGGTCGCACATTCGTCTCGCGTTTCGACACCGCGCGCGATTCAGCATCGCTGCAAGCAGACCTCGCACTGCGGCCCGCGCTCACCCTGACGCTCGGCACCGACTATCTGCGGGACACCGTCGAGAGCACCACCGCGTACACGGAGACCGCGCGCCGCAACATCGCGGCGTTCACCGCCTTGCAGGGTTCGCTCGGCAGTCATTCTTTGCAGGCCGGCTTGCGATACGACGACAACCAACGCTATGGCGGCGAGACGACCGCCTCGTTCGGCTGGGGCTGGGATCTCTCGCCGCAGTGGCGGTGGGTGGCGACGGCTGGCGATGGATTCAAGGCGCCGAGCTTCAACGAACTCTACTTCCCCGGCTTCAGCAACCCTGCGCTTCGGCCGGAGCGTTCGACCAGCTTGGAGACGAGCCTGCGCTGGAAAGCGCAGAACGCGACCGCAGCGATCTCGGTGTATCGGAACTCCATCGACGACCTGATCGGTTTCGATGCGAGCTTCACGCCCGCGAACATCGACAAGACCCGCATCGAAGGTGTCGAACTGACGGCGCGGACATCGATCGGCCCGTGGCAGCTCGATGGTTCGGCCGAGTGGTTGTCGCCCATCAACCGCTCCGCCGGCGTCGATCAAGGCAAGATCCTGCCGCGTCGCGCCCGCAACATCCTGCGTGCCGATGTCGAACGACGATGGCAGCGCGGCAGCGTCGGGGTCCGCACCCAGTATCAGGGTGGTCGCTTCGATAACCTCGCCAACACCCGGGCGCTCGACTCCTACTTGACCCTCGACCTGCGCGCCGAGTGGCGGATATCTGAGGCCTTACGCTTTCAGGCGAGGCTCGACAACCTGTCTGATGAGACCTACGAATCGGCGGGCTTCTATCCGCAACCGGGACGGGAGTGGCATGTCGGCATCCGGTATGCCGCTCGCTGAACGCGACATGACACCCCTTGAGACAGACGGATCGCTGCGTCGGTCGGTCCGGGCGCGACTCGATCGGCTGACCAAGCCGCAAGGCTCGCTCGGTCGTCTCGAGGATCTGGTCGTCGAGTTGTGCGCGATCCAGGGCGGTCTGCACCCGCAGGTCTCGCAGGCCGAGTTGCTGTTGTTCGCTGCCGACCACGGGATCAGCGACGAGGGGGTCAGCGCCTACCCCCGCGTCGTCACCGCACAGATGGTCGGCAATTTCCTGCGCGGCGGCGCAGCGGCGAGCGTCCTCTCGAGACTCCATGGCTGCGGTTTGCGGGTGATCGATGTCGGCGTGGATGCCGATCTCGATCCCCATCCGCTGCTGCAACAGTCAAAGATCGCGCGTGGTACGGCCAACATGCTGCATGCTGATGCGATGTCGTCGGCACAGCTGCAGCAAGCGCTGCAGATCGGACATGACACGGCCACCGAAGCCATCGGCCGGGGCAATCGTGTCGTCCTCTTCGGCGAGATGGGGATCGGCAACACCTCTGCGAGTTCGCTGTTGCTGGCGGGCTTCAGCGGATCGTCCTTGGCTGAATGCGTCGGGCCGGGCACCGGACTCGATCCGGTCGGTGTCTCGCGCAAACTCGCGACCCTCGAACAGGTCCGTGTTCGCAGCGCCGCGTCACCGTTGCCCTCGGACCCCGTCGCAGCAGCCCACGCCATGCTGCAGCGTTGGGGAGGCTTCGAGATCGCAGCCTTGGTCGGCGCGATCGGCGCCACGGTCGCCGCGCGGGCCGTGCCGTTGATCGATGGTTTCTCGGTCAGCGTGGCCGCCCTCATCGCCGACCGGCTCGCCCCGGGCGTGCTGCAACGCTGTGTCTTCAGTCACTGTTCAGCAGAACCCGCGCACGCGTCCCTGCTGCGCCGCATCGGGGTGGAACCCCTGCTGTCTTTGGGGTTGCGGCTCGGCGAGGGCAGCGGTGCCCTGCTCGCCTTGCCGTTGCTGCGCAGCAGCGTCGCCTTCTACGAACAGATGGCGAGCTTCGACGATGCCGGGGTCAGCGATCGTCCGAAGGAGGATGGGCCATGAGCGCGCAGTGGCGGGTGTTCCTGGCGGCGGTTCAGTACTTCACCCGGCTCCCCGTGCCCGCTTCGGTCGGACACTCCCAGCAGTTGCTGGATGACGCCGCGCGCTACTTCCCGGCGGTCGGCCTCCTGGTCGGCGTTGCGTCAGCCGCAGCGTTCTTCGTGGGCAGCCTGCTGCTGCCGCCGACGGTCGCCGCACTGCTCGCCGTCGGTGTCGCCGTGTGGATCACCGGCGCCTTCCACGAGGATGGACTCGCCGACGCAGTCGACGGCATCGGTGGCGGTTACGAGCGACAGCGCATCCTCGAGATCATGCGTGACTCGCGCATCGGCACCTACGGCGCGGTGGCGTTGCTGCTCAGCATCGGCCTGCGGGTGTCGGTACTGGCCGCATTGCCTGTCGATCTCGGCTGCCTCTTGTTGATCGTCGGCCACACCTGCAGCCGTCACGCCGGGATCGTACTGATGTGGCTGCTGCCCTATGTCAGGGAGGACGAGTCTCGCGCGAAACCCTTATCGCGTAGCCTGAGCCTGAACGCCATGCTGGTCGCTTCGTCCACCGCACTCGTCGCGTTCGCGCTCGGCGTCGCCTACGAGCCGGCGCTCCTCGGCGGACTGGCGCTCGCCGTCGCAGCGCAGATCTATTGGTACCGCGTGCTACGACGCAACCTGCAGGGCTACACCGGCGACTGCCTGGGCGCCGCACAACAGATCACCGAGGTGAGCCTCGGGGTGGGTCTGCTCGCCGCATGGTCTATCTGATCCGCCACACCACCTTGGCCATCGAGGCCGGTGTCTGCTACGGACGCTCGGACATCGCTCTGGCCGATACGGCGCCTGACGAGATCGCCGCAGTGCTCGAAGCCATCCCGGACCTTGCGATCGTCTACTCGAGTCCCGCGCAGCGTTGTCTACGCCTCGCACAGGCGGTGACCGCTGCGCAGGGCATCGATCACCGGGCCGACCCCAGACTTCAAGAGATCGATTTCGGAGGCTGGGAAGGGCGTCGTTGGGATGACATCCCGGCGGCCGATATCGCGCGCTGGGACGCGCAGCTTTGGGACCACACCCCGGGTGGCGGCGAGTCCCTGCGTGATCTTTGGCGACGCGTCGCCGAGTTCAGCGACGAGGTGTTGCGGCCCTTCGCAGACGCCGCAGACCACCACGCGCTCGTGGTCTCACATCACGGTCCGTTGCGGGTACTGCACTGCCTGGGATCGGGTCTGACCCACGCGCAGCTGTTCGAGGTGAAGTTCGGTTTCGGCGCCTCCGGCTTGCGCCGATGGGTCGACATCCGACCCACTCGCGATTAAAACCCCTCGTCCGATCTGAGATAGCGCCATTGTCCGACGGGTAGCGACCCGAGCATCACCCGCCCGGTGCGGATGCGCTTCAGACCCGTGACCGTGAGCCCTACGATCTCGCACATACGGCGGATCTGGCGCTTGCGGCCTTCGCGCAGGCCGAAACGCAACTGATCCTCGTTCTGCCAGGACACCTGCGCAGCCTTCAAGGTCACGCCATCCAGCGTCAATCCGAGCCGTAACCGCGCCATGCCATCCGGAGCCATCTCGCCTTGGACGCGTACGAGATATTCCTTCTCGACATCGTTGCCGCCGATCAGCTGCTTCGCGACGCGACCGTCTTGGGTGTAGACCATGAGGCCGGTCGAATCGATGTCGAGCCGTCCAGCCGGCGCGAGGCCGTCGAGGTGCCGCGGCTCGAAGCGGCGGCCTGAGGTATCGCCGCTCCAGCGGTTCTCCGGCCGGATCAATACCGACGCCGGCTCGTAGCCATCCTCCGCCTGTCCGGAGACATAGCCGATCGGCTTGTTGAGAAGGACGGTGACGAGCTCCGCCTGCTGTGCGCGTGCCCGACGATCGACCTCGATGCGCGCCTCGCGGCTCACCCGCGTGCCGAGCACATCGACGATCTGCCCATCGACCTTCACCCATCCCGCGACGATCCACGCCTCCGCTTCGCGGCGTGAGCAGAGCCCAAGCTCGCCCATGCGCTTGGAGAGTCGCGGCAGATCGTCGGCGTCGGAGGTCATCGCGTCATGATAACGCGTCGCTGGCGTGCGGCCCTCTAAAGGGCATCCATCGGGATCTTGAGGTACGAGATGCCGTTGGACTCCGGCGGCGGGCGCTCGCCTGCACGGATGTTGACCTGCACGGAGGGCAGGATCAGTACGGGCATCGGCAGCGTCGCATCGCGGCGCGTCCGCATCTCGACGAACTGGGTCTCGCTGATGCCGTCGCGCACATGGATGTTCTTGGCACGCTGTTCGGCGACCGTGGTCTCGAAGGCGACCGGTCGGTCCGGCGGCGGATAGTCGTGGCACATGAAGAGCCGCGTCTCGGGCGGCAAGCTAAGGATCCGGTGCACGGAGGCGTAGAGCGTCTTTGCGTCGCCGCCCGGGAAGTCGCAGCGTGCGGTCCCGACATCCGGCATGAAGAGCGTGTCGCCGACGAACACCGCATCACCGACCCGATAGGCCATGCACGCAGGCGTGTGGCCCGGCACCGCCATCGCCCTCGCCTCCAAGCGACCGATGTGGAACACCTGATCGTCCTCGAGCAGCACATCGAACTGCGAGCCGTCGACGCGGAACCCGGGTTCAAGGTTGAACACCTGCTTGAACACCTGCTGCACGGCCGTGATCTTGTGACCGATCGCGATCTTCCCGCCGAGCTTGCCCTTGAGATACGGCGCGGCGCTGAGATGGTCGGCGTGCGCGTGGGTCTCGAGGATCCATTCCACACGCAAGCCCTGCGCCGTGACGAAGTCGATGACCTGGTCGGCGGATGCGGTGCGGGTCCGCCCGGACTTCGGGTCGTAATCGAACACCGAATCGACGATGGCACAGGGCGTACCCGGACCGTCATGGACGATGTAGGTCACGGTCGATGTGGCCGCATCGAAGAAGCTCTGGATCTGCGGGTCCGAGACGGAAGTGCTCATATCGTGCTCCATCTGAAATATTTAAAATATTATATTTACAAATATACTGTTTTGCAATATATTATTTCTTGGTAGCCCCGCCGGAGCCCTTCTCGATGGCGACAGATACACTCGACCTTGGAACGATGCAGGCCTCTGCGGAGCGCGCCTGCGGACTCATGCAGATCCTCGCCCACCCCGATCGCCTTCTCATACTCTGCCAGCTTTCGCAGCAGGAGATGTGCGTGGGCGAACTGGAGACGACCCTCGACATCACGCAGCCTACGCTATCGCAGCAGCTCACTGTGCTGCGCAAGGCGGAGCTCGTCACCACGCGCCGAGAAGGCCGGAATGTCCACTACTCGATCGTCGAAGGCCCCGCGCTCGAGGTGATCGGCATCCTTTACAAGCATTTCTGCGCCCGCAGCACCCGGAGGAAGACACGATGACCCTCGACTGGATCAATTTCACACCGTGGACAGCCTTGACGGGCGGCATCCTGCTCGGCATCGCCTCTGCGGCGTTCATCCTGCTCAACGGCCGCGTGCTCGGCATCAGCGGCATCGTGGGTGGCCTGCTCGCCCCGCGCCGCGGCGACATCGGTTGGCGACTGTCCTTCCTGCTCGGCCTGTTGCTGGCGCCGACAGCCCTCACGCTGTGGGCACCCGGCCTGATCCGCGCACCACGGATCGACGCGGGCACCCTCACCCTGATCGCCGCCGGGCTGCTGGTCGGATTCGGCACGCGCTATGGCTCCGGTTGCACCAGCGGTCACGGCGTCTGCGGTCTCTCGCGTCTCGCGCCGCGCTCGCTGGTGGCCACGCTCGCCTTCATGGCCGCAGGCTTCGCCACGGTCTTCGTCATCCGCCACATGATCTGACGGTAGGGTCTTTCCATGAACCGCATCATCGAATTCTTCGTCGGACTGCTCTTCGGTATCGGTCTGCTGGTCTCCGGCATGACCGATCCCGGCAAAGTTCTGGGCTTCCTCGACCTCGCTGGCGCTTGGGATCCTTCCCTCGCCTTCGTGATGGGCGGGGCGATCCTGGTCGGCGTCATCGCGTTCACCGTGGCCAAGCAGCGCACCCAGACCTTCCTCGGCGACGCCCTGCACCTACCGACCTCGCGCGACATCGACCATCGTCTGGTGGTCGGATCTGTCCTGTTCGGCGCAGGTTGGGGTCTCGCCGGCTTCTGCCCAGGTCCCGGCCTGGTGGCGATGGGTGCCGGAGAACTCAAAGCCGCGCTGTTCGTCGCGGCGATGATGGTCGGCATGTTCGTGTTCGAGATCATCGATCGTCGCGCACGCCGATGACCGGATGGGCGATGACCGCATGGCTGCGCGGCTACGACCGAGGATTAGCGGGAGGATGACGAAGAGGTGTCGGTCGCTACGGACCGACGGAGCCTCACTCCTTGAAGAACGGCTCCACAATACCTTTGCGCTGGATAGTGAGCGGCCGGCCGCGGCGGTCGACCGCCTTGCCGATCGTCACGCGGATCCAGCCCTCGGAGATGCAGTACTCCTCGACGGTCGTGTACTCGACGCCGTCGAGACGGATGCCGATGGCGCGCTCGAGCAGCGCGGCGTCATGATGAGGGCTGTCCGGGTGCACGCTCAGCCGGTCGGGGAAGGTCGTCGTCATCCGTGAAGGATGCCATGCCTCGCTGCAGCCGTCACGGACCGGCTTGCCGCGATGGAGCGCTGCGGAGAACCCGATCATCCACGCGGTGCCGTGGTGCATCGATCGGGGGAACTGGGCCCGCTTGGATTCACACCTCCGGACCCAGGGATCATGAGAAGACTGGACTTCGCGATCCCTGTTGGCCTTCAATCACGTCCATCGATGGTCTGATCACGCCGCCGCCGGGGATATCTCTCGCTCGATTCGCTTACCGACCGCCAGTTCGGCCACCCGTAAATCGTATGCAGCCTGCAGATTCAGCCAAGATCGTGCGTCGCCACCGAAGTAGCGAGCAAGCCGCATCGCGGTGTCAGCAGACACACCCCGTCGACCGCGCACCACATCGTTGATCCGCGGTGTCGAAACATTGAGCGCCTTGGCCAGTGCGTTGGCGCTCAGCCCCAGTGGTGCCATGAACTCCTCGCGAATCACTTCACCAGGATGCACAGGTCTCATTACGTTCTTGTGCATTTATCTCACCTCAACGGTAATCGACGATTTCCACATCTATCGGCCCCTGATCGGTCCATCTGAAACAGACTCTGTATTGATCATTTATACGGATGCTGTGTTGCCCCTTGCGATCTCCTCGCAACGCCTCCAGCTGGTTCCCTGGTGGCGAGCGCAGGAAGTCGAGGGTGTGCGCAGCATCAAGCATGGCGAGTTTCCGTGCCGCTACATTTGCAATAGCTGCGAATCGACGTGCCTTGCCGGTCTCGAAGAATCGCCGAGTGTCAGGGCAGCGGAAGCTTCTTATCACATCAATAGTGTATAACGCTTAACGATAAACATCAAGATATCGTCGAATTTTGCCGGGCGAGCTGCCCGACAAGGTCTGACAGTCGCCTTCAGCGCTTGGGAAACCGCGTGGGACGTCAGATCCGCAGTTTGACGCTTGGTCCGATGCGGCGATGATCTCAGATACGCTGCGAATCGGTCTTCGCTCGAAGACTGGGCCCGCTTGGATTCGAACCAAGGACCAAGGGATTATGAGAAGACTGGACTCAGCAATCCCTGTTAGCCATCAATGACTTACGCGCGTCACCAAGCTGTGTGTAAGAGAATGTGTAAGTAAATATCGTGCTTTTGACGCTGTAAATGCGGTCAACCCCCGTATTGATGCCTGATCCCGCATTTCGCTATCGGGTAGCGGAATACTTTAATTGTATGTACAATTTAAACCGTGCGTATCTCGTTCGATCCAGCTAAAGACGAATGGAATATCCGCGTCCGCGGTCTTTCGTTTCTGGCGGCCGCAGACTTTGATTTCGAGAATGCCCTGTATGCCGTCGATGATCGGTGCGATTACGGCGAGACGCGCTACGTCGCTTTGGGAATGCTGCGCGATCGCCTTCATGTTCTGTGCTTTGTCGAGACTGACGATGGCATTCGTGTCATTAGCTTTCGTAAAGCCAACGCTCGAGAGATTAGACGTTATGAAAAGACGCAAATCATTGACTGATTCGAAGGGAGAGGTTCGAGAACTCTCCTCTAGCGATCTGAAGGGATTTCGTGCGGCCCGAGAGGCGCTCCCAGCGTCAGTTAGGCGCAAGGTTGGCGTCCGAGGGCCACAGAAGGCACCGACCAAGGAGCGCATCACCATCAGGTTGTCACCTGAAGTTGTCGCGCGTTTTCGCGCAACAGGCGACGGCTGGCAATCGCGCATAGACGCCGCCCTACAAGAGTGGCTGCGCAAGCATAAGTCGGCGGCGTGATCTGCATTAGGCCGTGGGAGAGCAACGATGCCGATGAGCTTTATCGGCTGGCGCGACAATCCATTACGGAACTGAGCGTCTGGCTGCCTTGGTGCAGGTCCGACTATTCCCGGAACGATACCGCTGACTGGATCAGCCACTCATTGAAAGTGTGGTCACATAAAAGCGAATTCCCGATGGCTATCGTTAACTGCGACAGCAACGAAGTTCTCGGCGGAGTCGGCATCAACAAGATCGACTGGGATACCATGACCGGAAATCTGGGCTATTGGGTGGGCACACCTTGGACTCAACGAGGGATTGCGCGGGAGGCGGCTCGGCAGGCAGCCAAATTCGCATTCTCTGAGCTTCAATTAAAGACGCTCGAAATCCTTTGTCATCCCGACAACATTGCGAGCCGAAAGGTCGCCGAATCCCTTGGCGCCTTAAATGACGGCATTCACGCCAAGCGCATCGAACTCCACGGCATCACGGTCGATGCGGTGGTTTACTGAATAGCGAGTGACTTCGCATCTCATTGATTTACAAGACTGGGCCCGCTTGGATTCACACCTGCGGACCAAGGGATTATGAGAAGACTGGACTCAGCAATCCCTGTTGACCTTCAATGAATTACACGTGTCACTAAGCGGTGTGTAAGAGTAAGGTGTAAGTAACTATCGTGTTTTTGACATCGCGTGTCGACTACCGAAACAGGCGATCGAAATCAACCATAGAATCCGCAGGGAAATTATTAACTAGGCGACTAATTTCAGTTTCGGATTCAGGCCTGCCCGCGATGCGAGTCGAACAAGTAAATCGAGGCTGAAGGAGCTGATCTTGCCGCGCTTAATATCGGACACCCTCGCCTGGGTGACAGCGAGAACCTTCGCCGCTTCGTTTTGGGTCATACCCGAGTCTGCAAGCCAGCTTCCAAGACCTTGGAGTAGCAACGAGCGCATTTCCATCTCCGCAGCCTGATCGGCGGGATAGAGATCACGGAAGACACTCTGAACTTTTTTCTTACTCATGCGATGTTCTCCTCGGCACTCGGGCGAGTCGTTGTCGTGCCAACTCAATATCTTCACGTGCGGTTTTCTGTGACTTCTTGCGGAAACAATGCAACACGTAGATCGCTTCCGGTCGAGTCGCCAAATAAATTGTCCTGAAAGCTCCCGATGAATCGCGCACTCGTATTTCGCGGACGCCGGGTCCAATCGATGGCATCGGCTTCCAGTCGTCCGGATCGAGACCACGCTGAACCCGGAAAAGCTGGTGGCCCGTGTTGTCCATGGCTCCTGCTGGGAAGGCCTTGAGGTCATCCTTCGAGCTTCCGAGCCAGACAACCGGTTTCATGTTCGGAGAATAGCGATGCAAGCATGCTTATGCAAGATAACGCATAACTGTCTGGGTTGATGCCAAATCCGCGTTTTGACACCCGCCGCGTCGCCGGTCCGTCGTTGGATATGCTCGGATTCTGTCTTGGTTACAAAACTGGGCCCGCTTGGATTCGAACCAAGGACCAAGGGATTATGAGAAGACTGGACTCAGCGATCCCTGTTGGCCATCAAGCACTTACAGATGTCACTAAACTGTGTGTAAGAGAATGTGTAAGTAAGTATCGGGTTTTTGACTGGGGTTTTCTTGATCAAAAACACTTCCGCACAGAGAGCTTAGTCAAAGATCAAAGAAAGATACGCGAGAGCAAGAATTCGGTTTTGACAAGATGTCTCTCATCGAAGCAAAGCCGCCCCAATCACTGGAGTTCCATCGCTACCTGATTCCGGCCACACAACAAGCCCTCTCTTTCCGTCGCTGGCGATACGCGGAAAGCCGGTTGATCGCCCGCGAAGCGCAGGCTCGGCGATTGGCGCACCAAAGAAAACTTGACCATCTGCATCCAGGACCGCGACTTCCACAGCAGGGCGGTCCCTCGCACGGCTGATCCAGGTCAAAAGAAAACGGTCATACCAAGCGACCGTATCGACGCGCCCCGATGGTGGCGCAGGTAGCTGTAGATGATTCATACGTGGTCCGTTCAAAAGAGCTTCGGGAGACTCGGCCACGATATAGCGCAACGTCATCTGATCGTTTACGAAGGTTGGCCAGAACACTACGCCCTTTCTGCTTCCAATAGCGATAGCCGGACCATTGACGGGACAGCCTTCAAGTTTCCAACCGCCGTGATGAATTGCCTATGGCGATCCCCAGCGAATCGCGGACCGTCGCGCGACGGAAATATCGCGTATCTCGTCATCAGTACGATCTCGATAGACGATTAACGTCTGGTCAGCCCATCTGGCCATATCGGTCTGACAGCAGCTACAAGTCTTATCGTCAATTTCGAACTCTTCAGAGATCTGGTTAGCTCGATTGAGGACGGCAGAGCGCAGCGTCATCGGTGCGCTCTCGTGGTCATGTGCAGGCGTCGGCGTCGCGCGCCGTTATGTAGACCCTGGCGCCAGCCTGCAGCAACCCCTGGCTGATCATGTAACCGATCCCGCGCGAGCCCCCCGTTACCAGCGCGATCTTGCCGTCGAGGGAAAACAGCGCGCAGAGGTCGAGGCCGTTCATTGCCGTTAGAGCCGCGGGAGGAAGTAGCTCTCCCAGGCTTCGCGACCACGAAACATCCTCTGGCGGAAGTCGGCCTTGTCCTCCTCGGATGGAAACGAATCATCCGCGAGGAAACAGTCGAACAGCGATTTCATGGTCACCAGACCGCGCTGCGGGCGTATGCCGCCGTCGCTGGCAGCGTCGAGAATCAGCTTGTTGCCATCGTCCCACGATGGCCAGCGCGGCAACCTGCCTGAGCGCCCTGCTCCCGGTTCCCCACTGTAGGCGAATTGGGCCCAGTACTCCCCCATCGCCGCCGCGAGCTCTTCGCGTTCACTGCGATTCTGTTCCGTGAAGTGCAGTGAGTACAGTGTCATGCCGTCGAAGTCATGGAAGACGAACGGCAGCTCCATGCCGTGGGCAGCGCCGAAGAACTTGCGAAAATCCGCCTGCGGGTAGCTCGGCTGGTCGTCCCAGTCGAAGCGATAGGTATAGATGTCCGGATTGTGCCGACCCAGCCTGAGCGCCAGCTCGTCGACTCCCTGGGCGGTCCAGCGATCGCTCAGGTAGCGCGCATGCAAGTCGTATCGCTCGGGATCATGGATGACGATTGCCGCGCCGGGCACGATCCTGACGTACGCCGGGTCGAGGCCGAGGAAGAACTTCATCTCGTCGCGGTTACTGCCGATCATCATTGGCAGCCTCTGGACCCGCGTGGCGTCGGCGATCAGATCCCAGGGCGAGCCGTTTGGAATAACGATGTCGTCCGGGATGATCTGCGGTGCGCGAATGGCCGTGCCGATGTCTGCTGTGTAGGTCCCGACCAGTTCGTCGCCACTGGCGCCGTACATGAGGTCGAGGAATTGCCCGTGGCTGAGCCGGGCCACCGCTTCACGGGCCTGTTCCCTCGTGCCTGCCTGCTTGCGCTGAACGAGGATCTTCGCTGCGGTTTCGGTGGAACTGAACTCCGAGCGGTCATCGTCGGTGTGTTGCTCCGCAACCACGACCGGCGTCTGGCGCAAACTGCCGCTCTGCATGATGGCCTTGTGAAAAAGGCCCCGGGCCAGCGGCGAGTAGAGCAACGTCAGGGCATTCATGGCGCCGGCGGATTCGCCGAACACGGTGACATTGTCGGGATCGCCACCGAACGCCGCGATGTTCGTCTGGACCCAATGCAGGGCCTGGATGATGTCCATAGTGCCGAAGTTGGGGCTCCTGTCCAGCGGGGAGCCGGCGGCCGCGCGCAGCGAAGGGTGGCTGAACCAGCCGAACAGGCCCAGGCGATAGTTGAGGGTTACGACGACCACGCACTGCTCAACGGCGAGATTTCCGCCGTAATACAGGCTGCCGCTGCCACCGACGTTGCTTCCACCATGCAGCCAGACCATGACCGGCCATCGGGCGCGCCTCCCTTCGGGGTTCCCAGTGCCGGGTGGAGACCAGATATTCAGGTAGAGGCAATCTTCACTGCCAACCACCTTGCCGTAGAGCGAGGGGTCGATACCGAGCATCGGCTGCCCCTGTTGCGCGCACATTTTGGCGTAGGCGGTCGCGGCAAGTGGCTGCTCGAAGGGAGCAGGTGCACGCGGCGCCTTCCAGCGCAGTTCGCCCACAGGCGGCCGGGCGTAGGGTATTCCGCGCCAGCTGAGGGCGCCATTCTCGTCGATCCGTCCGCTCATCGGGCCGGCCGCGGGGTTGCGGAATGTGTCGTCTTGCGCGTTGGCAGTCATTGAAGCCAGGGCCAGTGTCAGGAGCAGCCCTGGAGCCGCTCCGTCATTCAGTCCGTATCCAGGATGAAACCGGGCTGTCTGTAGCGAGGCTGCGGGTAGGTGTAGAAACCCTTGCCGCATTTTTCACCGAGCTCGCCGCGATCGAGACAGGGCTGCAGATACGCCGCGACACGAGCAGCGTCGTCAGCAGTCAGCGAACCTGGCTGGCTGCCGGACAGGCTGACGAACATGTCGATTCCCATCTGGTCGAGAATGCCGAACGGCCCGGCGTCCAGCATCGTCCCCCCCATCCAAGCGCGGTCAACTTCATGCGGTTCGGCAACATCACTCGCTGCCAGCAGCACGGCGTTCTGAATCAGCGCCAGGGTCAGCGCGTAGTGGGGAATCGAGACATCCAGAGCGGCCTCCAGGAAGCCGTCCTGCTGGTAGGCGGGATCCGGATACGCATAGAAGCCCCTGCCGGACTTCATGCCCAGCTCGCCGCGCTCCACATAGGGGGCGAGGAACGCGATCGCCATGCCCCGCAACTCGGCGAGACCGGGTTTCGGCTTCTGGTGCTGCCAGCTGTCGAGAATGAGGTTCAGCCCGAACAGGTCCATCATGCCGAACGGCCCCATCGGCGCCTTTCGATGGATCATCCAGGCACGATCGACGTCTTCCATGGTGGCTGCGCCGCCGATGACCAGCGCCATGCCTGTCGTCAGGACCGGGCCAAGCATGGCATTGAGCAGGTAACCCCGGTGCTCCTTCTTCAGGACCATCGGTATGCCCTTGAGGCTCAGTACATATCGTTTCAGGATATCGATCGTCTCGGGGCTGGTCCTTGGCCCACCCACGATGTCGATGAGCAGGGTACCGAGGTGTGAATGCAGGGCGGCAAAGCGATCGCCGCGCCGGACGACGTCTTCGATGTCCGAAACCAGCAGCGCGGAGGTGTTCGTGGTCAGGATCGTCTTCGGCGGACAGAGTTCGTCGAGTTGCCGATGCACCTCGCGCTTGAGGTCCAGTCTTTCGAGCACCGACTCACTGACGAGGTCAGCCTGAGCGGTCGCCTCCCCGAGGTCCGGAACCAGCGCCGTACGCTGGCGGGCCACGTCGATGGCGTCGGGTCCGCAGTAACCGGTGCTGACCAGGTAAGCGGCCATTTCCCGCTGCCGGCCGGCAACCTGGTTGAGGCTTTCCGCCGATATGTCGTAGATCACGACGTCGTAGCCCGATACCGCTGCGATGAGGGCGTTGGCGCAACCCATCGTGCCGGCTCCGACGAAACAGACCGTCTGGATTTCCTTGATGGTCATGTCGCGAGGGTAGCGCAGTGGGGCTACCGCAAGGCGCGCGGCCAGCGATCCGGCACGGCAAGATTGACGCTGCCCTTGCTGACGATGGCGGGGCGGTACTCGAGGATCGGCAGGTCCGCCAGCGCATTGACGATGTGGAACTGGGTCGGATTCTGCTCCCAGGTCAGGCGGTGCCACTCGACCCTCCCTGCGCCGACCCAGGCATCCGTTATGACGCTCTCCGACGGGAACGTGGTCGGCTCGCTGACGGTGGTGCCGAATCCGCCCACGCCTGGCAGGTAACGCCATCCCATCGGGTTGTCCTTGCCCTCCTGCCCCTGCTGGAAGGCCGCGATCTCCTCGGCGGTCGGCGCCCGGAGGTTGCTGACGGACATGTCCAGAATCTTGTGCCCAAAATGGCTGGCACTGCCATGCCACGCGTCGCCCAGGACCTCCTGGTCCGGGATGTCGGCGTAGATCTTGGGGACGCCCTGCAGCTCCCGGCCGGTCAGGATCGGATCGGCGAGATTTTCCCACATGACCAGGACAAAGGATCCGGTCAAGCGGTCCTGTTCGCCCCTGAAGATCGCCGAGGCATGCACCCCTACGAGGTTATAGCCATGTCCGGCCAGCCAGTCCACTTTCCGGTTGCGGGCGTAGGCCACGGTGACGAGCGGTTCCTCGCCTACCTCGAACGGCTCAGGCAGGTAGGAAGCGAGCTTGCCCCTGTCTGTGAGGTACGACACGGCCACCACGGTGACGTCGCGATACCACCCGGTAGCCTTGCCGCCCGTGTCCCTCGGACCGAAGTGCGCTGGCATCATGTAGCTGCGGTTGCGCTCGAACTTGAACATGACTGGATCTGCTCCTCCAGGCGTCAGGTCACATGCCTCGCGCCACCCGCCTGGCGCCGTCGTGGCGAAGGCCCCCGCGGCAATCCGCAGGGGCCCGTTCCTATTGGCTCGCTAGAACTTGTAGTTCAGCTGCAGTCCGTAGAGTCTCGGATCGCTCAGCGTCGAGCGACGCAGGAAGCCGTCCGCAATCGTTCCGCGCCCCCTATCCAGCTCTACGCGCTCGTCCTCGATGTTCTTCACGAAGGCGGTCACGGCAATGCTGCCCGATTCCGACAGCCACGTGGCCCGGGCATCGGTGCGGTGCCAGGAATCCAGCTTGCCCCGCTCATCGTTGAAGGGATTGGTGTACATCTCGTCGACCCACAGGTAGCCGGCCGTCAGGGTCAGGCTGCCCATGCTGCCGAGCGATAGCCGGTAGCTCGCTCCGAAGTTGAACTTGTTCTCCGGCGCACGGTTCAGCTTGTTGCCGCTCAGGTCAACTTCTTCCTGCGCCAGCGTTGCCTGATCGATCGTTATAAAGTCCTTGTAGGTGGCATCCGTGTAGGAATAGCCCGCCCACAACCGGACGCTTTCGCTGAGCAACCAGGTGAGCTGCGCTTCAAGGCCGGTGACTTCCGCCTGCGCCGCGTTGTTCAACTCTGTCCCCTGGGTTCCGGTGTCCGGATCGATGTAGCTCTGCACCACCTGCAAGTCACTGTAGTCGTAGTAGAACGCCGACACGTCCAGGAGCAGCGAATTATTCAGCAGCACACCCTTGTAGCCGCCCTCGTAGGAAACAACTGTCTCTTCCTTGAAGTCATCCACGCCCGGCGCCGTCCCGCCGAGGTTGAATCCTCCCGACCGATAGCCCGTGGAAATCGAGCCATACAGCATGCCCCCCTGGTCGAAGGAGTATTCGAGGCGAGCCAGGCCGCCGAGGTTGTCCCAGTCCTGCTTGGCCGAAGCGATGTCGCCGGTGGCCAGCGGATAGGCGATGCTGTTGCCGAGCGCGTTGTGTGTCTCCGACTCGATCACTCCAAAGAGGCCACCCCCCAACCGAATCGGGCCAAAATCCTCACTCATCGGCGCAAAGGCATAGACAGTCTCGGCACCCTTCTTCTCGTCCGTGGAATAGCGCAGCCCGAGGGTCATTTTCAGTTTGTCGCTGAACTCGTAGCGCAGCTGTCCGTAGCCGGCATAGGAAGTCGTCTTGAGACTTGTTTCGAACCAGAACACCCGATTGAGCGGATCGCCCTCGAAGTCCGGGAAACGGAATCCATTCAACACAAACGCACTCATTAATGGGCCGGGCAGCGTAGCCAGCGGGAAGCGATCGGAGTAGGTCGGGCTGGCCAGCGCCAGTGTCACGAGTTCCGTATTCCAGGTCAGGGGCGTCGAGTAGATGTTATCGACGGCGTTGCGGAAGGCGTAATACAGGTCCTCATCCGTCTGGTAGTAGTAAAGCCCGCCGATGAAGTTGAGCTTGCCGTCGAAGTTGGACGTGAACTGCAACTCGTGGCTCATGATCTTTGCTTCGGACAGGATGTCGTTCACGGAGCTGGAAATGACTGCAGACGAGTGGTCCACGTCCGCAGAGAATTCCCGTGTGAAGTCCTGGTAGCCGCCGATGTACTTGACCTCGACGTCACCCAGCGCGAACACGTTGGTCAGCACGACCACGGTCGCATCCTCGTCCAGCGCGTTCGGGTAGTCCTGGCTCGTCTTGCTCTCGTCCTCGACGCCGGGATTCGGCTGGTCCCAGCCCCAGGTATGGTTGATCGTCAGGGCGCCGGGGAATACCCGCGTCGTAGTGTTGTAGGGATCCAATGCGTAGCCAAAGGTTGGGCGGCCTTCACGCTTGTAGCCGAGCACCCTGAGGTCCGTGGTCCAGGTATCGGTCCAGCTGGCGCGCAGGGTCGTGTCCCAGGACGTATTGCCGACCTCGTCGACGTCCGGGCCGGCATCGTTCTTCAGCAGTGCATCGCGGTCGATCTTGGATGCTGATACCCGCCAGGCAAACTTGTCTCCGAGCGGAATGTTCAGCACGCCCTGCACGGCCGCATAGCCAAGGCTGCCGGCTTCGAGATTGACCTCGCCGCCGAACTCCGGTTGCGGCTTCTTGCTGACGATGTTGATGGCGCCGCCCGCCGTGTTGCGTCCGTACAGGGTGCCCTGCGGCCCGCGCAATACCTCGATGCGCTCGACATCAAAGAAATTGTTCACCGTGTACAGCGCCAGGCTCGAGCCGAAATAGAACCCGTCGGCGTAGGTCGCAACCGCCGGGTCGATGCCCAGCGCCAGGCTGTCGATGCCGATACCGCGGATCGAGATCCTCTCGGTGTTCGTGCCGGCGGCGATGGTAAGTCCCGGTGTATTGGCGCTGAGATCGTTCACGTCGTCGATGCCCAGCTGCTGCAGGGTATCGGCCGTATAAGCGCTGATCGACAGGCCGGTATCGCTCAGTGTCGTCTCCTGCTTGGTCGCCGTGACGACGATCTCCTCGACCTTGAAGCCCTCGGTCTGTGCGCCTGCCGGGGCCACGGCCGATGCTGCCCCGAGAAAGGCCAAACCGAGCAATTGGCGACGGATCGCCTTTGCCAGAATCCTGTTACCACACTCGCGGCGCTGGTCCATGGAACCCCCTTGTAGCCAGTTTTTTGGCAGATTTTGCCCTGTGACGGACATGACAGCAAAATTGACCATACAGTATGTTGCTAGTGCTTACAAGTATCCTTTGTTGTCTATTGAGGACGGCCGGCCTGCGCCAGCGGTCCTGATACATCAACGGTTGAGCTGGGTGGGGGCGGAAGGCTGCCCGGCCGTCCCCTGGGCGTTCACGGCAGGACCGGCGGCGAGACCGCCGCGCGCGTCGCCGGCTGGGGGCTGCAGAACCGAGACCCGAGTGCCTGCGGGCGGTCGCTATCCGCGGCTTGCCAGCGTGCGCAGGTTGTCCTCGTGCTGGCCGCGATCGATTCGATAGAACCTGAGGCAGGCGATCATCAACATCCAAATGACGAACAGGCTCGAGGCGTACCAGGCACCGAGCCTGAACAGCGTCTCTTCGGGGACCAGTCCCGGGGCCACGCCCTTGGGAAAGCTCACCAGTGCGAGCACCGCCGTCGCAGCCAGGACCCCGAAACCCTGAACCGCCTTGCGCGTGAAGGTCACGGCAGCAAAGAACACGCCCTCGGAGCGACGTGACGTCCTGATCTCGCTCTCCTCGACCAGGTCCGCAACCATCGACGTTCCGAGAATCTGGGTGGTGATGATCAGCGCAACATCGAGGACGGTCGTGACCAAGATGATGGGAAAGAGGACGGGGTCGCCATTTTCCGGCATGACGCCGAGCAGGCGCAGCGCCACCGGCGCAGGGGCCGTTGAGAACGCGATGACGCCAACGATGATGGCACCGCGTTTCTTGCCCAGACGGCGCGAGACGATTGGAGCGAGGAACAGCGCCAGGAAGGCGGAGGCGATGATCGACACGGACAGCACGGCGATCTGGTCGGTGCTGAACTCCCAGAAGTAACCGCTGACGTAGAAATTGAGGCCGGCGGCCAGTCCCGCCGCTACGGCTCCCAGTATCGTCGACACAAACAGGGCCAGGAACGAGCGGCTCGACAGGGTCTCGTAGAGCTCGCGGTAGATGCGCCCCAGCTCGAACCGCGTCTTGGGCGGCGGCGCGCGCAAATGAGGAATGTGGCTGTGGGTTCCCAGCGAAGCCACGAGGATCGAGACCAGGATGACCAGTGAGGCGGCCATTCCGTAGGTTGCGTAGCCTTGCCGGTTCATCAGGCCGCTGGAGAGAGTCTCGGTCGGCACGAGGAACACTGCGAGCGCCACCGTCGCCATGATCGTGCCACCCGCCCAGCCAAAGAAGTACCTGAGGCTCACCAGCGACGTGCGTTCGTCGTACTCATCCGTGAGTTCTGCGATGAGCGCGGAAGCCGGGACTTCGTACAGGGTGATCAGCGTGCGGACGACGATCGTCATTCCAAACAGGTACGGAAAGAGTTCATTGCCAGACAGCTCCGCGGGCGGAGCCCAGAGCATGAAATAGGCGGCCGCGACCGGCAGTGCCGCCGCATACATCCAGGGATGTCGCCTGCCCCAGCGAGAATGCGTGTTGTCGCTGAGATAGCCGACCAGCGGATCGGACAATGAGTCGAAGACCAGCGCCAGCAGCAGCGCCAGGCCAACCAGCGGCGCATCCACGCCGAGCACCTGCGAGTAGAAGATCAGCAGGAAGTAGTCCAGGCCGTTGTTATTGACCCCATAGGCGACGGCACCGAAGCCGTAGGCCAGCCGGGTCGGGAGCGACAGGCGCACCATTGCCATTGAGAATCCCCCCTCGAGCTGAGCGGGTTCAATGCCCGCCCGGCTTGACTACGCGCGAGCCTTTCGGCCCAATTCAGAGCACTTCGAAAAGTCCGGCGGCGCCCATGCCGCCGCCGACGCACATCGTGATGACCACGTACCTGACCCCGCGTCGCCGGCCTTCCAGCAGTGCGTGGCCGACCATCCGTGCACCGCTCATGCCGTAGGGGTGGCCGATCGAGATGGCTCCCCCGTTGACGTTGAGGCGGTCATCCGCGATGCCGAGCCGGTCGCGGCAGTATATGACCTGCACCGCGAACGCCTCGTTCAGCTCCCACAGCCCGATGTCGTCCACGGAAAGGCCATGCCGGGCCAGCAGCTTGGGCACGGCGAACACCGGGCCGATCCCCATTTCGTCCGGTTCACAGCCGGCAACCGCGATGCCGCGATAGGCACCCAGTGGCGCGAGGCCGCGCTGTTCGGCCAGTCGCCCGTCCATGACCACGACAGCCGCGGCGCCATCGGAGAGCTGGCTGGCATTGCCTGCAGTGATGCAGCCGCCCTCCATCACCGGCTTGAGGCCGGCAAGGCCTTCCAGTGTCGTCGAGGGGCGGTTCCCCTCGTCCTGCTCAAGGGTCGCCAGCCGTTCACTGGTCGCCCCCGTTGCCTTGTCCGTGACCAGCATCGTGGCCGTGACCGGCACGATCTCGTCGGAAAACACTCCAGCCTGCTGGGCGGCAGCGGTGCGCAGCTGGCTCTGCAGTGCATAGGCGTCCTGGGCCTCCCGGGAGATGCCGTATCGACTCGCGACGACCTCCGCCGTCTGCAGCATCGGCATGTAGGCGTCCCGGTGCATCGCAAACAGGCGCGGATCGACGACGCGATGGGAGTTCTGGTGCGGGTTCTGCACCAGGCTAATCTGCTCCAGGCCCGCGCCCACGGCAATCTGCATGCCGTCGTGCAGAATCTGCTTGGCTGCGGTCGCGATCGCCATGAGCCCGGATGAGCACTGGCGGTCCACGGTCATGCCGCTTACCGTTACCGGCAGGCCAGCCGAAAGCGCCGCCAGGCGCCCGACGTTCAACGAGGCGGTGCCCTGGGGCATCGCGCAACCCATGATGACGTCGTCGATCTCGCCGGGATCGACGCCAGCCCTGGCAACGGCCTCACGGATCGCAATGCCGCCCATCGTCGGCGCTTCGGTGTTGTTGAAGAGGCCACGGTAAGCCCGACCGATCGGTGTGCGCGCCGTGGAGACAATGACTGCTTCTTTCATACAACTCCCATTCAGTCGCTGGCGTTCAGCCGCTGATCCCAAGTGCCTTGGCCGCCTTGCCGACGAACTTCTCCGTCTGCATGAATCCGGCCGTAAGCTCACGTTCGCCTGAGCGCCCGTTGACGCGCTCGAGCTGCGCCATCACGTTCTCCGGTGTCTGGTCTGCGGGGGACAGGTAGATGCCGTCGGTCTCGTAGACATGGGCCGCGGCGTAGGCCCCTGCTCCACAGCAGAGAATCAGGCGGTTTGGGGAGTCCTCGGCGCAAAGCACCAGCAAGCCGGCGCTGACCGACTCCGGCGTCATGAGTGCGAAGACCTTCGGGTCGATCAATCCCTCGGTCATCCGCGTACCCGCCGTGGGCGCCAATGAATTGACCCGGATGCCGTACTTGTGCCCCTCCAGCACCAGGGTATTCATGAGCCCCACCAGTGCCATTTTCGCGGCGCCATAATTGGACTGGCCGAAGTTGCCATACAGGCCGCTGGAGCTCGTCGTCATGACGATGCGGCCGTAAGTCTGGGCCCGCATGATGTCCCACACCGCCTTGGTACAGTTGACCGAGCCGTTGACGTGCACGTTGATCACGGCCTGGAAGTCCTCGAGCGCCATGTTGGATAAGCTCTTGTCGCGCAGGATCCCGGCGTTGTTGACCAGGATGTCGACACGGCCCCAGGCCTCCATGGCCGTCCGGACCATGGCCTGGACTTCATCGAATTTCGCGACGTTGGCCCCATCGGCGATGGCCTCGCCGCCAGCCGCGAGGATCTCCGCCGCGACGGCCTCGGCCGCGTCGCTGACACCTCCAGTTCCGTCCCGCGCCGCGCCGAGGTCGTTGACAACCACCTTTGCCCCACGCGCGGCCAGCGCCAGGGCATGCGAGCGACCCAGCCCGGTGCCCGCACCGGTTACGATCGCGACCCGATCATCAAAACGAATACTCATGTTCGAGCTTCCTCGGTTGCTTATGCCGTGATGGCCATGGTGAGCCACTCGGCGATCAGCGCCGGCTTGGGCTCACCCTCGATTTCCAGGCTTACTTCCTGCTTGATCAGGAACTGTCCGGGACTTTTCTCCTGCACGTCGAGCAGCCGCGCCCGCGCGCGAATCCGGCTGTCCACCTTGACTGGCGTCAGGAAACGCACCCGGTCGAAGCCATAGTTGATGCCCATCACGGCATTTTCGAAGCCGCAGCCGACCGTCCCGGCGAAATGGGTAAGCAGGCTGAGCGACAGGAAGCCGTGCGCGATGGTACCGCCGAACGGCGTCTGCGCCGCCTTGACGGAATCGACGTGTATGAACTGGTGATCGAGCGTGCAGTCGGCGAAGGTATCGATCCTCGCCTGGTCGATGAGCAGCCAGCTGGACGTTCCCAGGTCGGCGCCAAGGTGCTCCCGCATATTGCCGCGGTTCAACAGCAGACTCATTGCAGCCCCAGTCGCTCGATCAATTCGCTGCGTAACTGTTTCTTGGAGATTTTCCCTGAGGCGGTCCTGGGGAGGTGCTCCGTAAGGCACCAGATGTGCTCCGGTACCTTGAACCTGGCGAGCCTGCCGGCGACGAAAGCGCGGATCTGCTCCGGGTCGGCCTCGGCGCCTTCGCGCATCATGACGGCCGCTCCGACGATCTCTCCCAGGCGCTGGTCCGGCAGCGAGAAGACCGCGGCCTCCGCTATTCCCGGGTACGCGTACAGTGCCTCCTCGACCTCCAGGCAGCTGATGTTCTCGCCTCCACGAATGATGATGTCCTTGAGGCGATCGACGATGTACAGGAAGCCCTCGGAGTCCAGGTAGCCGAGGTCGCCGGTGCGGCACCAGCCGTCCGGGAAGGCGGCGGCGGTCGCCTCGGGCTGGTTCCAGTAGCCGCATGCGACGGCCGGCGAGCGAATGCAGATTTCCCCGCTCAGGCCAGGCGGGACGACCTTACCGGCCTCATCGATGATCCGGACCTCGACCAGCGGAGCAGTCGGCCTACCAACGGATCGCGGTCTGTCCACGTAGTCTTCCTGGCCGAAGACACAACCGACCGCATTCGTCTCGGTCAGCCCGTAGCCGAGCGACGGCTTTGCATTCGGGAATTTCTCGATCAGCTTCGCGACCTGCTCGGCCGGTCGTGCTGCACCACCGGCGGAAATGTCCACCAGTGTCGACAGGTCGTAGTCCCCCAGCCGGGGATGATCCATCAATTCCATCGACATGGTCGGCACGCCGTTGAAGTGGGTGATCCGTTCGGACTGGATCAATTCCAGCGCGGTATCGACGTCCCACTTCCGCATGACCACCACCTTGCGGCCGATGGCAAGCGACAGCAGCAACAGGCTGTGCAACCCAGTGACATGGAACAGGGGCAGGGATAACAGGATCGCCGGCTGGATCTCCGGCTCCTGGCCAACCGTTCCGTCGACGACGGCCACTGCGGTAATGAGAACCAGCCAGGTGCCGAGCGCGGAGATGACATTACGCTGCGTCGACAGGACACCCTTCGGGCGTCCCGTGGTTCCGGAGGTGTAGAGGATCAGCGCCAGGTCTTCAGGGCCGATGGCGACCGGCGGCAATTCCATGGGCTTCGCTGCGTTCAGCAGGTCCTCCAGCCGGTCGACCTCGGCCGGCAGCACGGCGCGATCGGTCTCCACGCCCAGGACACGGATCCCCGACCCGGGCAGCCAGCCGGCGATGCGGGAATGTCGCGCGCCGTCGAGGATCACCAGGCTCGCCCCGCTGTCCTGAAGGCCGTAGGCAAGTTCCTCACCCTGCCACCAGGAATTCATCGGAACGGCCACCGCGCCAAGCGAGGTCACCGCCAGGAAGCTGATGCACCACTCCGGGCAATTGCGCATCGCGATCGCGACCCGGTCTCCCTTGCGGATCCCGTAGCGCGCACTGAGCTGGCCTGCCAGGACCGACGCCTGTCGCAGGACGTCGGCAAAGGAATGCCGCTGGTCCCCGTAGACGAGGCAGTCCTTGTCGCCGTAGGTTGCAGCGAAGGCATACAGGTCGCGGAGGCTGTCGGGCAGGCCTCCGAATACCCGCTGCCCACGGCCACCGATGGTCTCCTCGCGCAGCGGGAAGGGACCCTGGGTGCTGGTAATCGCTGCAATCGCCCCTTCCAGTTCCGGGTAACGCACGCTTCAATACCCGCGAAGCTGTGCGAACCGGTCGGCGTGGTAGTAGGAGTCGCCATACTCCTGGCGTGCAGCCGCCGCGCGCTTCATGAAGAACCCGATGTCGAACTCGTCGGTCATGCCGATGCCACCGTGCATCTGCACCGCCTCGTTGACGGCCAGCTGCACGGTCTTGCCGCTCTTGGACTTGGCCATGCTGGCCAGCAGCGAGCGGTCGGCGGAGTCCGCGTCCAGGGCCTGCAGCGCCTTCAGCACGGCCGACCGGGTCAGCTCGAGCTCGCAGAACAGCAACGCCGCGCGATGCTGGAGAGCCTGGAAACTGCCCACCGGCACGCCGAACTGCTTTCGTCCCTTGAGGTAACCGAGCGTTCTCTCGAAGGCCTCAGCCGCGATCCCCAGCATCTCGGCAGCCAGGCAGACTGCGCCGATGTCCAGCGCCTTCTGCAGCGGCTCCCAGGCGTCGCCCGGATTGCCGATCAAGGCGTCTGCGCCCACCTGAACCTTGTCGAAGCGAAGGCTGGCGGCCACGCGGTTGTCGAGGTTGAGCACGCCGGTCACGCCCAGGCCCCTGGCCTCGCGATCGACGACGAACAGGCTCAGGCCGTCCCGGTCGCCGGGAACGCCCCCGGTCCGGGCCAGGACCAGGAACTTGTGGGCGATGGTCCCATCGATGACGGAGACCTTGCCGCCGGACAGCTCGTAACCGTCCGCATTGGCGACTCCGGCCATTGCGGTCGCAGCCGGATCCAGCCGGCTCGTCTCGTCGAGCGCGAGGGTCGTTATCAACTCGCCACCGGCGATGACCGGCAGGAGCGAACGCTTTTGCGCGTCATTTCCCAGCCCGGCGACCAGCGAGGAACAGACCACCGCCGAGGACAGCAGCGGTGAGGAAGTGAGCGTCCGGCCGGCCTCCTCGATCAGCAGCCCCGCCCCGACGTAGCCGAAGCCGAGACCGGAATACTCTTCGGGCAACACGATGCCGGTCCAGCCCATCTCCGCCATGGCCGACCAGAGCTCGGGCGACCACGCCTCGCCCCGGTCACGCAGCTTGCGGAACGCCTCCACCGGCGAGCTCTCACGGAAGAAGGACCTCGCGGAATCCCTCAGCAGTTGCTGTTCTTCGTTCAAGACCAACGCCATATGCCTGCTCCTGTTCCAGTTTCCGGCACTCAGGCCGGCAGGCCGAGAATGCGCCTGGCAATGATGTTGAGCTGCACTTCCGAGGTGCCGCCTTCGATGGAGTTGCCCTTGGTCCGCAGCCAGTGCTTGGCCAGCGTGACGTCTTCTTCGCCCTTCCAGGCGAGCGCCCCGGTGCCGCCAGCGGCCATCAGCAGTTCGTAGCGGATCTTGTTGAGCTCGGTGCCGTAGTACTTCAGCAGGGACGACGCCGCACCCGTCCCCTGCCCCGCCTTCGCCTCGTCGACGACGCGCTCGATCGTCAGCGCGAACGCCATCTCGTCGATCTCGTAGTCGCTGATGTCGGCCCGCAGCGCGCCATCGGACAGGCGCCCGTCGCGGCTGCCAATCCCTCTCAGCGCCATGTGCGAGACGGTCTCGCGGCCCGCCATGGCCAGGCCGAACTCGCCGATCATGGCCCGTTCATGGGTCAGCAGGTACTTCGCAATGTCCCAGCCCTTGTTCAGTTCGCCAACAATGTTTTCCTTCGGGACCTTGACGTCGGTGAAGAATGTTTCGCAGAAGGGCGAGCTGCCGCTGATCAGCTTGATCGGCTTGGTACTAACACCTGGCGAGGCCATGTCGAACAGCAGGAAGCTGATGCCCTGGTGCTTGGGCGCCTGGGAATCGGTGCGCACCAGGCAGAAGATCCAGTCGGCCTTGTCCGCGTAGGACGTCCAGATCTTCGAGCCATTGACCAGGTAGTGATCGCCCTGGTCCTCGGCGCGAGTCTGCAGGCTCGCCAGGTCGGAGCCGGCATTGGGCTCGCTGTAACCCTGGCACCAGCGAATCCTGCCGTGGACGATGTCCGGGATGAAGCGGCACTTCTGTTCCTCGCTGGCGAACTTGAACAGCGCAGGGCCCAGCATGTCGATGCCGAAGCTCTCGAGCGGCCTGCGCGCGCCGATGCGCGCCAGCTCCTGCCGCAGGACCTTGGACTCTTCCTTGGACAGGCCGCCCCCGCCATACATGGCAGGCCACTGCGGCGCAGTCCAGCCGCGCCCGGCCATGCGCTCCAGCCACAGTCGCTGGTCGTCGCTCTCGAATATCCATTTGCGCCCGCCCCAGCATTGATCGTGCTCCGTCTCGATGGGACGGCGCATCGACTCCGGGCAGTTGTCGGCGAGCCACGCTTGGGTCTGTTGTCTGAATGTGTCCAGGTCCACCACCGGGGAGCCCTCCAGGGCGCGGGGCGCGCCGCGTGCAATTTGAACTTTCAGTATGAACTATACCTTCATAGTATGTTTTTTTGCAAACACTTCCGCAGCCGTCATCTCGGGCAGTGTGATAACATCTTCGAATATCAAGTATCTTTATCGAACAATCTAGCGAACAAGATTTTGGCTCAAAGAACCTCCAGCGCGAAGCGTCAGGTCAAAACGCCCTTCTCGCGAAGTCACCAGCACCACGTCAAGCTGCAAACGATACTCGCCGAGTCGGCGCGCCTGTTCAATTTCCAGGGCACGAGAGCGACGACCGTGGGCGACATCGCACAGAGCCTGGGCCTGACCAAGACTTCCCTTTACTACTATGCGCGCAACAAGGAAGAGCTTGTCTATAAGTGTTACCTGGCGAGCTGCGATGCCGGTGACGAGATCATGGCTGAAGCGGCGAGGGATGCGGCAACGGGCCTCGAGTCTGTCCTGAATTTCGTCAAGACCTTCTTCGCGAGGGGAGACGAGATTGCCTTGGGTCGCCGGCCCCCTGTCGCGATGCTGGTGGAGATTCCCTCCCTGGCCGCGAAACACCGCAAGGAGATCGAAGCGCGGATGGGCCGGCACTTCGATGCGTTGCTCGGATTTCTGCGTCGAGGAATCGAGGACGGCAGCGTTGCCGCCGAATGCGCCCCGATACCCACCACGCAGGCTTTACTGGCGATCGTCAGCTGGTCATATGTCTGGTACGGCCGCATACCCATCGATGCAAGGCCTGCCGTGGTCGAGCAGCTGATCAGCCTGGTTCAGCACGGCGTCAGCGCCCGTCCACACCGTTTCCAGGACATCGAATTTCCGGAAGCGGATGCGCGTCTGCCGGCCGGGTTCGACCGCGACGAGCAGAATCTTCTCAAGCGTAATGCGTTCCTGCGCGTCGGCTCGATGATGTTCAACGAGCGAGGCTACATGGGCGCGTCACTCGACGATGTCGCCGAGCAACTGAACGCGACCAAGGGCGCTTTCTACTATCACATACGCAACAAGGAAGACCTGCTCTACCAATGCTTCAAGCGAGCCATCGAGCTCAATGACGAGATGATCGCGCGGGCAAGCAATGTCGGCAGGAACAGCGTGGAGAAGATCGAGTTGGTGCTCCGCTACCTGTTCAACGTTCAGCACAGCGAAGACGGGCCGTTGATCCGCTTCCGCAGCCTGCCGTCACTGAGCGAGAAGCGGCGCCAGGAGATCCTCGGGCTGACGGGGGCGATCAGCGACCGTCTCGGCGCGCTCATCAGCGAGGGCATCCGTGACGGCAGCGTTCGCGACGTCAACCCCGCGGTCATCGAGAACGCGATGATAGGCACCGTCGACGCGGCGCCGGATATTGGCTTGCACATGCGCTTCAGTGACAATTCGAAGATCTCGGCTGAGTACCTGCACCTGTTCTTCAACGGCATCGCCAACCGCAGACGCAGGCGCGCGGTCCGCTAGCCTCGACGCAATGGCCAGGCGGCTGCGCCGTTTGACCTGACTTCGCCCGGGGCGCCGATGCCCCGGTGCGCCGGCGTCACTGCCGCGCGCAGCCGGCTGTTTAATTCAGCATTACAGAAAACTGAAACCAGGAAGCGACAGGCGTTTATATAGGTGTTATACAAACAGCGCAGTCTGAACAGCAAGGGTTAAATAAATTTTTAGAGATCTTAATCCATGTCGAACGTGCACAAAGAAAGCATCACCATTTGGAGTCAAGGCGTACGATTAGCTGGAGATATCTACAAGCCTGAGAACCTGAAAGAATCTGTGGAATTGCCCGGTATTGTCATGGTACCCGGTTGGGGTGGCAACAAAAAAACCTGGAGAAAAACTATGCGCCGCACTTTGCGGCACAGGGTTTTATTGTGTTGGCATTCGACTTCAAGGGTTGGGGTGAAAGTGAAGGGCCGCTTGTCGCCCTGGAGCCATTACCCCGGACCGAAGAAACCACCGGAGTTACAATAAAAGTTACCCATATTCGAAAATTTGTTAATCCATTATCAATGGTTGAAGATGTTCGTGCAGCACTCAGCTACCTGGCAGCTGAGCCCGGAGTGATGCCAGGGAACCTTGGTATTTGGGGCACCAGCTTGGGAGGTGGTTTGGCGCTGGTCATGGCTGCTTCTGATGATCGTATCAAGGCGCTTGTCAGTCAAATGGGGCCGGTGAACTACCCATATAACCTGCATGGCATACCTGATCAGAAGATGCGTAACATTGAAGCCATGGTGGCGCGCGGAGAACTACCAGCGTTTCCAGGCCCCGAGGGCTCCTCAAGCCCACAACTACAGGGCTATCCGGATTGGGTTGCCATAAAGCGTTTTAACCCCGTCTCCTATCTTGATGACTTGAGTATCCCCACCTTGATTATTGATGCTGAGGAAGAGGGTCTGTTTGACAGGAGACAAAACGGCTTTCTGGTATACGAAGCCATCAAAGACCGTCTTGAGTCACGTTATATAACCTATCCAGGTCAGCACTACGACATGTACGAGGGGAAGAACCTCATTAAAGCTCGTAATGCAGCCATGCACTGGTTTGTGAAGCATTTATGTAACCGTAAGATAGCGGCGAATTAAGGGTTTATATACCCAGCAGAATACTTGTAAATTGCGTCAACATACTGTCGGTTCAATTTATCAAAGAATTAACTTCAAACCAATGTCGGTAGGCGTTCTATTTGCATGACCAGGGAGAATCAGGTGGACAGTTTATTTTCATTGACCGGGAAAGTTGCAGTTGTGACCGGCGGGTCACGCGGAATAGGAGCAATGATCGCGCGCGGGTTTTTGGAGCGCGGTGTTAAGACTTATATTACCTCAAGAAAACCTAAAGAATTGCAGGCAACCGCAGACGAATTTTCAAAGCTTGGTGAGTGCATCGCGATCCAGTCAGATCTGTCGACCATGGATGGTGTAAAAACATTTGCCGAAGCGATCAAGGCCAGGGAGCCAAAAATTCACATCCTGGTCAATAATGCCGGGGCTACCTGGGGTGCAGACATTGATGAGTACCCGGAGTCTGGATGGGATAAAGTGATGGACTTGAATGTGAAGTCGATTTTCTTTCTGACCCAGCAACTATTACCGGTTTTGAGGAAAGCGGGCAGTCATGAGGATCCGGCCCGGGTGATTAATATTTCTTCCATCAATGGGCTGGCAAACCCAAAGTTGCCGATTTATGCCTATTCAGCCAGCAAGGCTGCAGTGATCCATATGACCCGCCATCTGGCGGCAGACCTGGCCCGGGATAATATTAATGTGAATGGTATTGCTCCTGGCTTCTTCCCCAGCAAAATGACGGCAGAGTTGCTTGATCAGTTTGAGAAAGAGTTACTGGCAAAAACACCGCGCGCTAGGCTTGGCATGACTGAGGATATGGCAGGCACTGCCGTTTACTTGTCATCCCGGGCTTCCGCATGGGTTGTTGGTCATACGCTTGTGCTCGATGGCGGCGTAACTGCAGCCGCTGGCTAGAGGCTCGTAGATGCTGGGGTCAGAGTCAAGTGCCAGAGTCAACAGGCAGCCCTCGCAATGAGGTTGACTCTGGCACTTGACTCTGACCCCCCACTTGAGGTGTGTTGAGGAATGACTTAGAAAATTCAGAAAATATTTGATCTGTCACCCTTCGTTGATAAAGATCTTGTTGAAACACTCGAAGCCATACCGGAGTGGAGCCTCTCTACCAAATCTCTTCCGTATTTAAAAAGCAGAGGCTATGGCAGCCCCTGATGGTTTTGTAACTGATAACTTCAAAACCACTAACTCCACTGATGGTCACCAGGTTCCCGTTCGGGTTTACCGCCCTGCAGGCCTCGACAAAGAAGCGCCAGCCCTGATTTTCATCCATGGTGGCGGGTTTGTTATGGGGGACGTTTCAAGCAGAGACCCAATCTGTCTCGGACTGGCGCACCACCGTCAATGTGCCGTGATTTCGGCGTATTACCGCCTTGCACCGAAACACCCTTTTGCAGCCGGCTTTGAAGATTGTTATACGGCGCTGGAGTGGTTGGCTAAAGAGCCGGTTGAAGCAGGTTTCTGCCCCGACGTCCCCCCTCCTTCAGTAGCAGGGGGCTTTAGAGTCTTCCGGCATTGTAACGGCCTTGATGGCCAACTGCTTTGCGTACTGGGCGGGCGTCAGCCCGCCCAGTGATCTCTTCGGTCTCTCCTCGTTGTATTCACGTCTCCAAGTCTCGATCACGCGCTTCGCGTGATCGAGAGAAGTGAACCAGTGTTCGTTCAGGCACTCATCTCGCAGCCTGCCGTTGAAGCTCTCGACATAGGCGTTCTGGTTCGGCTTACCAGGCTCGATCAGCCGCAGCTCGATCCCCTGCCGATGCGCCCACATCATCATCGCCTTCC
>ERZ888423.294-NODE-294-length-52715-cov-54.465420_pt1 | contig 52715 bp, 46 predicted proteins | sample MGYA00520523_ERZ888423 | MGnify/ENA primary metagenome ERZ888423 (study PRJEB32303, sample SAMEA104408611) | aquatic metagenome | biome: Brackish water; feature: Pelagic; material: water | place: Baltic Sea | collected 2014-06-08T10:24:00 | depth 30,27 m ... | reverse complement strand
CCACGCCTTGATAGGTCGCAGCGCGCGATGCCTGTTGATAGAACACCAGCCCGCCAACGATCAGCCCCAGCGCGACCGCGATGAACAAGCGACCGCCTCGATCCGCGTGACGCCGCAGAGCGCATCTTTGGTGACAGGCGGCAAGCGGGTTACAGGGCACGGGTTGAGGAAGTCGGTGCAAACATGAGCCTTGAGCGGGTTTGTGATTGGGGCATCCTCTATCTTGCAAATGAGAATTCGGAATCCATCCTTGTGCGTCATGGTCACCGCTTGCATTTCCCTGACATCGAGCGCGCGGTTGCCACCATGCCCGACAGCGCGCCGCACCCGACGCGACAGATCAGTTCATGGGTATCGTCGCGAACACGATGTTCGATACCAAGCGGCTTGCAGTGAAACTTGCCCTTTCGCGGCAGATTTGCGCCGCCAATGCGGGTGTCAGATCGCCACTGGTTTCATTCTGCTCCAGTGCAACCTGTCGGAAGTGATGGATGTGGCCTGAGCGGCCAAATCCATCCTCCGGGCCAACGCCACCAACTTGAACGGATGCGATATCAAACAAGATGCCATCGCCCAGCGTGCCGTTTCCAGAGGATGCGGCCGATCCGGTTGCGGTGCTTGCGACAACCATTTTCGTGCACATCCATTCAGGAACGGCTTGGATCTGATAGAGCGTCTGAAACTCACCATCGACGAGCCCATGCCAGACCAAAAGCTGGCTGTCGCGCGTCAACCGGATTTGCTGACCGTCATCGGTCATCATCTCTGCCGGCACGGCCCCCATCGCGATGAGCGCGGCGGTGATACGCGTGGGGCCGGTCTGAACACTGTTCTGCCATGACGTGACCTGATACATGGCTTGCACTTCGCCTTGCACCACCTGAAGCCCGCGAACCACGCTTTGATAGGTCGCAGCGCGCGATGCCTGTTGGTAAAACACCAGCCCGCCGACGATCAGCCCCAGTGCCACCGCGATATAAAGCACCGCCTCGATCAGCGTGACGCCACGGCGCGCATCCCACACCCGATGTGCAGGGCGCCGATCCGGCGGCACCATCGCGTCGGCGTCATGCCCACGGGTCTGGCACGACCCGCAGCCCATAGAAGCGGCATCATGGAAAAACAGATTGCTCGGAGGTGCCTGTATCATTCGTTTACTTTTACCGCCGAAATCATGATCGGCATAAAACCAAAGATCACAGTATTCAAGCTGGCCGATTAGACAGGTTCGGACACCCGCATCAAGCCAAAAGACCGACTGTCATTCACCCTGACCAAGGCTGGACATGCGCGCAACAAGGCGCACCGGGCTGCGGATCTCGGGGATCGGGCGCTGGCCTTGCACCATCCAGCCCAAGATGCGGTCGGCGGTGTCGCGCGCAAAGCCCGCAATATCGCAACTGACCGAGGACAGCGGCGGCCATCCTTGCGCGGCCTCTTCGATATCGTCAAAGCCCACCACGCGAAAGCCTTGCCCAAGGCTGCGGCCGGCGCGCGCGAACCCCGCCATCAGCCCAAGCGCCACCAGATCGTTGAAACAGACAGCGGCATCGACCTTTGGATGATCGGCGATCAGCATGTCGGCGGCCTGCAATCCGAACCCGCGCGAGGATTTGCCATGCAGCGCAACTTCGGTCATGTCTGCAGCGCGCAGCACCTCGCGCCAGCCGATTTTTCGTTCATGCGTGATCGCGCGGCCCGCAAGACCGCCGACAAAGGCGATGTTGCGGGCGCCTTGCGCAAGCAGATGGCGCGTGGCATCGGCGCTGCCGGCGGCGTAATCGAAACTGGCAAAGGGGAACAGATCGGTCCGCTCATCGCCCTTGCGCAGAACCTGACAGACCGGAATTCCGGTCCGCGCCAGCTGATCAAAGGTATCGCCTGCCTCGCCATAGACCGGCGAAATCACAAGCGCCGCTACCCCGTGTTCGATCATGGAACCGACAAGCTTGGCCTGTAGCGCGGGGTCTTCGTCGGAATTGGCGATCACGGTGGCATAGCCATGCGAGGCAAGCGTCATCTGCAAGCTGGTGGCGAACTCGGTGAAAAACGGATTGCGCAGATCGTTGATCACCAACCCCACCAACCCGACCGAGGCCGAGCGCAGATTGGCCGCCGCGCGGTTGTAGACATAGCCGATATCGGCCATGGCGCGCTGCACCGATGCGCGGGTTTCCGGCTTTACCTGCACGGACCCCTGCAACACGAGCGAAACGGTGGATTTCGACACACCCGCATGGGCGGCCACATCCATGATGGTGGGGCGGCGTTTCATGCCCCCTGTGTTAGCGATCGATCCCATGCGTGACCAGAAGGCTGCGCATGCGGTGTTCCGCCAGATCGGGCCGGATCAGCAACCGCGCTTGATCGGCAAGGCGGTAAACCTGCGCGTAATGGACCATGCTGCGCGACGATTGCAGCCCGGCGGGCATGATGAAATGGCTTTGCATGCCGTTTAGCCAACTGAGGTAAGCGATCCCCGCCTTGTAGTAGCGCGTGGGCGCGCGGAAAATCTCGCGGCTAAGCGGCACGGTCGGGGCCAAAAGCGCGTGATAGGTGGCATGGTCGCCCATCGCCAAAGCCGCCAGCGCCTGTGATGCGGCGGGTGCGATGGCGGCAAAGATGCCCAAAAGGGCATGCGAATAATGCACCCCATCCCCTTCGATCAAAGGTGCGTAATTGAAATCATCCCCGGTATAAAGGCGCACCCCATCGGGCAGCCGGGCGCGAAATGCCTCTTCATGGGCTTGGTCCAGCAGGCTGATCTTGATGCCGTCGATCCTGGTGGCGTGGCGATTGATCAGATCCAGCACCACGGTGTTGGCGGTTTCGACATCGCTTGCCCCCCAATAGCCGGTCAGCGCGGGATCGAACATGTCACCCAACCAATGCAAGATCACGGGGGCGGCGGCGTCGTGGATCAGCGCGTCATAGACGCGGGCATAATCCTCGGGGCCTGCCTTGATCGCGGGCAACGCGCGGGTGGCCATCAAGATGATCTGACCACCAGCCGCTTCGATCGCCTCCATTTGGGTGCGATAGGCGGCCGTGATGGCATCGGTGCTGTGCAGCGCCTCAAGCGGCAGGTGATCGGTTCCCGCCCCCGAGGCCACACGCGGGCGCATCGGATGGGCCTTGGCCTCGACCATGGTGCGCTGGATCAATTCCAGCGCGGTTGCCCAATCCACGCCCATGCCGCGCTGTGCGGTATCCATCGCCTCGGCCAGCCCCAGCCCTTGATCCCAAAGCCCATGACGAAAGGCCAGCGTCGCATCCCAATCGATCGCGGGGCGGCCATCCCACGGGTCACGCGCGGCCATGGGGTCGCTGATCACATGGGCGGCGGCGAATGCCGTGCGGGTCAGCGCCACCTTTGGCGCGCATGGCACAAGCGGCGTGCCGGTCAGGTGATACTCCTCAAGGGTTCCGGCATAAGTTGGCAAAAGCATCGTCAGCCCCTCGCGTCTTGGCGGATCATGTCGGCGGCTTTTTCCCCGATCATGATCGCCGCCGCATTGGTGTTGGAGGAAATCACCGTCGGCATGATGGAATTATCCACCACCCGCAGCCCGGTGATGCCGTTCAGCCGAAGGCGCGTGTCAACGACCGCCTCGGGGTCGGGACCCATCCGACAGGTGCCCGCACAATGATGCGAGGTCTTGGAATGGGCGCAGATGAAGCTGAAATAATCCTCATCCGTCTTCACATCCGGCCCCGGCAGGCGTTCGGCCAGCACGAATTTCGCAAGCGGGGCTTGGGCCATGATCGCCTGTGTCAGCTTGAGGCCACGGATCGACATCGCGCGGTCATAGGGGTCTTGCAGGTAGTTCGGATCAATCAGCGGGGCCTGTGCCGGATCACTGGAAGCAAGCCGCACCGACCCGCGCGACCGCGGGCGCAGGTGGCAGGAATTCAGTGTCACCCCCCCTTGCGGCATGGTCGCCACGCCCTTTTCGATGCCTGTGCCAAGGCCCAGATGAAACTGGATATCGGGTGAGCGGGCATCTTGATCCGCATACCAGAACCCGCCGGTTTCAAACAGCGACGAGGCGACCGGTCCCTTGCGCGTGAACAGGTATTGGAGCCCCGCCAGCGCCGCCATATGGGGCTTTGCGTAGCGATCATAACTGTAGGGACCGTTCAGTTCGCTGATACAGTAGAGATCCAGATGATCTTGCAGGTTTGCACCCACCTGTGGCCGGTCAAGGATCACGGGGATGCCCAGATCGGTCAGGTGATCGGCCGGGCCGATGCCGGACAGTTGCAGCAGCCGCGGCGATCCGATGGCGCCGGCAGACAAGATCACCTCGGTCGTGGCCCGCACGCGGGTGCCGTCGATCAGTTCCACCCCGGTGGCGCGGCCAGCCTCGACCAGGATGCGGCGGACATGCGCACCGGTCCTTAGGGTCAGGTTGGCGCGACCCCGATTGGGCGCAAGATAGGCCATTGCCGTCGATGACCGCCGCGCATTGCGCTGGGTCAACTGGTAATAGGCGACACCATCTTGCCTGGCGCCGTTCACATCCATGTTGCGCGGGATGCCAAGCGCGGCGGCGGCCTCGAAATAGGCCTCGCAGATGGGCAGGGGTGCGACCGGCTGCGACACGCCCAAGGGGCCGCCCTTGCCATGATAGGGATTGTCGTGGGTGTCATTGTCTTCGGCCTTGCGGAAATAGGGCAAGACATCCGCATAGCCCCAGCCATCACAGCCCATCTGCCGCCAATCATCGTAATCCTGCGCATTGCCGCGGGTATAGATCTGGGCATTAAGGCTGGAGCCGCCGCCAATCACCTTGGCCTGCGTGTAGTTGAAAACCCGGCCCCGCATATGGCGCTGCGGCACGGTTTCCCACCCCCAGGACCCAAGACCCTTGGTCATTTTGGCAAAGCCCGCAGGCAAATGATACAGCGGGTTGCGGTCGCCGCCGCCCGCCTCGAGCAGGCACACGGTCGCGGCCGGATCCTCCGACAGTCGCGCGGCCAGCACACAACCCGCGCTGCCGCCGCCGATGATGATGTAATCATAGCCCTCGGCCATGGCGCCCCCCTTCAGAGCCGGTGGATGGACAGGCCGCCATCGACAGGGATCACCGCCCCGGTCGCAAAGGCGAAATCGCCGCGCACCAGCGGCAGAATGGTTCGCGCGATATCGGCGGGCATGCCCCAGCGGCCGCCGGGCACCAGCCCATCCTTGATGCGCTGATCGTAGCGTTCCGCCACAGGCGCGGTCATGGGCGTGGCGATGATGCCCGGGCGAATGTCAAAGACGCCGATCCCATCGGGTGCAAGCCGCGCGGCAAAAGCCTGTGCCATCATCGCCGCCCCCGCCTTGGAGATGCAATATTCCGCCCGGTCGGCCGATACCATCGCCGCGCTGACCGAGGTGATGAAAACAATCGCGCGATAGGGATCCTGGGGCAAATCCAGCATGCGGCGGGCGCATTCCTGGGCCAGGAAAAAAGCCCCGCGCAGGTTCACATCGATGCAGCGATCGAAACTGTCCGGCGACATGTCCAGCAAATCGCCCCGCACCATGGCAGGCACACCGGCATTGGAGATCAGCGTCGTGACCGGCCCCACGGCATCAGCCAGCGCAGGCACGGCATCGATCCGCCTGAGGTCATGTTGATGATACCGGGCACCGGGCATTGCGGCGAGTGCTGCTTGCACGGGGGCGGCATCGACAGGCGCCTCGGAGGCGATCGCAATCTGCCAGCCCGCGTCATGCAAGGCCTGTGCGATGGCGCGGCCAATGCCTTGCTGGCCACCGGTGATCAGGGCTTTGGCTGTCATGCGACCTCCTGCAAGATGCGGTCGGCCTGACGAAGCGCCAGCGCCGCGATGGTCAGCGACGGGTTCACCGCCGCCGATGTCGGCAAGAGCGACGCATCGCAGATCCACAGATTGGGGTGATCATGGGTCAGGCCATAGGGGTCTGTCACGCTGGTTTCGGGATCATCGCCCAACCGCGCCGTGCCGCATTGGTGCGACGGCGTGCGCCGATCAAACGCCCTCGACAAGCTGAACGGAAAACCTGCACGGCGCAGCGCGGATTTGAGCTTGTCCACCAGCGCAAGATGCGCCGCCAAATTGGACCGTCGCCAATCCAGCACGATCTCATCGCCGCGCAGGGTAACGCGGCTGTCGGGGTTGGGCAGATCCTCGGACATGACATAGAAATCGATGGCATGATTGGCAATCAGCCGGGCCAATGGCAGCGGCAACCCGGTCTGGGCGGCAAGGATCGGACCCGAAACGCGACCCAGAAGCTGGATATTGCCCAAAGGTTCGCCCTCGGGTCCGCCGGTCAGATACCAATCATTGATCTGAAGCGTCTTTTGATAGATCGACGGGTTGCGCCGGGCCGACAGCGCCAAAAGCGCCGAGGCATTGTGGTTCATGAAATTGCGCCCCACCTGACCCGAGCGATTGGCCAGCCCGGTTGGGTGGCCGTCATTTGCCGAGCGCAACAGGATTGCCGCCGTCATCACCGCGCCGGCCGCCAGCACGATGCGCGGCGCGCTGAACCGGCCGCGGTCTGTCACGACAGCGCTGATCTTGTTGCCGGCCGTTTCCAGCCGCACGACGTTGACGCCCGTCTGCAAGCGCACATTGGCATGACGCTGCGCTTGGGCCAGCGCGGCGGTTTCGGCATCCAGCTTGGCCCCCGTGGTGTCGGGGAAAGCATCCCAGGGCGTGGATGCACGCGCCAGCCAACGCTCAAGATCAACCGCAAGGGGCAGCGGCGCGGGGTGCAGCCCGATCGCGCGCAACCGCCGCGCCAGATCGGCGATGGCGGGCTCGTGGGGGATCGGGGGATGGGGATAGGGTCCGTCATGCGGCGGCTCGGTCGGGTCATGGCGTGCCTCGCCGCGCAGCTGATACAGCGCCTCGGCGCGGCTATACCATGGCGCAAGCGTGTCATAGGCAAAAGGCCAGCCGGGGGTCATTCCGCCCATATGGCGCACAGGCGCGAAATCGCTGGCCCGGTAACGCATCATCACCGCGCCGTAGAATTTGGAATTGCCCCCGACATACGCGTAGTTTCCGGGGTTAAACCGAAGGCCTTCGGGGGTCAGCCAAGTTTCGGACGGGCGAAAATGCCCCTTGGCGAATATCGCCGCAGGATCACGCGCCGCCGGGCTATCAATCAGCCGCTGGCCACGCTCGAGGATCAAGATACGCAATCCCGAGGCCGCCAGGCCAGCGGCCAAGCTTGCCCCCCCCATGCCGGAACCAAGGATGATGATATCGGCGTCGTCCATCCCGTTCCTCCCACGGTGCAATCATAGCTTTTGGATCGTTCCAATTCCAGCGCAAAAACAGCCCCGCACGCGGCCGGGCACGCCACGCCTATGCGATGCGAAGGTCCGTCTTGGGATCAAACAACACCGCCTTGTCCATGTTGATCGCGAAATCGAAATCGCGTCCAGGCAGCACATCGGCATCCGCACGCATCCGCGCGATGCAATCCTTGCCCGAAATCGTCATCGTGACGAAGGTATCGGCCCCCGCCGGCTCGGTCACGGTTACACGATTGGTCAAAGACTGAATGTTGCGCGCGTTACGGTCGGCCCCTTCGGGGTCGGTGATCGCTTCGGGGCGGATGCCCAGAAGCACCTTCGCATCCTTGTAGGCGGCATAGGCGGGTGGGGCATTCTCGATCCGCAAAGCACGCTCTTGATCATCGGCGGCGGTGATCAGCGCGTAAAGTGCGCCATCACGATCGACAAGGCGGGCCTGCAGCACATTCATCGCCGGGCTTCCCATGAAGGTCGCCACGAAAAGATTAGCCGGGCTGTCATAAATCTCCTTGGGCGTGCCAAGCTGTTGCACATAGCCATCAAACATCACGGCGATCCGGGTCGACAGCGTCATCGCTTCGATCTGGTCGTGGGTGACATAGACGATTGTGGTGCCCAAACGCTGATGCAGCTTCTTGATCTCGGTGCGCATGTCGACACGCAGCTTTGCGTCAAGGTTCGACAGCGGTTCGTCAAACAAGAACACATCGGGATTGCGCACAAGCGCACGGCCCATCGCAACGCGCTGGCGCTGCCCCCCCGAAAGCTGACCGGGCTTGCGGTCGAGCAGATGCTCGATCTGCAACAGCTGTGCGACGTGCTGCATCGCCTTTTCACGCTCGGCCTTGGGCGTGCCATGCATCTCAAGACCAAAGGTGATGTTCTTGCCCACGGTCATGTTGGGATAAAGCGCGTAGGATTGGAACACCATCGCGATATTGCGCCGCGACGGATGCACGCCGTTCATCACGCGATCCTTGATCCGGATCTCGCCGCTTGTGATGCCCTCCAACCCTGCGATCATGTTCAACAGGGTGGATTTGCCACAGCCCGATGGGCCGACCAGCACAAGAAATTCCCCCTCGGCGACATCGATGTCGACCTTATGCAGCACTTCTACGGCGCCATAGGATTTGGTCACGTTGGCGATGTCGAGAAAACCCATGGGCTATGTCCTTTCGATAAGTCGCGACGCCGATCTTTCGTACGAAAGATCGCAGATGCGAATTTTCGTACGAAAATTCGTGCTCATCCCTTCACACTCCCCGCCATAAGACCACGCACGAAATAGCGGCCGGCGACGATATAGACGAGCAGCGTTGGGGCGGCCGCCATGATGGCGCCCGCGAAATGCACGTTGTATTCGCGCACCCCCGTGGATGAGTTCACAAGGTTGTTCAGTGCCACAGTCATCGGGGCTGATCCACCGCTGGCAAAGGACGCCCCGAACAGAAAATCGTTCCAGATGTTGGTGAACTGCCAGATGAAGCTGACCGCGATGATGGGCCCCGATGATGGCAGCATGATGCGCCAGAAAATCTGAAAGAAGCCCGCACCATCGATCTGGGCGGCACGCACCAGTTCGGTCGGAAAGGCGGCATAGTAGTTGCGGAAATACAGCGTCGTGAAGCCGATCCCATAGACGAAATGCACCAGGATCAGGCCCGGCGTGCTTCCCGCAATGTCCAAAAGCCCCAGGATACGCGCCATCGGGATGAGCACGATCTGGAACGGGATAAAGCAGGAAAACAGCAACAACCCGAAAATGATCGTCGATCCGCGAAATTGCCACTTGGTCAGCACATAGCCGTTCAAGGCACCGACCATCGTCGACAGCACGACGGCGGGAATGGCCATCACCAGCGAGTTCACGAAATACGGGCGAAGCCCGGTCGGCTCGACGCCGATTTGGGCGGTGGACCATGCCGACAGCCAGGGCGCGATCGTCCAGTCCTGTGGCAAGGCGATCATGTTGCCGCCGGTGATCTCGGATAGCGGCTTGAGCGAGTTCACCAGCATGATCCCGAAGGGCAAGAGATAGAACAACGCAAACAGCAGCAAGAACAGATAGATAAACACCCGCGTGATGCGCGAGGTGCGAATGGCGGTATCGGGCGATGCGACGGCCATCACTTCTTTTCCTTCAGCTCTGCATACAGGTAGGGAACCATGATCGCCGCGATGGTCATCAGCATGATCACCGCCGATGCCGCGCCGATCCCCATCTGGTTTCGGGTGAAGGTGTAGGAATACATGAAGGTGGCCGGCAGCGCCGTGGCATTGCCCGGGCCGCCGCCGGTCAGCGCAATCACCAGATCGTAGGATTTGATCGCAAGGTGGCTGAGGATCACAAAAGCCGACAGGAACGCAGGGCGCAGCTGTGGCAGAATGATCCGACGATAGAGGTTCCAGTTTGACGCGCCGTCGATCTGGGCGGCTTTCAAGATCTCATTGTCGATCCCGCGCAGGCCCGCCAGAAACATGGCCATCACAAACCCCGAGGATTGCCAGACCGCGGCGATGACGACGGTGTAGATCGCCATTTCGCGGTCCTTGATCCATGTAAAGCTGAAGCTGTCCCAGCCCCAGAGCTGCATCGTGTTTTCAAGCCCGATTGCGGGATCGAGAAACCACTTCCATGCGGTGCCGGTCACGATGAAGCTCAACGCCATGGGATAAAGAAAGATCGGGCGCAACACCCCTTCGCCCCGGATTTTCTGATCCAGCAATATCGCAAGGGTCAGCCCGATCAGCGTCGAGATGCCGATGTAGAGCACGGCGAAAACCGCAAGGTTGCTCAGCGCCGTGTTCCATTCGCGGATGCGAAAGAGGCGGTCGTAATTGTCCCAGCCCACCCAGCCAAAAGACGGCAACATGCGGCTGTCGGTAAAGCTGAGGTAAATGGTAAAGGCGATGAAGCCGTAGACAAAGACCAGCATGATCGCAAGCGAGGGCGCCAAGACAAGCTTGGGTAACCATGTCTGAAGGCGCGTGCGCAGATCAACGCCCGTATCGGTCGATGCGGCCATCCGGCGCCCCCCTTCTGTCTTGATGTGTCTGGCCTGGACCTGTCCGGCCCTACAAAAAAGACCGGCCCCGATGATCTCGGGGCCGGCCATGGTGGTGCAGATTACTGAGCGATCTCGACCGCGGTGACGAGTTCGGCCGCAGCGGTGGCCGCGTCGTATTCACCGTTGAAGTGGGCGGTGATCACGTCATACATCGCATTCTGAACCGAAGGTGGGTTGGCATGGCCATGTGCCATCGAGCCGAACAGACCGCCCGAGGCGCCCGCTTCGGCCAATTGTGCCATGCCCATCTGACCACACATGTCGAACTGATCCGCCGGGATGTCGGTGCGTGCGGGCACCGAACCCTTGACCAGGTTGAATGCCACCTGGAATTCCGGGCTCAACACGGCCGATGCCATGGCAAGCTGTGCTTGCTGCGCGGCAGGATCGGTGACGTTGAACATCGCAAACTGGTCAGAGTTGAAGGTCACGGTGCCTTCGGTGCCGGGCACGCGGAAACAGGTGAACTCGTTGCCAGCGGTCATGCCGGCATTGACGAACTCGCCCTTGGCCCAGTCACCCATGATCTGGAACAGCGCATCGCCGCTGATGACCATTGCGGTGGCAAGGTTCCAGTCACGGCCCGAGAAGTTGTCGTCAACAAAGCCGCGCAGCGTTGCCATGCGGTTGAAGGCTTCGACCATCGTGTCCGAACCCAGCGCTGCGGGGTCAAGATCGACCATCGCGGCCTGATAGAAATCGGGGCCACCGGCACCCATCACCATCGAGTCGAACATGGTCGCTTCCTGCCATGCCTGACCACCATGCGCGAGCGCGGTCTTGCCTGCGGCCTTTGCGGTCTCCATCGCGGCCACGAATTCTTCCCAAGAGGTCGGCTGGCTGATGCCAAGCTCGGCCATCAGCGCGGTGTTGGCCCAGACCCAGTTGGTCGAGTGGACGTTGACGGGTGCGGCAACCCAGCTTCCGTTGTAGGTCGAGAAACGCTGCAGTGCCGCGGGCACGACAGCGGCCCAACCCTGTTCGGCGGCCAGCGCGTCGAGGTTGGCCAAAGCACCTTCGGCGGCCCAGTCCTGGATCGAGAAGCCAAGCATCTGCACCGCGGTCGGCGCGTCGCCTGCGGTGACGCGCGCGCGCAAGACGGTCATGGCGTCCGAGCCACCGCCGCCTGCAACGGGCATGTCCAGCCAGCTGATGCCGCCCGCGGCCAGCGTGTCGCGCAATGTGCCCACGGCGGCAGCTTCGCCACCGGAGGTCCACCAGTGCAGCACTTCAACTTCTTGCGCTGCGACCGCAGTGGTCGACAACGCCAGAACGGCAGCAGTCATGTGTAGTTTCTTCATCACGGTCATGTCTCGGTTCCTCCCTGATTGACCATCGCCCTTATCGGGCCTGCAGCAATTGAAACGTTATAAATTGGGGTCGCGTCAACCCCAAATTGCAACTGCTGATTCCACAGTTTTCGGCATAATCGGCTTGAAAATGCCGATTCTTCCCCGTTGCAGAAAAAAATTTCCTGCCTTTTTGGCTATTGAAACGTTTGAAAACTTGGTCACTATAGCCCGCACCACAACCCAAGGGCGACGCGCGGCAATGGGCGACGATATCCAAGGCGACAAGCCGACCTTGCGCACCCTGTCGCAGGAGACGGGCTTTGCCGTTGCGACGGTTTCGCGTGCTTTGGCGGGTGATCCGCGAATCGCCGCGCGCACCCGCGAAACGGTTTCTGCCGCGGCCACGCGGTTGGGCTATGTGCCTGACCGCGCCGCGCGCCGCCTGCGCACCGGGCGCACACAGGTGATCAGCTTGCTGCTCAACACCCAGCATGAATTTCTCGGGTTCACCCAGGAATTCCTGTCGGGCATCACCGAGGTGCTGGCCGGCACCGGCTATTCCGTCACCGTGGTGCCCGACAACCCCGGCGAAGATCGGCTGGTGCCGGTGCGCACCATCTTGCGCAACAACCTTGCCGACGGCCTTCTGTTTACCCGGACCGAAGCCTTTGACCCGCGCGTCCGGTTGTTGATGGAGGCAGATTTCCCCTTTGTCAGCCACGGCCGGACGGAATTCACGACACCCCATCCTTGGGTCGATTTCGACAATGAAGCCTTTGCGCGCCAAGCGGTCAGACATTTGGTCGCCAAGGGGCGCCGCCGGATCAGCCTTGTGCTGCCGGGCGATCAGTTCACCTTTACCCAGCATTTGCGCTATGGGTTCTTGTCGGCCGTTCGCGAAGCCGGGATCGATCATGAGATCGTTGCCGGTGTCACGCTCGACAGCCCCCCGCCCGAGATTGCGGCGGCATTGATGCGCGGGCGTCGCACGACCCACCCGCCCGATGGCTATGTCTGCGTGGGTGAGGTGACGGCGTTGCTGGCGCTGGCCACGCTGACCGATACGGGGGCCGTGCATGGGGTGGATGCCGATATCGTGGCCAAGCGCGCTTCGCCGATCTTTGACAATATCCGCCCCCGCATCGACACCGTGTTCGAAGATCTGCGCGCCACGGGCCGCGCCATGGCCGAAATGCTTTTGCGGCGCATGAATGGCGAGCCGCCAGAGCGGTTGAACCGCCTGTTTCAACCCCAACAGGATTTGCGCGGCTAAGGTCTTGGTCATCCGACCCACGCCCCCCGCGTTGCCCCGATACGCATCTGCACGGTCTTGAGTTCCAGAAATTCCTCAAGCCCGTAGCGGCCCAATTCACGGCCCTGTCCGCTTTCCCTGAACCCGCCAAAGGGCAGTTCTGCAAAGCCATCCATCCATGTGTTGGTCCAGACCGTGCCTGCCCGAACCCTGCGCACGAAATCAAGACAGGTAGAGACATCGCGGCTCCAGACCCCGGCCGAAAGCCCATAGGCCGCGTCATTGGCAAGCGCGATCGCCTCGGATGCCGTGCGAAAGGTCAGCACCGACAAGACCGGGCCGAATACCTCTTCGCGCGCGATGGCCATGTCGGGGCGCACATCGGTGACGATGGTGGGCTGGTAGAATTGCGCGCCAAGCCCCCCCACATCCAGCGTGGCACCCCCAAGGGCCAACCGCGCGCCGGCGGCCACCGCAGCTTGCACATAGCCGTCGATCTTGGCCAGATGCTCGGGGGTGATGATCGCGCCAACCTGCGTGCGCGGGTCGAGCGGGTCGCCAAAGGGCACACGGCGGCTCAGGGCCACGATCTTGTCGACCAGCGCAGCGGCCACATCTTGATGCACGATGATGCGGCTGCCCGAATTGCAACATTCGCCCGCGTTGAAATAGACCCCAAAGGCGATGGCGTCGGCCGCTTGTTCCAGATCGGCATCGGCAAAGATCACCTGCGGGTTCTTGCCACCCAGCTCAAGACTGACCTTTTTCAGCGTGGCGCTTGCCGCGGCCGTGATGCGTTTGCCCACGGCGGTCGATCCGGTAAAGCTGACCATGTCGACACGGGCATCCGACGACAGCACCGCGCCGACCGGATCGCCATAGCCCAGAACGATATTGCACACACCCGCCGGCAGCCCCGCTTCTTCCAGAAGTTGCCCGAGCATCACCGTGGTGCCCGGCGTCAGCTCGGAGGGCTTGACCACCGCCGTGCAACCCGCCGCCAGCGCAAAGGGCAGCTTTTGCGAGATGATCAGAAACGGAAAATTCCACGGCGTGATCAGCGACACGACCCCGATCGGTTCCTTGAGCACAAGCCCCAGCATGTCGGGACCAAGGCTGTTGTGGCTGTCGCCATGCATCGTGCGGGCAAGAGCGGCGGCGTAGCGCCAGATATCGGCCGCACCTTCGATTTCGGCCATGGCTTGCGTGATGGGCTTGCCAGATTCCAGCACCTCCTGCCGGGCGATCCTGGCACGGTCGCGGTCGATCAGATCGGCCACCCTGAGCAGCAGCGTGGCCCGATCCTTGCCCGAAGAGCGCGCCCAATCGCCTGCGTCAAAGGCCGCGCGCGCGGCGGCAATCGCCGCACAGGCCTCGGCCCGGCTGCCTTTGGCCGCGACCGACACCGCCACCCCATGGGCTGGCGATGCACGCAGGCTTGTGGCCCCATCGGCGCTGTCCACCCATGCCCCGCCGATCCAGTGCCGCAAGCGCAGCGGCGCATCGGGCAACCCGGCGGCGTTGGTGGCGGGGATCACGGTCAGGTCTTGCATGGGTCAGGTTCCGGGAAATTCGGGTTTGCGTTTCGCGGCAAAGGCCGCCACGCCTTCGGCCTTGTCGGCGCTGGCTGCGATCATCCCGCCACCCAAGGCCTCGATCATGGCCGAACGATCTTCGCCCACCGCTGCATGGATCAGATATTTTGCCACCTCGACCGCGCGGGGCGAAGATTTGGCAACGCCATCGGCAATCGCCACGGCCACAGACAGCGGATCCTCCGCGATCTCGGCCACAAAGCCCAAACCATGCGCGCGCGTGGCATCGATGCGGCGACCAAACAGCGCCATGTCTTTCAGCACCGGTTCGGGCAAAAGCCGCGCCAGCCGCTGCGTGCCCGACCAGCCCGGCACGATGCCCAGCTGCGCCTCGGGAAGGGCAAGTGTCGCGCAAGACGCCATGACGCGGATATCGCAACTGGCCGCCAATTCCAGCCCGCCGCCAAAGGCATGGGCATGGATCACCGCGATGGTGGGTTTCGACAGCCGCGCCAAGCGGTCAAAAACGCGATGCCCGTCGCGCACCCAAAGGCGCGCGAAATCAAAAGGCGATAGCGATGCCCATGCCGTGATGTCGGCACCCGCACAAAAGGCGCGCGTCCCTTCGGCGCGCAAGATGACGCCGCGGATATCGGCGGATTGCTCCAGCGTGGCGCAATGCGTCTCCAACTGAACCAGCATCTGGGGGGTAAAGGCGTTCAGCTTGGCGGGGTTATCCAGCACGATATGGGCAATGGCCCCATCGATCTTGAGGTGAACCGCGCTCATGGTGCCCAGCCCATGGGCTGATCGCGCAAGAGCGCAAGCGGCATGGCAGTGGCATTTTCGGCCAGGCTGACGCGCCCGCCACTGGCCGCCACGATGTCGCGTTCAGGGTCGATCCCCGGCATCACTTCGACCGCCACCAACCCCTTGGGTGTCAGGCGGATCACGCAACGCTCGGTCACATAGGTCACATGCTGCCCCTGCTCGACCGCGCGGGCCCCCGAAAAGGTGACATGTTCGACCGCATCCACCATCTTTGGGAATTTGCCGGGCTTGGTGACGCGCAGACCCGTATCCGACAGATCAAGCTCGGCCCCGGCTTCGAAAAAGCCGGAAAAGACGATCTTTCTCGCATGCGCCGTGATATCCACAAAACCACCACAACCGGCGGTCAGATAGGGTTTCTTGCCAAGCTTCGAGACATTCACATTCCCCGCCACATCCACCTCGAGGAATGACAAGAAGGTCTGATCAAAGCCGCCCCCCTGAAAATAGGTGAACTGCGCCGGAGAGGGCACAAAGGCATCGGCGTTTGACGCGCACCCAAAGGCAAAGCCGGTCAGCGGCATGCCACCAACCGCACCCTGTTCGATGGCCCATGTCACGGCCTGCGCATGGCCTTCTTCCAGCAAGATCCGCGGCACCATCGCGGAAATGCCAAAGCCAAGGTTTGCGGTCTGGCCGCGCTTCAGCTCCATCGCGGCGCGGCGCGCAATCACTTTTTCGACGCCGTGTTCGCCAAGGGCGAAACTGTCCCATGGGCGCATGATCTCGCCCGAGATGGCGGGATCATAAATGGTTTCGGTCGTCTGCTTCTGGTCCGGGGCCACCACGATCAGATCAACCAGATGCCCCGGCACATGCACGTCATGGGGCCGCAAGCTGCCCGCCGCCGTCATGCGCTTGACCTGCGCGATCACCAGCCCGCCGTGGTTGCGTACCGCGATCGCCTGATCGAGCGCACCCAGATAGGCCCCTTCATGTTCATAAGTCAGGTTGCCGCGCTCATCGGCGGTGGTGGCACGGATGATGGCAATGCTGGGCACGATATTGGGGAAATGCAGCCATGTCTGTCCGCCGAATGTGATGCGGCCGACGATGGGGGCGGCGGCCCCCTTGGCGTTCATCGCGCAGCCCTCGCGGATTGGATCGACAAAGGTGTCGAGACCGACCTTGGTCAGCACACCGGCCCGGCGCGCCGCAACATCGCGGTGCATGTCAAACAAGATGCCCGATGGCACATTATAGGCGGCAATGCGATCTTCGACGATCATGCGCCAGATCTCGGGCATGGGCAGGGTCGATGGCCCGGATGGGTAGCTGCCCGCGATCACCCGCGACAGCAGGCCATCTTGCGCGATATGGTCGATGCCCTTGACGCCATACATGTCGCCCGCCGCGATCGGGTGCAGCGTGGTCAGGCCCCACGGATGCCCCTCGGCCCGGAACCGCTCGCCCAGGGCTTTCAGCACCGCATCCGGGCAGCCCAGCGCAGAGGAGGACGAGACCGTGACAACCGCCCCGTCGGGAATTCGCGCGACAGCCTCGGCGGCGGTGACGTGCTTGCCCATGGCTCAGATCCCGCCGTAATCGACGACGCTGCGCTGGCCGGTCTTGGCGGCCTGCGCCACGGCGGCCGCGACAGCGAGCGATTTGACCCCGTCAACACCATCCGCCGATGGCCGCCCCTGTCCCAAGATCGCGGCATGAAAGTGATCCATCGCCCGGGCATAGAGATTGTGATCGGAGAATGTGATCGCTTCCTCGCCGGCTTGTGTTCGCAGGGTGATCTGCCCCACCGGGCGCTGCGTCATGACATTGCGCGCGATGATCGACCCCTTGGTGCCATGCACCTCAAGCCCGGTTTCAGCATGGGCGTGAGTAAAGCTTTCATGCGCCATGACCATCGCGCCAGATGGCATGGACCAGACCGACATGCAGCTATCCTCGACCCCCTGACCAAGACCCGATTCCGCGTCGATGGCGACCACGGAAACCGGGTCTTCGCCCAGATGGAAGCGCACGGTGTCGGCGTCATGGACCGCGATATCAGCGATCACGCCGCCACCCGCGGCGGGATTGTCGAGCCGCCAGCCATGCAGGAACGGCGGCAGGTAGACCGCGTGAAACACCCGCATGCTCAGCACTTCGCCGATGCGGCCCGACTGCACAGCAGCGCGGATCGCCAGATGCGAGCCTGCATTGCGCAGATGATGGTTGGTTCCAAACACCACACCCGCCGCATCCGCCGCTTGCACCATGGCTACGGCATCGGCGACGCACATCGCCAAGGGCTTTTCGCAAAGCACATGCTTGCCTGCCGCGATTGCCGCCAAGGCTTGGGCAAGATGCTTTTCATTGGTGGTCGAAATATAGACCGCATCCAGATCGTCAGCGGCCAGCATGGTGGCCAGATCATCATATCCATGCGCGATGCCATGTTCGGCGGCGTAGGTTTTGGCGCGCTGGGGCGATGAACTCAGCACCGATCGGATATCGCCGCCCGCGCCACGAATGGCGCCGATCATGTGATTTGCCGCGATATTGCTCGCGCCGATCAACCCCCACCGCATGACAGTATTTCCCCCTTGAAAATGATCCGCGCTCGAATCGTGGGCCACAGATCCTGACCTCTTCATGAAACTATTGGATCGTTCCAATTTTGTTGTCAACAAAACAATCCATCATGGCGTTTCTGTAAATTATGATATATATCAGAATGTTGAATTGATTTCGATCAACGCGGCACGGCGCGCCATTGCCCGCGTGCCAGATGGCGGGTTGCGCACGGCCCCCGCAACACAGGCAACAGCCGCCTGCAAAATGCCGCCCGATGGGGCTATCTTGACATAGTGCAGCAGCACCACGGCCAGGCGGAACGCGACCCGGGCACCAGCCAAGGTTGCGTGACAAAACCTGTGCTATCTGTCGTCAAAGGATGCATGCCCCGAGCGGTAGAGCTCCGCGTATTGCCCACCCAAGGCCAAAAGCTCTTGGTGCGTTCCGCTTTCACACACGCGGCCCGCGTTGAGCACGATGATGCGGTCGGCATTGCGGATCGTGTCCAGGCGGTGCGCGATCACAAGCCCCGAGCGGCCATTGAGAAGCACGCCGAGCGCCTTTTGAATGTCTTGTTCCGAATGGCTGTCGATGCTTGCTGTCGCTTCGTCCAGGATCAAGATCGGCGCATCGGCGACAAGCGCGCGGGCAAAGCTCACAAGCTGGCGCTGGCCCATGGACAGGTTGCTGCCGCGTTCGGTCAACTCTGTCGCGTAGCCCTGCGGCAGCCGTTCGATGAAACCATGCGCCCCCACCGCCCGCGCCGCTGCGATCACCTGATCTTCGGTGGCGTCTGTTTTGTTGTAACGGATGTTTTCCAAGACCGTTCCGGTAAACAGGAACGGCTCCTGCAGAACCATGGCGATCTGCTGACCCAGCGAGGCCCGGGTGATCTGTCGAACATCGTGCCCGCCGACGATCACGGCACCCCCCGTGACGTCGTAGAAACGATGCAAAAGCGCCATGACGCTGGATTTGCCGGAACCTGTGGGGCCGACAAGTGCCACGGTCTGGCCCGGCTCCACCCGGAAGCTCACATCATCAAGGACGGGCTGGCCGGGAACATAGGCAAAGCGGACACCCCGGAACTCGACCGAGGCCGGGGTGCCTTGGGGAAGCGTGACAGCGTCTGGCGCATCGATAATCTTGAGGGGCACATCCAGCACCTCGGTCAGGCGCTGCCCTGAGGCCATGGCGCGTTGCATCACGGAATACTGCATGGTCAGCGACCGGACAGGGTCAAAAAAGCGCTGGATGAAGAACAGGAAAGCCACCATCACGCCCACATCAAGCGTACGATCCAGCACCATCGCGCCGCCCACAACGACCACCACCGCCATCGACAGCCCGGTCAGCGTGTCAACCACCGGGACCAGCACCTGCGCATAACGCCCGGCAACAAGATGCGTGCGCAGATTTGCACCCGCCATATCATCGTAAAGCTTTGCGTTGACGGTCTGTCGGGTCATCCCCTGAACGGTGCGCACGCCATGGATCGCCTCGGCCAGCGCACCATTGGTGATCGAATTCGTCTCATGCGCGGCGATAAAGGCGGCCCGTGCGCGCGGCAGCCACACGATGCGAACAAGAAACAGAACCGGCAGGACAGACAGCGTCAAAAGCCCAAGCTGCCAGTCAAGCCAGAGCATGCAACCCACGATCCCGAACAGCAAAACAAGATCGCCCACCGAAATCACCGAAGTCTCGAGAAATTCCTGCATCGCGTTCACATCACCTTGCAGGCGCGACATGAGGCGCCCGACTTCGGTGCGGTCCATGAAGGATTGAGACACCTGCTGAAGATGGCCAAACATCGCTTCACGGATGTCGAACAGAACATTCTCGGCCACCTTGCCCACCGAGCGTTCCTGAACCAGGCTGGCGACATAGTTGGTGGCGATGGCGGCGGCGAATGCGGCCACGGCTGCGTAAAGCGCGCCGCCCCAGGCACCCTTGGCCAAGCCGACGTCAAAGGCATTGCGGATGATCATCGGGATTGACAGCTGGCTCAGCGTGAAGACCAGAACCGCGATGACGGAAATCCGGACCTGCCGCCGATAAGGGCGCACGAAAACCCAGATGCGGCGCAGGATCCTTGGGTCGAAAACCCGGCCGAACATCTCTTCCTCGACCCGGTGCGACCCGACCACGGCGCGCGGCGGGCGGCGTCCATCTTCGCGCACATCATGGCGTTCGACTTCGGTCTCGCCGCTCATCGCCGGTCACCATAGGAACGGTTCTGAAGATCATGCAGGCTGCGGTAGCGGCCCCCAAGCGCCATCAGTTCGGCATGATTGCCCTGCTCCACGATCCGGCCCTGTTCCAGCACAAGGATGCGATCGGCATCGGCGAGCGTGCTGAGCCGATGCGCCACAAGGATGGTGATCCGCCGGTCGCGCCCGGCGCGGATCGCGGCAAGGATACGCCGCTCGGTGCGGGCGTCGATCGCGGCGGTGGAATCGTCGAACACAAGGATTTCCGGTGCCACCAGCAGCGTGCGTGCGATGGACATCCGCTGCCGCTGCCCGCCTGACAAGGACGCGCCGCGTTCGCCGACGACCGTGCGGTAGCGTTCGGGCAGAGTGTCGACATAGGCATGAAGCTGCGCATCGCCGCTTGACCCTTCGATGGCGTCCTCTTCGGCCCAGGGATCGCCATAGGCGATGTTGTTCTCCATCGTGGTCGTGAACATGAAGACATCCTGACTGACGACCTTGACCGAACGGCGCAGCGAGGCAAGCGTGACGTCGCGCAGATCCTGCCCATCGATGGTGATGGCGCCCGATGTCACGTCGTAGAACCGGGGGATCAGTTGTGCCACCGTGGTCTTGCCGCTGCCCGGGGGGCCGATGATGCCGATGATCTCGCCCCGCCCGGCGGTAAACGACAGATTGCGCAAGACAGGGGTGTCGCGGGCCGAGGGATAGGCAAAGCCCACATCCTCAAATCGCAACACCGGGCCGTCAATCCGCAGATCGCGGGCCCCGGGCACATCGGCCACCGACGGCTCAAGATCCAGAAGCCCAAACACCCGCGCACCGCAGGTCGAGGTGCGCGCAATCGAGTTGACCAGCATGCCCAGTTGCCGGACCGGCATCTGCAGGATCGTCATGAAGGTCAGAAACGCGGTCAGCGTGCCCACGGTCATCTCGCCTGTGCGCACCTTGATCCCGCCCACCAGCAACACCGCCCCCATCGCCAGCAGAAACGACAACGTCATGGCGGCGGTGCTGTTCACCCGCAGATCCACCCGTTCATGCGCAAGATCGAGCGCGCGCACCGAGGCCTCACGGAACTTTTGCATTTCGTGGTCTTGCGCACTGAAGGCGCGCACGATGCGCGTGCCGGCGAGGTTTTCCTCCATCACCCGGCTGAGAACCGATAGCCGTTCCTGCAGATCAAGCCATGTCTGGCGCAGTTCAAGCTGCGATTGCGACGAGCGCCACCCGACATAGGGCACAAAGCTGAGCGCCAAAAGGCCAAGCCAAAGGTCGATCGACAAAAGCCACCAGCCGCCAAAACCGATCAGCACGAACAAGAGCAGGAAACGGATGATGCCGGTTGCAAAGAACATCCGCGCGCCTTCGATATCAAGCAGGCCCAGCGTGATAAGATCGCCGGAATGGACACTGTCATGGAAACCAAAGCTCAGGTGCTGGATCCGGTCATAGTAGGACAGGCGTAAACGGTAGCCGGTATGGTGGCCCACCGCCTCGCTGAAATAGTTCTGAAAGGTCGCGAACACGCCCCGCAGGATCGCGACACCCAAAACGGCCAGCGCGGTCAGCAAAAGCGCATCCTGCGCCGCCCGGTCCCCGGTTGCGACGCCCTGCGTAAGGTCGACCGCACGACCCAGAAGCTGTGGGATCATGAGCTGGAAAATGGCCGCGAGAAGCGTCGACAAAAGCGCAATCGTCACTTGCCACGGCGTCTCGAGGCCGATCTGCATGACCCGCCACATCGTGCCGACAGCTTTGCGCCAGCTGACCGTATCGGTCAGTGCAAGCCGTTCTGCGGGCAGTGGGGGACGGGCGGTTGCTGTCTGGACCACGGGTGGGCTTTCAGTCTTGGATATTGCCATGCGCCAATCGCACGGCGCGGGATGCGGGCTCAAGCATGTCCGCCGTCGACACTCAGGATCTGTCCGGTGATCCAGGCTGCGGCGTCAGAGCACAAGAACGCCGCAGCGGCGGCGATGTCTTCGGGCCGGCCAAGGCGGCGGGTGCTGATGCGCGACAAGATCGCGGCCTGTCCGGCCTCGCCGTAGCTGTCCCACTGGGCACGGCTTGCGGGGTTGGAGAGGACAAACCCCGGGGCAACGGAATTGACGGTGATCCCGAAGGGGCCGAATTCAGCCGCCAGCTGACGGGTAAGGCCGACAAGCGCGTGCTTGGATGCGGCATAGGCCTGAATGCCGGTCAGGCTGGCGCGCAGGCCCGCGCCCGAACTGATCGTGACGATCCGGCCCCAGCCATCTGCCTTCATGGCTGGCGCAAGCGCTTGGGCCAGAAAAAAGGCGCTGTCGACATTGGCCGCGAAAATCGCGCGCCAATCTTGCTCGGGGACCTCCTCCACCGGGCGGCCCACCTGCCCCAGCACGCCGCCTGCGGATGTCACGAGGATTGCGGGCGGACGCGGCAAAGCCGCCTCCAGCGCGGCCACATCCGCGCGTCGGCCCAGATCGGCCGGAATATGCGGCAGACCAAGGGCGGCGGCGGCCGCGTCAAGCTCGGGGCCGGGACGATCGGTCACGATCACCTCGGCCCCGGCATCGGCCAGCGCCCGCGCGATGGCGTGGCCGATACCACCCACCACACCCGTCACAAGCGCAGGCCGCCCCGCGATACCCGCCAGTGCTATTGCGGCCACGGCCCCTCCAGTGCGGCGCGGGTTTCTTCGACCCCTGTCCGCCAAAGCGCATCGGTCACCACATCGTCGCGTTGCCAAGCGCCGCCAAAATTGCCATCGCCCAGCGCGCGCCGCGCCTGAGCGGGGTTTGACGCCCGCAGGCTTTCCGGATCGATCATCGGCTTTTCACCCGCGGGCGCGGGTGCATGGGAAAGCCGCGTCCAGGGAAAATTCTCCATCCAGCTTGCATGGCTTGCGGGGCCCGTCGCCTCGACCATGGCCCAGGTGCGCGGCGCGCTCCACCAGTTGTGAAACCGGATCGACGTGTCGGGCCAATCGGCCATAAGCTCCTGTGCAAGTGCGCCCACGGGGGCATTGCCACCATGACCATTGACGATCAGGATACGGCGAAAGCCCGCCCGGCGGATCGAGGCCAGCACATCACGCGCCACCGCCAGCAGCGTCTCGACCCGCAGCGACACGGTGCCCGGATAGGCGGTGAAATAGGGCGCAAGACCATAGGGCATGACCGGGTAGACGGGCACGCCCAATGGTTCTGCTGCTTCGACGGCGACCCGTTCGGCAAGGATCGCATCCACGCACAAGGAAAGCTGGGCGTGCTGTTCGGTCGACCCGAGCGGCAGCACGGCGCGGGGATCGCGGCGCGCCGCGATCTCCACATCGGCCCAGGTCATGTCGGCGATCTTCATGGAAGCTGCGCGGTGACCCGATGCGCCCCGCCCTTTTGCGACCGTGCGGTGACGGTGACCGTCCCGCCCGCCGCGCCCCGCACCAGCCATTCGGCGCGCTTGGCAACCGCCGACCATTGCTGCCCCCAGGGTGACCATTCAAAGCGCCGCTCGTTGCGCCCCGCAAGATGGCCCAGATCGACCGTGGCGGGGTTGATCACCACCTCGGCGCCGTCGACACCCAAGGTCACGGTCTGTGCAACGCCCTTCTGGATGGCCACATCCGAAAGGTTGGTGGGCAGGTAGCCGTGGTTTGACACCGTGGCCTGAACCTTGAACAGCCCAGCGCCCAATGCCTCGACCACCAGATCATCGATCACCACGCGCGGCGCGGCGGCCGCATGACGCAGGTTGAACAAGACATTGTTGCGGCAGACCTCTTCCAGAAGATGCCCGGGCGGGTTGCGATAGCTCCAGATATAGGCCATGCCGCCGATCTCGACGGGGCCAAGCTGAGGGTGATCAAAGGATTTCCAATCGCGAAAACCCTTGGTCCCCACATTCTTCACCACCCAGCGGTACAACTGCCGCTGCACCTCGGCATTGCGCGGACCGAGGTTGTAGTAGCCCTTCTTTTCCACCCCTGCCGCCGTCTCGATATCCCACAGCTCGGTCGAGAAGCAGATGATCCCCATTTCCTCGTAAACCCAATCCTTGAGCGAGCCATGCCGGACCTTGGATTTGTCGGGTGTGAATTCCTCATAGGTCGAGATGACCGGATATCCCGTCAGCCGCGTGCCGACCTCACCGATGGCCTTGTAAAGCGTAAGGTCGCGCGGGCTCATCTCGGCGTCATATTTCATCATCGAGGGGCGCAAGATGATGCCGCCATGGGTGTGGTAGGCGCACATCCCGCAGATATTGGGGTTGTCGAGGATAAGCCGCCCCATCCCCATCGCCTCGGGTTCCGAGAACGGATATTCCCCCGCCCCGTATTCGCGCGGCGACCAGTTGATCGGAAAGTTGCGGTTCATGTTGCCGTCCTGACCGGGGACGATCTTCACATGCACGCCGTCAAAATCGCGGATCATGCCTTCGGGATAGACGCGGTAGTACTGACCGCCCTCTTCGCCGGGCTCGCGCTGGATCATCAGCGCGGGTTCTTCGGGGTCGATCTTCCACTCGCCACGGGGGTCGGGGACGCGCATGTTCACGATGAAGCCGTCGCCGTCGATGTCTTGCGGGATCAGGCCGTCAAGCCTGTCCTCTCCGGGCAGGAAGCGGCCGTTTCCGCACCATGGATGATAGGGCGCCTTGAGCGCGAATTCGGCGCCGTCGGGGTTGATGCGCGGAATGATGTGAAAGACCTGTTGGTCAACCAGCCGCGTCACCTCTTCGTCGGTGCCATACTGCGTCAAGAGGTGATGGATCGCGTAAAGCGCGGTGGCGCTGGTGGCGTGTTCCTCGGCGTGGATCTGTGCATCGATATAAAAGGCGGGCTTGTCAGACCCCGGCCCGGTATCGGGGTTCGTGATCTCCATCGCCCAGACGTCGCGGCCGCGGTGGGATTTGGCGATGGACCGCAGCGTGGCAAGCCGCGGATAGGCTGCCGCCAGCGCCTGAAGATGGGCCGTCAAGGCGTCGTAATCGTGGTAGGTGTCGAAGGCGATATGCATTGCGGGCTCCTGCGGGCGTCAGGATCGCCCGAAATGTTCCATGATGGCAGCGGCGTATTTGATGCCCTTGAGATACATGTCGATGTGGATGTTCTCGTCGGGGGCGTGAAGATTGGCGCCGGGGTTGGCAAAACCCGTCAGCACGCAAGGGATCCAGACATGCCGAAGGATTGCACCTTCGGCAGAGACGCCGTTGACCACGGGCAATTCGCCGTAAACTTCGGTCGCGGCGGCGATGATGGCCTGGCTGATGTCTTCCTTCACACTGATCTTGTAGGGCGGTTCGGCCCCGTCAAAGGCGCGCACCTCGATATGGCCGAACCCGTGCTTTTCCAGATGCGCCTTGATTTTCCGGATCGCGGCATCGGGCTGCATGTTGGGAATGAGCCGGAAATCAAGTCGCGCGCGCGCCTCGTTGGGCACGATGGTCTTGGTGCCGGGGCCGGTATAGCCTGCGATGATGCCTTGGATATTGGCTGTCGGCTCATAGGCGCGGGCGCGCACGGCGTCGGCCCCGTCACGGCCCAGCACAAATTCTTCGATCCCCCATTCGCGCTTCATTTCGGCCGTATCGATGCGGGCGGCCTTGGCCTGCACCTGCTCTTCGTCCTCGGGGGTCAGCTGCCAGATGCCTTCGGCCCAGTCCTCGATCAAGATACGGCGGTCACGGTCGAGAATGGTGTTGAGCGCCCAGATCAGTTCCCATACCGGCGCAGGCACCAGCGGAAAATTCAGCGAATGGATGTCGGTCTTGGCGCCGCGCGCGACAAGTTCGACGAAAAGCACCGACTTCAGCCCGAGCGATACATCGGGCACGTCGGTTCCGGTTTCCACCGACCCGTCAAGGCAATGCATCCCGTCGGCCGCCAGCAATTCCTTGTTGCGTTCAGCCCATGCCGCAAGATTGGGCGAGCCGATCTCTTCCTCGCCCTCGGTCAGGAACTTGAGGTTCGCAGGCACTTCGCCGCGCACCTGAAGAAAGGCTTTCGCGGCCTTGGTAAAGGCCAGAACGCCCGACTTGTTGTCGGTGGCGCCCCGCCCATAAAGCACGCCGTCCACAATAGCACCCGACCACGGGCCACCATGCGTCCAGGCTTCGATGGGTTCGGGGGGCTGCACATCGTAATGGGCGTAGCACAAGATCGTCTTGGCCGGGCGCTTTGCAGGCAAGTGACCGAACACGACCGGCGGCCCCTGATCGAGTTCATGAAATTCGGCCGGCAGCCCGTCGCGATGCATCAGGTCGCGCAACCATTCCGCCGTCTCGCGCAAGCCGATGTTCTGCGCGCTGATCGAGGGTCGCTGCACAAAGGCCTGAAGGTCGGCGATGCACTCATCCGCATGCGCGTCGATCCAGTCATAGACGGCCTGCATCTGGGGCGAAGGGGGGGCGGCGGTGGTCATTCAGGGTGCTCCATGGAGAGGTCCCAGGCATTCAGGCGCTGACCTGACAGCGCCATCCGGGGGGTGGCGGAAAGCCAGGCGAAAGCGGGGGCAAGGCGGATCGGATCAACCCATTTCGCGCGCAGCTCTGGGGTGTAGTTTGTCTCGGACATGGGCGTATGCATCGCCATGCCCGGCGTGATGGTGTGGGATGCGATGCCATGGGCTTCACCCTCCATGGCCAGACATTTGGAAAACCCCTCGAGCGCGTGCTTGGCGGCACAATAGGCGGTCTCGGAATGGAACCCCTCGATCCCCGACCGCGACGACACGAAGATCAGCGTGCCACCCCTTGCGCGCATCGCGGGCCAAAGGGCCTGAGTAAGCTGAAATCCCGCCTGAAGACCCACATTCAGGGTTGCCTGAAAGGTGGCGAGGGTAACGGCCTCCACAGGTTCCACCTTCAAGATCGCGGCGTTGTGAACAAGAACGTCAACCGGTGCCGTGACCAGATCGGCGATGGCGCGGGCGGTTGCGTCGGCATCCGAAAGGTCCACCTGCACGGCACGGGCGCGCGCGCAGTCAGCAGTTGTGGCCCGCAGACCTTGCGCGTCGCGGTCCATCAGCAAGACGTCGGCGCCATGTCCCGCACAGTGCCGGGCGATGGCCGCACCAAGCCCCTGCGCGGCACCGGTGACGAGGATGCGTTTTCCGGTTAGGTCAGGCATGGATATCCTCGGGGCTGACGCTGCGGCCTTGTGCGCCCGAGAGGCGGACGGCATCGAGCACCCGCTGATTGAGGTAGCCGTCGCGGAAGGTGGCGCCGCGCGCAGGCGGGCGGCCTTCGCGAATGGCGGCGGCCGCTTCCTGTATCAGGGCCACAACCGAGACGTTCCAGATCCCCTTGTTCAGGCCCGGCAGGCGGGCATTGGGATCATCGACCGTGATCTCCTCGAAGCCTTGGCCAGCCTTGGCGAACCACAGCTTTTCATCGGCATTGTCGAGCGTGATGGTGCCCTTGGACCCGAACACCTGTGTCAGATTGCCGATGTTGTGGGCGGCCACGCCCGACATGAACACCTGTGCCAGCGCGCCCGAGGCCATGTTGAGCGTGAAATAGGCAACATCATCGGCGGTGGCGGTCCAGCCCTGACCGGTGGCCTTGTCCAAGCGGGCGGGCACCATCACCGGCGCGGCGCCGGTGACAAGCGCCACCTCACCCAGCCAGAAGCGCAACATGTCCACCTGATGGCTGCCATTGGCGCCAAGCCGCCCGCCGCCCTGTGCTGCGTCCGACCACCAATCGCCCTTGGGGCGCCCGGCCGGATCGGCCCAGGAATTGCCGATATTGGCGATGTTGACGTGGCGGATCGTCCCCAGATCGCCGTCGGCGATCATCGTGGCGATGCGGGCACGATTGGGATTAAAGCGCAACTCGTGGTCGATCATGTGGACACGCCCCGCCGCCTCGGCGGCAACCCACATGGCCTTGGCCTCGGCCGCGTCCATGGCGGTGGGCTTTTCACAGATCACATGCGCGCCCTTTGCAATGGCCGCCAGCGCCTGCGGCGCATGAAGCACGGTGGGTGTCGCGATGCAGACCAGATCAAAGGCGTGCCGATCAAGCATGTCTTGCCAGTCGTCATAGGCATGGGGAACGCCGAATTCCTCTGCTGCGGCGCGGGCCGATGACAAACGCCCCGACGCGATGGCCACGACCTCGGCCCCGGCGACATGACGCAATGCCGGCAGATAGGCGGCGCGCGCAAAGCTTGCTCCGATGATTCCGACCTTCATGGGCTTACCCCTGTTCCTTGAGGCGCGGATCGAGGAAATCCCTCAACCAGTCGCCGAGAATGTTGAACGACAAGACCGTCACGACAATTGCCAGGCCCGGAAAGACGGCAAGCCACCATTTGTTGGCCAGCAACTGCTCGCGGCTTTCGGCCAGCATCGAGCCCCATGTGGGCACCTCGGGCGGCACGCCGAGGCCAAGAAAGGACAAGGCCGCCTCCGACAGGATCACGGCGGCCACGTTGAACGACGCAATCACCGTCAAGGGGGCCACGATATTGGGAAGGATCGTGCGAAAGATGATCGACGGGGTGGTGTCGCCAAGCGCGCGTGCGGCCTCGACGAATTCCTTTTCGCGCAAGGACAGGGTCTGGGCCCGGACAATCCGCGCATAGGTCACCCATTGCCCGATACCCAGCACGAGAATGAGGTTCCCGACCCCCGGCCCCAGAACGACAAGAAACATGATGGCAAGCAGAATGAACGGAAAGGCAAGCTGGATGTCGCCCAGACGCATGATGATGTCGTCGATCCAGCCCCCGAAATAGCCCGAGACAAGCCCGGCGACCACGCCGATCGTGCCCCCGACCAGAATGGCGCAGATACCGACAAGCAGCGAGATGCGCGCGCCATACAACAGCCGGGACAGCACGTCGCGCCCAAGCCCGTCCGAGCCAAGCCAATGGATTGCACCCCGTGCGCCCGGGGCCCCGGGTTCGGCCAGCCGGAGCATGATGTTTTGCCGGTTGGGGTCCATCGGCGAGAACGCCGGACCGAAGATCGCGACCACGGCCACGACGAACAGAATGAAAAGCGCCAGCAACGGCCATCTGGCGGCGACCATGCTGCGGCCCGCGCGGGCCAGCTCCCGACGCCAGCGAGGCCCGGATTGCACGCTGAGCCGCGTAAGGCCATCGGTCGCGATATCGGTCATGTCACTTGCCCCCCGCGAGTTTCACCCGCGGATCAAGCCGCGCGTAGATGAGATCAACCAAAAGGTTGAGCGTGATGAAGATGCCCGACAAAAGGATCACGGCCGCCTGCACCACCGGAATATCGCGCTGGTTGATGGCATTGAAGACAAGACGCCCGATGCCGGGATAGCTGAACACCGTCTCGATCACGACGACGCCCCCAAGCAGGAAACCGAATTCAAGCCCGATCATCGTGACCACGGGAAGCCAGGCGTTGCGCAGCGCATGATGGATGACAACGGCGCGCTCTGTCAGGCCCTTGGAGCGCGCCGTGCGCACATAGTCCTGCCCCAGAACCTCAAGCATCGAGGACCGCACAAGCCGGGCGTTACGGCTGAGCGAATAAAAGGCCACCGCAACCGCAGGCAAGATCAGGTGATAGATCGCCTGCGGCAGGTTGCGCAGGGCGGTCGCAAAATCGCCCGCAAACAGCGGTGCAAGGAAAGGAACATGGCCCGAAATCGGAAACCACCGCAAGTAGAGCCCGAAGAACAGGATCATCATGATGCCAAGCCAGAAACCCGGGATCGATTGCCCGAACATCGCCATGGTCATGATGCCACCATCCACCGATGTGCCGCGGTTCAGCGCGGCCGCAATGCCCAGCGGAATGGCAAAGGAAATGGCAAGAAAGATGGCGAAAAGCGTCAGCTCGATGGTCGCCGGCAGCGCACCCAGCACGATGTCGATCGCTGGCTGGCGGTAGCTGAGGGAGCGGCCGAAATCGCCCTGAAAGACATTGCCGATATAGGTGAGGTATTGAACATAAAGCGGCTGGTCAAAGCCCAGCGCGCGGCGAACCATCTCGATTTCTTCGGCGGTCGCGCGTTCGGAGACATAGAGATAGGTGGGATCACCGCCGATCTGGAGCGCCGTGAAACTGATCAAAGTGACCCCGAGGATCACGACCACGCTCTGCAGCAGGCGTCTCAGGATGTAGGTCCACATGGCGATCCCCCGGTGAAAGGACGGGGCGCGGCGAACCGCGCCCCATGTTTGGTTGGGTCAGTTCAGGCCGGTCTGGAAAAGATAGACCTTTTCGTCGGGACGCGCGACAAAGTCGACGCGGCTCGAGACCCCGTAGAAATCGGGCTGGAAGTACATGTGCAGCCAGGGGCCATCATCGTAGAAGACCTGCAGCATTTCATCGATGATCACGCGCTGCTCTTCTTGCGTGGTCGCCGCCGAAATATCTGCCCAGCGGTCGAACCAGCGCGGGTCGTTCCAGTGGGTGTAGTTCGTGCCCGATTCTACCTTCGCAAGATCGGTCATGTCATACAGCGGTGACCACAGGGCCCCACCCGAACCAAGGAAAAACAGCGGACCCACGGCGCGCTGACGGATCAGCGGGACATAGACCGAGGCCCATTCCATCAGCTCGACTTCAACATCAAGACCCACGTCTTCAAGATACTGACCGATGGCCAGCACGACGTTGCGGTCATTGAGATAGCGCCCTTGCCCTGCCTGGAACTTGATTGCAAAGCGCGTGCCGTCTGCCTGACGCGGCCAGCCGGCTTCGTCCAGCAGCTTTTCCGCCATTTCCGGATCATACGGATAGGGCGTGAGCGACTGGTTCGCATTGGGCGGGTTCACGATACCCGTTGCGCGCACGCATTCAAAGTTCAAGAGCTGCGAACAGATGGCGGGCACGTCAACCGCATACTGAAGCGCACGGCGCACGGCCGGATCCTGAATGGCATCGCCGCCCGGCTGGGCCGCGAATTCGGGCGAGAGGTTGAAGCCCACATACATCCGCCGTGTGCCCTGAACCGCTTGCACCGCTGCCCCGCCAGAGGCGTTGACGGCATCGATCTGGTCAGGCGCCACGTTGGTGATGATGTCGACATTGCCCGCGATAAGCTCGGCCGACCGGGTCGAGGCTTCGGGGATGATCCGCCAGACGATCCTTTGCATGTTGGCGGGGCTGTTGGGGTTTTCGACCTTTTCCAGCACGACATCAGAGCCGCGCGTCCAAGACGCAAGCCGGTAGGGGCCAGAGCCGATCGGGCCGGCTGCCGCCTCGTCAAGGCTCATCGCCTCATAGCTGTCCTTGCAGTGGACATAGACCTCGGCGATCAGGCCGAAGGCGATGGGGTTCTTGCGCGCGATGTTGATTTGAACGCGCCGATCATCCAGGGCCTCGGCGCTTTCAAAGCCGATGGACGAAAAGACAAACCCCGGTGTGTTCCCGGTGAACTGATTTGCCGGGTCCTTGGCACGGTTGAACGTGTAGGCCGCATCCTCGGCCGTCAGCGCCTCACCGTCATGGCAGGTAAGCCCCTCGCGGAGCGTGTAGACATAGGCCAGCCCATCCTCCGAGATCTCAAGGTTCTCGGCCAGATCGGGCGACACGGCGCCGTCACCGGAGATGGTGTACAATGTGCCAAAAATGTGCCGGGCGATATTGGCGTTGTCGCGCGACGAGATGTTGGCAGGCTCGAACGTGGTGATGTCAGCAGACAACCCGACGACGATGGTGTCATCGGCGGGCTGTGCATGGACCGCGGCAGCCAGCGCAATACTGGCGGTTCCGGCCCATAGGAAGGGCATATAGCGTCTCATCCTTTGTTCCTTCTCTCTGGTTGGACTTGGTCGATCTGAAGACGATGACACCCCGGCTCCGCGGCCGGCGGGGTGTTGAGCGTTATTGTCTGGCTCTTGGCAGAGGCGACCGAAACGGCCTCGACCATGCGGAGCGATTGGAGGTGGTCGGCGCCCGAGCACTGCAACGGTGCGCCGTCCGAGACATGGGCGAGAAAGGCCTCAAACAGGCCGGTCGCATCGCTGATCCAGGGTTCGTGCCGGGCAAGCGTGACAGGCGTCGGGGCCGGATCGTCGCGCAGCGCAAAGGACAGATCGCCGAACATGTCGGCCTGCACGGCGATGCCGCGCGCGCAATCCGTGCGCCATTTGAAGTCAAGCGAATTGCGGTTCGCGGCCCAGGTGCCCTGATAGGTGACCTCGACCCCGTTCGCGAATGTGATCAGGGCCGCGACGTTGGCGTCATGGGCATACATCGACCAGGGCGGGTTCCAGGTGCGCGCGCTGATGCGCAGCGGCTCGGCGCCGTAGACGTAGCGCATCAGATCAAAATGATGGATCGACTGTTCCCAGAGCATCGGGTGCTGCATGGTCAGCGGGTAGCGGTTGATGTGCGGCTGCCGCCCGTCGCGCCAGCGTTCGTAAGCAAACAGACCAAAGGCGGGTGGGCCAAGCCTGTCATCGGCGAAAAGCGTCTTGAGGGCTTGCGTCACGGCAAGGTAGCGGAAATTCAGCCCCACCATCAGGCTGATACCCGCTGCATCGGCCATGGCGACAAAGCTTGCGGCTTCGGGCACGCTGTCGGCGAGCGGTTTTTCCGCAAGGATCGCAAGGCGCGCGGCGCAGGCGGCCTTGATCTGGGGGGCCCGTCCCGATGGGGGCGTGACGAGGATGACCGCATCGGCGTCAACACGCGCGGTCAACAACGCCAGATCGGTGGCATAGGGCAAGCCCAGCTCTGCGCCCACGGCTGCGGCGCGGTCGGGGTCGGCATCGACCACACCGACAAGCCGTGCCCGGGGTTCGGCGGCGATCACCTGACGCCACACGCGCGATCGGGCACCCAGACCCACGAGGAAAAGACGCAGCGTTGTCATGCCGCCGTCCTTTCTGCCATCAGCCTTGCCAAGCCATCTTCGGGCGCGGTCCAACAAAAACCGCTCAGCGCCGAAAGACGCGACGGAAGGGCTGGCGGCTTTGCCCCCGATGCGGGCCCCCTGCGCACGACCGCGCGCGGATCGGCACGGCTGATCAGGCGGGCAAGCTCCGTGTCCGACAGGATATGCCCCGAATTCAGATGCACCGGATGGCCCGGCGGCTCTGCATCGATCAGCCGGACCAACGCAGATGCCAGGTCGGGTGCAAAGGTCCAGTCGCGGCGCGGGTCATCGGCGGGCACCATCAGCGCCCGGCCCTGCGCGGCGTCGTCGAGCCAGCGGCGCATGAGGGACACATTCGTCCGCGTGGACCGCGCCACTTCGCCCGGCCCGTAAAGATATCCCAACCGCACGACAAGCACGCGGCACAGGCCCGCCAATGCGGCAGGGGTCAACAGCTCGCCCGCGCGTTTGGCGGCCGCATAGGGATGGTCGGCGGTGGGCGTGCTGGCATCGGTCAGTTCGGGCAAGCCATCCGTGGCGGAAAAGACACCGGTGGACGACAGAAAGACAAACACCGCCGGCCGGGTGGCGGCGGCATGCGCCAGAACCGTCAAAAGCGGCGCCATGTTTGCGCGGATATGCGCAGCCGCCGATATGCCCAGCGTGCCCGCATCCGTTGTCAGCGCGGCGGCATGGATAAAGAGGTCTGCCCGGGGCAGATCAAGACCGCCCGACGCAAGATCACCCTCCACCAGACTGGCGCCCGCCAAGCGCGCTTGTGCCGCCGCGTCAAAAGACAGATCGACCGCCACCACCTGCCAGCCGAGCGCCAGTAGCCCCGCAGCTATGGCACAGCCGACAAAGCCGCCAGCACCTGTGATGATGGCAGCGCGCTGGTTCATCCCAGCCACTCGACGATCGAGGCCGGATCAAAATCACGCAGCGCGCGGGTGTGATCGGAAATCAGACGGACCGCCGTGCGGGTATCGCCCAGTTGAAGCGCTTCGACGATCGGAGGATGGTTGCCCGCGATCTCGGCCAGATCGTCGCTGTCGCGACGGTTGCGAAGCGCCATGATCTGGTTGATGCGCAAATACAGGGCGTTCCACGATTGCAGCAGCAGATGGTGATCCGACAGGGCGATGAGCATGCGATGAAATTGCTCGTCCGCAAGGATCAGCCCCTCACGGTCACCCAGGGCAGCGGCGTCGCGCATCGCGCGGCAGGGGATCCAAAGCGACGCGACATCAGCGCGACGCTCAAGGATCCGGCGAATGGCCATCACCTCGAAGGTCTGGCGGAGTGACCACGTTTCCTCCACCTCGCGCACGGTCAGAGGCTTTACGCGTTTGCCCTTGTAGGCCAATGTTTCGACAAGCCCGTCGTTCTCGAGGATGGCGATGGCTTCGCGCACAGGGGCGCGGCTGACATTCATCTGCTCGGCCAATGCGGTTTCCACCAGCACAGTGCCCGGCCTGAGCTTTGCCGTGATGATCGCGCGCCGCAGGCGGTCGGCGATCTGGACGCGCAGCGGTGTCTGCTCGATGGGTTCAAGATCAGCGGCAGTTGGTGCCGTCAAGACACTGGCTTGGGTCATGCTCACGCGGCATTCTCCTTTGGAGGGCACAAGGCAACGGCCCGCTCTGCGGCTACTTTCTGGTCGGGTGTCAATGGCAACAATGGTGGCCGGGTCCGGGCGTAACCGGGATCGTTCATGCGCAGGGCGACAATTGCCTTGATCCCGGGGATCAACGGCAATCCCTCGCACGCCGCGCGCACGGCGCTGACCTGGGCAAGGGCGGTGGCCTCCTCCTGCGTCCCAAGCGCGCGGATGAGCCGCATGATGCCCGAAACATTCACATTGGCCGAGGCGCTGATACAGCCCGCACCCCCCGCAGCGACGTTGCTTGGCAGCAGGCTTTCGGATGCCGAAAATGTCTCGATCTGGGGGAACGCCGCGATGACCTCGGCGGTGTTGTCCCATTTGCCGGAACTGTCCTTCAGCCCCCGCACCGTGCCCGGAAAGGCGTCTGTCAACCGCCCGATCATCGGAATGGACAGGGCAACACCCGACATCTGCGGAATGTGGTAAAGATAAAGGCCCATATCGGGCACCGCGTCGATGACTGCGGCGTAGGATGCGAAAACGGCGTCGTCCGACAGGGGCTTGTAGTAGAACGGCGGCAGCATCAGCACGCCCTTGCAGCCGATCCGGGTGGCATGGCGGGTCAGCAAGACGGTATCGGGCAGCGCGCAACAGCCCGTGCCGGGGATCAGCCGCGCAGGGTCGATCCCTGCATCGACCAGGGCGTCGAGTGCCGACATCCGTTCAGCCGTCGACAGGGAATTGGCCTCGGACGTGGTTCCGAAAACGGCCAGCCCATCCGCCCCATCTTCCAGGATGCGCCGGCATATGGCGACAAAGCGCGCCGTATCAACCGACAGGTCGGCGGCAAAGGGCGTGATCACGGGCACATAAAGCCGGGGAATATGGGCGATCATACTGCAAGGCCCGCCATTGCGCCCGGGGCCGCCACGGACAGGGGCGGGATCTCGGCAAAGAGGTCGTCATCAGGGGCGCCGCGCCACATCAGAACGGCGAAATGGCTGGGCCGGCCCAGAACGGTGATGCCCGCATGCCACGCACCGGGCCGATACGCGAGACCGACCGTGCCGGGCAGGATCACCGACACAGCCCCCGAGGGATCGGGCGTGTCTTTGCCCGGCATGACGGTGACGACGTACCGGTCCACATCGACCGGCAGAAAAACCTGCGCGGCATGGGGGTGCGCCTCGACCTGTGTGATCTGGAGCGGAAGCGCGGACGGAGCCACATGGTTCAAGTGGAACTGAAGCGCGCAGCCCGCAACAGGGGCCAACCAGTCGGAATAATGTCTGCGGTCGCCAGGAGATGCCGGCGGCTCGACCAGAACGGCAAAACGCGACAACGCCAAAGGCGGTGCGGCGTGGGCCATGATCCTCATGGCTGCACCTGTGAACCGCGCGCGGGGACATGGGCGCGGAAATGCGCCGCGATCCGAGCACGCGTGCACACGCAGATACGGCGATCAGCCGCGATATGGTCCATAAAGTCGATCAGCCCTTTCAGGCGCCCGGGATGACCCAGAATGCGCGGGTGCATGCCGACCGACATCATGCGCGGGTGCAGCTGCGCCTCGGCAACAAGGCCGTCTGCCGTGTCGATCAAAAAGGCGCCCCAGTCGCGCCCGGTCACCAGCGGGCCCCCGATGAATTTCGTGTCGTTGGTCACCAGCGAATAGGGAACCACCAGATGGTCGTGGCCCGCCACATCGACCCAGAAAGGAATCTCGTCTGCGTAGCTGTCGCTGTCGTAGCTGAAACCACCATGTTCCACGAGCAGGCGTCGGGTGTTGACCGAGGGTGCGTAGCGACAATACCAGCCCAAGGGCGCGCGACCGGTCAGCGCGGCGATGCTGTCAAAGGCCCGAGCGATGTGATCGCGTTCGGTCGCCTCGTCCATCAGATAGTGTTCAGCCCAGCGCCAGCCGTGGCACACCACATCCCAGTCACTGGCGGCGATCGCGGCGGCAAGCGACGGATGGCGCTCAAGGGCTTGGGCGGCGGCAAAGACCGTCATCGGCAAGCCGCGCTCCCGGAACAACCGCAAGATGCGCCAGACCCCTACGCGCGAGCCGTATTCGACCATCCCCTCATAGCCCAGATCCCGGTCACCAAGCGGCACGCGGGCTGCGGCAACCTCGGACAGCGCGCTGTCGGTGCGCCCGTCGCCATCAAGCGTGGAGTATTCCGCCCCCTCCTCGACATTGAGCACAAAGTTCACGGCGACCCGCGCCCCGCCCGGCCAATCGAACACGGGCGGGTGCTGTGCATAGCCGACAAGATCACGGACGGGCGGCATCAGTCACGCATCCCCGATACCTTGTGAAAGAAACAGCACCAGTCGCCGGTCTGCACGTTCGGAAGGGCGCGCAGACCAAAGATCATCCCATCTGCGGGGGCGGAAAGCTGGGCCAGCGTGTCGCCCCAGATGTCAACGATGCGTGCGATGGGATCGCCAGCCTTCATCATGGTCAGGAATTTCACGCCCGGTTCGGGAATGTAGATGCCCGATGCCGGTGCCAGCAGCGCCTCTTGTTCCCCCTTGTAGCGGGGGTGAGGGTAGTGCGCTTGTCCCGGATACATCCCGTAGTGACGCAAGATATTCAGGATCGAATCCGCCAGATCGCGGCCCACCTGCGCAAACCCTTCGGGAGACGTTGCCGACCGTCCGCCCAGTTCCACCGTGATGCCGACCTTGCCCAGATCCTTGAGATAGGCCATCGGGCTGCCCTTGGGGTTGAAGTTCGACATGATGCAGCCCCAGCCGGGGCCCATCGCCGTGGCCAACTCCACGCTTTCGGGGCGTTCGTCGACAAAGATCGACTTGTCCAGAAAACTGTGCGCCCCGCCCGAATGGATCGAGATTTCGATATCGGCGACCGGCCCCATCGCGGCGGCATGGGCGGCGGCAAGGCGCTCGGACAGGTAGCCGTTCGCGCGCCCCGGATAGATGCGGTTCATGTCGTAGCTGAACGTATCGAGCGGATTGCCGCGCTGTGCCGCCTCGAAGGCGGGCGGGTTCACGACGGGACACAAGACCAGCGTGCCCTTGAGCTTGGCCGGGTCCACCTCGCGCAGTGCGATCTGACAGGCAAGCGGGCCTTCGGGCTCGTCCCCATGGATCGCGCCGTTGACCCAGAAGACGCGGCCCGGCTCGGCCCCGTTGATGACGGCCACGGGAATGTTCAACGGCGTGCCGCTGCCCAGCGTGGTTACGGGGATCACGCCCTTGGCAATGGTGCCGGGCGCGGCGGAGGCGGTGCCGACGGTGACGGTTGCCATCTCAGATCCCCTTGAACGCTTCGTATTCTTTGAGTTGCTCGGGCGTGTAGACCTGCATGAACTCGATTTCGATTCCCCCCGCCTCATTGTCGAGAAAGGCCACCCAGCCCTCGGGGTGCGGATGCGAGCCATATTTCTGGCAGGCCTGACAGATGCGAATCTCGGCACCCTGCGCCTGGGCATGGGCCAGAGCGGCGTCGATGTCGTCGACCTCATAGCAGATGTGGTGCAGCCCTTCGGCGCCGCGCTCATCGATCCACTTGGCAAAACGGCCCTGAGGGTCCTGGCTTTCACAAAGCTGGTACTCGATGCCGCCAAGGTAGAACAACGCAACCTTGTTCTTCGACTTGGGGAAGATCTCCAACTTCGTGTCGGAGGGGACATGGAGGAACCGGGCATAGGCGTCGAGCGCCTTTTCCGCGTCGCGCACGGCGAAAGCCATGTGCTTGATTCCCTTGACGTTCGGATTGTCGGATTTCATGCGTCGTCCCTCAGGCTGGCTTGTGTTCGGCGCGGATGGCGGCCACGAGCGGCCGCATCCGGGCAATGGCTTCCTTGATGCGTGCAATGGGCTGGGTCAGCGACAGGCGGACGTAGCTGTCGACATAGTCGCCGTAGATTGTGCCCGGATAGGCCAGCACGCGCGCGTCGCGCAGCAAGCGCTCGCAAAAGATGCTGGCTGGAACGCCCGTCACCGAAACATCGGCATACACGTAAAAGGCCCCTTGCGGGTCAGCGTGGGGAATGCCCAGCGACGCCAACCCGTCACACAGCACCCGGCGCCTTTCGTCATAGGTCTGGCGCATCTCTTCCACACAATCTTGCGGGCCGGACAGCGCCGCAAGGGCTGCGTGCTGGCTGACGGCAGCCGTGGAGATGGCGAAAGCGTGGTTGATCTCGGCCAGCGCCGGGATCAGGCTGGGCGGACCGGCAAAATAGCCCACGCGCCACCCGGTCATCGCATAGGCCTTGGACAGGCCCGAAAGCGTGATCGTGCGCTCGAACATCCCCGGCAACGCCGCCACCGGCTGGACCGTGTGGTTGCCATAGGTCAGGCGGGCGTAGATTTCATCGGAGATGACAATCAGATCGTGCTCACGTGCCACTTCGGCGATGCGGGCGATCTCGGCCGGCGGCGTCACGGTGCCGGTCGGATTGTTGGGATTGATCAGCACCAGGATCTTTGATTTGGGCGTGATATGGGCGCGCACCATCTCGGCGGTCAGGGTGAAATTCGTCTCGATCGTGGTGCGGATATTGACCACCGTCGCCTCGGACAGTTCGGCCGCCTGATGATAGGGGTTGTAGCCCGGGCAAGGCACAAGGATTTCGTCGCCCGGATCCAGCAGACCCAAGGCGATCACGAACATCGCCTGCTGTCCGCCGGGGGTGACGACGATGTTGTCGGGGGCATAATCGGCGCCACCATGGGCGCGAATGTTATCGGCGATGGCCTGCCGCAGCGCGGGGATGCCCAGCGGATGGGTGTAATGCGTGGCGCCGTCCGCCAGCGCCTGCTGTCCGGCGGCCACGATATGGGGCGGCGTATCGAGATCGGGATCGCCCCGACCCAGCTTGATCACATCGGTAAGGCCTTCGGCGATATCCGCCATCCGGGTGATGATGTGCGCGTCCTTCAGCTTGACCCGGCGGGCAAGCCGTGCGGTCATGTCATGCGGCATTGGGCAACCCGTATATTTCGGAATATTTCGCGGTCAGATGGGCGATGTAGGGCTCGGGGTCGAGCGTCCGGCCAGTGGCGCGCACCAACAACTCATCGCGGGTGTAGCGGCGGCCATGGGTATGGACATGCGCCACCATCCAGTCGCGCAAGGGCGCGTAATCGGCCCGCGCAAGGCCGTCCGCGATGGACTTGTCCTTGATGGCGGTCTCGTAAAGCTGCCCCGCCATGACATTGCCGATCGTATAGTTGCAAAAGGTCCCGATCTGGCCCGACGACCAGTGCACGTCTTGCAACACGCCGACGCGATCATCGGGAACGCTCAGCCCGAGATAGTCGGCGATCTTTGCGTTCCACGCCTCGGGCAGGTCCTTTACGGCGAGCGAACCGTCGATCAACGCGGCCTCCAGATCGACGCGCAGCATGATGTGGAAATCATAGGTCAGCTCGTCAGCCTCAACCCGGATGAATCCCGGCGCCACGCGGTTGATGGCACGCCAAAAGGTTTCGGCGTCGATATCGCGAAGTTGCTCGGGGAAGGCGGCGCGCGCTTCGGGGAAATTCAGTTCCCAAAATTCGCGGCTGCGGCCCACATGGTTCTCGAACAGGCGGGACTGGCTTTCATGAGCGCCGAAACTCACCCCGCCAACAGCATAAAGTCCGACAAGGTCGGTCGCCAGCGGCGTGCGGGTATAGGCCGGGTCCACGTTCTGTTCATACAGGGCATGCCCTGCCTCGTGGAGCGATCCGAACAGACAGGCCGGCATCCAGTGCTCGTTCACGCGGGTGGTGATGCGCACATCTTGCCGGGTAAAACTGACCTCGAAGGGATGAACGGTCGTATCGAGCCGCCCCCGTTCCAGATCATAGCCCACGCGCTCGGCCATCTTGAGGCCGAACGCCAATTGTGCGTCAGCATGATAGGCGCGCTGCAGAAAATCGATGCGCGGTGCGGGGCGGTCAGAGATGGCGCGCAAAAGCGGCAGCATCGCCTCGCGCAGGCGGGCAAACAGCGGCGTCAGCGTCGCCACCGTCTCGCCCGGCTCAAAGCGGTGCATCAGCGCGTCATAGGGGTGACCCTCATACCCGATATGCTCGGCCATCTCGCGGTTGAGCGCGACGGTCTTTTCAAGATGCGGCGCAAAGGCGGCGAAATCGCCAGCCGCGCGCGCCCGGGCCCAGATATCTTGCCCGACAGAGCCCAGTTCCGCCCGCGCCTCGACCAGCGCGGCGGGGATGCGGCGGTGATAGCTCACGGCGTCTCGCACCTGAGCACAGATCGTGCGCTCGATGGTGTCGGCACCAAGATGCTGCACCTCGGCCTCGGCTGCATCAAGGGCGCGCAGCGTGTCATCGGCCACAACCATGTCGCGCGCCATGACAGACAGGGTCGCGATCTGCTTTGCGCGGGTCTCGGCGCCGCCCGGCGGCATTTTGGTTCGCGCATCCCAGGCCAGCAGGGATTTTGCGTTCAGCACATCGTTGACCTGCCCCATGCGTGCCAAAAGTGCAGCATAGCCCATATCCGCTTCGCCCTTTCCTGACGTGTCGTCGCCTATATTGGAGACTGTATTTTATATATTGTCGACAATCGACTTCCTGTCTATAGCTTTTTTCACAGCACGGCCGTCAAGCGCCCGAATGCGCTCGGCGGCCGGGAAAGACAGACACCGCGACAGGGAGCGGACGGTATGAGCGACCTCGCCTTTGAAATGGGTGGGTTGGTGGAAATGGCCGTAACCGGACAGGTCAGCCAGCCCGCCATGCGCCCCAACGGATATGCCCATTGGCCTGACGGGCGGGCGGATGTGCTGCCGGGCATGTATGGCATCACCTACAACGCCCGCGTGGGCGATCGCGCCTTTGGCTGGGCCGGTGACCATGTGGAGCCGGGCGTCTCGATCGCCAATGCCGAGGAAAAGGCCGATTTTGCGCTGCATTACCTGACCTGTATCGGCAATGAGGCGACCGTGGTGTCAGGGCTCGCCAAGGGGGCCCGCGGCGTGGTCACAGGCGAGCATGCCCGCATTCTGGTGGATTTCGACGCCGATGTTCTCGATCTCATGACGATCGGGGATACGGTGCAAATTCGCACGGTCGGCCGGGGCATCCGTCTGGCGGCCTATCCGATGCTCGAATTCAAAAAGACCTCGCCCGCCCTCGCACGCGCTTATGGCCTGCTGGAAGAGAACGGTCAGGTGATCTGTCCGGTGGCGATGGAGCTGCCCGCGCGGATCATGGGCTCGGGGGCGGAGCTGAACGCCGAATTCGTGGACCAGGACCTGATGTCGGGGGACCGCGCCCTGATGGCAGATCTTGGCATCGACCAGATGCGGCTGGGTGATCTGATCGCAATCCGTGACGTGGACCACCGCTTTGGGCGGTCTTTCCGGCCCGGCTGGGTCGCGATCTGCCTGTGCATCCACGGCGATTCGATCATGACCGGGCATGGTCCGGGCATCCTGACGCTGATCACCGGCCCGGCCGAGAAACTGGGCTTTACCGTCGATACGGGTGCGAACATTGCACACACGCTGAACATCCGGGGGGACGCCTGATGCTTTCCACGAACGCAGCCGACCTTGTTGCAGTCTCTGTCGCGGGCCATATCGCGCATCCGGGCTTTCCGGGTCTTCCGGCCGAGCCCTATCGGCTGGCCGCTGACGGCACGCCCTTCTTGCTGCCAACCTATGGCGGCATCGTCTACAATGTGAGCGTGGGCGACCCGGCGTTTGGCTGGTTCGCCGATTGCATCCATCCCGGCGTGTCGATCCGTCAGGCTGACGACATGAAGAACCGCGGATTGAACGTCTATGCCTGCCTTGGCAACACGGCCCGCGTGATGACCGGGGCGGCGGCGGGCGCGACGGGCGTGGTGACGGGCAAATCGGGCCGGTTTTCGGAACAGGTGATCTGCCATTTCCCCAAGCAGGACCGCCTGCGCATGGCCGTGGGCGACCAGATCGTGATCCGGGCCGAAGGTGTGGGCATGGCGCTGACCGACCATCCGGCGGTGCGCCTGAAGGGTCTGTCGGCCGCGCTGCTTGGCAAGATGGCGCTGCGCGAAGGTCAGGGCAGACTTGATGTTGGCGTGACAGCGAGCATCCCGCCCCATCTGATCGGTGCGGGGCTCGGGCTGACATCCGAGGGCGGTTCCATCCATCTGCAGACGACTGACCGCGATCTGGTGGCGCGGCTGGGGCTTGACCGGTTGCGGTTGGGCGACATCGTGGCGCTCGAGGATACCGACAGCCGGATGAACCACGGCTACCTGCGCGGCGCGATGGCCATTGGCGTCGTCTGTGCGACAGATGGGCCGCGCGCAGGCTACGGGCCGGGCATTGCGCTGATCATGACGGCACCGGGGGGCGAGTTGGGAAGCTATCCCGATCCGGGCGCCAACATCGCCGATCTTCTGGGGCTGATCCCATGACAACCATCGCGATGACAAGCGTGACCAAAGACAGCCTGTTGGCCTTTATGGCCGCCGGTTTCCGGGCACTGGGGCTTCGCCCCGACGATGCGCAAACCTTTGCCGAGGCATTGGTGTTCTCGGAGCTGCGCTTTCACCCCGGCCATGGACAGGGTGTCAAGCGCCTCCGCCGCTACAAGGACCGGATCGAGGCGCATCAGGTCGACCCCCGTGCGCCTTGGACAATTCTCAAGGAAAGCCCAGCACTTGCGCTGGTCGATGCGCATAACGGCATCGGCACGGTGGCGGCTGCCCGGGCCATGACGCTTGCGATCCAGAAGGCAAAGGTCTGTGGCATCGGACAGGTGGTGGTGCGCGGCTCTACCCACTACGGCTCATCGGCGGTCCATGCGTGTCAGGCAGCCGACGCAGGGTGCATCGGCATCAGCTTTACCAACGCCGGCCCCGAGATGGCGCCCTGGGGCGGGCGCGAGGGCGCCACGGGCACCAACCCCTGGGGGATCGCGGCACCCACCGGCCTTGGATATCACGCGGTTCTCGACATTGCGCTGACCACCGCCGGCAAGGGCATGATGCAATGGCACGCGCGCGAAGGGCGACCCATGCCGCTGGATTGGGCGCTGACGCCCGAGGGCCACGAGACCGACGACCCCAATGCCGCCATGGCGGGGGCGCTGCTGGGCATCGGGCAGTACAAGGGCTATGGCCTTGCCTTCATGACGGATGTGATGACCGGCGTGATCGGCGGCGGGGGGTTTGGCCTTGTGCCCTATGCCGACCCCGCGAAACTGGACGTCTCCCATACCCTGACGGCCATCGATATCGAATGGTTCATGGGGCTGGACGTGTTTCGCGCCCGGATGGATGAATTCGCAGGCATGATGAAATCGCGTGCGCTGCGCCCCGGCTTCTCTGAAATCCTGCTTCCCGGCGAACAGGAGGCGCGCCGCGCCGCGCGCAAGTCGAAGACAGGCGTGCCACTGGAAAATGGTGTGCTGGCCGATCTTCTGGCCTTGCAGACCGAGCTTGGGATCGCCGAGCAAATCGCCATTGTCGGCCCATGGTCGGACAGCGTGTTATGACCCCGGCCCTTGCCCCCCTTTCGTCAGCCTTTCGCGCCATGGTGCGCGACCGTCTGCGCGGACGGGCACAGGCGGCGGGGTTGGACGGGCTTTTGCTGCTGGCGCCGGGCAACCTTGCCTATGCGACGGGCTGGATGTTTTCGGTCAACGAGCGGCCCATGGGTCTGTGGCTGCCGGTCGATGGCGACCCGGTGCTGATGGTGCCCCATCTGGAACTGGAAAACGCCCAGACCGTGCCCGGCGTGCGCGTGGCGACCTATCCCGAATATCCCGGCGATATGCCGCCCGTGCTTTGGATGGTGCGCGAAACACGCGCCCGACGGTTGGGCATCGATGCATTGGAGGCGCGCCTACTGGCACAGGTTCAGGCTGACGTGGCGCGGCTTGACCTGACGGACCATTGCCTGCCCGAACGGGTGGTCAAGCATGCCCCGGAACTGGCGCTGATCCGGCAAGCCGCACTTTATGCCGACATGGTGCTGGAACGCCTGTTCGCGGTCGGCGGCGACATGATCACACAAGGTGCGACCGAGCTTGATCTGATGGCCGACGCCACGGGCCACGCGCGCGCCGCCCTGACCCGCAACCACGGCGCGGCCTTTGCGGGCACCAAGACGGGAATTACGGCATCTGTCCATTCCGGCCCCCGTGCCGCCCTGCCGCATGGCACGGTCTTGCCCCGCGTCCCGCAACCCGGAGAGCCGGTGATCGCCGGGATCGGCTGCCATCTGGGCGGCTACCACGCCGAAAGCGGCGTGACGCTGGTGGTGGGGGGCATCTCGGCTGAACAGACCAAGGTGATGCAGGCTATGGCCGACGCCAACACCGCCTGTATCGGTGCGCTCACCGCCCGCGCGCCGTGCCAGCGGGTCAACGACGCCGCACTCGGCCCGATCCGCGCGGCGGGCTTGAGCGATGCGATCCGTCATCGCATCGGCCACGGCATGGGGGTCGAGGGGCACGAGGCACCATGGCTTTCGCCGGGCGACCCGACCCCTGCCGCAGCCGGAATGGTGTTTTCCTGCGAACCCGGCGTCTATCGTGCGGGGATCGACGGCTGGCGCACCATCGAGACACTGATCGTCACCGATCTGGGCGTGCAGACCGCAAGCCGCTTCCAATCGGACCACCCGATACACACCCGCGTCCTGTCCACCTGAGGAGCCCGAGATGCCCGAACCAGCCGCCTGGCGTTACCAAAAGATTACCAAGCCGATGTTCGACCTTCCGCAGGAGGACCGGATCCTTGCGGGGCGGGTCCTTACAATGGCCGGTCAGGTCTTTGAGGACGGTTTTGTCCACATCGCGGGCGGAAAGATCGTGGCGGTCGGTTCCGGCAAGGACATGCCACAGGGTGCGGTGACACAAACGGGCGGCACGATCATGCCGGGTATGATCAACAGCCATGCGCATCTCAACTGGGACGGCATCCACGATCTTGCCCGTCAGTCGATGGACGATCCAAAGCCCATCAGCGCCTTCAAGGCTGCGGGAAACATGCTGAAATCCCTGCGGGCGGGGATCACGATGGTCCGCGATCTGGGCTTTCACGACATGAATCTTTTCTCGAAGCAGGCGGTCGAACAGGGCATCTTTCCGGGTCCGCGGCTAAAGGTTTGTGGCGCTGCCATCATCCAGACGGGGGGGCACACCTATTGGGTCTGCCGCGAGGCCAGCGGCGCGGACGAGATGCGCCGCGCGGTGCGCGAACAGGTCAAGGGCGGCGCGGATCTGATCAAGATCATGGCCTGCCATGACACGCTGGAATTCACCGACGAGGAATTGCACGCCATCATCGACGAGGCGCACCGCAACCGCCTGCCGGTTACGGCGCATGCGACCTATGATGCCTGCATCGCGCGGGTGGCTGCGGCGGGGGTGGACTGTATCGAGCATGGCGGAAGCATGTCCGACAGCACCATCGACCTTCTGTTGGAAAAGGGGCTGCCCATCGTCACGACATTTGCGCCCCTGGTGCAGCAATCACAGCCCGATATCGCCCGCCGCTTCGGCATCCCGGAATGGAAGATCGAAGAACGGATCAAGGCCGTGGCCGACCCCTCACGCTATGCCGGGCTGAAGAAAGCGGCCGAGCGCGGCGTGCCGATCGTGTTTGGCACCGATGCCGGATCGCCGGCGGTGGAACATGACGTCGTGGCCCCCGAGCTTGCGCATATGGTCAAGGTGGGCGTGTGTCGCGACAACATGGATGCGCTGGCCTCGATCACCATCCGCGCAGCGCGCATTTCCAAGATGGACCACCTGATAGGAACGCTCGAGGTTGGCAAGGCCGCCGATCTGATCGTCGTGGACGGAAACCCCGATCACGATCTCTTTGCGCTCGAGCGGGTCCGCATGACCTATGTCGCCGGAAAAAGGATGCACGGATGAGCCTGTTGACCCAACGCCTGGCCCCCCGCATCGTCGAGGAAGACGGCAGTTTCCGGTCCCGCATGCTGGGGATCGCCGGGGGTATGAAAGACGTGATCGCCCTAGGCAGGGGCGATCCTGATTTTCATACGCCCCACCATATCGTCGCGGCGGCCAAGGCCGCGCTTGACGCCAACGCGCATCACTACACGGGGCCGACCGGCCTTCCCGAATTGCGGCAGGCGATCGCTGACGACCTCAAGGCATCGTGCGGGCTGGATTATAGCGCGGGCGAGATCGTGGTGACGGCGGGCGTGCAGGAATCGATCATGCTCACGATGTTGGCGCTGGTGGCGCCGGGCGACGAAGTGCTGATCACCTCGCCGCGCTTCACCACCTATGACACTGCGGTGCATCTGTGCGGCGGCATCCCCGTGCCCGTACCGACCTTTGAGGCAAACGACTTTGCGCTCGACCCGGCCGAGATCGAGGCCCGCATCACGCCGCGGACGCGCATGTTCGTGCTGGTCTCGCCCAACAACCCGACGGGCGCGGTCACGCCGCCTGCCGCGATCCGCGCCATCGCCGAAATCGCGCTGCGCCACGACATCGTGATCATCGCCGACGAAATCTACGCAAGGATGCTTTACGCGCCGAACGAACATCTCTCGATCGCCACGCTGCCGGGAATGAAAGAGCGCACGATCACGCTGAACGGCTTTTCCAAGACATATGCGATGACGGGGTGGCGGGTGGGCTACCTCGCCGCGCCGCTCGATTTCGTGGAAAAAGTGACCGAGCCGCGCCACACGCTGTCGATCAACACCTGCACCGTCAGCCAGCATGCCGCGCTGGCTGCGCTGACCGGTCCGCAGGATGCGCTTCATGCCATGCTCGACGAATACGCCCAACGCCGTGCGTGGCTGATGCCCGCGCTGACGGACGCCGGTTTCACCTATGGCCACCCGGGCGGGGCATTCTACGTCTATACCAATGTGTCATCCTCGGGTCTTGCCGCGCCGGAATTCTGTGAACGGCTACTGAAGGAAACCGGCGTGATGGTGTTTCCCGGCACGATGTTCGGCGACACGTCGACTGACTATATCCGCATCAGCTATCTTCAGCCGCTCGAGCGGATCAAGGTCGCGATGGCGCGCATAGCGGCGTTTGCACAAAGCGCGAGGGCGACCGCATGAACCGCCCCGATCGCGCCGAAAAATTCGCAGGTATCCAGATCAGCCCGATTTCATTCGTGGACGAAGGCGTCGAAGCGGTGCTGGACACGCTCCAGCACCGGGTGGGCGTCAATGTGCTGATGCTGGGCACGGTGTCGTGGCTTGGCCTCAAATCCGGCCGATCGATCAGCCATGCGCTGGACGGCTGGCCCGACCATGGCGTGCCGGAACCCTATCAGATGCGGGGCGGGGCCTATTTCGACCCCGACCCGCGCTTTTACCGCGATACCTTCATGGCCGATTACCGTTCGCGCGATGCCGAATTCGCGGGAAAGGACATCCTCAAGATGGTGGTTCCCGCCGCGCATGCCCGCGGAATGAAGGTCTATGTCGAATTGATGGAGCCCTTCTTCAAATACGCAGGCCACGGCTCGGCCGCTGCGGTGGAAATCCCCACCCTGCCGCAGGCGATGGACGTCGACGCGATGGGGCGGCTGTCGGGTGAGCCATCGACGTCGAACCCCGGCTACCGGAGTTGGATCCATTCGATGATCGAGGATCAGGTGCGCAATCACGACATCGACGGGCTGATGTGGTGCAACGAAAGGAACTCGCCGCTTGATACGCTGATCCAGGGCGGCTGTCCCGGCGATTTCTCGGCACCCGCCCGCGCCGAAGCGCAAGCGCGCGGTATCGATGTGGAGGCCTGCCGCCGTGCCTGCCTTGCGATGTACGACTTCATGCAGGAGGCGGCAGCCGGCAAAAGCTTTGCCGATGGCGCCTTTGTCACCTTTCTGCGGACGCTCTTGGCCAACCCGGAAATGCTGGTGTGGGAGAAGTTCTGGCTGGAACGCAACAAGGACCTCGACCGCGAGCTCTATGGCCTCGTGAAGTGGTGCAAGCCCAAGATGCCCTTTGGGCTCAACGTCTGGAACCGCAACCATTTCAACATCTTCCGCCGCGCGCAATGGCCATGGGCGGAGCAGACGAACTACGCCGATTTCGTCAAGCCCATCACCTATCAGCATCAGGCAGGCGAAGTCTGGGCCAAGGAGCTGGGCTTTTTCCGCCAGACGATCTTGCGTGACTTCGAACCCGGCGAGGCAACGGCCGCGCTGTTTCGCATCCTCGGGCTGACCGAAGCACCCTGGGAGGCACTGGTGGGTGCGGGCATGGATCCCGATACCTATGTGGCCGGGCAATGCGCCGATGCGGTCCGGGGGGTAGAAGGCCGGGCAAAGGTTTACATGGGCATCGGGGTGGATGCGCCCCGGTCGCGCCCCGACACCGCAAAAATGACCAAGGACATCGCCTATCGGTCGGTCATGGCCACCTATCGCGCAGGCGGGCACGGCATCGTGCTGGCCCCGAACTATGCATCCATGCACCTGACGCATCTCGACGGGGTGGCCGAGGCGCTGACCGAACTGGGTTTGAAATGACGTTGGACCTTGTGATCCGGGGGGGGCAGGTCCTGACACCAACAGGCCTGCGCCCCGGCACCGTTGCGGTAGCGGGGGGGAGGATTGTCGCGATCCTGCCGCCCGAGGCGGAAGCGGTCGCGCGCGAAACGGTGAATGCCCAAGGGGCGCACATCCTGCCCGGGGCCATCGACATACACTGCCATATCCGAAGCCCCGCCTACCCGAACCGGGGCAGCGTGGAATCGGAAACCGGCGCGGCGGCAAAGGGCGGCATCACCACAGTGTTCGAGATGCCGATCACCGATCCGTGCTGCAATTCGCCAGAGCGCGTGGTGATGCGGCGCGACCATTTCGCGCCCCGCGCGCTGACCGACTTTGCGATGTTCGCGGCCCCCGTGGATCTGACCGAAGCCGCCTTTTTCGCGCTTCGCGACGCGGGTGTCATCGCGCTCAAGATCTTCACGACCGCCTCCCCCCCCGATCGCGACAGAGAATTCGCAGGGCTGGCATGGCCCGACACAGATGCGCAGATGACGGTGTTGCGGCTTGCGGCAAAAGCCGGGCTGACCGTGTTCGTTCATGCCGAGAACGACGCGCTCATTGCCCAGGCCGCTGTCCGGGCCACGGCGCTTGACAAGGCCGACGCCCGAACGCACGGGCTGGCGCGCCCACCCGAGGCAGAGGCCGCTGCAGTCGCATCGCTGCTTGCCATGAACATGATCGCCGGCGCGCGCCTCCATATCGCGCATGTGACCTCGGGGTTGACAGTTGACGTGCTGCGCCGCTTTTCAGGCTCGTCCGATTTCAGCGCCGAGACCTGTCCACATTACCTTTCCTTCACCGAGGCGGACGTTGCGCGCGCGGGTGTCAGTGCCAAGATCAACCCGCCGATCCGCCATGAGGCCGACCGCGCTGCCTTGTGGGAGGCATTGGCCGATGGCACGCTCAAGCATGTCACCACGGACCATGCCGCATTTGCGCCCGAGGAAAAGCTGGCAAAGGACGGCGACTTTCTGAGCGCACCCCCGGGTCATCCTGGTCTTGAGACACTTGTGCCGACTTTGCTGGATGCGGTTGCAACAGGCAAAACGACCATGGAGCGGGCATTTGCGCTCTTGTCGGGGAACGCCGCCGCACGCTTTCGCCTTCCGTCCAAGGGTCGGCTTGCGGCCGGGGCCGATGCGGACATCATCATCGTCGACATGGGCGCACAAACGCATATCACCCAGAGCACGCTTTTGACCAACGCGCGCGCGATCAGCCGGCTGACGGATGGGCACCGCTACCAAGGCCGCATCCTGCGTACGATCCTGAGGGGGGCCACCATCTGGGATGGTGCCGCCATCATTGCGCCCCCCGGCAGCGGGCGCTTCGTCAACCCGGAGGACCCTCGATGACCGAGCCGCTTCTTTCCGTCCATGACCTTCAGACAACCTTCACCCTTGGCCGCCGCAATCAGGTCCGGGCGGTCGATGGCGTCAGCTTTGATGTCTTCCCGGGTGAGACGCTGGCGATCGTCGGCGAAAGCGGGTCGGGAAAGTCGGTGACGTCTCTTTCCATCATGCGCCTTCTGCCAGCGGCGACAGGCAAGATCACCGGCGGACGGATCATGTTCCGGGGCCGTGACCTTGCAACGCTGTCCGAGCGCGAGATGCGGGCGATCCGCGGGCAGGAAATCGGCATGATCTTTCAGGAGCCGATGACCTCGCTCAATCCCGTTCATACCATCGGTGACCAGATATCGGAGACGGTGATCCGCCACGAAGGCATAAGCCGATCCAAAGGTCTTGAAAGGGCGGTCGAGATGCTGGCACTGGTCGGCATTCCAGAGCCGCGCAAGCGCGCCGCGAACTATCCCCACCAGATGTCGGGGGGGATGCGCCAGCGCGCCATGATCGCCATGGCGCTGTCGTGCCGCCCTGCGCTTTTGATCGCAGACGAACCGACGACCGCACTCGATGTGACCATTCAGGCGCAAATTCTTGAACTGATGAAAGACCTCCAGCGCCAGCTGGGCATGGCGATCATCTTCATCACCCATGATCTGGGTGTCGTGGCAGAGGTGGCTGACCGCGTGCTTGTCATGTATGCCGCACAAGCCGTGGAAACCGGGCCAGTGGCCGACATCTTTGCCAATCCCCGGATGCCCTATACTGCGGGCCTGATGGGATCGATCCCCCGGTTGGGTGCCTCGGAGCGCAAGGTGCGCCTTACAACCATCCCCGGGCAAGTTCCCTCGCTCACCCGCCTGCCACAGGGGTGCCGCTTTGCGCCGCGCTGCGCGCATGCGCGCGACCTCTGCCGGGACAGCGAACCAGCGCTTGCCCCTGTCGCCACGGGTCATGCCGCCCGCTGCTTCCGCGCGGCCGAGATCGACCTTACCGAAAGGGCCCCCGCATGACCGCGTTCGAACCCGCTCAAGCGATGATCCCGGCTGGCGCCGAACGCAGCTTGCTGGAGGTAGAGGATCTGACAAAGTTCTTCCCGATCCGGGGGGGCGTGCTGAACCGTGTCGTCAATCAGGTCAAGGCCGTGAACGGGGTAAGCTTCACGATCGACCGGGGCGAGGTCGTCGGTCTTGTCGGCGAATCCGGATCCGGCAAGACCACCGTGGGCCGAACGCTTCTCAGGCTCGAAGAACCCACCAGCGGCAAGGTCCGCTTTGGCGGCACAGACATAACCGGGCTCGACCGGCAAGGGATGCGCCGGTTTCGCAAGCGCATGCAGATCATTTTTCAAGACCCCTACGCAAGCCTCAATCCGCGTGAAAAGATCCGCACCTTGATCGGCCACGCGCTTGCGCTGCACAACATCGGCAAGCCAGAGGACCGGGAAGACCGGATCGTGCAACTTCTGGAACAGGTCGGATTATCGGCCGACTATCTTGACCGGTTTCCACACGAATTTTCCGGCGGACAACGCCAAAGGATCGGGATTGCCCGGGCCCTCGCTGTCGATCCCGAATTCGTGGTGGCAGACGAACCCGTCTCTGCGCTCGACGTGTCGATCCAGGCGCAGGTGATCAATCTGCTCGATGACCTCAAGCACCAGTTCGACCTGACCATGTTGTTCATCGCCCACGACCTTGCCGTGGTGGAACACATCTGCGACCGGGTGATCGTGATGTATCTGGGCCGCATCATGGAGGTGGCGCCGTCAAGACGGCTCTACAGCATGCCGGTCCATCCCTATACCAAGGCGCTGCTGTCGGCTGTGCCGATCCCCGAACCCGGGCGCCGACGTGAGCGGGTGCTTCTCAAGGGCGATATCCCCTCGCCCATCGATCCGCCGTCGGGCTGCGTGTTTCGCACACGCTGTCCGCGTGCGATCTCGGACTGCGCACAGGTTGTGCCACCGCTGAACGAGGTGGCGGCCGGGCATTATGTTGCCTGCATCAACCCCGGGTAACGCTGGCGCCCGAACATGGCGGGCGCGGCTTGCAATGGCTGGTCCGACAAAAGGCCAGTGGGCCGAACAGGCAAGGATTGAACCCATGCCCTGAGCGTGCAAGGCTGCACGTAAGGCCATTGTATGGGTGCCCCGGTGAACCTGTTAAATCGCGTGACAATTTCACCCCATATGAGGGTCGCGCCCTTACCGCAGGACCATCTGGCCTTGCTGGATGCCCGGGCCGACATGATCCGGACCAGGCGCATGCTTTATCACAAGGAAACCGCCCTTCACGGTGCAGTCACGGCCCGGATCATTGCGAGCGTTCCCGGATATCGTGGGCCGACAGGCGGCACCGGCGTCACCCCCGGCCACGTCTTCCTGTGCGGCGCGGGCCGCTTTGCCGGACGCCATGTGCCCCTGATCGACATCCTGCGCGACGACGGCGCGGTGGGGCGGTGGGGCGGGA